>WNGN01000779.1_pt1 | contig 20218 bp, 20 predicted proteins | sample 5400561 | NCBI WGS metagenome assembly WNGN01 (sample SAMN13153379, study PRJNA577476) | soil metagenome | isolation source: 115 cm soil or saprolite under Garry oak tree replicate 2 | place: USA:California | collected 2016-06-15
CGCGCCCGGACCGCGGTCCAGGTACTCAAGACTCGCGCCGTTGGCGGCACACAGCTCGCGAGCGATGTAGAGGCCGAGCCCCGTCCCGCTCGCGAAAGTGGTGAAAAACGGCTCGAACAACTGCGCTTGCAACTCCCTCGCCACGCCCTCGCCGTCGTCGATGACGTGCAATTCTACTCGATTCGCCCGGCGCAACCCCGTGATGCGCACGCTTCCGGTGAGCCTGCGGCAGTGCCGCCAGGCGTTGTGCAAGAGGTTCCACAGCACCTGGTTGAGATGGGCCCGGTCGAATTCCAAGGTGACATCTTCGGCCGCCTCGACCGAAAAGCTTTCGCTCGGAATGCTGTCGTTCTGCGCCACCTCCTCGACAAACGTGAGCAGATAGGGGCGCACCCGGATCGTCTCCGGTTGAACGCGGTCGCGCCGCGAGAGTTCGAGGACGTCGTGCACCATGCGCTCCAGGCGGCGCGCGTTGTCCCGGATGATCTGCACCATGCGTTCCTTGTGTGGTCCGCGCTGTTCTTCCTGCAAGAGGTCCCCGGCATGCGTGATGGCCGACAGGGGGTTGCGGATCTCGTGGGCAATGTTGGCCGTGAGGCGTCCGAGCGCCGCGAGCTTGAATTGCTGGGCCTGTTCCTGGAGTTTGGACAAATCCTCCAGGAACACCAGGCTGGAGCTGCCGCTCGCGGCGCCCGCCGACACGAAGCGCGCACGGACCAGGCGGCCACTCTCGGAAAATTGCACGTTCACGCTGCTCGCGCCCTGGGCGGCACGCCAGGCGGTCAGCCGTTGTGCGAGTTCCTCGGAAAAATCCTCGATCAGGCTCAAGTCGGGCACGAGCCGCCCCAGCAGATCCGCCGCGCGCGGATTGTGCAGGTGCACCCGCCCATGCGCATCCACGACCAGCACCCCGTCCTGTACGTCGCGGATAATCAGTCTATTGATGCGAAGCTGGTCGGCGAGGTCGGCACCGCGTTGCTGCGCGAGGCGCTCGTTCAGGATCAGCCGGCGCGCGAGCCGATTGGTGATAAGGGCCGTCGCGAAATAGCCGATCGAGAGCAGCCCGGGCTGTATGTAGTTCGCGGTGCTGGAGTCCTCCACGAGCACCCAGTACGATTGCTCGAGAAGCACGGCGATCGACGCCAGTGCGGCGTAGAAGAGCGTCAGAGTGCCCCGGCTGACCACCGCAGCGCCCGCCAGGGAAATGAGCAACATCACGCCCAGGCCGCTGCGGATGCCGCTCGAGGCATACATCAACATGACGATGAGCACCACGTCGGTGACGACGTGCAGGGTAAGCTGAAGGTTGAAGTACGCCGGCACCTTCCGCAGCGCGACGTGAAATAGCACAGCGAGCGCGAGATAAACGACGCTCGAGTAGGTAAACGCGACGATGTTGTGACTGCCGAGGCTGAGCGCGTCGCCGAAAATCAGCGCAGCGAGCAGGAAGATCGCGGCCACCGCAATGCGGTAGAAGTTGAAGTACTTGAGCGAGACCCAGAACGAGTCCGCAACGGCCCCGTCGTGCGGAAGCCACGACAGACTGAGCATCCCTGAAGCCGCCATGGCCGTCGTCAGCCGGCGCCGAGCCGGCGGTGTTCTTCGCTGCAGAAGAAGCGGCCGGCGACCCCAAGCGCTTCGCTGCGCGGAATGTTGACCCCGCAATGTGCGCAAGGAACCATCGGCTCGACCGGGGGTGGCGCGGAGCGCTGCCGGCGCTTGCGTGCGAAACCAGTCAACACGAAGTAGGCGACGACTATTGCGATGACGAGAAGTAGGAGCTTGCTCACGCTGCAATGGCTGGCTGCGTCGCGGCTCGCGACGAGGCGCCATTATACCGGCGCGGGACAAGAGGACGGTCGGGTCGGGAGGCTGGTCGGGGTGACTGGATTCGAACCAGCGACTCCTGCGTCCCGAACGCAGTACTCTACCAGGCTGAGCTACACCCCGAACCGGACAGGAGCCAATGCGCAGGAAGGAGCGCTTCGGGAACTTCTAGTAATCACGCTCGACCGCGAAGGCCGACAATTCTAGCAAAGATTCACGGTAACTTGAATCAGGCAGGCCTGCGATGGCTTCGCTCGCCGCCCGCGCTTCTTGCCTGGCCCGATTCCTCGCGTAATCAAGCGCCCCAGTCAGGCGAATCGCGTCCAAGACTGCCCTGAATTCTTCCCGGCCGCCGCGCTCGATCGCCGAGCGTACGGTCGCCGCCTGTGCGGGCGATCCGCGCTGCATCACGTGGATCAGCGGCAGAGTCGGTTTGCCCTCCTTCAGGTCGTCACCCAGGTTCTTTCCGGTGTGCGCTGCGTCTCCCGAATAATCCAGCACATCGTCGATTAGCTGAAAAGCGGTCCCAAGGTGCATGCCGTAGCGCGCGAGGCCGTGCTCGAGCTCCGCGCTCGCCTCGCCCAGGATCGCGCCCAGCTGCGCTGCCGCTTCGAAAAGCTTCGCGGTTTTGCGGCGAATAACCTCCAGGTAGGCCGTCTCGCTTATCGCAGAATTGTGGGCGTTGAGCAGCTGCAACACCTCGCCCTCTGCAATCGCATTCGTGGCATTCGCCAGCACCTCCATGACCCGCATACTTCGCACGGCCACCATGATCTGGAAAGCGCGCGAGTACAGAAAGTCCCCCACGAGCACGCTCGCCGCGTTGCCGAACTCGGCATTGGCCGTCTTTCGGCCGCGGCGCAGCTCGGATTCGTCGACGACGTCGTCATGCAGGAGCGTGGCCGTATGAATGAACTCCACGACGGCGGCGAGTTCCACATGGTGCTCGCCGCGATAGCCGGTCGCCCCGGCGGCGAGGAAAACGAGCGCAGGGCGCAAGCGCTTGCCGCCTCCCGCGATGATGTACTCCGCAATCTGGCGCACGAGGACCACGTCGGACTCGAGCCGGCGCCGGATCATGGCATCCACCGCGCGCATGTCCGCTGCGATGAGGTTGCGAAGAAGTTCGGGCTGCAAAGGGGATTAGCGCACTGCGGAATCGGCTGAACGGCGGGTCAGGAGGATAGCATAATTTCTTTGACCACATTCGCTAAAGGTATGTATAATTTCGTGTTTTTCAAAGCTTCGGAGATCAGCATGTACGCCGTCATCAGAACCGGGGGTAAACAATATCGTGTTTCCGCCGGAGGGAAGCTGAAGATCGAGAAGCTCGCCGCCGCCGTTGGCAGTGAGCTCGTGCTCGACGAGGTCCTCCTTGTCGGTGACGGTCAGGCGCTCAGTATCGGAACCCCTGTGGTCAAAGGCGCTTCGGTGAAAGCGAAGATCGTGGCTCACGGCCTCGGCGAGAAAGTGATGATTTTCAAGCTGCGCCGGCGCAAGAACTCGAAAAGGCTCCGCGGCCACCGCCAGGCCTACACCGAAATCGAGATCACCGGTATTGCGCAAGCATAGAACAGCCGATTGAAGAGAAAGACAAGCCATGGCACATAAGAAAGCAGGCGGCAGTTCCCGCAACGGCCGCGACTCGCAATCGAAGCGACTTGGCGTCAAGCGCTTTGGCGGTCAGGTAGTGGCCGCGGGCAGCATCATTGTTCGCCAGCGCGGTACCCGTGTTCACCCCGGGGATAATGTCGGGATCGGGAAGGACCATACCCTTTTTGCAAAGGTGAACGGTAAGATCCAATTCAGCTTCAGGGGACCGGACCACAAACAAACGGTCAGCGTGGTTCCGGCTTAGAAGCAAGCTGCTTCCCCGAAAGCCCTATCCACGCGATAGGCGATCAACTGTTTCAGACCATTTCAGGGTATTCCAACTTCTCAAGCTGTCGGAGCGTTTCCCCTCTGTAGATCGCTCTAGGACTAACTCAGAGCGCGTCAAATCACTTCAGGCTGGCGGGTAAGGTGTGGGTATCGGTGTGGGTATCGTGGCGGGGTGAAGCCAGAGCCTTGAAGCGTTCTAACAGTCTCTTATCCGGTGTTTTCGTCGGAAGCGGACGGCTTCCATGCCAGGGCCAGGGCTTTATGTGGCTGGCACGTACAGGTCGAGGACTTCCTGAATAGCCTTTGCCATTTCTAGCGCTGCCTCTGCTGTTCCCGTTACTTTTGCCGGGGTAGTCATCTTGAAGTAGGTCGTGAGCTTGCCTTGTTTCGCTTGGTACCCAGCTTTGCTAGCGCCATCGCCCGTCATGAGCATGGGCCGCCCCCACACTCCGTGGATGACCTCGTTCCGGTTCTCATTAATTTTGAGAATTAGCTTAATGTGGGCATTGAAATTGTCCTTATCGTCTTTCTTTTTGATTAATTGATCTGCCAGCGCTTGGAGATATAAAGTTTTTGCTTTGAAGCTGGTGAATTGCGCCGTAGTGATGATTCCACGATTGTCGAAAAGTCCTAGGCAGCGATAGATGCAGCGATCTATTGAAGCTTCGAGGATTGAGAAGTAGATTGTGAGATATCCTATGGGTTCAAGAAACTTCTTTGGGACGGCCGTCTGAACTATGAGTTCCATTTCTAGGGTGGCCATGTGAAGTCTCCAAGAAGATAGGTTAGCCGTTCCTGCAACGTTTTCAGGACTTCTTTCCTCCTCCGAACACGAGCTGGTGCGAAGCTGATCGGAGCGTCCCCGTCATAGATGGTCCGGGCTTCTTCGCTGTAGTCCAGACGTTCCCGTTGGGCATAGCGTTCGGCTGCTTCTTCTTCGGTCAGCTTGTAGCGCGTGAGATACCGTCGCCCGGTGATCGGGTCTTTGACCCGGTACTGATAGACCTTAACCGTCTTCATTTGGTCCCTCTTGCCTGCCGGGTTGGGCAGGTTCGGTGACTGACAAGCCATCACTTGAGACCTGACAGACATGAAGTTATTGCTTCGCGAATATCGTCGGCCTCGGTTGAACCCAATCCCTCGGCAGTACATCTGTATGCCGACTGTTGGGACTGTGCGTCCAGTAACACAATGGTTACCTCTTGTGTATAGCCTCCAAGCGGAAGATTGCGACGACCACTGATTCCCCACCGAAGAAGTAGTGTCTGCGCTTGAGTGCTTGGGGCCACGGAAGCAACACGAACAAGACCTTTTTTCAAGAGCAGCCCCTCAATTAGGTTTGAGGGATTGATCTCGTGAGTGGATAACTTCCCGCCGCTTCCGGATATGCTGCTGATCGTCGGTGTAGCCTCGATTACGATAAAGCGATATCGCGCAATATCCGCGGACTGCGCAGAGGTGGGTGGCAATGTTGCACATCCGCCCAATGAGGCTGCAATCAACGCAATTAGCCAAATGTTCGCATTTCTCATCTTAGAATTTCCTGTGACGTTCAGCGGGTACGCTTGCATTGCTCTCGCTCTAGGCGATCTTTGTTCTTGGCTTCAGCCGTTGTCTGCCATTGCATGTTACTCGGGCGATCTTGACCACCAGCACAAAGGGGCTTGATGTGGTCAACAACGTAGCCAGGACAGCGGCCTTTGGCTTCGCCGGTGCTCGGGCAAGGGTGCTGCTGCATGAAGTCTCGGCGCTGCGCTGGATCGCGGTAATGGGTCTACTTCTGGTTCATAGCCACCTTCTCACCCCGAGCGGCCTTCCAAATTTCTTTCGGTACGACCAACGGATCGTTCCAGATCGCGACTGCGGTCGAATCAACCCGCCCTTTGACCAGCCACGAGATACCAAACGCCATCAGAGCGCCCGCTTCTGGCCAGAAGATCGAAAGGCCCTTCCAGGCCGAGTACAAGGCCCACACTATGCAGAAAACCATCACTCCGGCACATACGTAATGGAGTCCGTTACGCACGATCTTGCCGGTCGCAGTGTTGGCTTGGTTCTCCTTGGATTTCTTTGTGAACAGGAATGCGGAAATGATTGCCAGTACCACAAACAGCGCACCAGCCCCGCAGTGGTGCAAAACACTCATCCACTCCGCCCACCAGGTAGGTGGCGTCACGTCCCTGGGAGGATGGGTTGGGAAGAATGCAACAACGAGCGCCGCGATTCCTGCGAGCCAGCCAAATATCATATCGGTTCGCCTGCCATACTCGTCCTTAAAGCCGCGATAGGTAAAGAGGAATGCACTGACCGCGAAGAGACTTCCGACAAAGAATGCAACAGCACCTGTGTAGTAGTAGGCACTGATCGATTTCGGCGTTTCAATTACATCCGGGGTCGGCCTCATCCAATCGATGAGCAGAACGACCCAGGGAAAAGAGAACGCTACGTACCCAACCAGCTGCCGGTGAAGTTGGGTAGAAAGGTCGTTCGGATTGACGGGTTCGAAAAGCGGCCTAGATTTTGCCTGTGCGTCCATTGAAGTCTCCTCCTCTAGAAACTGCATCGTTCTCCTATTCTTCTAAATAGGATCTGGATGGTATCCACGTTCTAGTTTCATTCGCTGACAGTGGAAGATTAGGCGAATAGCTGTTTAACGTAGGCAGGCTCTTGAAGATCTGGATGATCTTTGAGCCATGCGGAATGAAGGCGCCGGTGATATCGATAGATATAAAGCCATTCATCAGGGATCTCTCCCTTCGATTCTTTCGATAGATCAAAAAGAGTCTCCAAAAACGTATGCACCCTCATCGCAAAATAGTGATAGCGGAGGGATTCGGGTTCTTTGAACGCGCTGGCGGAATCGTCCGTGGACTCAAGTTTGCCGAACTGTGGATATTCGAAGTACATCTTCAAGATCGCGTTATAGCTCTCGTCTAGATACTGATACCTCTCGAAGTGGTCTTTCGTACTATTCCAGTACCACGCCACGAAAAATGCACTCACGACGGCGACAAGAAGCTTAGCGGTTTCAAAACCGATCTGTAGTGATGGATCCATAAAGTCCCCTTGTCGACTAGCCCAATCGATGTGCAACGCCGGAAATTAGCGGCGGGCCGCTCTAGGACAGTTCAGAATGCTCTTATGTATGGCAAGAACAGGGTCTTCCCGACTACCTCCCAAAGGTCTCGAATACGAAAGCAGCCCCGAAGGAATGTACTTTCTTGTAATACTGAGCGAGGTCGCTTAGGTACCCATTTTGACCCCAGATCATGAAGGGAACTCCGAACAAGCGGGACATTGGGCGGATACCAACCTCAAGCCGCGCGGTATTGTATTTGAACGTATCTCGTGTCCCAGTATCAGCGATCAAGACTGTGCGATCCACAAACTCGTTCTTCGGATCGAACCTGAGAAGGGCTCGCCATCCGCTCACCTGTCGAATTGAGCGAATCTCTCTAGGATCTTCAAAATCGAAGTTTTCCTCGATGTCCTTTTGCAGTCTGCAACCGCAATACCATTTCCGGCTGACATATAGGTGAGCATTCCAACTAGAGATAGGTATTTTTGTCGTAACACCCAGGTAGTCCCAGCCGCGGCTGATGTAGTCCTTCGCGTGCTCCTGATTTCCTCCAAGTGCCTGGGTTGTCGTTTGAAAAGTGCTCAGACTGTTGACTTGCTGTCCATTTGATTCATGCGCGTATTCGAAATCGATGTAACTGTCTGGGCTTTCGCCTCGCTCTGGAAAACCCTTCGGCGCGTGTCTGAGAAAGAGCTTTGGATTGAACCGCTTTGTCACTACGGGAGATGAATCGCGCGTCCCGATATACTGACCGAAGCGCGCTGTAACAGCGAAATATGGCAAGAGTTTGAGTCGATTGTTTCCCTCATTTAGCAATTCCGGGAGGACGGGATGTTGCAGCGAAATCGTAAAGTCCATGAATGCTTCATCGTCGCTGTCCTTTGTATATCCGAGAAAAGTGGGCTCGTGGTTCTTAAGCCTGATTGAACGTTCTTTCGAATCGTGGACCAGTGAGGCAGTTGATGACGCGCTTTCTTGCTGCGCATGAATTGGCCCGCAGATAAGTGCCACGGATGCCAAAAAGTAAAGGCCAGCTCGTGGTCGGGCTCGCAAGCGAATTCCTCCGTAGTGGTCGTTCGAACTTCCGCTTTGAGCGATGTTGTTCTTGACTCTAGCTAGCCGTACTCACCGACACGTAGTACTTGCACGACAATTATTCCCTTCCCAGAACCAGCCCTCCCAGACTACATCCGCTGAGTCGGCGCATGCCCGTAGCTCTGCGCACTGCCCTGATCCTGATGCGGGAAGTTCGGTTGGTGAGAGTGTCGCGATAGGAAACTCAATCTGCTGACCGGAAGCGAGGGCGGGCGTCTGTGCTACTGCGCTTCGCGTAAATGTGGTTGAGCCGGCTGGCTTTACTTCAAGGCGGGTGGTCGAAGCTGGTGCACTCCTCCATCCCTCGTTCTTGACCGTGACTTTCACTTGCAGTTGAGATGCAATGAAAGGCTCATGGTGCACATCCGTTACTACAAGATCAGCACAAGCGCTCACAGACACCCCTGCTGCCACGCAAAGCGCTAGCTCAAAGTTCGAAATGCGTTCTACTTTGTGCATATAGCCTCCAAATTTCCGATGCTTCAATTGCTTCCTAGTCTTTCGCGCGCATTTCGCTATGGCTGGCATGAACTATCTTCCTAAACATGGCGGCTCCTTGGCACCGTTACTCAGCAGATGGTAAGGAATACGATGCCATCCAGGACTCTGCGCGTCCTAGGCAAATATGAAGAGTGCGAGATAACCCAATGGCGAAAGAACATCGCCACTAAAACCTTGGAGAAAAACCCCATGGCGTCCCCTCCTACGCCCCGACCAGGTCGTTATGCGTTACTGTCCCCCGGTGCCGCGCTTCTTTTGTATTTGGAACTGAAGCGATGGAGAAAATCTACGCGCGTATTACCCGCGGGTCAAATTAGAAATTCCTAATGCGCGGGGATGACCTGACATTTCCCGTGAGGGTTTACCTGACCCGTGTTGCTCTAAAAGAACTTTCTCTCCGAGAAATCTGCCGGTGGGGCCGCTCCGAGCACGCAGGTCTATACTTTGACTACAGACCCTCTGCGATTAAGGGTTGCTGCCTCACGGGAGGATCAAGTGAACTCTCGACACTTCTACACGTTGTTCTTTGTAGTTGTCCTATGCTTTCCGTCTATCAGCGACGCTCACCGCTCTGGTTGTCACCGATGGCACAGCTCGGGGTTGGGATCGGGCCAATCATCCATAGCAAATCCCCCACAAAGACCGTCATTTCTTTAGAATGAAAAAAAGGATTACGGCAGCCGCTACCATGAGCAGCAGGACAACGAGCGGCCAAACCATCCCAAAAATCACCGCAAGCACGGCCGCTGGCATCCACCCCAAGGCGAACCCTAAGAAGCCGTATGTCAGTGTGCAGAACCCCCATACGCCGACGAACGTCGCGGCCGCGGTGATCCAGGTGCCAACGTCGTACCAATCGCGCATGTCTGCAACCCTGGTGATAGCGCACGCCGTGTTAAAATTTCCTCGCTGCGACGGTTCCCTAACAACCTGAACGGCTCGGGGAGCAAGAGCTTTACGTCCTATCAGTCTCCCCGATCAAGCCATTCTCACCGGCATTTGCACAACGTTCCCGCGTCTTGCGTTGTCCAGATAATCACTCCACCACTGCATGAGCTTGGCGCGTTGCTCTAACCACTGCGCCCTGTTGTAAGCCGCTCTTACCTGATCGCGCTCGACGTGGGCTAACTGCGCCTCGATCACGTCTCCACTGAAACCGCTGCGCTCGTTCAGGATGGATGACGCGGTAGCCCTTACGCCATGCGGAGAGATACCGGCGTCCAGCTCCTTGAACACGACAAGCAGCACGCTACGAGTTATCGGCTTCCTGGGACTGCGACCAGGGAGCACGTATTCACTGTACCCTATCCACGCGATAGGGCTTTTTTGTTTCCACAGGCTCCATGAAATTCGTCGACGAAGCGCGCATCGAGGTCCACGCCGGCAACGGCGGCGACGGCGTCGTGAGCTTTCGGCGCGAAAAGAACGTACCACGCGGAGGGCCTGACGGCGGGGACGGCGGCGGCGGCGGCAGCGTCTATGCGGTCGCAGACCGAAACGTCAATACCCTGGTCGAGTATCGCTTCGCGCGCCTTCACCGCGCGCGGGATGGCGGGCGCGGGCGCGGTGCCCAATGCAACGGGAAAGGTGCCGACGACGTCGTACTGCGCGTGCCCACCGGCACCGTGATCACGAACGCGGAGACCGGAGAAACGGTCGCCGACCTGGCCGAGCACGAGCAGGTCGCATTGCTCGCGCGGGGAGGCAAAGGGGGGCTCGGCAATGTCAATTTCAAATCGAGCACCAACCGCACACCCCGCAAGGCGACTTCCGGCGAGCCCGGCGAGCATCGGACCCTCAAGCTCGAGCTGAAGGTGCTTGCCGATGTTGGATTGCTGGGACTTCCCAATGCCGGAAAATCTACCTTCATTCGCGCCGTCTCGGCCGCCCGCCCCAAGGTTGCCGACTACCCGTTTACCACCTTGCATCCGCATCTCGGGGTGGTTCGTGCCGGGATCGATCGCAGCTTCGTAATCGCCGATATCCCGGGGCTCATCGAAGGAGCAGCCGAAGGCGCCGGCCTGGGACACCAGTTCCTCAGGCACCTCGCCCGTACGCGGCTGCTCCTGCACATCGTGGATATGGCACCCTTTGATCCGGACGCCGATCCCGCTCGCGATGCGCGAGCCATTGCCGCGGAGCTGAAGAAATTCGATCCTGCGCTGTATCGCAAGCCGCGCTGGCTGGTCCTGAATAAAATGGATATGCTCCCCGCCGAGGAGCGCAAGGCCGCGGCCGCCCGTCTTGTGCACAGGCTGCGCTGGCGCGGCCCGAGCTTCTGCATATCGGCCCTTACCGGCGAGGGTTGCCGCGAACTCAGTTTCGCGGCGATGAAGTTCTTGGAGACCGGAAAGGCGGCATGAGAGAGGCAAGGCGTTTCGTCGTCAAGGTCAGCAGCACCCTCGTTACGAACCGGGGCGCAGGGCTGGACGCGTCTGCTATCGCGCGCTGGGCAGGGCAAGTGGCGAAGCTTCGCCAAGGCGGAAAGGAATTCGTCCTGGTCTCAAGCGGTGCCATCGCCGAAGGCATGCAGAGGCTGGGCTGGACGCGGCGCCCGCACGCCATGCACGAGCTGCAGGCCGCCGCCGCAGTCGGACAGATGGGCCTCGTGCAGGTATACGAGTCATGCTTCCGGCAGCACGGCCTGCACACGGCCCAGGTGCTGCTCACGCACGCCGATCTCGCCGACAGGCAGCGCTATCTGAATGCGCGCTCCACCTTGCTGACGCTGCTCGGACTCGGGATCATCCCGGTGATCAACGAGAACGACACCGTCGTCACCGACGAAATCCGGTTCGGCGACAACGATACGCTTGCCGCGCTGGTGACCAATCTCGTCGAAGCCGACTGCCTCATCATCCTGACCGACCAGCAGGGCCTCTACACCGACGATCCCCGACGCAATCCGGAGGCCACGCTGGTACGGAAAGCGCGGGCCGGCGAGCCGCGCCTCGAGGAAATAGCGGGCGGAACCGGCTCCACCATTGCCAAGGGCGGCATGCTCACCAAGGTGCTCGCGGCCAAGCGTGCCGCGCGCTCGGGAGCGCAAACGGTGATCGCTTCGGGACACGAGCCCGACGTGCTCGTGAGGATCGCTGCCGGAGACGCGGTGGGCACCCTGCTCACCGCGCAGACGACGCCGCTCGCCGCGCGCAAGCAGTGGCTCGCCGATCACGTGCAGGGCGGAGGAAGGCTGAGCATCGACGCCGGGGCCGCCAAGGCCTTGCGCTCCGGCGGCAAGAGCCTGCTTCCGATCGGGGTCAAGGGCGTGGAGGGCGAATTCGAGCGCGGCGCAGTGGTCGCCTGCCTCTCGCCGGAAGGCGCCGAAATCGCGCGTGGGCTGGTCAACTACAACGCGCAGGAATCCCGGCGCATCGCCGGCCGGGCGTCAAGCGAGATCGAGGCGATACTTGGCTATATCGACGAGCCGGAATTGATCCACCGAGACAATCTTGTCCTGCTCTAGCAGGCGTGATCGCCTACGCCAGATCCTTCACAAGAGCGTCGCGCACGGCCGGCTGCGCTTCCACCTCAGCCGTATAGCGGGGATGATCGACTCCGATCACGAGTCCCGCGCCTTTCTTGAGCGCTTGGACCATGGCCTCAGCGAGCTCCAAGCGCAAAAAATGCACCGCTGAGGTTTTCTCCTCGTTCTCTCGCTCTAGATCCTCGTCGGCGACGGCCCAGACCCGCTCATGCGCTTCGACCTGGATCCACACCCTGTCCTCGATGCCGATCAGCTCCGCGAGCCGCCTGCTGCGTTCGCCCGGATCCGGGTACTCGATCATCATAGTTGCCTTGAGATTGCGGCCGTCCGGAACGAGCGGGTTGTAGGCAGCCAGCTCCTCCTTGATACCCTCTTCCTCGAAGATCCGCTCGATTCGCAGCATCTCCTGCACCTGGTAACGGATGGTGAGCTCGTCCTCGAAGACAAGAGTGATGTGCTCGCCGAGGTGAACCGTGCGGTGCTTCTTGTGCGCAATGACCTTCGCCCGGAACCGCGGGCGCTCGCGCGCGTAGGTTTCAAGGGTCATGAGGCTTGCGCGGTCGATTCTAGGCATGGCATTCATCGTCATTCAAACGGGTTCAAATTCCGTAGGCCTTCCGAAGCAACGACAGAGGATGCGCCTTGATTGCCCGGGTCCCGCCCATGCCCTGCTCGATATGGCGGGCGGCGATCGGGCAGTCCGAGCTGATGTAATCGGGCTCGCTTTCGGCCATCTGCCTGAACACCGGCCGCCCGATCTTCATGGAGTTTTCGTAGTACTCGGATTTGACGCCCCAGGTTCCGTCGTGGCCGGAGCAGCGCTCGACCGTGTTGAGCGTCGTTCCCGGCACGCTTTGCAGCGTTTCGCGGGTCTTCTGTCCCATGTTCTGTACGCGCGAATGGCATGGGACGTGGTAGGACACTTTTCCAAGTGACGTCTTGAAGTCGGTCTTGAGCAACCCGTCACGCTTGCGCATGACGAAGTACTCGAACGGGTCGAACATCGCCTCGCTTACCGCCTTGACTTCGGCATCGTCGGGAAACAGCAGCGGCAGCTCGCTCTTGAACATCAGGGTGCATGAGGGCACGGCGGTAAGAATCGCGTAGCCTTCGCGCGCGAGCCCGGCGAGCCGCGGAACGTTCACCGTCTTCAGTCGCTCGACGCCCTCGAGATCGCCCAGCTCGAGCTTTGGCATGCCGCAGCAGACCTCCTTCTCAACGACCAGGTAGGGAATCTCGTTATGATCGAGAACCGCGAGCAGATCATGACCGATGCCCGGTTCGTTGTAGTTCAGGTAGCAGGTCGCAAATATCGCGACTTTTCCCGGAGTGCGCTCACCGTTCCGAGCCTCATGGCTTCGGCTCGGGGCGGCCTGTCCGCGAAACGTGCCGGGGCTGTAGGGCGGCAGCTTGCGCTCCGGGTGAACGCCGATCGTCTTTTCCATGAGCGAGCGCGCTACGGCGTTCCGGTTGACCGCGTTCACGACCTGCGCCACAACAGGGATGGCGGCGAGCTTGCCGATGGCGTCGGTGGACGAAAGCAGCCGGTCTCGCAGTTTCACCTCCCCTTTCCGGAACTTGAGCGCTTTGGCCCGCAGCATCACGTGCGGGAAATCCACATTCCAGGGGTGCGGCGGCACGTACGGGCATTTCGTCATGTAGCACATGTCGCAGAGGTAGCACTGGTCCACGACCTTCCAGAACTGCGACTTCTCGACGCCGTCGACTTCGAGCGTCGCGCTTGCATCCACGAGGTCGAAGAGCGTCGGAAACGCCGTGCACAGGTTGACGCAGCGCCGGCAGCCGTGGCAGATACCGAATATGCGCTCGAGCTCCGCGAGCACTTTCGCTTCGTCGTAGAAATCCGGCAGCCGCCACGCAACCGGATGGCGGGTCGGAGCTTCCAAGCTGCCTTCGCGGACGGTCATTTCACAAGATTCGACGGATTTTCACGCGTGAACAGGCTTTCCGCGGGTTGAGAGGCCGAAAGGCCTCTCCAACTCGCGGAGTTAATCGGCGCCTCCGGCGTCCGGATTAACCGCCTAGTCGGCGAGCGCGTCGAGTGCCTTCTGGAAGCGGTTCGCGTGCGAGCGCTCCGCCTTGGCGAGCGTTTCGAACCAGTCGGCGATCTCTGAGAAACCTTCCTGACGCGCGGCCTTCGACATGCCCGGATACATGTCGGTGTATTCGTGGGTCTCTCCGGCAATGGCGGCCTTCAGATTCAAGCGCGTGCCGCCGAACGGCAGGTCCGTCGCCGGATCGCCGCACTGCTCCAGGTATTCGAGGTGGCCGTGGGCGTGGCCGGTTTCGCCCTCGGCGGTAGAGCGGAACACGGCGGCGACGTCGTTTTGCCCTTCAACGTCGGCTTTCGCCGCAAAGTAGAGGTAGCGGCGGTTTGCTTGTGATTCCCCTGCAAATGCCGCTTTGAGATTGCCGTGGGTCTTGGAGCCTTTGAGCTGCATGAGTGCCTCCGTGTGTTGGCCTGAATTAGACTTACTCTAAATGATAGATTAAGGATAATATCTGCGGTGCCCTCCTGTCAAGCGCGACCCGGGGCCGCCTCGACCCTTGCGGCTGGGCGCCGCGTTTCTCGGAAACGGGCCGAAGGGTCAGCCAATCAACGCGATGCGATTTCCGCCGGAAGAGGCTTGCGACCCTGCCCGCGAAACAGATAGCGGGCAAGTTCGGTGAGCGCGTGCTGGTAGACCTCGCGCTTGAAATCGATTACGGAGTCAAGGGGTATCCAATAGTCGTTCCAGCGCCAGGCGTCAAATTCGGGGCGCTCCGAAGCACGCAGGCGCACATCGCACTCGCGCCCGACCAGCCGCAGCAGGAACCAGATCTGCTTCTGCCCCCGGTAATTACCGCGCCAATCCCGTTTGTGCCACTGCGCGGGCACCTCGTAGCGCAACCAGTTGCGCGTCCGCCCCAGGATCTTCACGTGGCTGGGCAGCAGTCCCACTTCTTCCTGCAGTTCGCGGTACATCGCCTGCACCGGCGTTTCCCCAACCTTGATCCCGCCCTGCGGGAACTGCCAGGAGTGTTCCTTGACGCGCTTACCCCAGAAAACCTCGTTGCGCCCGTTGCAGAGGATGATGCCGACGTTCGGCCGATAGCCGTCTCGATCGAGCATACGCAATCCAGCAAAAAGTCTGTCCACGCCCATTCTTTCACAAATCGCCGGCGATTTGAAGGCGAAGCCGCCCCGCGGCGGTGAGGCCTGCGAGTTCAAGTAGAATGTCGCGTCCTGGTTCGCTCCCCCGCTATGCGCACTTCGCGATACTTTCTTGCAACGCTCAAGGAGGCCCCCGCTGACGCGGAGCTCGTCAGCCACAAATTGATGGTCCGCGCGGGCCTGATCCGGAGACTCGCCGGCGGAATTTACACCTGGATGCCGCTGGGGCTGCGGGTAGTTCGCAAGGTCGAGGCCATCGTTCGGGAGGAAATGAATCGGGCCGGAGCGATCGAGCTCTTCATGCCGGCGGTGCAACCAGCGGAGCTGTGGCAGGAGTCGGGGCGGTGGCGGAAGTACGGACCGGAATTGCTGCGCTTCAAAGACCGTCACGAACGCGATTTCTGCGTCGGCCCGACGCACGAGGAGGTGATCACCGACATCGCGCGGCGCGAGATCCGCAGCTACCGGCAGCTACCCGTGCATTTCTACCAGATCCAGACCAAGTTTCGCGACGAGATCCGGCCACGCTTCGGCGTGATGCGCGGGCGCGAGTTCACCATGAAGGACGGGTATTCCTTTCACACTGACTACACTGACCTCCGACGCGAATACCGGAACATGTACGACACTTATACCCGGATCTTCGTCCGCCTGGGGTTGAAATTCCGCGCTGTTGCCGGCGACCCCGGCGCGATCGGCGGTACTGAGTCACGGGAATTTCACGTCCTCGCCGAATCGGGCGAGGACGCCATCGCTTACTGCCCGCAGTCCGAGTACGCGGCGAATGTGGAGCTCGCTGAGGCCGTGGCACCGAAGGCTGCCCGAAGTGCCCCAACGGAGAAAATGAGAAAGGTCGCGACCCCCAATCGGACCCGTTGCGAAGATGTCGCGAAGTTGCTTGGCGTACCGATCGAGAAAACGGTGAAAGCGATCGCGGTCATCCACGAGGAAGCTCGAGACGGAACATCGGGATCGTTCGCAATGCTGCTCGTTCGCGGCGACCACGACCTGAACGAGGTCAAGACTCAGAAGGTGATCGGCGCGTTCCGGTTCGCAAGAGACGAAGAGATCGAACGAACATTGAAGTGCGGCCCCGGCTACATCGGACCGGTGACCAACGCAACTTTCACGATCTACGTTGATCGCGCGGTAGCGGTAATGAGCGATTTCGTCTGCGGAGCCAACGAGGCGGGTTACCACCTCACGGGTGTCAACTGGGGCCGGGACTTACCAGAGCCTCAGCCCCAACTGACCGGCGACATCCGCAAAGTCGTCGCCGGGGATCCCAGTCCTGACGGCAAAGGCGCCCTAGAGATCGTGCGCGGCATCGAGGTCGGCCACATCTTTCAGCTGCGCACGCAATATTCCGAATCAATGAAAGCGACGTTTCTCGACGAAGCGGGCAACAGTCGTCCTTTCGAGATGGGTTGCTATGGAATGGGCATCACCCGCATCGTGGCAGCCGCAATCGAGCAGAACCACGACGAGCACGGCATCGTCTTCCCGGAGCCGATCGCGCCGTTCCATGTGGCCCTGGTTCCCATCGGCTACGGCAAGAGCGCCGCGGTCCGCGATGCCGCGGACTCGGTCTATCGCGTGCTCACCGAAGCCGGTTTCGAGGTGCTGCTCGACGATCGCGACGAGCGGCCGGGTGTGATGTTCGCCGACATGGAGCTCATCGGCATTCCCCACCGCATCGTTGTCGGAGAACGCAGCCTCAAGGACGGATTGATCGAGTATCAAGGCCGGCTCGACAAGGAAGCGAAGAAGGTCCCGCTCGGCGATCCGCTTGGCCCGCTGCGCACGGGCTCATGCTGAAAGGCACCGGCCTGGCGCTGATCGGGATCGCGTTCCCGGGTCTTGCTCTCGCGGGAGCCCAGATCTACGAACCGCTCGCCCTCGAGGTGCGGGCGGGCCTGCAGGCTTCGATCGCGGACAAGCCGGCGCCGCGTCATGCCTTCACCGACTCGGAGTCGGCGGTCGACTGGCTCGCCGAAATGTCGCATCGCCTGGAAGCGAGAATGCCCAATTTCCAGTCGCGCGTGGAGTTCCTGCGCACGGTGCACTTCGAAGCGCACCGCGCCAAGCTCGACCCGCAGCTCGTGCTGGCGGTGATCCAGGTCGAGAGCAATTTCCGCAAATACGCCGTGTCGCGCTCGGGCGCCCGAGGCTACATGCAGGTCATGCCCTTCTGGGTGGGATTGGTGGGACGCCAAGGCGATAACCTGTTCGGTCTGCGCAACAACCTTCGCTACGGTTGCGTCATCCTGAAGTACTACCTCGATCGTGAAAAAGGGGACCTCTTTCGCGCCCTGAGCCGATATAACGGATCCTCCGGCAAGCCCGAGTATCCCAACATGGTGATCGGCGCCTGGCGCAGCGTGTGGCGCTACGAAGGCAAGCTTGCCGCCGCTCCCGCCTCGCCTGACGCACCGCCCAGGCTAGCCCGTGCGGATATCAGCCGGGAACTCGGTCGCAATCGTCGCCTGAATCGCTTGCGCCACCGCACGAGGATCGGTCGCCTCGCGGATCGGTCGGCCGACGACGATGTAGTCGGCGCCGTTCGCGAACGCCCGCGCCACGTCGACCGTGCGCTTCTGGTCGCCTGTGAGTCGATTCTGCACCGGTCGGATTCCCGGCGTGACGATCAGCAGCCGCGCACCCAGCTCGCGCCTCAGTGCCGGCGCCTCCAGCCCCGAGGAAACGACCCCATCGCACCCGGCCTCGAGCGCCCGGCGCGCTCGCGAGAGTACCAAGGTCTCGACGTCGCATTGAAAACCGAGATCGTCGAGATCGCCCTGATCGAGGCTGGTAAGAACCGTGACCGCGAGGATTTTTACGTCCCCCTTGGCTCCTGCCGCCGCCTCGAGCATCGCCTGGTTGCCGTGCACGGTCGCGAAGGTTACGCCCCGATTGCCAAGTCCGCGCACCGCGGCTCGAACCGTCTCGGGGATATCGAAAAACTTCAGATCGACGAACACCTTCTTCCCTGTTCGCGCAAGCCAATCGATGAAGGCGAAGAATCCTTCCGCCATGAACAATTCCAGGCCGACCTTGTAAAAACTCACGCTGTCTCCGAGGCGCTGTACCAGGGCCTTCGCCTCTTCGACGCCTGCAACGTCCAACGCCGCGATAAGGCGCTCGGCACGCGGGATCGTCTTCATCTGCGGTGTCATGGGCATTTCCGGACCGAGGATTCTAACGGATCAAGCCCTGTCCCTTTCAAGCAGGCGTCCGAGGGGCAGGTTCAGCGTCTCGTCGGCGCGCGCGGCAAACTGCTCCAGGAGTTGTTTCAGGGGTTCGCTGCGCCCTCGAGCCCCTGGCGCTTCGCCGTCCGGAACGAACTCGCGATATACGTCAGCCACGAGGAGTCGTTCCTTGTCGACGACCATAGCGTAGCGCTCGCCGGAGGACCTCGCCACCCAGCCACGCGCAACCAGGCGTTCGAGTATCCGCTCGGCCTGATCCACCGTGAGCGATGCGTGCCGAGCGATTTTCCTCAATTCCAGAAGCTCCGGACCTTGTTGGGCGCGCGCCAGAACCAGGAGGATTTCCAACACGCCGCCGAAGCCGGTTCCTGACTCGCGCCGTGCTGCTTCGCCCAGCACGGCGAAATCCGGCGCCAGCGCGGCAATCAACGCGCCGATCACGATCACCACCCAGGAAGAATAGACCCAGAGGAGAAAGACCGGAATCACCGCGAATGCCCCGTAGACCAGCGCATAAGTCGGGATTTTCGCGATGTAGAGCGCGAAGCTTCGCTTCATGATCTCGAACGCCAGGGCCGCGACCAGGCCCCCGATCAGGGCGTGGCGCGGCTTGACCGCGCGGTTCGGGACGAAATAATAGAGCAGCGTGAACGCTGCGCAGGTCAGGACGAATGGTACGAGTCCGAGAATCGCCGCACCCGCAAAAGGACTCTGCCGCGCAAATCCCAGGGATACGCCGACGAGGTACGAGGTGATCGAAAGGCTCGCGCCGATGAGAACCGGCCCGAGGGTGAGCGTTGCCCAATAGACGAGGATGCGCTGCGCCAAGAGACGCGGGCGTGAAACCCGCCAGATCGAGTTGAACGCGCGTTCGATCGTGAACATCATGAGGAAAGCAGTGACCGCGAGCACCGCGGAGCCGAGAGCGGTCAACCGCCCGGCCTGACCCGAGAATTGTTCAATATATCCGGTGACGACCCCTCCCGCTTTCTCGGGCAACATGTTCGCGAGCAGGAATGCGTGGATGTGCTCCCCCAGCCCCGAAAAAATCGGGAACGCCGCCATGAGGGCGAGCGTGAGAGTGACGAGCGGCACGAGCGCGAGCAAGGTCGTAAAGGTGAGACTCGAGGCGATCTGCAAACAGCGATCCTCGTTGAACCGCTTGAACACGTGCGCGAGGAAGCGGCCCAGCTGTCGCAGCGGAAAGGGCATGGGATCCCTGAATCGGAGCGTGAACGTCTCCTATGATATAGGGGCCTTCACCCCTGCGGGTTGATTCGCTGCGTGCCTTGTAGCTTGTTGAGCGCGTTGACGTATGCCTTGGCCGAGGCAACGATGATATCGGTGTCGGCGCCTACACCGTTGACGATCCTCCCGCCTTTCGCGAGACGCACGGTCACCTCGCCCTGCGACTCGGTTCCCTGCGTGACCGCGTTGACCGAATAGAGCAGCAGCTCGGCGCCGCTCTTGGCCACACGCTCGATCGCCTTGAAAGTCGCATCCACCGGGCCGTCGCCGTCGGCGTCCGCCTTGTGCTCCTTACCGGCCTCGGCGAGCACGAGCTTCGCGTGCGGACGTTCGCCGGTGCCGCTCGCTTGGCTCATGCGCACCAACTGCCAGTGCTCCGCCCCGGCGGCCGTCGCCCCGTCGGAAACCAGCGCGTGCAGGTCCTCGTCGAAGATGTCGGCCTTCTTGTCGGCAAGGTCCTTAAAACGCTGGAACGCCTTGTTGTAGGCGTCCTCGCCCTCGAGCTCGATACCGAGCTCCTTCAACCGCTGGCGGAAGGCGCTTCGACCCGAAAGCTTGCCGAGTACGATCTTGTTCGCGGTCCACCCTACGTCTTCGGCGCGCATGATCTCGTAGGTGTCGCGGCTCTTCAGCACGCCGTCCTGGTGGATTCCGGAAGCATGGGCAAAGGCGTTCGCGCCCACCACCGCCTTGTTGGGCTGCACCACGAATCCGGT
>WNGN01000781.1_pt1 | contig 20176 bp, 19 predicted proteins | sample 5400561 | NCBI WGS metagenome assembly WNGN01 (sample SAMN13153379, study PRJNA577476) | soil metagenome | isolation source: 115 cm soil or saprolite under Garry oak tree replicate 2 | place: USA:California | collected 2016-06-15
TACGGTCCAGCCGAGGGTTCCGTTGACGTCCAAGGTTGGAGGTATCATTGTGATCATGGGACAATAGCCGGAGGACGGGATTGTCTCGCAGAAGGACGGCGAGAATGTAATCGAGACAGAGAGATTGTAGCTGGCGGAGTTGCCAACTTTGAGCGCAGGGGCTCCGCCTACCGGAACGGCTACCAACAGGATTAGCGTCAAAACTCCAACGGCTAGATTTGTCGACCGCAAGGTTGGAGGTCTCGGGCTCCTTTAGACTGTATCGCATAAAAAGGGTTGACGGTGTTCATCTCTATTGAACAGAGAAAAATTGGCTCAGCAACCATGGGTAATATACCACTACCGCGGGCAATCCCGGTCAGGGTCGCGATGTGAAACTGGGACACTCGAAAGGTGTCCGGTTTCTCCGAATGGCTTTTAGAGTGTTCGAAGAGCTAAGACCGGCAACTATCGGTTGAGACTTTGCCCAGTAACAAGACGAAGTTTATGCAGATGCTTGACTCTCCGACCTATCGTCTTCTCCAGAAGGAGGCGCGCGACAGGGGCGCTTCCGTCCAGGAGCTGCTTAGGGCCGTCATAATTCCAGACTGGCTTACGGAGAATAGGAATAGAGAAAAGGCCAAGCGAGACTAGTCGAGCCGAGCAGCGGCCTGGGTCCCCGAGGGAGTCTCTTGAAGATCCAAACTGTCACTGCGTGGCAGAGGTTTCTTCAGGATCGTTTCAAGCGTCAGGACCTTTTTTTCCAGCTCGATTATCTTCTTGTGTTGGCCGAACAGCATTGAGATGAGCAAAGGGACTTCCTTGACGGGAGAGGCCATTGTGCTGGCATACGGCGCATAGAGCTTGCACTGGCATAGGAGATCGTGGAACACCAGCTTGTCCTCGACTCTGAGAAAGTCTTGGAATTTTTTCAGTTTGGCGGTTTCTGCCTCCACAACCATCCGCCATGAAGGAATTGTTCTACCCGAGCCCAGAGCCCCCGAAGATTCGAAGTCCTGTTCGTAGACGATAGCGCGGATAATAACAAGAGGTGGACACGTAAGTGAAAGTGCGATAGAATGGGTGAATGTGCTTAATGAATACTGACAAAACTAGCGGACTGGAGGCCAAGGATCCCTTCCTCGTCGATTACAAGGAGAATCTGGAAGAATTAGTCAAGGGAATGAAGCGTGTTGGAGGGAGCGGATTCCGGCTTCTGATTGTTGAGATGATTCGGTCACGCTGGATCAAGGATCGGAGGACGACCTACCCATACGAGGTTGCCTGGGTCTTTGACCGGGACGAGAAGGCTGTGTCGAAGCTCCTGAGGGAGCTTGAAGAATCGGGCGATATTGAGCTAGTAGGCTTGGGCCGTGGAAAGAAGGGGCTGGTCAAGCCCTACAAGCCACGAACTCTGAGAAAAACATCCCTGTCACGCTGAATCTTATCTCACAGAATCGGCAGTTGAGGATTCCAGGCCATACAGAAGCTGATTCTATTTTTTCGCCTTCTTCGCGGGTAGTTTGCTAGACCAGGCGAGCGATCGTGAGACCCAAATATGTATGGTGTCGGGCTCGTTCTTCCAAGTCTCGGGTATCAGTTCGTAATTCTTCATCGGTCTTCCTTTCATCGGCTCAAGAAACCTGGCCCCTTTCTGTTTGAGAAGTTCTTGCTGGTCTTGAGATGAAAGCCGGAGGAAGAGGTCGTTTCCGAAGAGTCCGAAGAACATGTTCCCATTCACGAAAGCTGAGAGGTTGCCGAACATTGGCCGAACCGTAACGCGCGGATCGTCCGGTACTAGGGACTTGAAGAAGTCGATGGACTTCTTATCGGGATGAGGAATCTTCAACCACTCGAACACCTATCGGAAGCGCGAACCAGCCTAACAAGATCAGGCGTCCCCAGTTAATCTGCGTACTCGTTCAGCCCCATTCGATACTTCTGAACCTGTCTGGCAGTTACGAGGGACTTTACTCGTTCGCCGAGAACGCCTAGTACAAGTATTCGATCGTGGAAACGTAAGATGCGACAGGCTAGGATTCTCCTTTGTGCTGTACTAATCCTTGGAATTGTCCCTGCTCTCTCGATCAACTCGATTTCTAAAGTCTACGCGGAGACTCCATACTCTCTAAACCCAGTCCCGGCCTTTACACAAGAAGGAAGGACTGTCTCACTGGTCCTAACCGTCAACAATGCCTTCGGTGGTACACCCTATGAGTTCAGATTCTCGGTAACCGATCCCGCGGGCCGGACGGTTCAGTCGCCTTTGCAGAACTATACAACCTCGCCTAGCCAGAACAGCTTCAGCATACTGGTTGGCTATCCGAGCACAACATTCTCAGGCTCCAACTCGCTCGCCGGTAAATACGCCACGTGGGTCGACCAGATCCTACCGGTGGCAATGCCGAAAGTAGCCACGAGCTCGTTCGTCCTTAGCATCACTGACAACCTGGCGTACGAGAGGACACAGACCGTGGGCATACAGGCAAGCAGGTATAACGTCTCAGAGAGTGTAAGCGTGACTATAAGGACACAGACAACCTCGACTCTTGTCTTCTCCCAGACAATCCTGGCGACGACTTCAGGGCTTGTCCTCACTAGCTGGAAGATCCCGAGGAACGCGACGATAGACACCTACGTGCTGACGCTGACCGGAACGACCACATTCAAGAGTCCAGCGGACGTCCAGCCCTTCTCGGTAAGAGTAGCAACATTTTCAATCGCCTCAATCACATCGGCCAAATCGGCATATCAAAGGACCGAGACGATGAACTTCTCCTTTCAACCCTTCTACCCGGACGGAACCATAGCCTCTACAGGCGTCGCTCTCCTCACACTAGAGAGACCCGATCGGGTCAACTCCACGCTGACAGCGACGTACGACAATTCGTCCCAGACGTTCAGGGCGAGTTACAGGACGGCTGCGGACAACCAGACAGGGACATGGACTGCCATCCTTGGACCCCATGCATATAGCGACGCCTATGGAAACATAAGTCCCAGCAATACAATCACAAATTCGCCACAACTAGCACCCGCCACTCTATCTGTCACTGTCACGGCGAACACGAACTTCGCTGTTGGACAGCAAGCCAAGTTCAACGCGTCCATAATCTATCCGGATGGAACAGCCTTCCAGTCCGGGACAGTAGTGGTATACCTTCTGTTCAGCGGAACCCCTACCGTCAATAATACGGTGCCAGTGGTGTTTGACACCGGCCTCATGATTTGGATAGGAACCTATACGCCACGAACCACAGACCCCGGAGGACTCTGGTCTCTCGTGGTCAAGGCATCAGACGCTTCAATTCCTTCCAATAATGGCTCCGCGACGAGAGCAATCACGCTCGAAAACAACACAACGTCGCCAGGAGGAAGTGCCTCCTTCCCACTCTACTATTTCGGCATCATCGCAGCTCTAATCGCAGGACTGCTCGCGGCCATCCTCGTCATTCTGAAGAGGCGCAAAGTAACCCATGCTAGACTCAAGATTGACTTGGAAGCGGTAAGGTCAGAAGCGGGACAGATAGAGAATCAAGACTTTTTCAAGTCAGTGAGAGACCAGGTCAATAAGGACAAAGACAAGTAGGGGTCTCGCCGAAATTCTCGCTAATGACTCTCGTAGGTCAGACGTCTATTCATTACTGTCGTCTTGTGTGAATATGGCCCTCACACCTTTCTGACCAAGCCGACCTTTTCTTCCTCTGAGACCTTCGAAAACTAGGCTCAATCCAACCAATCCCAAGCTTACGAAGCCGAAGTAGAATGGAAGGGTGAAACTGGCGGTCGCGAGGGGCTGTGTGTACGTTTTCAGGTCAAGACCAACTACCAACGCGGGAATCTGGCTGGTGCCAGAGTAGGATGGGACTATCCCGTACGTTCCGAGGAGGGTGGTCTCGGCGGCGTGGTACATGAGGAGGAAGCTGAAGTAGCCTTCGATGAGAGCTGAGAGGCTGAAATAGACTGCGAGTTCGCGCCACCAGGAAGAGGGGCTTAGGCTGGACATGCCAAGAGCGACAAACGCGAGGATCAATAGAATGCGAGTAAACGGTCCCAGAAACTCGACGAAGGGAGCTGTTGTAGAGAGTCCTGTTGCGGTAGCGTGGAAGTAGAAGGGAGAGACTTGCATAGTCAACAGGTTGTTGCCGTTGGCTCCACGGATACTCCACCAAGGGTCGTTGGATATTACGAGGAATAGAGAGACCACTGCACCGAGGAGGGTCAAGGGGTCAGTCCGCTTGCGGATATCCATACGCCGGTGTCCGGCTTGGAAGGACTAGAGTAGTTCGTACTCGGGACTGATAAGTGCACCGGGAGCTTACTCGGGGTCGCGGACCTTCCTATCTTATTAGGAACATAAAGCGCATTTGCAGAGGAAGAAAATGGCGAAACAAGTAAACTGCGATTGCGGCTTCATGGTCCGAACACAGACAGACGACGAGATCGTCCGACATGTCCAGCTCCACGCCAAAGATATCCACCAGATGGAAGTCCCACGCGACAAGGCCCTCGAAATGGCCAAGCCAACAGAAGCGACAGTAACAGTCTAAGACTCTCGAATCTCCCCAATTTCTCTCCCCGGAATTGCAGCGACAGCTCTGGGTTCCCGTACTAGGAGGACAATCGCGCCTCCCTCGAGACCCTAGCAGTCAGGATAATACCACGATGAACGGCTTTATCAGCTCGCGGCAGGCGAAGTATGATCCCGACTAGGTGCGAGAGGACCGGTGCTGGTCCTTGCTCTTCTGCGTCTCGCGTAAGTATAGACGATTACTCCGAGACCCGCAAGCATCAACGGAATTCCTATGATAATGATCGCCGAAGATAGGAAGAAGAAAACAGAGAAGCCGGTCAAGTATACACCGATCATGAATACCCGCTCTGGAATGCTCAGCTTGAGAAGCTCCGCCTCCAGCTGGACCCTGTACCGCAACAGGAGCGTAGCTATTATGACAAACGAAATGGCCGCCGTGAAGAACTGGAACGTAAGCTCCGACTGGTAGTTGCCGAAGGTCAGGAACAAACCCACCTCATCTCCTACAAATCCTGCTCCCAAACCGTAAAGAAGAGCGTAGAGCCTGTAGAGCCTCTCATTCCTCCAAGCAATACCCATCCAGCCCGCCAGACTGATCAACGCGAGACCATACCAGAAATGATGAAAATGAATCGTTCCTTGAGAACTACTCGCGGTTACTACAGTCGTCGGAAATAGAGTAGCGAAGAGTCTGGCGCCGAAGAAGCTGACTACAAAGGCGAGTGTTGCGATGAACGTGAGGCCGTGCCTGAACTGGCCCGGAAGAAGTTCCCGCGACATGTTCTGAAACCGCTCTCACGTGTATTTCCCAGTTGTGGGCTAACGCGACGCGGCGATCGTGGACGTCGAGGTCTTAAGCAAAGACGTGTTTCGGTGGCCACGGGTTATAGCAAGCCAACCAGTGTCCCGGTTGAACCTCGATTAGTGGAGGCTCTTCCTTGGAACAGATATCTATCCGTCGCGGACAGCGAGTGTGGAACCTGCAGCCTGTCGGTGGGTTGATCGGACTAGGTACCTCACCGGGCAGAATGATTCTGTGCCTCTTCTGCTTGGGGGAAGGCACTGGAATCGCTGACATTAGGGCTACAGTGTAAGGGTGCAGAGGGTTTTCGAACAGCTCGTTTGTCTCCGCGACTTCCACTATTTTTCCAAGGTACATCACTGCGACCCTGTGGCAGATGTGTCTGACAGTGCTCAAGTCGTGGGAGATGTAGAGGTACGTTATGCCAAGTTTCTGTTGGATGTCCTGTAGAAGGTTGAGTATCTGGGCCCTTACTGACACATCGAGGGATGCGACCGGCTCGTCCGCAGCTATGAACTTCGGGTTAACCGCTAGGGCTCGGGCTATGCAAATTCTCTGCCTCTGGCCACCACTGAACTCGTGAGGATATCTTTCCGCATGATAGTCCTCTAGCCCGACCATTCTGAGCAGTTCATACATACTGTCCAGCCACTGGTCATGCGGGATGTGCCGGTGTACTTCGAAGGGCTCCATGATGATGTCTGCGACCGTCATTCGTGGGTCGAGGGAGGCGTAGGGATTCTGGAAAATGTACTGCATCTGCCGTCTAAGCTCAAGGACCCGAGTTCTGTCTGCTTTCCTGAAGATCTCCGTAACGTTTCTTCCTTCGAAGAAGATTTCTCCTGATGATGGGGGCTCTAGATATAGCATGCACCGGGCAATCGTTGTTTTTCCACAGCCGCTCTCTCCGACAAGCCCAAGCGTTTCGTTCTTTCTGATCTCAAGTGAGACATTGTCGACTGCGTGTACATCGCCAAGTCTCCGTTTTAGTATCACACCTCTCTCATAGACTGGAAAGTGCTTTGTGAGCCCCTTGACTTCGAGCTCCACGTTATCCGTCCCAGGTCAGCTCGCTACTGCAGATTTCAGGTCAAGCTCTTTCCATCTATGACAGTGTACAAATCGTCCCTCCCCTATCGGCTCCAACTCGGGATCTTTGTCGATGCAGACCTGCCGAGAATAGGCGCATCTTGGGTGAAATCTGCACCCTGACGGGGGATGAATCAGGTTCGGGACACTTCCCGGTATGACCGAGAGCGTTTCCTTTCTCAAGGCTAGGCTAGGGACGGACGAAAGGAGTGCCTCAGTGTAGGGGTGTTTGGGATTCTCGAACACTTGTTCGGTTGTTCCGGTCTCGCATACCTGTCCAGCGTAAAGGACAGTGACTCTGTCGCATGTATCCGCGACGATGCCCATGTCATGAGTGATAAGCACCATAGCCACGTTGAACTTCTGCTTCAAATCTTTCAACAGTTCGAGAATCTGAGCCTGGATCGTCACGTCTAGAGCAGTTGTAGGCTCATCGGCAAGGATCAGACTCGGCTCGCACGACAGGGCTCTAGCAATAGCTATTCTCTGCTTTGTTCCGCCACTCAACTCGTGAGGATACTGGTTGATTCTAATCTCAGGGTCAGCTATCCCAACACTGTGCAGCAGTTCTATCGCCTTGGCGAGTGCATATTTCTTCGAAACAGGCTGATGCCTCATTATCACTTCCACAAGCTGGTCCCCCACGGAATAGACAGGGTCAAGCGTCGTGGTAGGGTCTTGGGGAATGTACGCTATTTCTTTCCCCCTAATATGCTGCATTTCGGATTCTTTTAACCTGAGTAAGTTTCTTTCTTCGAATTTTACTGTTCCATCAATTGTTTTTCCAGGTGTGGGCACGATTCGCATGATCGACTGTGCTGTGACGGTCTTGCCTGAACCTGATTCTCCAACCAGCCCAAGTGTCTCGCCCTTGTTCACTTGAAGAGTTATCCCGTCGACAGCTTTCACAACTCCCGCGTAAGTGTAGAAGTAGGTTCTGAGGCCTTCAACGGAGAGGAGCGTCTCTGACATTTCTCTGAACCTCTTTCACTCTCTCAGTCGTGGGTCCAAGGCGTCCCTCAATCCGTTTCCCAACAAGTTAAACCCCATCACAAGAAGGGTGAGGAATATTCCTGGAAAGGTCTCGACCCACCAGGCGTCGCTTATGTAGTTGAATCCATAGAAGAACTCCAAGCCCCAGGTAGCTACTGTTTGATCTCCGAAACCGAGGAAGCTAACCCCTGCTTCAATTAGAACTGAGGTGGCTATCTGAAGTGTTGTTACAACGACCAGCACGTGAAGCACGTTCGGGAGGATGTGGCGGAATAGGAGTCTGCTTGCAGAAGCGCCGATTTGGCGTGAAGCCTCGATAAATTCTAGTCCTCTCACCCTCAGGACTTCTGATCGCAGAATCCTAGCGTTTCCAGGCCAAGAAAACAAACCGATGATTAGAATCTCCAACCCTAGTCCACCAGTTCCCGTGTTGCTATAGTAATACAACACTTTCAAGAAGAGTAGCAAGATTAGAAGGAATGGCAAAACGAGAAAGACCTCGGTTAGCCGCATGAGAACGTTGTCAGTTCTTCCCCCGAAGTATCCAGCAGCGAGGCCTATCAGAACTGAAATAACCATTGCCACAGCGGTCGCTCCAAAGCCGATGTAAAATGCGGCTCGGCAACCGTAAATCACCTGGCTGTAAACGTCGTAGCTGTTGCTGTCCGTTCCGAATGGATGCGCAAGACCAGGTGCTTGAAGTGGAACATATTGCCCAGGGCAGAAGACGCTGAATGAGGTTGGAACGCAGTTTGGTGGGTAGGGAGCAATTATTCTGTCGAATGCGGCCAGAAAAGCAATGAACCCAACGATGATTAGACCGGCAATCGCAGCAGGGTTCTTCTTAAATCGTCTCCATCCAAGCGCCCACTGACCCACACCCCCCCTCCCCGACTTTTGGTCGGTCGTCTCGGTCATGTCGAAAGTTCCTAATCGATTCTAATCCTGGGATCGATAAACGCGTAAGATATGTCCGTGATAACATTCGCCACAAGTGTCATCAACGTAATGATGACGACCACGCCCTGGATCACGGGAAAGTCGAGCGTGTTAATTGCATCTACAAAGAGCCTACCTACCCCGGGCCAGTTGAAGACTGTTTCTGTGATCGGCGCCCCCGTCAGAAGACCGCCGAAGTAGAGGCCAACGTAGGTAGTGACCGGAAGCAAAGCGTTTCTCAGCCCGTGTTTGTATGTAACAGTCCTATCACTCAGTCCACTCGCCTTGGCGGCGAGTATGTAGTCTTGCCGCAGTACCTCTAGCATGCTAGATCGGACAAGAAGAACTACAGGGGCAAGAATCGCAAAGGTATAGACAGACGTTGGGAGAACTAAGTGCCACAACTGATCAAGAATTGCGCTTCCATAGGGGTATTGCGTTGTAGATATCGACTGGAAACCACCATAGGGAAACAATCCACCTGTCTTAGCACTGAACACCAGAATGACAACTATTCCCAGGAAGAAGATAGGAATCGAGGTCCCCACGAGTGCGCTATTGGTGACAGCTAGATCCAACTTGGAGTATCTCTTCTTAGCCGACATGACTCCGATTGGAACAGCTATCAAAAGCGAGAATGCGAGGCCGAGAAGCTGGAGCTCAAGCGTTGCTATCGCTCGCTGGCCGATCAAAGTGGACACGGGTGCTCCACCGCCTGTTGTGAACGCGTATCCTAGGTTTCCTGTGAAAAGTTCGCTCAGCCAGAGAAAGTACTGAGCGTAGAGTGGTTTGTCGAGTCCGAAATATTGCCTCAGCAATTGCCGTTCCTGTTCCGTGACCCGGGTCTGTCCGGCGGTGAGTAGTTTGACCGGGTCGCCTGCCAACCTTTCAATTGAGAAGACCAAGAAAGTGATTCCGAAGAACACCGGGATCAGATAGAGGGATCGTCGGATCAGATACTTTGTCAGCGACAATAGGGAACTTCCCTTGTCAAACCTGGCCCAACTTTCGCTTCGTTAACTTTGCCTCTTGGGCAGTCAAGATTACGGAAACGGCGATCCGAAGGTACCGGATGGGATATGATAGAATAAGCCGAGTGACTCCTTGTCAATTTCATACATAGTACTTATCTGTCCGACCTTTTTATTCGTATAGTTCGAAAATGAAAATCGTCAACAGACTTCGACTCTACTTGATAGTTCTATGCCTTCTAACTTTGACAACGATTCCAGCCTTGCCGAGATTTGCGCATGCCCAGACAACGATCTTCAAGATTACCCTACTGGTGCCATCGTCCAACCCTGCTAGACAATCTTGGTCTCTATTGGTACAAAGCAGCCTTCAATCACTAGGGATCGACGCCGAAAGGCAAGTTCTTGCCTTCCCGACAGTACTGGACCGAGCGTTCCAACCTCCACAGAACTTGGTTGGAAAGACTTGGGATGAAGGAGGATATGATGCCGTCTTCATTGGCCAGACATTGAGCATTGATCCTAATCCATTTGCGTTCTACCATAGCTCGCAGTTCGCGCCAAGCGGCTCAAACTATGAGCTGTGGAATAATACCCAGAACGACCAACTTACGTTGCAAATAGCCGAAAGCTTGGACCCCACGACGAGAAACAATCTGCTTCAGCAGTGGCAAGTTTTGGCACGCGAAGAACAGCCTGCCGTCACGATTATTTACACTAACGAGACCGTCGCATTCAATCCTAACGTTGTGTCAAACGGCGCGCAAGTCTTCAAAGCATATCACTTTCCTGCCGATTGGCCTCCGGTCGATCAGTTGACACTTGCCCCCGGAGTAACAAACGCAACCATTGCCATCGCGCAGACGGGGCCCGCTCCGGACAAGGGCTACATTCCGTATATGTCCGACTCCTACTACGACTCCACGGTCTACGCCCAGTTGTACGCTAGTCTTGCCCAGAGGAACGATACCATCTTCAAGACTCTGATCCCCCAGCTTGCTGATGGGACAATTCAATCCCCAGGCTGGTCTGTCGCCTCTGACAATAAGACATGGACCGTGCATATACGCCCAGGTGTTTCTTGGCACGACGGTGTCTGCTGCGTCAATGCAACTGACGTCAAGATGACGTTCGATGCGGTCCAGAATGATACCATCGGATCGTATTTGGAATCATTCTACCAGTTTATCCTTGGCGGGCCAAACAATGTGAAGGTCGTCGATCCGATGACCGTCGAGTTCGACTTGCCAAAGCCTTACGCACCCCCCTTGTTCATACAGGACATTCTAACAACTCCCATTCTTCCTTGGCATATACTGAACCCTGTATGGGGGATACCCTACTCCAGCTGGGGGAAGAGTTGCTTCAACAGCGGACAGGCATCATCCTCATGCCCGGGGCTTACCTATACAGGAGGACCTATCGGTGCTGGCCCGTACAAGTGGGTAGGCTTGAACCCGACGAGTCTGACGAACCATCTCACTCGGAACGACGCGTACTTTGACTTCCCGGTGAACGGCAAGACGGCACTTCAGGGCAGACAAGCCTTTGCAGTAAAGGATCTGTATGTAACGCAAATCCTGACCTCGCAGCCAGCTATTGCGGCACTTCAGACCGGAGCAGTCAACGTATTAGACTCTCAGTACCACTTAGAGACGCAGCAATCTTTCATCAACAGCTGGTCCGGCAAAATCTCGTACCCAGCATTTGGAGCTCAAGAGATGGGCTTCAACATGCAACATCCCATCTTCGGAACTGGAGTGGACACTCCCCTAGGGAAGAGCGATCCATCCAAAGCAGCGCTAGCAGCCAAGTACGTCAGGCAAGCCATCAGCCACGCCGTTCCAAGAGATTTGATCGTACAGCAACTGCTGTTCGGGTACGGCTATCCGGGGATTACAACACCAGTGGCGGGCAACTATCAGACTGGCTTCGCCATAACAGCAGGCTTTGACACCGCACTAAAGCCATACGACTTTAACCTGACCGAATCAAGGCAGCTGCTACAGCAAGCGGGCTACTTCCCTACAACCCCAACGCCGCCTGGATTCTGGGACGCCTACGGAGTCTACATTGTCTCTGCTCTGGTCGCAGCCATAGTCGCCCTTTCCGCCGTCTATGTATTGCGCGTCAGGCGAAAGCCTCTGCGACCCCCATCGATGCCAAGCACATCCCCTGCACCATAAGCGAACATCGTTACTATCCCACTTCCTTTTTTCATTTCATACAGTGGACACGAAGAATCCAACTAGGATCAGGAAGGTTGAAGCTAGCATCCACTTCCAACCAACTTTCTCGGCATGTTTCTCAGCATCGCGGGACCAAGGAGCAGTCCCGAACAGGGTCTCACCGATCTTCGACGCTGACGGAGTCGAAGACAGCGATATTCCCACTCCTACGATTAGACCTAGTCCTCCTTCGAAAAAGAGGATCAGAGAGAGAGTGTCCCCAGACACACGTCTCAGGGTAAGAAGGAGAGCCGCACAGTCGATGAGAGTCGCAATGATCGCAGCTAGTAGGGGTTTTTCTAAAAAGCTTAAAGAAGGGCGTTCATGTCTCCGTGGTTTGTGATTTTCGCTCTTTGAGTCTGCGCGATATTTCGGCCTTAGAGATTCAATCATAAGACCAGCAGTCCCAATAGATACGGCACTGCCCCAAGAAATACTGGAATGGGGAGGCCGGGCATTCGGAGCCGAGACTTGGCAGCCTTGGAGGTTATGAGTGCCCCGATGAGAATAAGGATAATCGTCGCACCAGCTACGTATAGGTTCCCGCTGCGGAGTGAGGCTACAGTTAGCATCGAATAGGCTAGGAGGTCACCTATGCCTACGATTTGTTTTTCCAGCGGTACTGTAGTGATAGAGACTATCGACTCGAATCTTCGATATCCAACAGTCCTTCGTAGAGCATCGCTCTCCACCATCATGATATCTAAGAGCGATAGAGCAAAAAGAAAGAAAATCGTAAACAGCGGCGGGAACAAGAACCCGACAAGTGCTCCTAGGAAAGATGCAGAGCCGCTCAGAAGTAGAGACGTCTTTCTCTCGGAGAGCAAGCCCAAATAGTTTCGGACGGACAAGTACAATCCGAGATAGCCCAGTGGCGCGGCGGACACATAGAAGAGAGCGGGAACCATGATCGAAGCGTCGAACCATATTTTCAGGAGCAGAAGTCCTGAGAGGGTTCCAGCGATTGTTATTCCAGTGATTACAAGACGAGCAACCTGTTCTCCGCGTCGCCTAAGCGAATAGAAAAGGCTGAAAATCACTAGTGCTGAGATTAGTCCAGGAGTCACAAAGTCGAAGCTTCCTAGCCCTGTGTCCCCTGAGAAACCCTGATTCGTTTGGCCGGAAAAAACGATACGCGCAATAACTAGGGCGGAGACAAGAGGAGCCGCGACTAGAGTCAGGTCCCTCAGAAAGTTGAGGCGACGTGGTTTGCCCTCGCCCATTTTGCTGAGTTATGACAATCCCAGCCAGTCTCATAAATGTAGGGAGTCCGGACCGTTGACTGTATTCTCCTCTGGTGGAATGCCGCAATGTTCCTGAGAAGCTTTGTCCCTCTGCCTATCGTCTACAGTTACCATTTCACTGTCTGGAGTGAATCAACCCCAATATGCTTAAGAGGTGCCGTACCAGAACCAGGATCTATCTGGCCAAAGGATTTGCCTTTCAAGGCCTATGCGATCTTCACCTTAGCAATTCTGTTAGCTTCCACCCCTTTGTATTATAACGCGGTCGGCTCACTCAATACCCCTCCCAACAATCCAAGCTTTCAAGGAGAACTGGCGAGTTCTGTCCTTCAGGGAAAGGTCATTTCCTTTGAGAACATTACAGGAGGAGAAGGTGGCCTATGTATAGTGATGATCACACCGAATGGGCCTATTCCTGAGGGTCCTTGCGGACCCGTTTACGGTAATGGCTTTAGTCAGCTCGCAGAGTTCGTTGTTAGGGATCAGGTTTCGTGGGAGGAAGTCTGGGCCCGAGCCTTTTGTGGGGATTCAGGTCCTTGCCAATCATCTCCTCCGAATGTGGACTTCTTGTCTACGACAGTGGTTGCGGTTTTCTTGGGTTGGACAGGCTCTGGTTACGCTGTGAGAATCTCTCAAGTGGACCGGAAGGGTCATACTCTGATTGTTCATGTCGAGATTACATTGCCCGGTACCGGATGTTCTTATCCTGCGCTGCTGACATACCCCTTTGATATTGTGGGCATTCCAAGGACAAGACTGAGGGTATTGTTTGAGACAGAAACGATTACTTCAGTCTGCCGTTAGACTTCGAAGCGGTTCTCAGATGCAAAGATGGCTATGGGCAACCGAAGAGGGGTTTGGTTCTATTTCCATTCTCGAACATAGGAGACGTGAGGGCGGCGTCAGACATCCCGGTTCTATCCTTTGAGAAGAACGGCCTCTCGATACCGAACAGTCATTGCCTGGAAAGGCGCTAAATAGCTATGGGATTTGATCCCTGCCCGCTAGCGTTTGGCAAGGCTCGAGGTAAAGGCATCACGACTCTGGCGGACCCTTGAGATCATTGGCGGGCTCATCGTAATGGCTACAGCGACGGTCGTCTTGGCCGATTCACAATTTGCCGTCACCACACTGGTCATAGTTATAGCGGCAGGCCTGGTCGTCGGAGGGCTCTTCAGAATAGGAGTTGGTGTATCCGCCATCGTCTTGCCTCCTGCCCTGCGAACCCTGAATACAGCTGGAGGCATAATAGCCGTCGTCCTAGGTATCGCCGCGTTGCTGGATCTTCAAGCCGCCGTCGCTACGTTGATCACCATTCTCGCATTTGCACTCTTGCTTGTAGGTGCCTCTGAGATCGGGGTCGGGGTCGCTAGGCACCCGCCCCCTTGGCTTAGGGTCTCAATAGTAGCGATCGGGGTTGTTACGGTAATTCTAGCGGGAATAGTCATCGTAGACTCATCGATAGGCGAGGGCATTCTAGCAGCCATCCTTGCCTTAGCCCTGTTGCTTGTCGGGGTCCGAAACCTAGTGCATGGGATCACGGGACACCATCCAGTCGCCGCGCCAATCGGGACCCCAGTAACAGCGGCCTGATTGAGAGTCAAGAGCGAACAGTCAGGTTTGACCTACCACAAGGGCGCGTTGTCTCTCATTGTTCGGCCGTCATAGTTGAAATATGCGGTGCCCGGTGGGATGTTCGGGTCTGTCAGGTTCGCTTGTGCGGTGACTCCCTGATAGGGCTCGCCGCCCCAGCGATATTCCGCCTTCCAGAAGGAGTAATCTCCTTGGATGACGTTCGCCCTTTCCAGCACCCTCCACGAGCCTTGATACTGGAAAGAGGGGTAGAGCAGTAGCACCTTCCAGCCTGAGACCGGAAATTTGCTCGCGACGCCGAACTGGTAGAAGTAGGTGGTGCCTTGAGGGAGATTCGTGGGTACGCCTCCCGGGATTCCAATGTCGAAGTAGGGTCCCTCTCTAAAGTCCGGCAGGAAGCTCCCAAACCTTGTCCAAGGAACGTTTGTGGTGTTGTAATACCAGTTTGCTTGGTAGAGGGTTTGACCGTTGATGTTGGTAGGTTCCCACATCATTCGAAGATAGATGGGCGCAGACATGTCCTGAGGGTTGAGCGTTACTTGGGCATGATATCTCAGCTGTTGCCAGAAGTAGCCCCCACAATTCGCGTTGCTATCACAGGTGGTCCAGGAAGAACCTGAGACGATCAGACTGCTGTTCGGCAGTAGGAAGACGTCCGCCCGCCATCCAAGGTCCCAACCATCAACACAACAGTTTGGCGACTGTACTCCCATGCCCGCCATCAGAAAATTGTCCGGGGCCAGAAGCTGGACATTGGCCTCGACGAAGCTGACTCCCAGTTGGAGACAGCAGATCCTGTACTGTGTAGAATTGTAGTAGCCTGCCACGTAGGGGTAGCTTGATTGGCCCAGGGTAAGGTCCGCGGGCATAGGCGAGATAGATGAAGCGTAGAGGACCCTCGGATCCCAGAAACCGTAGGCCACGAGCGTCCAGAGACACACGGTCAAGACAACCGCAACTCCAACCCGTCTGACGTCTTCAAGCCTGATCCTTCCCAGCCAGCTATCTCTTAGTGAGAATCGGAATCTTTCTGGAAGACCCAGCTCCAAAAGGCCGCCGAGAAAGGCGAAGAACGCCCAGCTTGGGACGAGCGGATAGAGGATACTCCTATCACAGTTTGGACATGAGAGTGTCCAGAGTCCCGTTGACAAGACTAAGAGTGAGACGACTCCGGAGGATGCAGCTATCTTGAGGGATCGCCCGATCCGAGCAGCCAAGATTCCTGTCTCTATCTGAGGAACTCCCGCTAGGATTAGCCCTTGAAAGACGACGAGAGCAGGGAGGTATGTTACGCCCGAAAACCAGGCCGTCAGAGGGAACCAGGTCATAACCACTGTCAGTACGACACCCCCGGCAAGCGCGATTGCCGGACGCACTCTTCTGTCGAGAGCGTCACGTTTGGATGCCGCCTTTACGATAGCCGGCAACGCGCCAAAGCTAAACATCATCGCCGCAAGTCTGAAACCTGCGAGCCCATCAGGACCCGGATGGTAGCATCCCGAGTGCAACAACCCACCAGTTCTGAAGGTTGAACAAGCCGCGTAGAACAAGGTCCAAACCAATGCTGCACTTAGAAACACCTGGATTACTGCCCAGCGAGGTCGAAGCAGGTAGGCGACGAGTATTCCGCATAGGGCAAACGAGACAACGTCAGCTTCAAGCCGAGTGCCTGAGAGTTGGTAGTACCAGTAGATGTTTCCGCTAATTCCGAAATAGAAGTCGATCCTCTCAAAGAGATAGGCGGGGAGCCAAGGAAAAATAGCCAGTAGAATAATGCGAAGCAAATTCCTACACGTAATTCTTAGAGGACTAGTCATCAATCCGGATTTTCGTTGTCCCATTCTATTGGGTCTTGCCCCGCCGTTGGGAGTTTATTCCTTAAGGAATAGTTCTTCACCTGATAATTCGAGCTGTATCTTTGGTTCAGAGGACGAAGAGGCCCGGATCTTTCTGCTCGTATATTGTCTGGAAGTTATGTATCAGGGCGAGATTTAGTCTAAGAACGTTGACGTAAGGGGAGCCAAAGATCCAGAAGGTCCCTTCGACATTCTGGTTGATGATATCGTTGATGTCGCCCTGAGGGATATCTGTGAGGTTTGATATTCTTGGCACCTGAGCGATCGCATCTTGTAGAGTAATGTCAGGGTCCACACCGGATGCCGAGAGTGATGAGTTTCTCGGCTCGAATAGGAGCGGATCAGAGAAGTTCTGCGCTATTAGGTACGATCCGACAAGTCTGCTGTTGCCAGTGTTGAAGTGGACGAGCGAGCCATTAGCCTGGCTGGGAAAGAGGACCTGGGCGAATCCTGTGACTGCGAGTGGGAATAGGAGCCCGCAGAGTAGCATAGAGACTACGGCTAGCCTGATCGCCTGCGTGGAATTTCTTTCGATTTCTTTCTTGAGGCTCAAGTTTTCTCCCTATGCTCCCAGTGATAGTAGTGCTATGTCGATGAGCTTGATTCCGATGAATGGGACTATTATTCCGCCCGCTCCGTAGATGAGTGCGTTCTTGATGAACAGGGACATTGTGCTGTTAGGCTTGAACCGTATGCCCCTCATGGCGAGGGGGATGAGAAGCGGGATTATCGCCGCGTTGAATATCAGCGCGGACAAGACCGCCGTGCTGAGTCCCAGCCCGAGAATGTTGAGGGCTTTCAGCTGGGGAAGGGTGGACGCGAACATTACTGGAACGATCGCGAAGTACTTGGCAACGTCGTTCGCGATGCTGAAGGTCGTCACCGCCCCCCGCGTCATGAGCAGTTGTTTTCCCAGCATGACCACTTCTATGATTTTCGCCGGGTTTGACTCCAAGTCCACCATGTTCGCCGCCTCCTTGGCGGCTTGAGTGCCCGAGTTCATCGCAAGTCCCACATCGGCAGCAGCCAGGGCGGGGGCGTCGTTGGTGCCGTCTCCGATCATGGCCACAACCCGGTTCTCGGACTGTTCCCGCATCACGATCTCATACTTGTCCTCCGGCTTGGCCTCCGGCTTGTACTCGTCTATTCCAACCTCGTTCGCGATGCTCTTGGCGGTCAGAGGCTGGTCACCGGTGAGCATGACCGGGCGGATCCCCATCACCTTGACCGACTCGATCTTCTCCCTAATGTCCGGTTTGAGAACATCCCTTAACCGGATGAGCCCAATCGCCTCTCTGTTTTTCGACACGGCGAGGGGTGTGTCGCCCCCGCTCGATATCTTGTTGACCAACTCGTCATAATTGCTGGGCACTGAACGGACAATCTTCTTCACCGCGTCGGGGGCTCCCTTGATTATCTCCGTCTCGTCCTCTGGGAGTGCGAGACCTGCTTCTTGACGAGGTTCGAACTTTCGCCTCAATCTTCCTCGCTCCCGGCCCGACTTGTCTCCCTTCGGCAGCATGAACCCGGATCCTTGGGAGATCTTTACACCGCTTGTGCGAGTGCTAGCTGAGAATTCGTAGACCTCTGAGACTGCTAGGGCGTTCAGTTCTCGGGGGACAAAACCGTCCTCGTACGCGAGCCGTATCAGGCTCCGGCCTTCCGGTGTATCATCGTGCCAGGAGGATAGAAAGGCGGCCTCACCAATCTCTCTGGTGGTATGACCCTCGAAAGGGACGAACTCAGTTGCTTGCCTGTTGCCGACGGTGATCGTGCCTGTCTTATCGAGTATGATGACATCCGTGTCACCTGCCCTCTCGACCGCTCTCCCAGACTTTGCCACGATCTTCCTACGATACAGCCGTGATATTCCGGACAAGCCTATCGCGGGTAGAAGAGCGCCTATCGTCGTTGGGAGAAGACAGACATAGAGTGCGATGAGGACAGATAGGTCTATCGCGAGGTTGAGAGTGATGGAGAGACCGAGAAGCGCGGAGACGATTATTGTGAAGATCGCGGTTAGACCAACGAGCACCATGGTCACAGCGACCTCATTCGGTGTTCGTGGTCTCTTGGATGATTCGACCATCTTGATCATCTGACTGATGTACGTCTCCTCCGGGTTGACGGTGACCCGGGCGGTGAGATTGTCGCTGATGATCTTCGAGCCGCCGATCACCTCGTCTCCCGGAGCCTTCCGGACGGGCGTGGACTCTCCGGTGAGCAGTGACTCGTCCACCATGCTTATTCCTTCAAGGATTTCAGCATCGATCGGAACAACGTCGTTCTTCTCAAGCAGAATCAAGTCCCCCTTACGAAGCGCCGTGGAGGGAGTCGCAACAAACCTTCTCACATCTCCCTCGACGACTATCTTCTTGCTCTGAACCTCAGACTCCAGGCTTCGCAGACTATTGGCGGTGTTCTTTGCCTGCGACTCCGCGAGCGCGTTTGAGAGAGTGGCGAACCATACGGTTAGGAGAAGTATCAGGGCAATCTCGACATAGTAAATTCTCAGATTCAAGCTCGCAACGGGGTAGAAGGCCGGAGGATAAACCGCCATTGCGGCCACAACGAAGAAAGTCAGTTCAACGATGAACATGACAGGATTCGACAAGAGAGATCGGGGGTTCAGCCGAATCAGTGAATCGCGAAGGGTTCTTCCGGAGAGGAGGCTTGTCCGGAGACCAGATCTGCCAAGGTGTTTCATAGTCTGCATGTCTGTCTCAGAACCCGTTGACTCGTTTCTGGAAGAATTCCAGGACGGGTCCAAGTGCCAGGAAGGGGAAGAATGTGAGAACCACTAGCAGAAGTATGCTTCCGACAAGTACGATCGTGAAAGTTGCGCTGTCTGTTCTGAGTCCGATCTCGCTGGTGCGCCTCCGATTGATCATTGAACCTGCGAGCGCTAGTAATATTCCGATCGGTATGAAACGGCCGGAGAGCATAACAAGCGCGGTGGACATGTTGAAGAAGAGTGTATTTCCTGTTGCGCCTAGAAAGTCAGACCCGTTGTTCGCCGCGGCACTCGTGAACTCGTAGAATATCTGCGTAAACCCTGTTGAGCCTGTCGAGACGCCGATGGCGGATGCCGCTCCCGTCGCATACGCGAGGACAGTGAAGACAAGAATGATGACAGGGTGAACCAGGAAAGTGATCATGACAAGTTTAACGTCGCGGGCGTTGATCTTCATCCCCAGATATTCTGGCGTTCGGCCGGACATGAGGCCGACGATGAAGACGGTGATGACAACGTACATCACCATATACATCACTCCGACTCCCTTCCCGCCAGGCGTTGACTGCATCAGCATCCCCATGAACGCAGAGAGGATTACGAGGGGATGATTGCCGAACAGACTTGAGTTGACCGAACCCGTCGTGACAGCCGTTGTTACGGCAGTCCATAATGTTGAGAAGAACCCGCCGAATCTCACCTCCATGCCATGACCTAGAGTGTAGTTTGGGATGAATGCAAGGAGCAGGTCGATCGCGAAGAGAGAGTAGGCGCCCCAGAGGATTGGGCGAGCCTCCCTCTTCTTTCCCAGCATCTGCCCGTAGACGAAGCAAAGAGCTGTTGGTATGAGAAGCATCAGAAAGATCTGGAAGATGTCACTCGCAGGGTTAGGGTTCTGGAAAGGATAGGCTGAGTTGGCTCCGTAATATCCTCCTCCGTTGGTCCCGAGTTGCATGATGCTGACAAGCGATGCGACTGGTCCCACCAGGATCGTCTGGGTCGAGCCTTCCACCGTGGTAACTACCTGGTAGCCGTTGAGTGTCTGCGGGACACCAAGCCCGACGAAGATCAGCGCTGCGATGAAGCAGAGCGGGAGAAACAGTCTTGTCAGCGATCTTACGAAGTCGGTGTAGAAGTTTCCCATGTCTCTGGAGTTGGCGACGAAGCCTCGGATCATCGCTGCTGCCACGCAGATTCCAGTCGTGGCGCTAGTA
>WNGN01000785.1_pt1 | contig 20171 bp, 14 predicted proteins | sample 5400561 | NCBI WGS metagenome assembly WNGN01 (sample SAMN13153379, study PRJNA577476) | soil metagenome | isolation source: 115 cm soil or saprolite under Garry oak tree replicate 2 | place: USA:California | collected 2016-06-15
GAGCGCACCGAACACCGCTCCTTAGCGCTGATTGAAAAAATGCTGGACGCGGTCGTGAGAAACGAAGGCCATCCTGACGTGGTGCAGCTCTCCGGCGGCGAGCCAACTCTCCATCCTGATTTTTTCACTATTGTGAAACTGGCAAAGGCGCACCCAATCCGCCACCTGATGGTGAATACGAACGGCCTGAAAATTGCCCAGGACGAAGAGTTCGTCAAACGGCTTGCGGAGATCGAGGACTTCGAGGTGTACCTGCAATTCGATTCGTTCGAACGCGAAGCGCTGCTGGATTTGCGCGGTGGAGATTTGCGCGGCATTCGCGAACGTGCCATCGAACGGCTGAACCAGTACAACATTTCGACGACATTGGTGGCGACACTGCGCAAAGGTCTGAACGACGGCGAAATCGGCAAGGTGATTGACTATGCGCTTGCGCAGCCGTGCGTACGCGGCGTAACGCTGCAGCCAATTCAAGATGCCGGGCGTCTCCTAAAGTTCGATCCGGCCTCCGATCGCCTCACGCTCACCGAGGTCCGCCGCAAGATTCTCGAACAGACAACCGTCTTTCGCTCCGAGGACGTGATTCCCGTGCCGTGCCACCCGGACTCTCTCGCCATGGCCTACGCACTGAAGATAGAGGGAAAAGTTGTGCCGCTCACACGCTTCGTCGAGCCCGATGTCTTGCTGAACGCAGCGCGCAACACCATCGTTTACGAAGAGGAGCCCGGCGTTCGCGATTGCCTGTTCAAGTTATTTGCCACGAACCATTCGCCGCAGTCCGGCGCGGAATCATTGCGCGAACTTTTGTGCTGTCTGCCAAAAATCGCGGCGCCCAGCGAGCTGTCCTACAAAAATATTTTCCGTGTGCTCATCGTGCAGTTTCTGGATGCTCACGCATTCGATGTGCGCTCCGTGAAGAAAACCTGCATCCACATCGTGCATCCCGACGGGCGCCTGATTCCGTTCGACACGTACAATCTGTTTTATCGCGATGAGCTGGAACGCACGCGCCTCGCACCGTTGCGACGACAGTCTGCCAGCTCTGTGGTGACGGCCATCGACAACGCGCTCTGAGAACTTTTGGGCTCGTTCTAGGACGTATAAGACTTCCGTAACACAAGTAAGCCGCCTTATTCCATTGACTTGCCGTGACGGCGCTAGTAATCTCCCTTGGCTTGTTGAGTTGCTCGTCACAGCTCGATGAGATGGCCAGATTCCTGGTTGGTTCCACGCCCACAGTGATTTTATTTGCTGTCTACCCCTGGAGGGGCCTTATGTTCCTGCTAAAAAGATTTTCAATTATATGTGTGTTACTTCTAAGTTTCGGTCCGATGGTTTGGTCGCAAACTCTGCCGACACCGCCAGCGGTGTATGTGTCTGGTGGCGCGCCGAATGGTACACAATGCAATTCCGGGGTTACCCTGTGCACGATTTACGTGCAGAGCGGCACAGGCTTTACGCCCGTGCTCAGCATGCCGGCCGCCAATTTCGAGAGCCTAGCGATTGGCCCCGATAACATAGACTTGAATATCGATGGATCCGGCAATGCTGCTCACCCCTTCCTGCTCTACGCGTGTGATACGGCGGGGAAGACAATCATTCGATTTGACCCTACCGCCGCGGTCCCAATCGCAACACAGTTAGTTGCTTCCGCATTGACGATAACTCCTATATGCGGGCGCTCTTCTGCGGCGGGGAACTTTTACGTCACGGATAAGTCTGGTCCGGGAGTTTTTGTATTTAGCGGCATAGCGAACGCTCCTTTTGTTGGCGGCAGTTCGCTTTCGTCTACTCCTGCACCTGTTACGCTCAGCCCCAGTTTTCCTACGAACATGACTGGGAGAGGGATTACGCAAAAATATGTCGGCGACCTGTTCATGGTAGATAATTTTAATAGCGAAGTTTTTCGCTCCCCTTACGCAGTGCCCTTCGCTACTAAGTCTACGTTCATCAACAGCAGCAACCTGAACGGCCCGGTTGGGATCGCCACCGCGGTCACCACCAACCTCAACACCACCACCGGTCTGTTTGCAGCGAACAGCAATTTCTTTGTGGCGAACAGCAATTCGTCGAAAACTCTGGCCGTGCAGCCACCGGTTTCTGTCTTCACCTTCGACGACACCACGCAAGCCGCAGTTCCTGCAACGCCCTGTTCCGGGCTATCGTTACCTAGCAACAACAAACAGGTACCCGACTACCTGGCAAGTGCGCCCACGGCGAATCCCACGAATACGGTCATCAATAATACGATCTACCTTGTTACCAATTCCAACAATGCAGGAACGCTGTGGACTTGGAACACGGCTCAGGGAACCTGCAGCCTTAATTTCGCGGCAAGCATTGGGACGGCGCTGTCCGGCGTGGCCGTAGCCCCTGCACCAGTAACGCTTACGTTACCGGTAACCGCCACAATGGCAAATCCCACGCCGACCACGTTTAATTTCAATTCCAACCTGTTCCAGCTCACGGCCACGGGATGCACGGCGTCAGTCACCGCTTATCCGCGAAGTCTCGCTACCGTCAATTCGATGATCAACTTGGCAGGACCCACCTCTGGTGGCGACAGCAACGCTGGCAACGCCAACCCGCCTTACCCTCCTTCGCTTATCCCTCCTCCATTGCTCAACCCCGCGACGCCACTTGCCAATCTTGGCGATGGCGGATTCGAAATCGGTTATGTTGCTCATTGGCCCTCCTGCACAACTGTTTTCACCGACGGCGGCTTCAAGACTGGGATGTCTAACTTTGTCGACAGCGGCCGATCCACTAACCCACGCGCGATTCAATGCGACAACTCCAACCCCACCACCAACACCGAGCCGCAGCTATTCCCGTCCGGTGTCACCACCTGCGGGTCGCCCAAACTCGTTGGGGTCTATCCTCTCGGCGGCCCGGTCAGTGGCGATATTACGATAACCAAAAACTCCTTTTTCGCGATGGTGAACGAGAATCTGAACACGACTCCAGGCAATTTCTGCGGCTTCCAGAATCCTTTGACCGGCAATGGCACTACTCTGCCGACCCCGCCCCCAAGCTTCAGCGCGGGGACCGCCAATACCGTGAATGTGAAGTTCAAGCTGTCTTCGAGCAATTGCAAGAAGGACTTCATCGGCGACGCCATTGCCTTGATCTCGGTCGCGCGGATTTGCGATACCACCACCTCGAGCGATCCGTTTTGCGGGCCAAATGGCTCGCCGGTGTTCAATGCCATTAACGTGCAGGCAACTGCTAGTTCCCTGGATCAACCCCCGCTCTTCAATTCCGGCAACAATCAGTATTCATTCACGCTGAACCTTCCGAGTATTTTTGCGCAGGCGGGTGCGGGCACCTACAGCCTTACGGTGACATTTTTCACCGATAACACAACCAATCAGACGACCTTGTTCAAACTCACACCGTAAGAGCAAGAATTCGACGCAAACGAACAAAGGGAGCCGGATAGAGCGTCCGGCTCCCTTTCCCGTTCTCTAGCTCTGTTTTACTTCCTGGCTTCTTCTACGATGAGCTTCAGGTCGGCCCGCTGGAGCAGTGAATCACTCTTGGACTCCTGCCGCATCTCTTCGACCAGTTGTGCGGCTTGCTGGAGGTGGCGGTCCGCCTCGGCCTTGCTGCCATTCTTGCGCAAGGCTTGGGAAAGCAGATAATGGCCCTCTGGGAGCAGCGATTTCATTCCCAGATCTTCGCTCTTGCGCACGGCGGATTGCAGCTCGTCCTGCGCATGAGAATAATCCTTGGAGTTCAGGAGCGCCTCGCCAAGGGCAATGGAGCATTGCGTGGCGATATACTTCACCGCCAGGGAATCGGCCTCTTTGCGCAGCCCCTTCAGGGTATTCACGGCCGCAGCCGCATGGCCTTCCTTAATTGAGACCTTCGCCAAGTTGAGTCGGGCGTTCAAGGACTGGATGCGTTCCTTGGCTTTTGCCGCGGATTGCTGGGCGCGCTCGGAGAGGGGCCGGGCGGACTTGAAGTCCCCGCGATAGTAAAAATTTTCGCCCTGGAAGTTGAGCACCTTGGCCGCCAGCACATCGTTGCGCGCAGAACGGGCGACGCCCAGAGATTCATCGAGTGTTTTTTGCGCCTCCTGGCCGCGTCCGAGCTGGTTCAGGATGTGAGCGTAGTCCGCCTGGATTTCCGCGACCCAGGTACCCGACTGCTGTTCCATTTGTTGTGCATTTTTTACCGCGTCCTGCTGGGAGCTCAAGGCAGCCCCCAGCCGGCCTTGAGCCGCGAAAAGCTCCGCAGTACCATCGAAAATCCCGGCGACCGCCTGCTTGCTACCTATTTTGCGTGCTTGATCGAGTGCTTTTAGGTAGCTGCTTTGCGCCTGATCGAACTGGCCGATCATGAAGTAGGCAAGTCCGACGTTGTTCAGCTCCATAGCCAATACGTCCGGCATCTGCACTTTCTGCAGGAGATCGACAGCACGGTGGTGATACGTAAGGGAGTCGTCATACTTGGCCATCAGCCCGTAGATCGCTCCAATATTCGCTAAGCACGTCACCTGGTTGGGCTCATTGCCCAGTTGCATCCAAATTTGCAGGGACTGCTTCGTGGTACTTAACGCCTCTTCGTTTCTCCCGTTATTCACCAAAAAATAGCCAAAATCGCGCAAGGCCACCCCCAAACCAGCCTGGTCGCCAAGGTCCTTGCGGATGTCCAACTCTTGTTTGTAGATTTTCTCTGCCTCTGCGGATTTGCCCAGAGAGTCGTAGTAGACCACGGCAATTTGATCCAGGCTCTCAGCCATTCCCTTCTTGTCGCCAATCTGCCGTTTGATTTCGAGAGACTGCTGGAAGTTCTGGAGCGCGTCCTGCGGCCGGTTCAGAAGCTTGTAGGCTTCTCCGAGATCGTGGAGCACGGTGGCTTTCCCCTGGCGGTTGTTGAGCTCGACGGCAAGACTGAGAGCGCGATTCAGGTAGTCCAGAGAATCCTTGGGGTTCCCTCGGTCGGTTTCCACCTTTCCGATATTGCGCAGGGCTTCGATATGTTTGGGGTCAGTCTGCAGAGTATTCGCATAATGCTCGTGGGCCTTGTCGAATTCGCCGTGCTGCTGATAGAGCGAGCCTAATTCGAATTGCACTTGCGGATCGCTGGGCATGAGCCGCTCAAGATTTTGATAAGCGTTCAGTGCTTGCTGGTAGTTGTTTCCGATCTTTGCGTTGACGGCCTGCACGATGTATTTCTCTACTGGCGGAAGATTGGAGCTTAACTCCACGGACCGGGTGGCGCTTTGCTCTGCGTCGCGATCGTGCCCGAGGCGCGCGTAAGTCTGGCCCAGCATCGAGTATGCCAGGGCGAAATTCGCGTCGGACGTGGTTGCGGACTCGAACTCCTTGACCGCATCGATGTAATTTCCCTGGCGTGCCTTTGCCATCCCTTGGGTGTAGGCGCGAATCGCTTCGAGAGAATTCGATGACGGTTTGAAGGCCGCTGCTTTCAGGTTCTGCACGGAGCCGCGGCCCAGGCTCAAGTTCTGCTGGATGGTCTGGGCAAGCTTATCAGCGGCGCCTAGTAAGGCAGTTTCTCCGGCGGCTTCGACGTTAAGCGGCACAGTGTGTTGGCCCTTCAAGTCATCCAGTTTCGCGTCAATGCGAATTTTGTCACCCACTCGCGCGTATTGGCCCCACACCAGAAGCTTGGCCTTGGTAAAGTCGGCGATGCGCTGCAAATCGCTGGGCGCAATTTCCGAATCCGGTGCGATGCGCAAATCAGACATCACCTGTTGCAGCCGGTCGGGCGAAACCGTTCGAAATTCAGCGGATTGTCCGACCTCGGTGCGAAGAACCTCAGCTAGACTCCCGCCAAGCCAGTTCAGGGACGCATCGCCAGATGCGTTTCGAAGCGGGATGATGGCAAGCACCAGTGGTTCGGGCGGAGCCACAGCTTTTCCCGTCGTGTTGGAGAAGAGCTTTCCGCGCAGAGCGAACCCGCCTACGGTCAACAGGAGAACGGCGGAAAATCCGATGGCGGCGTATTTCCAGGCGATCGATTTCTTCGGCGCCAACGGTGCAAGGACAGGAGCCGTGATCGGCGTAATCGGCGATTGAGAAATACCCAGCCACGATTCCAGGTGTTGCGCGAATTCCTTCGCGTTGGCGAAACGATTCTCCGGCTCAATCTCGAGTGCCTTTTCGACAATGTCGCTAAATGCCTTCGGAATCGTCGGATCAATTTCGCAAAGTGGTTTCGCTTTTTCTTGAAGGCGCTTCCAGAGTGTCGCGAGCGGCGTCTCAGAGTAATAAGGCGACTGTCCGATCACCAGCTCGTAAAGGATCACCCCAAGCGAAAAGATGTCGGACTGTTCTCCCAGCTTTTCTCCCTTTGCCTGTTCCGGCGACATATATTCCGGCGTGCCGACGAGTGCTCCGGTTTGCGTCATGCCGGGAAGATGCGCGGAGCGCGCAATGCCAAAATCCATCACATAGGCGCGGCCGTTCGCGTCCATCATGATGTTCTGCGGCTTCAGGTCGCGGTGGATGACTCCTTCGCCGTGCGCGGCTTCGAGCGCGTGGCAGATTTGCAAAATGACGCGAGCGGCTTCTTCAGGCGTCAGCTTTCCCTTCTCACGAAGAACCCCGCGAAGGTCCTGACCTTCGAGGTATTCCATTGTGATGAACTTGAAGCCATCAGCTTGTCCCAGATCAAAAATGCGGATGACGTTGCGGTGAGTTACCTGGCGCGCCAGGATCAATTCTTGCTTGAAGCGCTTGAGAATTTCCGGATTGGTCGTAAGTTCGGGACGAATAATTTTCAGTGCGACCAGGCGATCCAGTTCGGTGTCGCGCGCCTTATAAACGGCGCCCATCCCACCTTGTCCCAGAAGCGCCAGAATTTCGTAGCGATCTCCGAGAACCGTGCCCGGCGCAAATTCTCCGTGCGGCAACGCTGGCGCCGGCGCACGGGTATTTGAGATGGACCAGCCTCCAGGGGTCGCTGGAGTCTTCGTGGCGACGAACGCTCCCTGCTGATCTTCGCCTTTTGAAGCTACGTTCGCATCTTTCGGCAGCTCAATTTTGGAAGACGGCTTGGGCTGCTTCACCGGCTCATTGCCAACGAAAGTCGCTTCCGACGGAGGCACAGCTTTTCCGCACTTCCCGCACGCAGCGGCGTTGGGCGGATTTTCCGCTTTGCAGTAAGTACAGCGCATGTTCACAGTCGCGGTCTAATCAAACTCCCAGCCGGCGCCAAGTCGTCGGCGACAGAAAAATTCGGACGATGTCTCGGTCTCAGTGACAGTTATATTAGTCTATTCGCGGCTTTTTGCGGTGTTTTTTCAAGCGGCGTCCCTTTTCGTGTGCACAGGCGTGCCCCAGGGTTATCGCACCAACGTTTTTAGACCGGCGCTTGGTAGCAACGAAAAGTTCGGTGCCTGCGTTAGAGTATGTGGCCGGAGGATCGATGAAGAGTTCTGAATTTTCGGCCAATTCTGAGCAGAACTGGCCGTGGGCCGAATCCTTGGACGCGCTGGTTGCCGCGCGAGATCATCATTCAATCTTGTTTGAGAACGGAGCAGTACGCGTCGTCCAGACACCCGTTCTGCCCGGGCACTTGGTTGCTTTGCATACTCATCGTTGGCCCTGCGTTTTGTTCATTCTAAGCTGGTCTCACATACTCCGCCGGAACCATCTGGGCCGCGTGAAGCTCGATACTCGCCAGGCATTTGAAGTCCCCCAACTCAATATGCCTATCTGGCAGGAACCCCTTGCGCCTCACTCGCTTGAAAATGTAGGCGGCACGGAGATCAATACCATCCAGGTGGAAATTAAAACCACTCGATTAGAAAGGACTATGATTGCATTCTTGTACTTAGACTGAGGAGGGAAGCCCGGGGCTGGAGGCGGGCGGCAAGACGGTACAGTAATCCACTAAGCGGACGCTGCTCTAGACGCCGGAAGCGATTTGATCTCAACCCTCTTTGGCAGCGCAGCGTTGGCGATGGGAGCCGTAATCTCCAGCATGCCATTCCTATATTCAGCGGAGATCTTATCCTTGTCGACCCCTTCGGGGAGAGCAAGCGTGCGCGTGAACGATCCGTACGAAATCTCCCTATGCAGGAAGTTTGCTTCCTTTGTTTCGCGGGTGTTGGTGCGCTCGCCGCTGATCGTTAGAGTGTTGCCCTGCACCTGGATGTTGACGTTCTTGGGGTCAACTCCCGGCAGCAGCACTTCACAATGAAACTTCTTATTATCCGTGTCGATAAAGGATTCGACTGCGGGAGAAAAATCGGCCTCAAGCGTGCGGTCTTCCTGAGTAGAAGGCCAACTTAGGAACCGATTGAAAGCTTGGTCGAAATTCCTGCGAACATCAAACAGATCCCGAAAAAGGGTGTCACGTGGAATTAGATTTGCCATTTGGGACTCCTCAGTTGAATTAACCGGGCGCGACGAACGAGGGCTGGACAGTGTGGGGAGATACGTCTTCTACCGGAGCCTCCCTTATGAGCGCGTGTATTTTCGATGTCAAGAGTAATCATAGGTGTTCAGCGCGTGAATCTCGCTGCACACTGCCAGCGTTCTCTCCGAGATGTTTTTGGAGTTTCACTGCGCTTCGTTCTAGCGAATCATCCCCGGCTTTTAGCGTGACTTGCGGAGTATACCGTCAATCAAACCTTGGAGTTCGCGTCTGAGATCTTCAAGTCCGGTGAATCTCTCCTCACTAGATTCATAGGCATCAAGATAACCGGGGACTTGAGCGTTTATGAGCGCTTCGTGAACGCGTAACGCTATCAGTCGTGCTTGGGAGGCGCTCTCCAGCGTGCCCTGGCAGAGCTGACAGAGTTCGAGAAGTACGGCTTTTGTGTCAGCGTCCATTTCTATCCGACCGCGCCGAGATCAGTTTTAAGCATCTATTTCTGCTCGAACTCTGGATGATCGGGTTTCAATGCCTTGAGGCAATGCGAGCATATAGGAGATGAGTCACGCCACGTTACGTCCAACGCCTCCAAGCAAAATGGGCACTGCGAAGACCATTCGTAACCGCAGTCTGGACATTGGCTAATGATTAAGTCCGAAAGCTGCACGATCTGATTCTCTTCCGTGCGAAGATCAATCACAAAACGGCATAACGGATTCTTACAAATCAAGAATCGTTCCATGACCTGCCCTTCGAAATTAGGACCCATCCTCATCTGCTCAAGAATGTCAGATCAATACCGAAGCTCAACTAAGGGATCATACGTAAGCGTCCGGACCTGCCGTCTGAAGTAGATGAGTAGATGACGATTCTTTGCCGATAGATTTTATCGTGTGTGAGTACCACGGACGTAGATCACAAAGAGGCAAAAGTTCGTCGATGCGGTTGATGGGATGGTCCGCGATGCGAGAGAGAACGTTTCGTAAATAACTTTCCGGATCAATTCCGTTCAGCTTCGCTGTTCCGACCGGAAAGATTTCACCTGATAATGCCGCACAACAAGAACCCGAACGAATGCTATCGCGAGACTGGATCAATCAATACTCGGGAGAAACGTTTGGCATTACGGTGGCAGGACGCTACGGGACTCGGACAAAGGCACGAGTTAAAACCTATGCCGATCTCTTACGCGAATAGTAAGCGTCCGCTTCCAACCGTGCGTACTCCAACTGTGTGAGTGAGGATGATGGCCTTTGTGGACACATCGGATCAAACACTTCAGGTCAGAGTGGCGGGAACGAGGAAGAAGCGTCGAACAGTCAGGGAGCGACGGGAGATTGTGGAAGAGACGCCCTTGCCGGGTACCTCGGCGTCGAGAGTTGCACGGCGACACGACGTAAACAACCTCACAGCACCTGCTCTATAGCGAGTGTCGGTGTAGGATACTCGTTGCATGTTTCACGGCTGAGCCATCCGCCCGGCAAGAAAGCTCTCCTTCACTCCAATGAGGAGGTTCCTGTGAATCGCTTAATGGGGTTGCTGTTGCCGTTCGCTCTCGCTTCTTGCAGCGGCCATGGAAAGATGAGTCCACAGGATTTGGCCAATGAGAAGTTAATAGTCCAAGCTACAGTGACTAAATTTTGGAAAGCCTACGAGCAAAAGGATCTCGCTACGATCACCAAGTTGCTGTCCACATCCGGCGAGTTGACGTTCTTTGGAACGGATTCGGCCGAAGTCATTAAGAGTCTCGCTCATTGGGAAGCGCTCATGAAGAATGATTGGAAATTGTTTGATTCCACTCACTTCGGCGACCCCCAAAATGTCTCCATTCAACTGAGCAGCCACGGTGAGTTAGCCTCCCTTGTCTATGAAGTTCCTGACGTCTCTTTGGTTGAGGGAAAACAGGTGGAATCACTCGATCGCTTTGCCATGACACTCATAAAAGAGAACGGCGAATGGCGCATCATTCAAGGCATGACCGCCGTTGCCACCGTGGGCCAATCCTCTGCAGACCTGGTTGCTCGGCGCAGGCCGCAAAGGAAGTGAGAAAGTGAATTCAGAACGAAACGGACCGATACGCCGCCTAGCTGGTAGGTCTGTTGTCAAGGTGTTCGCACCGGACGCTTACCCGCGAATACGAGTTTCATCCCGGATCAAAATGCGCTGAGGCCGATGGGCTGGCGTGTACACGCCAAACGATTGGTTTGCTGCAAAGAAGGCATGTCAGGATTGCCTACGTCGTTCCCATCGGAAAAGAATCCAATAGCCTTGAGGACGTGGAATCGGGATTGATTCACTCGGAACCAAACGTCTACACGGTGTACCCAGATCCGCAATGCGAAGAGTGGGAAATGAGGATTCGGCCCGCGCTGAGGAAAATGGCGTTGGAACAAATTGAGAAACTCAGCGGTATGTCGCGCAGGGCAGTTGTCGATATTCGAGCTGGAAAAAGCAGGCCGCATCGAAAGAATCGCGAAAAGCTTGTGTCCATTTTGAGAAACCTCGACTTAATCTAAGATTTGATGGCTGGTCCGAGCGAAGGGGATGATCTCATCAATCTGCAAGCCCTCTGTTATACGTGCAATGCATCCAAAAGAGACCAGTCAGGCGGGATGTCCGCCGGCCTCCATCGACGACCTAGGGGCAATGACTCTCTTTCCCGAGCGAAGGAATAGGAAGGAAAGAAAGTACAGCGCTGCCGCGAGAATGATCAGGGATCGGATTCCCGTCCACAACGAAGCTGACTCCAGCATCCCTCCCACTAGTGCCCCCAAAAGGTTCGAACCAAGCGCCTGGCCGCTGAATTTGTATTCTGCAAAACTACGAATGAAAACGATGGAAGCAAATGCCACCGGTGAGCATAGGACCAAAGTGGCTACCAACGCTTTCACCCAAAACGCCTGAAAAAAGAGCTTTTCAAGCGGTAGGAAATACGAGACCAGCATACAAATTCCGATTCCTGCGTAAGCAAATTGCACCGGGATCGACGGCCAAGAATCCACAAGAGAGTTGACGGCCACGATGAGCACCAGAATCGCCGCAATGACGATGGAATTGACCGACCAGGTCGTGCCAAACAGCATTGCCATGCGGCTCACGATCTGTGCCTCAAGAAGCAGGAATCCTGCTCCCAAGAAAAAAAAGTGCCAGTTGATTGCCTGCCCTGCCGCCCCCGTATTCCGGATAAGCAGTCGGGTCAACGCCACCAGAAGGACTGACATGATAACGATAATGAGCGGCAGGCCTGGCTCATGCTGATAGAAGTACGGCCAGTCGTCCGTGGTGAGGTGAGCGGATCGCATCTCCATGCCGCTGTGAGACTTGACATAAGCCGCGAGCTCCGGAGAGGACAAGGCGCGCTCAAGATGTTTGCTGGATCCCACAACAAAGAAATTTCCCCCACTGCTGTATTTCGAAGCGTCGGCATAGAAATCCACGGGCACTTGGCCAAAAACTGTCTGCAGTAGCCCGTGCAACCGTCCAGCAATCCACGTGGTGCGTACCTGGAACTTCAGGACAAGGATGCCGTCTTCTTTCAGCAACCGGCGCGCGGCTTCCAGTGCCTCAAGGGTGTAGACATAGTTATCGATTCTAACGGAAGAATAATTGGAAACGTTGGTGTGCGAATCGAGAAGGGAATAAACAATCAGATCGAATCGCTCCTTGCTGTTCTCGATGTAGCTCCGTGCGTCGTTGACGACGGCAGTGACACGCGAGGAGGAATACGGCCGCTCGAAATGGGATTCCCGCCCGAGATGTTGGATAAGAGGATCGATTTCGACAGCCACCACGTGTCCCGCTCCGTTGCGAAGCGCAGCGGCGACGTCGTTGCCCATTCCGGCACCTAGAACCAGCACATTCGGTGCATTCGGGTAAAAGTGATACGGAAGGTTGTACGCATCCCATTCGCTCGGCACCTGAGAAAAAAACTGAGGATGAGCCGCCACGAATTCTGGCGAGAGATTGACGACCTGCTGGAACCACGTGTGGTTGGTGTCGAGCTGATAAGCGATCACTTCGCCGTTTTCCGAACGTTCCGAAATTTCCAGATACTGATATGGCGACCAATATTCTCGGCCGATCCCTCGCGGATGCAGTAAAAACAGCGCAAGGCAGAGTCCAAAGGTCACGATCACAGCCCAACGGAGGGAGGTGACCTTGCCAACGAGAAGAACCAGAAGGACTCCCGCGATGGCAAACCAAACAACAGGAGGCTGCCAGTATTGGCAAAGCAGGGTGAAGAGCAGGATGCCTCCGAGGCTCCCCAGGATGTTGACGGAGTACGCGAAAATCCCACGTGGCGCCCTTTCCAGATAGCCTCCGACGATCTGTCCGAGCGGGATAAATACCATCGCATTCAAAATGAACAGCGGCACTGTGATGGCAATCGCCGCTCCCAAGGCTAAAAGCGCCAGCCCGGAAAACGGCACGGCCGGAATTCCCATGGAATTGACTTCCGAGGCAACTCCTAAATAAGAAGGCAGTGCGCTGATTAACGCGCGCAGAGGTTGCCAGGGGAATTGAATCAGAAAGACCAGCGAGAGCAGCGGAGCAGCCATGGCGATGAGGTTGATGCGCTTCCGGCAAAGAAAGCAACCCAGGCCGAAGCCCAGGAAACACGACACCAACATGTAATTTTTCAGAAACGCAAAGATGCGCACCTCGGAGGACATCCAGCGGATCATCAGCAGTTCCAGGAAGAGGCCGAGAATGCTGGCGAGGATTAGTCCGGTGTAGCTGAAACCTCCCAGGGCATCTAGCGAAAAATCAAACGCAACCGTCCAACGTTGGAGGGTCTGCCTCCAGCCGCTCGTGGGTTTTTCCCGATAAAAGCTGAAAGTGTAGAGACAAGCGATCAGGCCGAGGAAAAGGGTGAGACAGAAGGCGATTTGGAAGTCGAGCCGTCCAAGATTCTCTCTCACTCATTCGCTCCAGAGACCAGATTGAAAATTCGTGCCGGGCAATCTGAGAGAGTGTACATCACACACCGATTCACAACAAAGAACTAGGGTTAGCGTAAAACGCGACATCAAAATGTTATGGGTCTCATGTTCTTCGTTTCCTCAATTGCACCAAATTGCGCAACGGAAGGGCAGTTTCGGGCGCCCTTATCTCCTATCCCCCCGCGTTGATGGGTAGGGGATTTGCGTGTTGCGCGTAGCAGCGCGAGTGTCCGGTAACGTCTCACGCCAAGTTTAGAGCTCGTTTCGGAGTGCTAGGCGCCATTACTCGTAGCGCAGCGCCACCATGGGATCGACCCGCATCGCCCGCCGCGCGGGGATGTAACAAGCCAGCACCACGACGCCACCGACCACGGCGGAGACGAGAATAAAAATCCATCCGCCGGCAATGTGGAAGTCTGGGAACAGGCTGCCGAACGCTCGTGGAAGTGGAAACGCGCCAACCAACCCAATTGCCAGTCCAATCAGCGCGAGCTTCATCCCATCGCCCACTATCAGTCTGAGCACGTCCTCTTTCCCAGGCCAAGCGTCTTGCGGATCCCGATCTCTTGACTACGCTGCCCCACGGAATACGCAACCAATCCATAGAGCCCCACTGCCGCTAAAATTAGAGCCAAGCCAGCGAAAATCCCCAGCATCGTCTGTATCAGGGCTCCTCCCAGTTCCAACGACTTTCTTTGCTGCATGCTCATCAGGCTTGCGATCGGCTGATCTTTGTCGAGTGCCCATCCCGCCTCGCGCAATCCCGGCGCAAGCGAATCGGGATTGGAATTCGCGCGAAGCATGACATACGCATCTACTCCTGGTTTTTGCAGAAACGGCTCGTAGATTTCACTGTTTGGCAACTGAAAGAGCTGGCACCTGCAAGTGGCCGGCACTACCTCCCACGATCTCGCGCCAGGGCTTCTCGTTTGCATTGCCTGTGTCGATCAAAATCTGCTTTCCAAGTACGTCGCCCTTTGGGAAAAATTGCCGCGCCAGAAATTCGTTGACCAGCGCCACAGGCGGAGCATTCGGCCCGTCCTCCTTTGGATGATGTCCGGTAACCCGAAAGCGCCGAACACCGTGCTCGTGCGCGCATCTTGCCTGCTCGCGCTTCCGATACAGCACTAAGACCTATACGTCCACTGGGTGGGGTTGCCGCTTCCGTTGCCGTGACTGTGCGGCCTTGGGGTAATTCTGCGGTTTGTGGCATTTCCCTCGGGAATTCTGCTATCGCTCCCAGCTAAAGCTTCGGTGCTCGAAGTCAAAAGCAATCCACTTTAGACCGAGACTCAGAGGCCCGACCACACCATCAAAGGATCGGCCGCAATTCGTGTTGTCATCGAGTAAGAAGGCCCTCTGGAGCCCGAAGTCAGTTACACCGAGCCTCACACTTGGGAGCGACACTTCTTTCAGTTCGAACTGGCTTTGCGTACTGTTGGAAGATCGTTTAACGCCGCGCGTGGGCAGCTCGCGCAAATGGCCGCTGAGTTGACATTCAAAAAGTAGGAGGTCGGCGGCTCCCGTGTCTACCAAGAGGCGGATCTGCTCGTCTAGAACTTGCAGTTGCACGGTAAACGTTGGTGGTCCGGTGTCCAACGGGATCGCAGATGGAGACGGCTTAATGGGGCCGAAGATAACTTTCTTTGACCTGTAATCGACGCTGAAGCTGCTCAGACTCAGGACGTCAAAGCCGACGATGGCGTCGATCCGTACTCCAAGGACCTTTTCGACAGAGGAGAGATCTTGAACCAATCCAGGGAGAGACGTTGCCCGAATCGGACCCAGTCGAAGGCTGGGCAACACAACACGCTCAACATTGGTGTTCTGGTTGAAAAGGGCGAGCTTGCCAGCGGTGCCTTGCAATCCGAGCTTCTTTGCGATCTTCCGATCTACAGCGCTTGGACTCGCCCCCGTATCGATTAGAAAATTCAGACGCTCAAGATCTCCCAGGGCCCCTTGTACAACTATTAGGTGGTTTCCACACAGTTTGAAAGTAATCTCTACTCGGGGGACCACGGCCGGCACGGTCCGGCCCTCTGTTTGTGAGAGGTCCTGAATTACTTGCGGAAAGCCGGACGAAGGAAAAACCAAAGCTGTCGAAAGCAAACATAGTCTGAGGAGCACGGCGTTCACCTTCAAGGTTTGCCAGGTGAGGCCGACTCTGGTTCACTGCAGCGGGTAGCTCAATGGACTGGGTATTGATTGGGGATTCAGCGTGGATCAGACTAAGCTGTTCATTTGCAAATGATTAGCGAACTCCCACGCAGTTAAGGAAGCTTGATTCAAATTCCAAGGGTGCTAAACTGCGCTGAATCGAAGAGCGCTCTGTATGTCACAACCCGTGCAACGCCCGCGAACTCCGCAGACCCTGCAATTTGCAGGATTTCGGGTCGACCTCCATGCCAGGGAACTGCGGAGAAATGGCAACATAATCCGTCTGCAGGAACAGCCTTTCAGCGTATTGGCGGTTCTGTTGGAGCATGTGGGTGACGTCGTAACCCGCGAAGAACTGCGCCAACATTTGTGGCCTTCCGATACCTTCGTGGACTTCGACAATAGCTTGAACACCGCCATCAACAAGATTCGGGAGGCGCTTGGGGATTCTGTGGAGGATCCGCATTTTGTGGAGACACTGCCGCGGCGGGGTTACCGTTTTATTGCACCGGTCAATGGCCAAAATTCCCAGAGTGTGACCGAGAGCAGCATGAGCATGCTGCGGCCGTTCCGTGTGTGGATGGGAGCAGGGCTGGTGACTCTGGCAGGAGTCGGAGCAATTGCGATCTGGCTCAGGTCGCCTATTTCGCCACCCAGGATCGTGGGATCGAAACAGATCACGAATGACGGTACACCAAAGACTGGCGCATTGGTCACCGACGGCGCCCGAATCTACTTCGGCGAATTTTCATCTGGTCGCAGGACGATCAACGAGGTATCAACGACCAGCGGTGAGACAGCGATTGTCCAAACCACCGTGGCCAATCCGATAGTGCAGGCTATCTCGCCGGATCAATCGCAATTACTCCTGCAGTCCGGCAATTTCGATGTTGAAGGAGACGATTTTTGGCTCTTGCCCTTGCCTGCCGGTTCTGCTCGGCATATTCAAGGCATCCTCGGCCATGTTGGAGGATGGGAACGCACTACCAATGGCAGATTTGCGTTCGGCAAAGGTCGAGATTTGTATGTTGCCGATCACGACGGCGGCAACCCTCGTAAGATTGCCACCGCTCCGGGCCAGATTGGCGATATACAATTTTCTCCTGACAGCTCCCGGCTTCGGTTCACCATTTACGACTTGGGGAAGGGCACCTCTTCGATCTGGGAAGGGCAATCGGACAGTGGCGGATTACATCCCCTGTTGCCGGAGTGGAGCTACGCTCCTCACGAATGCTGCGGGAACTGGACTCCTGATGGGCGTTATTACCTTTTCCAGAGCGTCCGTGATGGCGTTTCGAACATATGGATCGTGGCAGAGGAAACCGGGTTGTTCCACAAGGCGTTGGCGAAGCCCGTACAACTGACAGCCGGCCCCCTCTCCTTCACTTGCCCCATTTCTAGCAAGGATGGCCAAAAACTCCTTGTTATCGGCGAACGGCGGCGGGCTGAACTGGCCCGCTACGACAAAGAGTCGAGGGATTTTATGCCCTTTTTGGAAGGGATCTCGGCGGACGATGTCGATTTTTCGCCGGATGGCCGTTGGATCGCCTACATCAGCTATCCCGACGGCGCGCTATGGCGCAGTCGGACGGATGGCAGCGAACGGCTGCAGCTTACCTTCTCACCCTCGCGGGCGGCTATGGCCCACTGGTCTCCCGATGGTCGGCGGATCGCGTTTTCGGCGCTTATACCTGGTAAGCCGTGGAAGGTTTCACTGATCTCGCGAGATGGTGGCGCTGCCGAGCAACTAACGTCAAATGACGTTGTAGAGCTAGATCCTAACTGGTCTCCCGATGGCAATACCTTAGTCTTCGGCGCTCACGCAGCCGGACATTCCGACCAGGATTGGATTCAGTCGCTCGATCTCAGAACACACCAAACTTCGCAGGTACCGGGTTCCGCCGGTCTGTTCGTGTCGCGTTGGTCGCCGAATGGGCGCTATCTGATTGCAATTCCCTTTAATGCGAAAAAATTTGCGTTATTTGATTACACTACGCAGAAATGGCGAGAGTTGATAAGTGAGGTTGGTACGATTGGGTATTTCTCCTGGTCGTCCGACAGTACCTATGTTTACTTCACAAGTCTCTTCACAAGTGAGCCAGCGTATCTTCGGCTGCGAATCAACGATGCCACGTTGGACCACATCGCCAGTTTGAAGGGTAGACGCCTGCTCGTTTCAGACTTTGGCGTGCCGTGGTCTGGCCTAGCCCCTGGTGAGATTCCGCTCTTTGTACGTGACATCAGCACCCAGGAAATCTACGCGCTCGATTGGCAGCTTCCTTAGCGAGGCAGTCACTCGGCCGTGGCGCGATTGTGCTTTCCGCACAGCTTTCAATGACTGCCGGTCACGTGGCCGTATAACGCCGTTACCGTCCATGTAGGTTGCAGTACTGCGTGCATCGTTTCCGCATCACGACAACATCGCACCCGCCTGCGCACTCGCGCTGCCACATCTCCAAATCGCCCGGGCGTCCGCCCCCAGGAGGTGTAGCAAAACCCCCTCAATGCGTAATACCGCACCCCCCGCGTTGACGGGTTAGGTTACAGAGCGGGGAAAAGTGATACACCCTGCGCTGGGCTAGAACACAATCGCGTCATAGCCGATTTCAAATTGGCTGGCGATATTCACCACCTGACGCAAATCCCCTTTATTCTCCCTGGTCCTCTTTCTACGTCCGACGTCAGCACGGAGTCAGGTTCTGTGCGGACTCGCCTGCGGAGTCATAGGCGGTAGAATCTTACGTGTACAGGAACAGTCAAAGGGCCGTTATAGCGAAGCCCTTGCCACCAGACTAGTGATCGCCAGTACCGGAGCCATGCTTATCGTCGGGCACGAAGCGCCATGTCGGTTAGCGGCCTAGCTTGCCGAACCGAATCCCCGGACCACACATTGGCAAAGGGGAGAACTCTAGACAAGTTTCTGGCACTAGCGACGCGTCGAAGACGCAGTTAGGGCTTATCGGGAGTTGACCCGTCAGGCGGAGGGATGCAAAGCGTACATCGTACATCGTTGGGCTGACTGCCAAGCGAGGTAGCTAAGTGTGAGGCCGACGGTCACTTCTTGCGGACAAAATTCATCTCCGTCACCGAAACATCTTGCCCTTTGAAGGGCTGCCCAAGAACTTCCTGCTGAAGCTGCTCGGTGGACATCGTGAGGATGTCATGTTCCCGTTTTTCTCTGGCCAATCGCTTTACTTTTGAAGCTTCGTCCTCTTTCTTAAATAAGTTCAAGGGCTCCTCTTCCGCACTCCACTTAAGGGAAAGTTTTTGGCCGTCATGGTGCAGTCGCATCAGGGAATGCACAGGGACCAAAAATAGCATTCCGTTTGCCTCCGTATGAAAGTTCTCCTTTTCCCCGCGGACATGAAAATCGGTGGGGAAGAAATCGAGATAAGAGTCTTGCCGATAAGAGAATTCGTGTGCTTCAAATGTCCAACTTGCTTCACCCTCCTGGTCTTCGTCGTAGTACGTCGATTCAATGGTAAAGGAATCCGCTGTCTTTGCCTTAATGAGCAAGCCTCCCTTATCTGAAGGGTCTGCGCTTTGCCATTCGCCGAGTAGACTAGGGTCAGAGACAACGTCTTGGGAACGGTAGAAAGGGTTAACAGACTGCGGGAAACTGCATCCTCCAGCGGCCCATACGGTGGCCGAAAGAAAAATGGCAAGAGCGAGATGCTTAATTGTTCGCACAGTGCGTAACGGCATATTTCTGACCCTCTCTTGTGCTTGCGTCGGAGTTTGCTTGCGAGGGTCTAAAATCTACCAAAATGCTTGGGAGGTAGCGACCGGCAACTCCCGATAAACGCTATATGGTGAGCCGCGTGGCGCATGACGAGGTTAGCGCGATTAACGGCCTCCGTGGGCTCACGAGCCTCGAAACCCGTTATGCAACAGCGCATCCGTCGAAGGGATTCACCTGCGATTTCGCACTATTGAAAACGGAAGTGCCTTCGAACCGAGACCCACCCACGATGGGTTTCTGTTTTCTGACTCGTTTGAGGGTTACAAATTTTCGCTTACTGGATGCGAGGCCGACCCGGAAGTCGTGGTCGTCCGATATAAGGCAAGCGCTGTACCTGTGTTGCCCGGCAAAACAGGAGTTCGTGCTTTCTGCACAGACCAAAGAGGCGAACTTCGTTTTGGCGTGAACGATTCCCCAGAGACTTGCCGACCGCTGTAGCCTCAGATGCCTTCCATGAGAAGGCCGGTAAACGCCGTCAACGTCGAAGTGGAATCCCGTCGCCGCGAAGTTGTCGGGCAATAGACGGTTTGGCGACTTACCAGAGTTGACAAACTCGCTTCCTACGAATGACAGAAAAAGCGAGAACAGAAACGGCGTGCGAATATGCCGTATGCGCACGCTATACAAAATATCGCTCTCAATGGCGGCCTTAGTTTTGCTGGCGCTCGCTGGGGTTTGTGGTTGGTTGTTCTTCTACACTGGGGACTTGCCCGACACCAAACACCTTTTTCAGTTTGCACCGAGTGCTCAATTCACCGTCCTTGATTCCTGCCTTGCGAGCCCTTCAATGGCAATTCCATTCGACCGCATTGGCAAGACAATGCAGGATGCACTTGCCGCTGCAGAATCTCCCACGTCGTTCCCCCACCAAATTGCGCGAAGCCTGATGTGCAATCACACGGGAGGAATGGGAAGGTATCACGTGAATAGTCTTCGGCTGAGTTGGCACATCCGATGGCGCTTCTCGGAACAGCAAG
>WNGN01001666.1_pt1 | contig 20164 bp, 24 predicted proteins | sample 5400561 | NCBI WGS metagenome assembly WNGN01 (sample SAMN13153379, study PRJNA577476) | soil metagenome | isolation source: 115 cm soil or saprolite under Garry oak tree replicate 2 | place: USA:California | collected 2016-06-15
GGTCCACCGGGTCTCGGCAGGGTCGCGCTCCGGCCGCAATTTCGACAAGCTCGCCGAGGATGTCGCCACTCGGCGAATTGACCCGCATGCCGCCGCGCGGAAACTGCTGAGGTCCGGTCCCGCTACGGAGCGCTAGACCACTGGCCCGTGCCAAGCCGTTGCCAATCCACGGCGTCGAGGAACTCTTGGAACCGGGTCATCCGGTAGCCCCAGGCTGCCTCCAGCGCGGGGATGTCGACGTGATACCCGATCGTCTTGAAGAATTGGAACATCCGGAATCCGTCGTCACCCATCCTCTTCCGTGCCTCTTCCTCGGGCTGCTCGACATATCGAATCGGATGTCCGAGTTTCTTCGACAGCGCGGCCGGGAGGTCTCCGAAGGCCAACTCCTCGCCGGCGAGTTCCACGGTCTTGCCGATCGCCGCCTTCGGATCGTCGAATGCCCGGGCAACGAACGCCCCGATGTCCTTCACCGCGACGAGCTGCTGGCGCGTCGTCGGAGGGAGCGGAACCTCCATGATCCCTCGCTGGAGGGACGCCGTCATCCAGGGGCTCGCGTAATTGTCCATGAAGGCGACGGGTCGTACGATCGTGTGCGGAACCCGCGAGGCGTTCAGGTATTGTTCCACCTTCGCCTTCGACTCGAAATGAGGAATGCCGGTATTCCGGTCGGCCGAGGCCACGCTCGACAGGACCAAGTGCCCGACCGATGCAGCCTTCGCGGCATCGATCGCCGTCGTGCCTTGCTGGACCTCTTTCTCGGGATGCACGGAGAAGTCGGGCCCGAACGGAGTCGTGACGACGAAGAATCCGTCCACGTTCCGAAGGAGCGGGGTGAGGCTCGCGCGTTGTGTGAGGTCCCCCTGAACGCCTTCGATTCCCGCGGTTGCGAGAGCGTTCAACTTCGAGGCGCTTCGCGTGAGCCCGATCACTCGATGTCCTCGCTTGAGGAGGCTGCGTGCGACCGTCCCTCCCTGCTGTCCCGTCGCCCCCGCCACCAAAATCGTCTTCGTCTCTGCCATGCGCGATCGCCTCGGGGTCCTTAGACGTCCCTCCTACTTGTAGATTGGACCATGCCCGGACGGCTCCCGGCGTCCGCATATCGGAGTCTCCCTAGGGTCGGGGAGCGAGCCTCGCGGCTTGCCAGACGACGCTCGGGTGGGGATTTGAACCCCAGATAACCCGCTTAGGAGGCGGGTGCCCTTTCCGTGCTAGGCTACCCGAGCGGGTGCGCCGAGGCCCTGAGTCACCTTTAATCCTTCGACACGCGGGACTCCCCGGACGGAAAGCGATCGCGGCTTCGTCGCTCCAAGAGGGTTATCGATTCAGAGTTCTTCCGGAGTCTTCTCGGAAGCCGGAAGTTCCTCTTCCGCGCCGTGTTTCGGAGTGGGTTTCGCCTTGGTCGCCGTCGCCCGCTTCCTCGGTTTCTTCGCGGCGACCTCCGGGGCTGGCTCCTCTTTCGGCGCCTCCACCGGGGCCCCAGTCTCTTTCCCTTCCGCCTTCGGTTCGGCGGCCTTGCCCTCCTTCTTCTCGTATTCCTCGACGAACCGGATCGTCTTGAGTTCCGAGAGCTCCCGGAGATCCGCCACGACTCGGAACTTCGACACGAACCACTTCTCATCGGTCTTGCAGACGTCTGGGAGATGGATTTCCGCGCTGCCTCCCTTCAGATCGATCTTGAACTGATCCGCGAGGCCATAGTCCATATCGATGACGGCGCGCACGCGTTCCTCGGGCGTCTGCGCCTTCCGCTTCGCCTTGACGATGTACTTCAACGTCTTCCCGGCGAGCGGGTTGTTGAAGTCGACCCGGACACGACCCGCGCTGACCGCCGTGACCACCCCGTGTTTCCCGCTGATCGAGACTTCGAGTCCGACCTCGGGACTGATCTCTTGCCGCAGGAACTCCCGCTCGGTGCGGAGTTCGACGAGGCGCGGATCTCGGACTCCTGCGCCCTTTTCCGGGGGAATGAGGACCTCGATTGTCTCCCCGACCTTCGCCCCGACCAAGGCGGCCTCGAGGCCCTCGAAGAGCCGTCCACGGCCGATGACGACGGGGACCTCCAGGTACACTTTCTTCTCGTCGAACTTGCCCTCCTTCTTCGCAACCTCGTCGTGGGTTGTGTCAAAGAGAGTCGAGGCCCCGTTCGGGTTCACCGTCCAGGCGTCGTACTCAATCCAGACGATGTCCCCTTTCTCGACTGTTTCAGAGGTCACGAACCTCACGGAAACGATGCTCGTCCTTAAAGGTTGTCGAGTCAGCAGTGTGTGAAATGTCATAAGCACAGGGACCCTTGTCCTCCCGGGGAACGGGCACGCAAGAGCGAAGGTCGAACGGCCATGTGACACCGGGCATTGCGGCCTCCGACCGGATCATCTCGGTCTATCCGGCCCGGACCGACGCCATGCCCGCGCCGTGGGGAACGGGGTGGGTGGTCCTAGCCGTCGTGGCGATTCTTCTCCTGGCATTCTTCGGCACGGTCTGGTTCTTCCTAGGACGCTGAATCCTCCACGGATGTCTTGGGTGACCCAGAGAGGTTGCAGGTCCGCTACTTGACCATGCCGATTGCAACCGAGATCCGCTTGTACCGATTGCGAATCGTGACTTCCGTGACGCCCGCGACTTCGGCCACTTCCTTCTGCGTGCACGGCTTGTTGCAGAGGATTGCGGAGATGTAGATCGTCGCGGCGGCTACGCCACTCGGCGCCACGCCGGACGCGAGCTCGTCCTTCTCGACCTTGTCGAGGATCTCCTTCGCCTTCCGCTGAACGTCCATGTCCAGCTCGAGCCGGTTGCAAAACCGGGCGATGTAGTCGCGAGGACTCTGCGGCAGAAGCTTGAGCCCCAGTTCGCGGACCAGGGTCCGATACGTCCGTCCGATCGATTTGCGGTCCACGCTCGACTTCGAGGCGATTTCGTCGAGGGTCCGCGGCACGCCGGACTGCCGACACGAGGCATAGAGGGTCGCGGCGACGACCTCATCGATCGACCGCCCGCGGACGAGATTCTTCGTCGAGGCCCGCCGGTAGAGGACCGCGGCATTCTCGCGGACGTGGCGGGGCAATCCCATCTTCGAGGCCATCGTGTTGATCTCCGTGAGGCCTTGGGCCAGGGAACGCTCCCCGCTCTTCGACGTCCGGATGCGGTGCTGCCACTTCCGTAGGCGGTAAATCTGGGCCCGCGACTTGTGCGGGATCTGCCGGCCGTAGGCGTCCTTGTTCCGCCAGCCGATCGAGGTCGAGAGGCCTTTGTCGTGCGCCATGATCGTGCTTGGCGGCCCCGCCCGCTCGCGCGACTCGCGCTGCTCCGAGTCGAACGCCCGCCACTCGGGGCCTTCGTCGATAATCATGTCGTCGAGGACCAGCCCGCAGTCCTCGCAGACAATCTCGGCACGGGAGTAGTCCCGCACGAGGTGGTCACCGCGGCATTCCGGGCACTGGGTTGTGATCTCTACCTCTCGCACCTTGTCCTCCTCCCCCGACAGAAGAATAGAATCCTTACGAAACAGGAATTATTTAACCCTTCGTCCTAGCGACGAGACGATTTTCTGGACCAGGCCCTTCTGGAGTGTGCGGGACCCAACCGGGCGTCGCGCAATGAATTTCCTCTCCATGGGCGTTTCAGGGCCGAATCTCGACGAATTCACCGTTCCGAAACATCCGCCAGCGGCCGGGAAGCGTCGGGAGAACTTCGGAGCACACCACGCGGGCGTCGTCGGTCCCGGTCTCGTGGAGGGTGTAATACGGCACACACGTTCGGGCGTCCCGGTGTGCGATGACGCGATTGCCGTCGATGAGAAGGAACGTGTACGATTCGACTTTCCGCGGGAACTCCGTATCGATGGCCGCTTTCGCCTTCGCGATCGCTTGCTTGAACTCGGCGATCGGCCTCTCTTCGGTCCCGAGCGACTCGACGAACCGGTCGTAGATGAACTGGGAGTCGATGTTCCCGTCTCGGACGCCGAAATCCTCGATCTCGCCGTTGTGGGCGAAGAACATGACCCGGCCGTCCACCTCGCGACGGAACGGATGGGAATACCGCTCCTGGATCGTGTCCTTCTTTGACGCGTACCGAAGGTGGGCCACGAGGCTCAACGGGGGACTGCAGACCCGAGACAGCCGCCTCACCGCATCCTCGTACTTCGGGTCCTCCGTCGCCTTCCCGGGCCCGCGGGCATAGAACTCCCCTTCCTGACCGACGCACGCGATCCCCCAGCCATCCGGGTGGCCGGATTTTGGATTCGGCTGAGGGCATCCGAAGTCTCGGAAGTTCCTCCCGGTGTCCGCGAGTTGTCGGAACGCCATGAGCGTGTCGACCGGCGCGGGCTTTTGGCTCACGATGGCGAGCATGCGGCACATGTCAGCCCAACTTGTACCCGATCTTCCGGAGGAATGCCATTCGTTCCGCCCGGTCTTTCTCGGTCTCGAGCCCCTTCGTCCGCTCTCCGTCGACGACCCCGAGGACGCCTCGGCCCCGCCGGGTCGTGGCGACGACGACGTCGATTGGATTCGCGGTCGCGGCATACACGGTCACGATTTCGGGCACGTCGCGCAGCGTCCGCAAGACGTTGATCGGATATGCGTCCTTCATGAAGACGACGAAGAAGTGGCCCGCTCCGACCGCGAGGGCGTTCTTCGCGGCGAGCGCTCTCAGGCTTTCTTCGTTCCCCTCCACGCGGACCAAGCACGGCCCGGAGGCCTCGCAGAATGCCACGCCGAATTTGATCCCCGGAACGGAGCCGACGAGCGCCTCGTACACGTCTTCCGCCGTCTTGATGAAGTGGGTCTGACCGAGGATCACGTTCAACCCGCCCGGGTTCTCGATGGGGACGAGTTCCGTTTCCACCGGCATCGCCAATGTATCGGACCGTGTGAATTAAAGTCTTCTTCTCGCGAAAGTGGAGGTACGCTACCTGCACGCGGAAGGCAAAGGGCCTCGGTCTCCGATCGGAACCGCATGGCGGGAATCAAAGGGTTGTGGGCGATCCTGGGCAGCGTCGACAATGCGGAGGATCGCGAGGATCTCGCGCTCGTGGCGACCGCGATTCAGGTGCATTTCGCGGGCCGGATCGCGCGCGAGCGGTCCGTCGTCGAATTCATGGCGGTTCGGTTTCGTTGGCCGGCCTCGCGAACCCGCCGACGGCTGGGAGCCCTGGTCGAGCTCGGCGTGCTCCGGGTCTCCCGCGATCTGGCGGACAACTGGACCAAAGTCTTCGAGGTCGTCGACCGCCCCCATGTGCCCGCAGCGATTGCGGTCGAGCTCGGCGCATGACCTAATCGGGGCCCGTCGTGGCCTTCTTGACCCGTTCGAGGAACCCGGCGGCACGGAGGGGCTGGTAACACAGCATGAGGAAGTCCGACGCCACCAAGACGAAGACTTCGCTCGGCACCGCGCGCACCGATCGGTGGCGAATGGCGGCGATTTCGCCGTCGGTGTGCAACTCGAACGGAAAGCCCATCCTGCGGCTCACAGATGCGAGCCGATGGACCGCGCTGTTCGGTCGCTCCACGAGGTCCCGGTGCAAGGCCGACGTCGCCGGTTCCACGAATGCGTAGGCAACGACCTCGGGAGCGTCGGTAATCCCGGGCAGGGCGTCGTTCCGAAGGGCGAATCCGAAGCTGAACCCCGCCACAGAGTCGCGTCGTCCGCGCGAGAACCGATAACCCACGAATCGGCGGTTGCTGACGTGCTTTCGCCGGAAGTTTTCCATCGGCCACCGCAACGGACGTCGAATTCGCTCGAACGTCGCGGCGATCTCCCGGCCGCGATCTTCGTCCATCGCCCCGTCGGAAAACCCTCGCGACCCATAAGAACTCCGACGGTCCAAAGGGATATGGCGGCTTCGGACCGTCTCCCCACGGGGCAAGCCTAAATACGCCTCGACCGTTCCGCCGCGCACTGGATTAGGCCGGGGGTTTCCGGTGACCGAATTTTCCGAATCGTGCCGGCGGGTCGGACTCGCCGATGGGCCGAAACTCTTCGCTCCGCCGGATGCGCCCGAGCACCCGCCCCGGGACCGGACGTTCCTCCTCCAACACGTCCGGCTGGAGATCACGATCGACGACCGCGAGCGCACGGTGTCCGGGACCGTCACCCATCGTCTGTCGCCAATCAATGACGGACTCACCGAAGTCGCGCTGGATGCCGGCGACTTGAACATTCGCAAGGTCGTCGACGACGCCGGCCACAACCTGGAGTGGGAACTCCACGATGAAACCCTATCGATCCGTCTGCCGAAGGCCCGCAAGGCCGGCGAGGCATTGGAGCTGCGGATCTCGTACGACGCCAAGCCCCGCAAGGGGATCTTCTTCACCAGGCCCGACAAGGCGAACCCGAAGCGACCCCGGATCACATGGACTCAGGGGGAAGACACCGACAATCGCTACTGGTTCCCCTCGTACGACTATCCGAATCAGCGCTTCACGTCCGAAGTCCTTGCGACCGTCGACGAGCAGTACGAGGCCCTGAGCAACGGCCGCCTCGTCAAAGTCTCCGCCGACAAACGTCGCAAGACGAAGACCTATCACTGGTCCCTCGACCACCCGCATTCGAACTACCTGATCGCCCTCGCGGTCGGCGAGTTCGAGTCGCAGGAATGGAACGCGGACGGCGTGCCGGTCCACGCGCACGTGCCGAAAGGCCTCGGCTCGTACCTGGATCGGACCTTCAAGAACGTCCCCGACATGGTCCGGTACTTCGCCGAGGCGACGGGCCAGAAGTACCCGTGGCCGAGGTACGCGCAGGTCTGCGTTCCGGAGTTCATCGTCGGCGGCATGGAGAACACGTCGATGACGACCCTGACGGACTACTGCCTCACGGACGAGAAGGCGTACGACGACTACCGGCCGGAGGGGCTCCTGTCCCACGAATTGGCGCATCAGTGGTTCGGCGATTTCCTCACGTGCCGGGCGTGGGGGCATCTCTGGCTCAACGAATCGTTCGCGACGTATTTCCAGGTCCTCTGGTGGGAGCACTTCTTCGGGAAAGACGACGCGCTGATGGAGCTCGAGGCCGACCGGGACAACTATCACGAGGAAGCGAGTAAGAACTACAAGCGGCCGATCGTCACCATGAAGTTCGTCGAACCGTCCGATTTGTTCGACCGCCACACCTACGAGAAGGGCGCGAACGTGCTCCACATGATGCGGAGCGAGCTCGGAGACGACCTCTGGTGGAAGGCGATTCGGCAGTACGTGAAGAAGTTCGCGGGCCAGAACGTCGAGACGAACGATTTCAAGGAGGCGATCGAGGAGGCCACGGGCCGGAACCTGGACGTGTTCTTCGACCAGTGGCTCTACCACGCCGGGCATCCGGAGTTCGATCTCTCTTGGTCCTGGGACGAATCGGCGAAGCAGGTCGAGCTGCGCACCAAGCAGACGCAGGAGGTCAAGGATCCGGTGCCGCTGTTCAAGCTCTCGGCATCCGTGGAACTCGCTTGGCCGGATCGGACGCAGAAGGAATCGATCCGCATCGAGAAGGCGGACCAGGTGTTCCGGTTCGACGCGCCTCGCCGTCCTCGGGCGGTCTTGTTCGACCCCGATGATACGATCCTGAAGAAGGTGACGTTCAAGAAGCCGCGGGACGAGCTGCTCTGGCAACTCGGGAACGTTGACAGGATCTGGCCGCGAATCGAAGCATGCCGGGGTCTTGGCAAGCTCGCGGGAGACGCCAAGGCAATCGAAGGCCTCGAGGACGCCCTGAAGAAGGACAAGTTCTGGGCGGTCCGACGCGAGGCCGCCGCAGCCCTCGGCGAGATCGGGACGACGGCCGCGCGAGATGCACTCCTGAGCGGGACGAAGGAGAAAGACAGTCGGGTGCGACGGGGCGTGTACCGCGCCCTCGGGAATTTCCGGAAAGATGACGTCGCATTCAAGGCCCTTGCGAAGGCGTACCGGGAAGATGGCTGGTATTACCCGATGAACGCAGCGGCCCTCGCCCTTGCAGAAACCCGGCACGAGCAGGCGTTCGAATCGATCGTGAAGGGGATGGACCGGCGTTCCCAGGGAGAAATCCTTGCGCGAGGGGCGTGCATGGCCCTCGCGAATCTGAGAGACGAACGCGGCTTCCCGGAGCTGGAGAAGCGGACCGCGGACGAATATCTCGAGATGGTCCGTTACGGGGCCGCCTGGGCGCTCGGGAAGCTCGGCTCGTTCCACGAATCGCGGAGGGACGACGTCCTCGAGGACCTGTCGACGCTCGTCCGGGATCCGAACTACCGCACCCGGCTGGGAGCAACGTTAGGGCTGGGGGAACTCGGGTACGCGAAGGCCGAAAACGAGCTCGAACGAATCTCAGAAGCCGAACCGATGAGCAACCTTCGGACAAACGCCCGGAAGGCCATCGCGACTCTCCGTGAGAAACACGCCGAGGCGGCGAAGAAGGTCGAACAACAGGCGGAGCTCGACAAGTTGAAGGACGAAAATAAGGAGCTCCGGTCACGCATGACCGCGATCGAGGCCCGCATTGAGGCAATCGGTAAGCGACGGAAACGGTGAACGCGTCGCCGCCCTTCGTGAGCCGCGGAGGACAAATCGGGAAGCGCGGATTCGGCTACGTCGGGACGTTGCGCGGGCGTACGGGCTTCTCCGGGACTGAGGCGAGTCCGCGTCTTGATCCGACGAACACGCCGCCGGTCGTGAGGGGCGGAGCAGCATTGGAGAACTCGAGGACGACCGCGTTCTCCTGGGCTTCCGTCCGGACGCCTCGGCCGCCAAGGTCCACGAACAGACCCCGCGCGAGTTCCTCGTAGTACAAGGAGTACTTTCGGCCGCGGCCATGTCGCATGACAATGACGGTCCGTGATCCGTCCCGCTTCTCCTCGTACTCGAAGGCCTTCGTGTACCTCGACGTGAGTTTCGGGATGACCTCCAAGACCGCCTCCAGGTCGAGATGCTTGAACACGAACGTCGTGAACGCGCGGTAGACGTTCTCCCCCGCCCATCGGCCGAGCTCTCGCACCTCGTCCTCGGAGAGGAGCTCGATCATTCGTGAGAGGGCTTCCTTCGGCATCGCGATGAACCCGAACCGATCGGCGTACATGTCCCATTCGACAAGCCGTCGGAGGGCCTTGTTTGCCAGAAAACTGACGGTGACGCCTTCCCGCTCCGCCCATTCGCGGAGCTGCCTGTCGACCGTGTCATCGATGCGAAATGCGCGCGTCGTGGTCTTTCGACCTTGCATCTTCGGTATCCCACGCGGGACCGGGAGGGGGTCGGTGAAAGTCAAGAATGTTTGCGTTCAATTATCAGTTCCGACTCGCCATATGACACCGCGCACAATGTGATGCGATGCAAACGTGATGGCTATCTCGGGTCCGTGCGATACCCCGATCGGACATGACCCACCTGGTCCGCCACGCCGCGAGGCCCAGAATCACTGCGAGCCGCGCCGGCGCCGATGCGAGACCATTGTCCAACGGAGACGCCTCCATGCAAACTCCTCATATGCGTGAAACTGCCTGGAATGGAAACAACCGAACCTTCGCCTGGGACCACCTGAAACTCGCCCACACCCTCTTGGACCCCGAGGCCCTCGAGATCTTCCGGTCAAGTGCTACGGAAGAGATGACGGCGTGGGATCTGAGCCGCCGTTGCGGAATGTCGCTCGGTCGGTGCTATCGGTGGTTGCGCCGGCTCGAGTCCCTGGGGCTCATCGTTTCGCGGGAAGGCCGCCCCCAGAGCAGCGGAGTGCCCCCCCGGCGATATCGGTCGGCGCTGCAGTCGATCGGCGTGAGCCTCGCGGACGACCGGATTCGGACCCGCATCGCGGTGAGGGAGGGCTCGAGCCCCCTCGTCTCGGAGTGCATCACGACGATCGAAGGTTCCGACATGATTCAGGTTCCGGGTGCTCGTTCGCGGCACCGGAAGGGTGGCGCGGAACAAGTCCACTTCATCGACCCGCCGAAGTCGATGCGCGCCGTTCGACGCAACCTCCGGATTAACCTCCCGGCGTTCCTAGAAGAAGAACCCCTCTCCCGCCTTCCGGAGCGCCGGTGAGGTCCATGCAAGCCGGCGAGCTTCAGAAACACACGGTCCGCCAACCCGTCCAGATCGTCCCGACGCCGGCAGATCGGGAAGTCGTCCAGGCCGCGCAACACCGACTCTTAGAGGACCCGGGAGATGCCGACGCGCTGTTCGCCGTCGCGGCCTGGGATGAGATTGTCGGCGACCTGGACAATGCGATGGACCTGTTGAATCGGCTCGTGTCTAGGGAGCCGGATTACCCCGGCGTCTGGTGGCTGCGCGCTCGGGTCTTGAAGGAGATGGGACGGGAACGCGATGCGATTGCATGCGAACGGATTGCCCGGATCTATGCCGAGCCCGAGCTGCCCGAATGCGTGCGCAAGTTCCCGTTTTGAGCTCATTTCGGGCGTAAGGTCGTACGGTCAAACGGCTCCGCCCGGCGAACCGCGGTGAAACGGCCATTCGAGCTGGACGCCCCGGGACATCACCGCTGCCGGCCCTCGCCGCAGTGAGGCTTAAGTGGGAGGATTTCATCGAGTCCGTTTGTGGCCGTGTCGATCAACCGCAAGCTCACCGCCGGACGGTGGCCGATCGTCAAAGTCTTTCCGGGCCTGGATCGGGACGCCCACTTCAGACGCCTCTTTGACAACGATGGCTTGCGAGAGACGGTCCTGAAGGACACGCTGATTCACCTGATCCCGGAAGACGCCTATGCGTACATCGATGACAAGAAGGGCCACGTCGTGGTCGGGTTGTACTACCTGCAAAGCGGGGAGGAGCGGACGCTCTATCTTGACATCCTTCACGAACTCGTTCACATTCGGCAGTGGCATGAAGGAAAGAAGCTCTGGGATCGTCGCTACAATTACGTCGACCGGCCGACCGAGGTCGAAGCCTACAAGTTCGCCGTGGAGGTCGCTCGCAAGCTCGGGATGTCGGACCGGGAGATCGCGGACTATCTCCGAGTCGAGTGGACGAGCCGCGAGGAACACGAACGTCTGTGTCGTCGACTCGGTGTCCGCTTGACCGATTCCCGTGCCCACTAGATCCCGCCGGACGACGGCGTGCTGGAAAGGGTCAAATCGACCGAGGCCGTTTCGCGCGACGGGAGACCATGGCCACCGTCACCTTCGAGGATTTTCAGAGGATCGAGATGCGCGTCGGTCGGATCGTTGCCGCCGAGGACTTCCCCGAGGCGCGCAATCCGTCGTACAAGCTCCGAGTCGATTTCGGGTCCCACGGCGTGCGCAGGTCCTCTGCCGCGGTCCAACCGTGGTACCACCGCGACGATCTGATCGGTCGGCCGGTCGTCGCGGTCACGAACTTTCCGTCGCGCCAGATCGGTCCGTTCATGTCGGAGGTCCTTTGTCTCGGGGCGGTCCAGACGGATCGACGGGTCATCCTGCTCCGCCCGGACTCGGAGGGAGAGCTCGGTGCTCGGATCGCATGATCCTGCGCGAGAATTCCTCGTCCGCGCCTGCGGCATCCTGGTCCACGATCAATCCGTTCTCGCCCAGGAAGCGGACGATGGCCGAGGAGGCAAGAGTTACGCACTCCCGGGAGGCCATCTCGAATTCGGGGAGAGTCTCGCGGAGTGCATGAGCCGCGAAATCTACGAGGAGACCGGACTCAACGTCGAAGCCGAGAAGCTGGTGTACGTCCACGAGAACTTCTATTCCCTGAAAGGCGTGACGACTCACGAAATCGGGTTCTACTTCCTCGTCGATCTGAATTCCGAGTTCCCCATGCCTGACAAAGCAGGATACATTCCGAGCCGCGAATCACACATCCGCATGCGACTCCTCCCACTCGCGGGCCTTCCCGCGGTCGCCTTGATGCCCCCGTTCCTCCGCGCCGAGCTTCCCGGCGATGCCCGTGAGCATTTCGCGCATCCGACCCGTCACCTGATCACCCGGGAGGAGTGAGGCTGGCGATTCGAATCCGTCCCCTGCGCCAATCCGACTACGGCGCGATGATCAAGTTGTTCCAGATGTCTGGCCTGAACCCGAAGACCAAGGGACGGGACAGCCCTCGGATGTTCGCCGAACAACTGCGCCGGAACCGCGGCGCATACCTGGGCGCCTTCGACGGAGGGCGACTCGTGGGTACGGTCTTGGGGACGGACGACACGCGCAAGGCCTGGATCAACCGCCTCGCGGTCCATCCCGAATATCGTCGTCGGGCGATCGGGGCCCGCCTCGTACGGGAGTGTGAGCGCGTCCTCCGAAAGCGAGGACTCGAGATGTTTGCCGCGCTGATCGAACCTGACAACGCCGCGTCGGCCGCGTTCTTCCGGTCGCTCGGGTACGACGTCTTGCCGATCCTCTATGCGCGAAAGAAACGGCGCGAAAGCGTCTAGGCGATGACTTTCAATTCCTTCCCGATTTTCTCGTAGGCGGCGAGCGCTTCGTCGAGATCCTCCCGCCGCAGCCCCGCGTTGACGATGTTCCGAATCCGGGCTCGGTCTTTGGCGACCATCGGATAGATGATTGGCAATGCGAAGACGCCTTCCTCGAAGAGGCGTTCGCTGAATCGTTTGGCGGTCGCCGAGTCCCCGAGCATCACCGGCGTAATCGGCGTCTCGCTCCGTCCGATGTCGAATCCCATCGAGACGAGTCGCTTCTTGAAGTACTTCGTGTTGGCCCAGAGCTTCTTGACATGGCGGGGCTCCGTCTCGAGGACGTCGATCGCCGCGGTGCAGGCCGCGGCCACGGCCGGCGGGTGGGAGCCGCTCAAGAGCCACGTCCTCGATTTGTTGAGGGCGTAGTTCCTCAGGTCGCTCGACCCCGCGACGTATCCTCCGACGACTCCGAGGGCCTTGGAGAACGTTCCCAGTTCGATCTGGATCTTCTCCTCCACGTGGAAATGAGACGCGACGCCGCGGCCCCCATCGCCGAGGACGCCTTCCCCGTGCGCATCGTCGACGTAGATCATCGCGCCGAATTCCTCGCCGACCCGAGCGATGTCGCCCACCGGTGCGATGTCGCCGTCCATCGAGAACACGCCATCCGTGATGACGAGGATCTTCTTCGCCCAGCTATCGACCTCCTTGAGAGCCCGCTCGAGGTCCCCGACGTCGCAATGTCGGTAGATCACCCGTTGGGCCTTCGTCAGGCGGACCCCGTCGATGATGCTCCCGTGGTTCAGCTCGTCCGTCAGGATCGCGTCGCCTTCTCCCGCGAGCTGAGGAATGAGTCCCGCATTCCCCGCGAAGCCGCTCATGTAGAACAAGGCCGCCTCCCGACGCTTGAAGCGCGCGATCCGTCGCTCGAGTTCCTCGTGGAGGTCCATGTTGCCCGCAATCGGCCGGACGCTCCCGCTCCCAGCGCCATGGGTCTTGACCGCCTCCCGGGCGGCCCGCTTCACCTTCGGGTGGTTCGAGAGATTGAGGTAGTTGTTCGAGCAGAGCATGATGACGCTCTTGCCATCCACCACGCTCCGCGGCGCGGACGGCCCCTGGAGGACCCGGAGTTTCCAGTCGAGGCTCTGCGCGACGAGCGCCTCGTACTCCGCGCGCATCCACGAGGTCGGGTCCCGCTTCGACATCGTCACCCCTCCATCGGGAACGCGACCTTGCCGCAGTTCCCGCTGCGCATTACGCCCATCGCCTCGTTGTAGTCGTCCAGGGGGAACTTGTGCGTGAGAATCGGCTTCAGGTTCACATTCCCGCTCTTCAGGAGTCCCCCCATCTGCATCCACGTCTTGTACATGAGCCGTCCATGGATCCCGAACATCGACAATCCCTTCGTCACGAACTCGGAGATGTCCAGGCTGAGCGGCTTTGGGAACAGTCCGAGGAGGTGGATCCCGCCCGCCGGCCGGACGACGCGGATCGCCTGCTGGACCGCCGCCTCGCTCCCGGAGAATTCGAGCACCTCATCGACCCCCTCGCCCGCGGTCGCGTCCATCACCTCGTCGACCAGGGAATCTCCGGACCGCAGGACGAGGCTCGCTCCGACCTTCTTCGCGAGGTCCATCCGATAGCGGTTCTTGTGGCCGATCGCAATCACGGTGTGGGCGGCCATGGCGCGGCAGAGCGCGACCGCCATCAAACCGATCGGACCGAGGCCGAAGATCGCGACCGACTTCCCGGGGACATTCGCGTTCGTGACCGTATAGACGGCGTTGCCGAGCGGATCCTGCATCGTCGCGAGATCGAGCGGAAGGTCGTCGTCGTTCACGATGACGTTCGACGCGGGGACGGTCATGTATTGCGCGAACGACCCCGCGCGATCGATTCCCAGGATCGAGACGTTCTTGCACACGTGGGGGTTCCCCGTGCGACACATGTAGCACCGGCCGCATGCGATGTGGCCCTCCGCGCTCACGTAGTCGCCTTTTCGGAGGCCCGTGACACCGGACCCCAGTTTCTCGATGTGTCCGGCGAATTCGTGACCCTGGACCAACGGCACCTTGATCCGTCGGGCAGCCCACGCGTCCCAATCGTAGATGTGGACGTCGGTGCCGCAAATCGACGCGATGTCCACGCGGATCAAGACTTCCTGATTGGACGGTTCGGGGATCGGGATGTTCCGGAGTTCCGTGCTGTTGGGTGCCGGTTTGAGCTTCACCGCGGCTTTCATCGTTGACGTCATGACCGGGTCCCCGTCCGCGGTCTCGCCCATGGGCTTGCGGTATTTCAACTTTGTATCATTCGACCGCTCGCCCTGCAACCGCGGGCGTCGTCACGATGCCCACCGTTGAATCGGGTGGAGTTTCGAGGTCCGGTAACCGATGAGCACGAACAGGTACTCTCGTTTGTGGAACTCCTCGTCCAGCGTGGGGTCGCTCGTGTCGACGCGGAGGACCGGCGCAGGAGATCGAGGATCCCCCTTTCGTTCAAATTCTTTGCAATGGCCTTGCCACCGACGACCGCGTCCACGCCGAGCAGCGTCTTGTCAATCCCGATTGCCGTCGCGATCGAACTGAGCGTCGACCCGGGACCCAGGAGGAACAAGGTCTGCGGTTCGTTCTCGAAGAGTTCCGAGAAATGCACCGCGAGTTCGCCGCGGATGGCGTCTTCGCTCACCTCGTCGATCATGACCTTCCCTCCCGCGACGAGGTTCGGTTCGACCAGGGTCTTCGCGGTAGAGAACAGCCGGATTTTCCATTCGCCCTCGCGGTAGGCCTCTTCATCGAGGTCGAGGATCTCCGCGGTACCGATGCGAAGTTGTCCTCGCAAGTACGTTACCAGGATACGTGCCGCGGCCGGGGGCGAGACCGCGAAGAGACCGGAATGCATCTTCACTCCCGCGGGAATTCCCAAGATGGGGATCCGATCCTGTGCCGCTTCGGCGACGTCTCGCGCGGTTCCATCGCCGCCGCAGAACAGGAGGAGTTCGGCGCCTTCGTTGATGCTGGCCTCTACCGCCGTCCGTGTGTCGGCCGCGGTCGTCCGCTCTCCGGGCGTATGGACCACCTCGATCGTCTCCTCGCCAGCGCCGGCCGCTCGAAGGGGATCGGCCCCCATTGCGCCCCCGCACGTGATCCACCGGACGCGAAGGCCCTCGTCGGGTTTCGAGAGCGCAAGGAACGTCCGTGCGAAGACGGACGCCCGGGCACCTGCGATTGGCTCCGCGCCGGCCGCTTGAGCTTCGTTTGCCATGCCGTCCGTCCCCTTCAGGCCGACGCGGCCTCCCATCCCCGCAACCGGGTTCACGATGAGGCCGATGCGATGCACGCCGTCTGGACCGGACCGGACGTATTTCCGTCTTCCGCGCTCCTTCAGGATCGACGTGAATCGGAAATGGTCACGGGAACCTTTCGCCACGCACGGGCCAACTCCGGGGGCGGCGCGGCGACCGCGAGGTGCGCAAAGTATCCAAGCGCGGCAATCGGGAGCAGAGGCCACAACGGAGGCGCGAGGCCTACAGCGGTCGCAAGGCCCGCCGCGACCCCGAGCTGGATGACGCGGAGTTCGTTCCGGGTCACCGATCTCAGGTCCGTCGGTTCGATGTGGAAGTGGATCCACGCGGCGGGCACGGTGAAAATCGCCCCCAGGAAAAATGCGGGATGGACGATGGCCCCGAGGACCGCGTAGAGCGCAGCCGCGATGGCGGCCATGATGCCCGCGTATCGCCTCGCGTTCGTGTAGCCGAGGGCCACAACCGTAGTCCGCTTCGGTGGTGTCGCCCCGGCGTCCATCGGCTCATCGAGATAGTGGTGCACGACGAGCATCGCGGTGCAGACGAGGGCGTGAGCGACGAGCGCCGTCGTGGCGACGAGTGAAATCGAGAGAGTCTGGATCGCGTATGCGCCGAGCCCGGAGAGGAGGACCCCAGGAAAACCGCCTAACCACTCGCCGGCGAAGGGACGGTACGACGTCGACACCGGCGGCGCCGTGTATGCGAGCCCAAGACCGTAGCCGGCGACGATTAGGAAGGCGAGCCAAAGGGCGCGCTCGATGACCACCCAGACGGTGAGCAAGGCGACGGCGATGCTCGAGATCGCGAAGATCCACCAGAGATCGCGTTCCCCGAGAAGGCCCAGGTTCCGGACGTGGCTGCCGCCGGACAAGGCCCGTCCTCCGTCAGCCTGATCGGTCCCGCTCCTCCAGTCGTAGATTTCGTTGATTGCATGGGTCTCCCATCCTTGGATCAGAGCGCCCAGGCCGAGCGCGACGACAAACCATAGCGGGTTCAGCGAGCCGGACGCCATGTACGCGACCGCGGTCCCAAGGACGACCGCGGTGTACGACCACAAGAGGACGGGGATGAGGCGGAACTCCAGAAACCATCCTTTCGCCTTCCGCTCCCAGCGATGGTCCGGCGGGATGGAGGCCAATAGTTTGACTATTGGGATAGTAATATTAGAACGTTCGCGGATGGGGTCTTCCATGGACGTCTCGCAACCTAGATTACCGCAAGACGGTTGGGGACGCCGCTTCATGGACAAACGGTTGTGGTACCTCATCGCGGGGACCCGCGGCGGCATCAACCGCGCCCGCATCTTATGGACGCTCCACGACCGGCCATACAACGCAAACGACCTGGCCACCCGACTCGCTTTGGACTACAAGACGATTCGCCATCACCTTGATGTTTTGCGAGAAAACGATTGTGTGATGACCCTGGGGAATGAGAGCTACGGGACGCTCTACTCTCTGTCGCCCCGGTTGCAAGTCCACTTCGAAGACTTCTTGGAAATCTGGCGGCGCATCGAGCCGCGACTGGGGGAAAAGTAGATATGGAGCGGACCCGCGTCTCACGGTGATAGCGTGGCGTTTGGGACATTTTGGATGATCGATCTGGTCCTCGCCGGAGCTAGCGTCGCGGTCCTGATCGGCCTCCTGTACATCTACGTCGGCAACTACCGCGGGCTCCGATCTCCGTTCTCCGCAGGCCTCATCGTCTTCGCCGCCCTTTTCCTGGTCGAGAACCTCGCGGCGATGTACTTCTACGTAGCGATGAGCGAGTGGGCCGGCGCCGGGGTTGCAGTGCCGATGCTCGCGCTGAACGCGGCCGAGCTCGTCGGCTTCGCGACCCTCCTCTACGTGTCTTGGCGGTAGCCGCTGCGGGCGTTGCGGTCAAATACGCCCGCCCCCTTTGCGGGCGCGGAGGAACGTCGTGGTCAACTACCGGCCCATGGGGAAGAGCGAACTCGAAGTGTCCGAAGTCGGATTCGGCGTGTGGACACTTGCCTCCGGCCGCTGGGGTTCGTTCACCGACGATCAAGCCGTCGACTTGTTGCACAAAGCGTATGACGCGGGGATCAATTACTTCGACGTCTCACCGACGGACGGAGGCGGCCGAGGGGAACGCCTGATCGGACAGGCGTTCGGCGACAAGAGGGAACTCGTGATTGTCTCGAGCAAGGTAGGACGCTCGGCGACAGGAACCGATTTCTCCCCGCCGTCGATCCGGAAGTCGTTGGACGGGACCCTCGAACGCTTGGGCTCCTCGTACGTCGACGTGCTCCAGTTGCACTATCCCGATCCAGCGACGGTCGCGAGTGCCGCCGTCTGGCAGACCCTCGAGGCGTTGAAGGGGGAGGGCAAGATCCGTTACTACGGAATCGCCCTCGGCCCGGGGCCTGGGGGCCTCGAAGAGGGACGGACCGCGATGCGGAAGCACGACCTCGGCTGCATTCAAGCCTACTACAATATTCTGGAGGAAGAACCGGGCCGCAAGTTCTTCCCTGTGGCCCTCGAGATCAATCAGGGCATGGTCATCCGCGCGCCCCACGCGGGCGGCGTACTCGAGTCGGATGCCAACGCGACGTCGTTCCCGGCGGACGGCGATCTCCAGACGAAGGACGCGGCGTGGATCGAACGCGCCCGCAACCAAGCGACGAATCTCCGTTGGATCTATGAAGGAAAGGGGATGACTCTTTCCCAAGCCGCTTTGAAATTCATCCTCTCGGAGGAGACCGTCGCCTCGGCGCTGCCGAACATCTATCGCGAAGAACAGCTCGCCGAATATTCCGCGGTCTCGGATTTCGAGACGTTCTCGCAGGCCGAGCTCGGGGAGATCGCGGAACAATTCCGGAAAGGCTTCGGCGTCTGAGGCGGCGGATGATCCTCGGCTACGTGGACGTGGAGGATCGCATCTACGATTTGAACTTCGCGACGCTGCGGTTGCGGGTGCGGGTCGAGGTGGCGGGGGCACAAGAGGGTTCACGCGTCACCTTCTCCCAGGTCGCGGGTGCTGGGTCGGCCTCGTATCGTGTCCTCGACGAAGCCGACGCAACCGCGGAAGTGTCGATGGATCACGACGGGAAGCGAGTGCCGCTACTCCGCCCCGTCGAGGGCCACTTGTTCCGCCACGAGGCCGGACTGCTTTTCTTCGCCAGCCCGGCCCACCGCGACCCGGACGATCCTGGCTTCTTCCTCGTGAAGCTGCGCGCGATGCCGAGTGCCGTTCGCTACTTCTTCGAGGACCAAGAGGGGCGGGAACTGATCTCGATTCCGAGGGATGAGATCCTGCGGACGGAAAACGAAGGCGATGGGGTCACCGTGTACGTGAGTGCCGCGAATGTCGCACTTCCCAAAGAGAAGATTGCGTATGCGGTTCAGCTGAGACCTGCCGCCGGCGTGCAGCGCCTGCTTTTGGATATCGGCTCGTCGTCTACCGGATGACGAAATCCTTATTACGAGTCCGCAGCTTCGGCGGTCGAGGTCCGACATGTCGTACGATGTCGCGGGTCTGGGTCTCGGCGGCGAGAAGAAAGGCAAGAAGAAGATGTACCTCTACGTCGGAGTGGCCGTCGTGGTCATCGTGATCGTCATCGTCGCGGTCTGGTGGGCCCTCTACAGGCCGATGTGAGGCGGTTCTGGCTTCCTTCCATCACCGATCGGCGTCTCAGGAATCACACTCCGCCAGGCCGAGCGAGTCCGGTCGCGTTTTATCTCGGATTCGAGATAGAAGGAGTAATTTTTAAATACTGCCGGCCGTATGCTTCGGCTGTCGTTTTTAACACCCTTTTGAACGGGAGTGTACGAATGGCAACGGTTTCCAGAGAAGTCGAGACCGGCACCACGACGCTGGGCCTCGTCTGCAAAGATGGCGTCGTCCTCGCGGCAGACCGCCGCGCGACCGCCGGGACGCTGATCGCCCACAAGCGAACGAAGAAGGTGTATCGACTCGATGACAACATCGGCCTGACGACGGCAGGTCTCGTCGGGGATTTGCAGGTCCTCGCTCGATACATCACCGCCGAAGTCGAGCTGTACAAGCTGAAGCGAGGCATCGCGATGCCCGTGGAGGCATGCGCCACCCTGACGGCGAACATCCTCAGCGGCAGCCGCTTTTATCCGTACTGGGTCCAACTCGTCATCGGGGGCTGGGACCGGGCCGGCGGGCACGTCTATTCGCTCGACGCGGCTGGCGGATCCCTGCCTGACAAGTTCGTGTCGAGCGGATCCGGGAGTCCGTACGTGTACGGAGTCCTCGAAGACCACTTCAAGGACGACATGACGCTCGACGAGGGCGCGAACCTTGCGATCCGCGCCGTGACCGCCGCGATGAAACGCGATGCCGTCTCCGGCGAAGGAATCGATGTGGCCCTCATCTCGAAAGACGGTTTCAAGATGCTCGACGACAAAGAAGTCGAGAAGCGCAAGACGAGTATGAAACTGGCCTGAGTCCCGCAAGCGGCTCCGGCCAAAGTGATGTCCGATGACCATCGAGGACATTCTGAACGACGCGCGAAGCGTCGTGAAGAAAGTGGTCCCTGACCACGTGGAAATCACGCAGGTCGACTTC
>WNGN01000791.1_pt1 | contig 20142 bp, 18 predicted proteins | sample 5400561 | NCBI WGS metagenome assembly WNGN01 (sample SAMN13153379, study PRJNA577476) | soil metagenome | isolation source: 115 cm soil or saprolite under Garry oak tree replicate 2 | place: USA:California | collected 2016-06-15
GGGCAGCCGGTAATTCTGCTGCTCAACTCGGGTGCTGCGGCTTCGGGCTGGCTGGCCGCCGATTCTCGGCCGAAGCTCGTCAAGGGCATCGTCGCAGTTGAGCCAGTGGCTCCCCCTATTGAGAATGCGGAAAGAGGAGTGACCGGACCTGGACGTGTATGGGGCTTGACCAATTTCCCTGTTCATTACGAGCCCCCGATCACGCAACCGTCCGAACTACGGCCGGTTCAACAGGATAAGGCAGATGGCCCCGATTTAATCCCATGCTGGATTCAGAAGGAGCCCGCTCACAAATTGGTGAATTTAGAACCTATTCCCGTACTCGATGTCTCTGCCGAAGCCAGTTACCATCGCCCTTATGCCCACTGCGTAGCGAAGTGGCTCAATCAGGCAGGTGTAAAGACCACCTACGTGAAGCTTGAAGACGTAGGTTTATCCGGTAATGGGCATCAGATGATGTCTGAAAAGAATAGCGCCGAGATTGCAAAGTACCTGCAGAGCTGGATGGAAAAAAACGTGCGCTGAGAAGCACCGTTGTTGCGCCAAACGCGTCCGTCCTGAAAGTCGCCGCGGAGACCGGAGACGCCGTGGCCTGTTTTGTGGATTGAAAATGCTGATCTCACTTCCAGTGAGTGGTCAAGCTCTTAATCGTAGTACTGCGGAGCGTGTTTTTGCCGGGAGAAGAAATTGATGTCATGCCCGATCCACAATTGCGCCCCCGTATTCGCCAGGAAGGCCTGAAGTTTCTTCCGCGAAGCCTCCGTAATTCCCGGCGCCTTCTCGCGATCCGGCATGGAACCCAACTTGAGATCCTCGGGATAGTGATAGAGATCGCCGCTGAGTACGACGGGCCCGGTTTTGGGAAGCTTCACATAAAGCGATTGGTGCCCCGGTGTATGGCCGGGTGTGAATAAGAGCACCACCGTGCCGTCGCCGAAGACGTCGTAATCGCCTTCGATCATCTTCGCCTTGCTGTTCTTGAGAGCGGCGTAGGCGGGGTTGACCTGCACATTCGGCCCAAACATCACGTCGTAGTCGCCTTGGTGTACCAGGAACGTTGCGCCCGCAAAGTCGTTGGCGTTGCCAATGTGATCGTCGTGAGGATGCGAGAACGCCAGGTAATTGATTTTCGACGGCGGATATCCTACCTGTTCCAGTTGGCTTTTCAGCGTCTTCGTCACAAGCACGAAACCTGCCGTGCTGGGCGGATCAGGCCGGTCGCCAAGGGGCGACTCATTAAAGGCGCGGCCAAAATAACGATCGCCCAGGCCGGTGTCGAATAGCAGAGTGCCACGCGGATGCACGATCAAGTAGACTGCACATGAAAAATTGCTGTTTCTTACCTGCTCCCTGGTCAGTCCGAATCCTTCGGGGTGGTTGGTTATAATCGTTCCACCATCCAAAACATAAAGCCGTAGTCCTTGGACAGCAGATTGTGGCGTTTGAGAGTGAGCGGCGACCACCAGAGCAACCGCCGACAATCCCAACAGCAACCCGGCCGTTTTCAAAATCCGCATTACGTGGAGTTTTTCTGTTCTGCACACTCGCGGGCACCTCAGTGCGAATTGGGCAAGACTGAAGATATTTTCTCCGCTGAAAAGGCCAAAAGAGCGTTACCGGGGAGAATCCCGCCGTGATGAGAGTAGCCAGAATTCACAAATAACATGCCGCCCACAACCGCCGGGCCGGCATTGCTCATCGAGCCCCCGTTCGCCTTTACGCCATTGACGGTGGGGAAATCCCGAGCAGTATCGTATTCCCACAGGACCCTGCCATCTTGCGCCCCGTAGGCGCGCAGCCGGCCATCCATCGTCCCGGAAAACACAATGTCCGAGATCGCCGTCACGGCCGCCGGATGGGATTGTTTGCAAGCCTTGCGATCTCCGCACGGCGGGTTCGGGGTACTCCAGATCGCGTGTCCATCGCTCAGCGCGATGGCGGCCATGCCGCCGCTAGCGTCCGGTTGCTTCTGATCGAAGAATCCATTCGGCACGTACACCCTTTCGCTATCTACCGCGATGCCCCAGAGCACACCGCCACCTGAAGTCCCTTTGCCGACCTGTTGCTGCCAAACAAGTTTCCCATGATGGTCCGGGTCGAGAGCCCAGACCAATCCGGACTTGTTTCCGGCGACCAGCACTTGCCGTCCTGCCGGCAAGTCAGCAAGAACCGAAGAGGAGCCGAAATCAAAGTCAGGCGCATCCGCATCGGGACATACCGCTGGTTCGCGATCAGGACGCCGGCAGCTCGCATTCCAGATGTCGTTTTCCGTCTCTTGACGAAACCACTTGATCTTCCCCGTCTTCATATCAAGCGCCACGATAGAGTCCGACATATTCGTCGAGGGTGGAGAGAAATTGTTGCCCGTTCCCACGTACAGGGTGTTTCGTTTTGCGTCGAGCGTGGGTGCATTCCACACCGCCGCTCCGGAGGGGCCTACGATTTGAATCCCCGCGCTATTTTTCTGCCTAGGCTTCGCCTCTTCGGTAATTGTGTAGGTCTTCCAGATTTGTTTGCCCGTTGCGGCATCCAGGACCACGACACTTCCGCGGAAGGCGCAGCAAGGATATTTCGGATCTCCGACTTGGGACTCCTCGCGTGAAGAAACCGGCACGTACAAGCGGCCCTCATACAATTGCGGAGCACCCGTGATGGCCGCTCGGGAATAGTTGTCGACCTTGACCTTCCACAGCAGCTTTCCTGATTCCGCCTCCACTGCATAAACGTTCGCCGCTTGATCCCCCAAATAGGCTGCCAGTGGAGTGCCACGGGCGCCACTTTGGCCGATCGTGACGGCGCTTCGGATACCGGCTTCGACTTCGATCGTCCAGTGAACACAGCCGGTCTCCGCGTCGAGCGCGAAGAGGTCGCCCTCGGCGTCGCCGACGTAGAGGCGCCCTCCAACTGCAACGGGCTGCGTGCCTCCGGAGCTCGCCCCCGGAAATCCGAAGGCCCATTTCAATTTGAGGCGCGGCACGTCATCCGCAGTAATCCCCGCGATTTCGGCCGGCTCGAAACGCGAATTGGTGATGGTAACGCCCCAGCCGTTCCAGGCGGGGCCATCGAGGGCATTGCGGGACAACTGTGGGCTGCTGGTGCAAAATGCCGATTTTGGAATGGTGTTCGCGAGTTCGCTGCCCAACGGCTTGCCGGACAGATATTCCGCGAGCGCGCGACGCTGCGCGCGGCTGCGTTCCGCCGCCTGTACCTTCATCGCTCCTTTTTCGAGCGCTTGCAGGATTTGTTCCGGAGTCAATTGGGCGAGGACATCGCGGCCAGGAGCACGGGAATCAGCGTTCGTGCCAGCTTCATGGCAGGAAGCGCAATAGCTTCTGAAAAGAGCGGCGCCATCCTGCGCATATGCTGGCGCCGATGACAAACCTGCCGAGAAGCACAGAGCGGCAATCCCTAACCGAATTCCCATTGTCCGGCATCCCCAACGGCGTCGATGTGACTCTCACAATGCCGAAGACACAGCTCAATCCCTTGAAATACAAGAGCTGACTGCGTGCCCTTGGTAGCATCACGCCGGTCTTTGCGTCAAGCATTATCCCTGTCTGCTTCCGTGCTTCGCGCAGCATATTTTCCAGGGCTCTCTGGAGTGCTGTCTCTTGACACGGAATTGCTATGAACATAGTCTTGAGGCCAATTTGCCAATCGCAGGTGCTCAATGAACCTTTATTTGCGAAGCATCATTCCCGCTTTTGTAACCATTGCCGCGGCCGCTTTAATTCTGACGGCCGTCAAACCCGTGGCAGGTCAAGGTCCTGCCGCCGCTGAGAACCGCGTTCCGACACCCGGTCAATTCCCTCCTTACAGAGCGCCGCGTACGGCGGATGGCAAACCCGACCTGAATGGAATCTGGCAGGCGTTTGTCACGGCCGACATAGATGTTCAGGACCATGATGCGCAGGCGGGACCTCATCCGGAGATCATGGGAGCTTATGGAGCATGGCCGGGAGGACAAGGGATTGTGGAGGGCGGTGAAATACCGTACAAGCCCGAAGCCTTGGCGCAAAAGAAGGCCAACGCCGAGAAGCGCATGGTGGTCAACATCACCAGCGATCCTCATCGGCATGACACGGGCGATCCGGAACTCAAGTGCTACAACCCTGGCGTGCCGCGGGCGAACTATATGCCCTTTCCATTCCAAATTATTCAGGGCACAGATACGATCCTATTCTCGTATGAATTTGCGCGCGCGGTGCGCACGATCTACATGAACCCGAATGACCAGGCCATTCCCAAGGAGGCTCCCGCGGATAGCTGGATGGGATGGTCGCACGGACATTTTGAAGGGGACACGCTGGTCATCGACTCTACCGGGTTTGTCCCCTACACCTGGTTTGACCGGGCGGGGGATTACCACAGCGATGCGCTCCATGTGACCGAACGCTACACGCCGGTGAGTCCTTATCACATAATGTATGAAGCCACGATCGAAGATCCGAAGGTGTTTACGCGTCCATGGAAAGTCAGTTTCCCGCTGTATCGCCGTATGGAGAAAAACATCCAACTAGTGGACTTGAACTGCACGGAGTTCGTCCTGGATTTGCTATACGGTCAATATAGCAAACGGCCCGGTAAGTAAAGTCGAGGAGGTCGAGATGACGAATCGTCCTGACTTTTCATCGAGGGCCTTAGAGATCGTTTTAGTGACTGTTTTGTGCGCGCCCACATTTGTCGCCGCCCAGTCCTCGGGCGGAGCCAGGAATGCAGTCACGAAAACCGCCAAGAAGGACACAAAGAGCCCAGCTAGTGCAAAGGGCGGAACGACGCCTCGTGCTCCGGACGGCCAACCGGACCTGCATGGATATTGGACGAGCGAGAGCTTCACGCCCTTGGAACGGCCGGCCAAGTACGCGGGAAGAGAGTTTTTGACCGATCAAGAGGCTGAGGCAGTCCAGAAGGCCGGCTTGCAACGCGCCTATGACCGCACCTATGACGATCCCGTGGAGGAGCCGGTTTATGATTCGACTACCTTCGGGCTCACTCCTGCTCTGGAAGGATTCGCACCAAACAAGCGCACATCACTAATTGTCGATCCGCCGGATGGCAGAATGCCTCCCCGAACGCCGGAGGCAGTGGCAAGACCCAAGGCGATAGGTGACCGCGACTATATCGAGCCAGACGGTCATGGCGGCGGAATCGTGCACGCGGATACTCCGAGAGATATCGGGGTGCGTACAACTTGCGTCTCCATGAGCGGCGGACCGCCCATACTCCCTGGGGCCTACAACAACGGCCTCCACATCCTGCAGAATCCGAACTACCTGGTGCTGCAAGCCGAGTACGGATCCGAGCTTCGCATTATTCCTCTGGATGGACGCCCGCATGCCTCAGGGAACATTCACCAGTGGCATGGCGACGGACGCGGCCATTGGGAAGGCAATACCCTGGTCGTGGAAACCACCAATTTCAGGCCCGAAGCTACCTTCCGCAACGCTAACCCCAAGACGCTGAAGATTACTGAGCGCTTCAAGCGCGTCTCCGCCGATCAAATTGAGTACAGCTTTACCATTGACGATCCCTCGACGTGGACGAAACCCTGGACGGCCATCGTTCCCCTGCACGCGATTAAAGGGCCCTTTTTCGAGTACGCCTGCAGCGAAAGCAACATGGACGTCGTCAATATAATGGCGGGAGCTCGCGCCACTGAAAGGGCCGCGGAAGTGAAAGTTAAGGGCACCTCGAAGTAGTATCGCGCTCGGCGCACGAAGAAAGCCTCGTCGGCGACGGAACCCTCTTCAGCTTCTTATCGGCGGCCACCCCTCGTGTCCATGTTGCAAGGCATGAGATCCACACGGCAATCGACGTATCTACTTGGCTTTGAGCGACGAATGATGTGTGTTCGTGTCGCTCGCCCCTGACACGAGAGAACGAGGCCGGTTCGTTCCAGTTTTTTACCTTAGATTGGCTCGCAACTCGACCGGCGAGCCCCTTAAGAGGGCTTTGACAAACGCCTCGTCTCTTTTCTGTCCCTCATAGTGATATGGGTAAACGATCTTGGGCTGAAACGCCTTGATACATTCGGCCGCGTCGCCTGGAGTCATCGTTTGTGGCATGTTCATGGGCACAAACGCCACCTCGATGTCCTTGACCGCCCTCGCCTCCGGCGTACATTCGGTGTCGCCCATAAAGTACAGCCGCTTCCCTCCGAGAGTAATGAGGTAGCCATTGCCGCGGCCTTTAGGGTGGTAGAGTTCGCCCGGCTTCGGCCCGTGCTGGACGTTGTACATGGGCACGGCCTCGATGCTGACGTCTGCCACGGTTTTGGTGTCCCCATTCGCCATGACGGTTGGCCCTGTGATCTTCGCGCCGGCCTGGGTCGCTGCCGCCGCGGGCATTACCACCGCAGCCCCAGGCTTGCGAAGCTTGCTAATCTCATCAATGTCGAGATTTTCGGGGTGAATGTCGGTGATCAGGATCAAATCGGCTTTCTTTAAGGCGTCGAACTTCCCCAATAGCGGAAGCTCGACGTCGTCGTACTTTGCCACAGGGTCGACCTGTATGACCTTGCCGGCATATTCGAGCTGCACGCTCGAGTGCATGATCGGCGTAATCTGAATATCTCCGCCGGAGGCGGGAAGCGTGTCCGTTTGGTTGGCCGCCGAGACTGCGGCCGTAAGTGCTATCACAAATACCAGCGCCAGAAACACTCTTTTGTTCACGATTTCTCTCCTGATGTTTCAGGACCGTCCAATAGCCGCACTTTATCCCACCGTGAATTCGTGCCTGTCAAGTACGGTCTTCATTTTGTCCGAATCGCGCTACGTTCCGAGGAAGGCTAATCCTTGACACTAGATGGATTCAAGCGTAGTTTTTGCCTAAGGCGGAGCGCTTCTAACGAACTCATTTTCGGAGTGGTACCTCGGTATTATGAAGGCTACGGCGGTATTCGTTTTCTTGTTCGCCTGCACCCCCATTGTGGTTCAGGCCCAGACCGCTGTTCAGCAGCGGGCCGCTCGAACTGCTCCAGCCGCCAGTGCGATCCCCACTCCCGGTCAATTCCCACCCTACAAGGCGCCCCATATGGCGGATGGCAAACCCGACCTGAATGGAATCTGGCAGGCGTTTGTCGCGGCCGACATAGATGTTCAGGACCATGATGCCCAGGCGGGACCTCATCCGGAGATCATGGGTGCTTACGGAGCATGGCCGGGAGGACAAGGGATTGTGGAGGGCGGTGAAATACCGTACAAGCCCGAAGCCTTGGCGCAAAAGAAGGCCAACGCCGAGAAGCGCATGGTGGTAAACATCACCAGCGATCCTCATCGGCATGACACTGGCGACCCGGAACTCAAATGTTATCGGCCAGGCGTTCCGCGGGCCAACTATCTGCCTTTCCCATTTCAAATAACTCAGAGTAGAGACAACATCATCATCGTGTATGAGTTTGGGCACGTCCTGCGCACTATCTACATGAAGGAAAATGATCCAGAGGCCCCCAAGGAGGCTCCCGCCGACAGTTGGTTGGGATGGTCACGCGGACATTTTGAAGGGGACACGCTGGTCGTCGACTCCACTGGGTTTGTTCCCTACACCTGGTTCGACCGGGCCGGAGATTACCACAGTGATGCTCTCCATGTGATCGAGCGCTATACACCGGCCAGTCCTTATCACATAATGTATGAAGCCACCATTGACGATCCGAAGGTGTTTACGCGCCCGTGGAAGGTGAGCTTCCCGCTGTATCGTCGCATGGAAAAGAATATTCAACTGGTCGACTTTAACTGTGAGGAATTCGTGGAGAAGCTGCTGTACGGCCCTTACTTCAAAGATCCGAGCAAGTGATGCGCAATCGAGGAGGTTCAGATGGCTAATCGTTTTTGGGTCTCATCTGGTGCTCTGGCGACGATGATTGTGGCCATTTTGTTGACGCCGGCCTTTGTGGCGGCCCAGGCGAAGTCAGCTGCGGCCGCGAAGGCCCCGGCAGCAAATAATAAGACGTGGACCTTGCCACATACTCCGGATGGCCAGCCGGATCTGCAGGGGTACTGGACGAGCCTCAGCTTCACGCCGATGGAGCGTCCAGCGAAATACGGTAACAGAGAATTCCTGACGGACGAGGAAGCAGCTCAAATTTACAAAGAGGGCGTGCAACACAGCTACGAATTCACGTTCAACGATTTTGGCGATACTCCGGTTTATGACGCGACGGTGTATGCGCTGAGCGCGTGGCAAGAGGGAGTCGCTCCAAACCGGCGGACGTCACTCGTGGTGGATCCGCCCGATGGCACAATTCCTCCCCTTACGCCAGAAGCGGCCAAGGTCAGGGAGGCTTTCCGGAAAACTGGTCCCAACCAGGACTACGCGGATCCCAACGCACCGGTGAAAGCCGACACCTCGACGGATCTGAATTTGGGCGAGCGCTGCCTCTCCTTCGGTGGACCGCCAATCCTTCCCGGCGCCTATAACAGCGATTTTCACATCATCCAGAGCCCCGGAAACGTGCTGATTGAATACGAGTGGGGCAACGAGCCTCGCATCATTCCCTTGGACGGAAGTCCGCACCTCGCTTCAAATATCCACGCGTGGCACGGCGATTCCCGCGGCCATTGGGAGGGCAACACATTGGTCGTGGAGACCACCAATTTCCGCCCCGGTGCCACTTTCCAAGGTGCGAACGCCAAGACTCTAAAGATCAAGGAATACTTTACCCGCGTAGACCAAAACACGATCGAGTACAAGTTCACGATCGATGACCCATCGACGTGGACCAAGCCCTGGTCGGCAATCGTCCCCTTGAGCCAAATTAAGGGGCCCATATTCGAGTACGCCTGCACCGAGAACAATAATGATGCAGTGAACATCCTCGCAGGTGCTCGCGCGGCCGACAAAGCCGCGGCAGAAAAGGCCAAGAAGACTTCGGGAGTCCCAGTCTCGCAGAAATAGCGAGGCGGAGTGCTTAACGGAAATCGCTGAACTTGAGTAACATTACAGGAGGAGAAAAGATGCGAGTAGCTTTGGCCCTGGGTATGCTTGGCGTAGGTCTAGCTCTGGTGGTGACCGCAGTGCCGGTGCAGGCCCATCATGCCTTTGCAGCGACCTTTGACACCGCGAAGCCCGTGGTGGTGCACTGTGTGATCACGAAAGTGGAACTGATCAACCCTCATTCCTGGTTCTGGTGTGACGAGAAGGCCACCGACGGCACGTTGACCAACTGGGGTTTCGAGGGGGGCAGCCCGAATTCTCTGATCCGCCATGGCGTGACGAAGAACACCATCCCCACCGGAACCGAACTGGTCATCCAGGGTTATCAGTCTAAGGCTTTTGAGCATAAGGGAGTGGGCGTCAACATGACCTTCCCCGATGGCCGGAAGTTCCTCTTTGGTGGATCTGCTCCCGGAGCCGAAGGCGAGGTAGCGACACCGACGAAGGACGAAATCGCTCCGACCAGTAAGAACGACGCCGCGTCTAAAAAGTAGTGCAGCGAGACCAAGCTGCTTCGGAGAATGTCCTCCTGAGCCTTACGCCGGCTCGGGGATAGGGAAGGGACTTTGAGATGAACCGCCGTTTCTACATCTCGTTGGCTATTTTTTCGGTTGCCTTGGCGTCAATGTTGTTGGTGCCGGAATTTCTCGCGGCACAAACCGTCTCGGCCGGTGCGAAACCGGCGCCGAAAACTACGCCATCCACAAAAGCATCAAAGACGGAAACACGCAGCGCCTGGACTGTTCCGCGTACGCCGGACGGACGGCCGGACCTGCACGGATATTGGACAAATCTCAGCTTCACGCCCATGGAACGCCCCGCGAAATACCAGGGCCGGGAGTTCTTGACCGGCAAGGAAATGGAGGAAGTTTACAAGGCGGGCTTGCAGGTTACCTACGAGGGGACACCGGCAGAAGGCATTGAAGGCTTCGGCGAATTGTATAACCCAACCTCGGTTGATTATGATGTGAATACGTATGCGCTCAGTCCCTGGCAAAACGGGATCCGGCCAAACCGGCGATCGTCACTGGTTGTCGATCCGCCGGACGGCAGAATTCCTCCTCTGACGGCAGAAGCCAAGGCCAGGCCCGGCCAGCGGCGCGGCTTCAGCTACGTCGAAGATGATCACCATGGAGGCGGAATTGTGCACGCCGATGTCCCCTGGGATTTGGGAACAAACACGACCTGCATCTCGATGAATAGTGGGCCGCCGCTATTGCCTGCCGAATACAACAGCAATTTGCTCATCGTGCAAAGCGCGGGATACGTGGCCATTGAACGAGAGGTCGGAAGCGAGGTTCGCATCATCCCTATAGACAGTGGCCCCCACGTTTCGGCCAACATCCATCAGTGGCATGGGGATGCGCGCGGCCATTGGGAAGGCGACACACTGGTCGTGGAAAACACGAATTTCAGGCCCGAATCGGCCTTCCGTAATGCCAATCCTGGAACCCTCAAGATTACCGAGCGCTTTACGCGCATCGATAAGGATACGATCGACTACAAGTTCACGATTGATGACCCGACGACGTGGACGAAATCCTGGTCAGCCGTCATTCCCATGAGCCATGTAAACGGTCCAATATTCGAGTACGCCTGCAGCGAGGATAATAACGATGCTGTGAACATTCTCGCCGGAGCCCGTGCTGCCGAGAAGGCCGCGGAAGAGAAAGCTAAAGCCGGCTCATCGCCCATTTCCCAGAAATAGTCCAAGCGTGGCGGCTAGGAGGCTGCCGCCGAATCCCAGTCGGACCAGAACAATATCCCCGGAAAATCTGCTTAAGTGGCCTTATCCGCAGCAGCGCGTGCTGCTTCGCCACCAGCGATACGGCCGAAAACTAGGCACTTCGCCAATCCGTGCTGGTTGAATCCACCTGCTGATTCGCCTCCGCAGTAGAGGCCTGGGATCACTTGGCCATGCAAGTCAATCACTTGGGCGCGCGCGTTAATCCGCAGCCCTGACAAACAATCATGAATACACGGAGTGGACCAGGCTGCATAGAAGGAAGGCGTCTGAATCTTGTATCGAGGAGCTGGCTTCCCAAAATCCGCATCTTTCCCCGCATCCACAAACGAATTGTATCTGGCCACAGTTTGCTCCAGGGCAGCGGGCGGCATAGGCTGCTTCTGATACTTACTCGCGATTTTGCGCGCCAACTCTGGAAGGCTGCTTGCGCTGAAAAACCAGCCGTCCGGATCCACATAGGGCGGCGCACAGACCCAGCCTTCGCGCTTCGCCGCGTCTGCATCGAAGATGGCCCAAATGGGCCCGCCTCCTTCGCCTGTTCCGCCGTTCAACTCCAGACAAGGATTCCACCAATCGAATCCCGTGGCTGCTTCATTTACGAACCTTAGGCCCGCCTGGTTGACATGGATCACGTCTTGATAATCCTTCATCAGAAGACCTATGGCCCGCGCCAGACCGGCGATAGGACTATCCTTGAGATTCTCGTTACGAGTCCCGCCTCCCTGCGGATACCCGTATTGATTGCCGATCACGTATGGCTTTTCAAAAATGTGCGATCGCGCCATCGTTTCGACGGTTTGGTTGGCGGCGCCCCAAAGCGAGGCCCCAATTTGCATGGCGGCGATCTCACCGTCGCCACTTTGGCGCGAATAGGGTTCGCCAACCACCTGGTATTCTTCCGTGAGTCTGGGGTCAAAAATCCTGCGGAAGTTCACATTGCTCGTATGGCCGCCAGTCCCGATGACTACGCCCCTTCCCGCCCGAATGTTGAGTGTCCGGCCTTGATTGCTAGCTGCGATACCGAGAACCCTTCCTGAAAACTGCCCTTCTCGAATAATTCCCGTCATGCTGTGCTGCAGGAGTATTTGCACGCCTAGTTTTCTGGCGCTGGCCTCGAGCGGCCGCATGAGCGAGGTGCCGTTACCTCCGTTCGGGGCCAAAGAACTGGGTCCCGCAGTCCAGACCACAGTTTGAGCTCTTTTGACCGATTGCGGTCCGCCGTCAGCGCCGGCGGGAGCTCGATCGGGAAACTCCACTCCGTGATCTTTCAGCCATTCAAAAGTCAGCGGGCTCCAGTCACAAAAAGTGCGCACAATTTCGCGGTCGCTGAACCTGTAGTCATGCCAGTGCGCGAGATCTGAAAACATGTGGTCCGGCGAGTCTTCAATGCCATACTTCTTTTGCAGGCTGGTCCCACCCCCCAATGCGATATTGCCGCCGCTTTCTATGGCGTGTCCGCCGATGTCGTAGTTCTGCTCGACAACGATCACAGATGCTCCATGCTCGGCGGCTTCAATCGAAGCAGGAAGCCCTGTCGCTCCTGCTCCGATGACTACGACGTCAGCGACTTTGTCCCAGTGCCGAGGAGTGCCTGCGGCATCAGCTGTGCCGGTAGCCGTGCCGGCGAGAACGCTCGCCCCGATCCCCGTCAGCGTTTTCTTGACAAAGGCTCTCCTCGAGAGAGGTTTTCTGGTTTGCGAATGCTCGGTCACAATGTCCTCCTGCACTCACGGCATTCCATGCTAAAGCGGCAGCCCGGCCCTACTTACCTCTTGGCATGATGTAATCGACGATGTTAACAAAACGTCGGGGAAAGAGTATCTTCTGACGCGGGTTCACATTGCGTACGGCGAGGAGGCAGTCATGCGGAAGCTGGTTCTGCAAGTTTTGGCAGTGCTGTTTGCGGTATTTCCTACAGTCGCTTTGGCTCAAGCGCCCAAGGATGGTGTTTACATCGGCGATGAGGACATCAAGGCTGTATTGAAACATTCAGCCGATACTCACCGCACGATTCCGGATAACACGCTCCGAGTGATCGATATGGGCCAGTATCAACTCGGCGTCGCTGTGGTTGCTCGCGGGGCCATGAAAGCTGGAGGCGCTGCGAACGCGCCCGGCGCCGGAAACGCTGCGCCCGCTGCGGCGGCGAACGCCTCGACCGCGTGCGGCGAGAAACGGCCCGGTGCGACGGGTCCCAATGGAATCTTCCACGACGATACCGCCGAGAGTTACGTCGTGATATCGGGTGCCGGAACTCTGATCACCGGCGGCACCATCGTCAATGGGAAACGTTCAGGCCCGAACGATGAAGTCACGACGGTTCTCAATGGCCCATCCTGCGGCGGCACCATGGTGGGATACACGAGCCGCAACGTAAAGGTGGGAGACGTCATCATCATCCCGGAGCATGTGCCGCACGGCTTCTCAGCCATCCCGGATCACATCACCTATCTGAGCATCCGGCCGGATCTGAAAAAAGTTCTGCAGCACGGGTACGTAAATCCGGCGCTAAAGCAGTAAGCTTCGGCAGGTGCGGAGCAAAATTTAGCGAGGTTTTGAAGAGTCCAGCGTTGCGGGCCGCAGCCGCGCTTATGCCCATCTTCGCGATGCGTCAGCCTGTGGGCCCTCCGGGGCAAGCTGCACTGCTGCCATGGCAGTCGTTCGCAATATGCTCGGAGAATCCGGACCCGGAGACGCCGATCTGGTAGCCATCCGGATCCACGATAGACCATGACAATTTGGAATCCGGCTTGGGCTTGAAGCCACGGCGCTTTAGTTCGGCCGCGACGGCGTCTGCGCTATTCTCAACTGCGAATCCGAATCGATTGCAGTAGGGCTTGTCGGCCGGATTGCCAAGCTTGCGCAGGACCAGAGTGTTTTGTCCGAATCTCAAAGAACATTCTTCGCCGCCGGGCACTTGGGATTGATCCGAGACGACCTTCATTCCTAATAGATCACGGTAAAAATCCCGTTCCTTCGAGATGTCGGGCACGTTCAAGACAATAAAACTGTAGGAAGTCGCGTGGAAGCCTTTGCCACTCGGCTTCGGGACGGCATTAAGCTTTTTCTGGCCGGCTTCCCATGCCGCCGTACATTTTTCTGATGCGGCAACCGCGCAAGGTGCCGCGGCGCCTGGGAACATGGCCTTGTCTTTCTCAGGAACCCAGATGTTCAGCAGGTAGCCGGCGGGATCGTCGCAACTCCATCCCCTTTCGCCATCCGGTCGAACGTTCTTGATGCTGCGGCGCTCCATTTCGGCTTTCATGGCCGCCTTTTGGGACATAAAATTCGGAATTCCGAATGCGATGTGACCAACGGTGGGCTTCTCGCCCGGCCTGAGTGGCCGGATGTACATGCCATTCGGCGATGTAAGGCTGCCGAATTCAAGCGCGCACTGTTTGCCATCGTCCCATGCAACGCGCATCCCAAACAGGCCCACATAGAAATCGCGGCTCCTGGCATAATTGGCCGCGGCCAGTGCGAGGTGATTGACCGTGCTTACAGGGAAAGCCTTGCCGCCACCGGCAGCGCTTTGCGCGGCGCTGGCAGCAAATGCAGCGGCAGCTTTCGGAATGACGCTTGCCGCAAAGGCACCTGTGGCAATCAGCCCTAGCGCTTGAAGCATCTGACGGCGATCCGTTTTGCGATCTTCAACGTCTCTCAAATTGCGTTCCATTGTCGCTTCCTCCTGATCATTTCGTGGCGGACACAATGATGGGCTTCGCATTCTTGCTCCAGCCCTGAATGGCCATCTTTCCATCGGCCCGTACTGTAGCAGTCATCATGCCGTTAGTGTTGAAGGGAGTGGCGACATTGCCCTTCTGATCGAGCGCGATCACGCCGCCATCTCCATGCTGTTCCACAAGCTCTTTCATCACCACCTCATTCGCCGCCTGGTCCAAAGTGACATGCAAGTAGCGCACGCGCTCGCAGATGTCCGCTGCCACGATATTGCGCATGAAAAATTCGCCTGTCCCAGTTCCCGAGACTGCACAGCTTGCATTGTTGGCGTAGGTTCCCGCACCGAGAATCGGCGAGTCTCCTACGCGCCCCGGCATTTTCATTACAGTTCCGCCCGTTGAAGTGCCGGCGGCGAGGTTGCCTGTTTGGTCCAGCGCCACCACCCCAACCGTACCGTGCTCTTCACTTGCTGAAAATCCCGCCGATTTGTTTTTCTCTTCGGCCGATTTCGCATTCTTATACCGCTCCCATTCGGGTTCATTGAAAAAAAGATACGGAGAAACCAGTTCGATCCCCTGTGATTTTGCGAACTCTTCAGCGCCTTCGCCGACCAGCATGACGTGCGGCGTTTTCTCCATCACGAGGCGAGCCAGGTGGATGGGATTGGCGATGTGTTTGAGCGAAGCGACAGACCCGGCATTGAGCGTGCGGCCATCCATGATCGAAGCATCCATTTCCGGAACGCCCTCACGCGTGTAGTAGGAACCGCGCCCTGCGTCAAACAACCCGGAATCCTCCATGACGCGAATTGTCGCCTCCACGGCGTCTAAGCTAGAGCCGTTCCTTGCCAGAATCGCATAGCCAGCCTGTACGGCCTTCACCATTGCTGCTCGGCGCATCTCGATCTGCTCAGGCTTCATGTTGCTGTAATCTCCCGCCCCGCCGTGAGCTACGAGCACAAAACCTGGCGACGGCGGCGAGGCCGCTCCAAACGCGGCGCCGAAGTGGAAGCGATCCGCTAGGCTAACTGCAGCAATCACCGCCAACACGAGTGTGAAAGAACGGATTGTTTTCATGAGAACCTCCGAGAATAGGCTGCGATTTGCTCGCCAGTATTGATAGACCCGATCGAATAGCCCATCAACCGGGGGAAGGCAGCAAATCCATCGGCAGGCGCCGGAACGGCCCCTGGATCGCAGGTAACAAAAACTGCGGCAGTTAATGAAGACCATCGACTCGGTAGCGTTGCGCGCGGAATCGCAGATTTAATCACGCGTCGCGCAAAGGAAGCGCGTTGGTCACGCCGCACGCTCTATCGTTCTGCGCCGCGCTCGAGCGCACCCACGGCTTGGCTGCCGCACGACTCTCCGGTCTTCCGCTTATCGCCCTGGAAGCGAAGTGAGCTTAGCTCTGCCGCAAAGAAGCCGCACGTGCCTCAAGGGCTTCTTTCAATCGTCCAGTCTTTACATCATAGATAAAGCCCCGAACCGAGATGCTTTTCGGCAACCAGGGATGGGACTTTATTTTTTGGATCTGCTGCCGGACGTTTTCCTCCAGATCGCGGAAAGCATGGAAGGCAACCGGAGCCACCGGCGAACTTCCCGTCTGCTGTATCAGTTTCGCCCGCAGATCCTCATCTTTGAACGTCAGCATTCCGCAGTCCGTGTGGTTGATGATGATGAATTCCTGGGTTCCCAGTAGCTGGTGAGAGAGGATGAAGGACCGCAGCGCATCCTCGGTTACAATCCCACCTGCGTTCCTGATCACGTGCGCATCTCCCGCTTTCAACCCCAGGATCTGCGACGGCACGAGTCGAGCATCCATGCACGCCAGAACCGCTAATTTGCGGGCGGGAGGAAGGGGAAGTTGCCCAAACTCGAAATTCCGCGCGTAGGTTTCGTTGGCCCTAAGTACTTCGTCGGTCACACTCATGACTTAATCTCCTTTCCAGTTCTCAAGAGACTTTCTTGCTTGCAGGAACCCGAAACGAGAATGTCGTCAGCTGCTCGCTGCAGCAGCGGCGGCTTGATCGAGAAGTTTTGCCGCGCGTTCGGCTTCTGCGACGCCGAAGAATACCAACGGCGCGTTGGTTACCGGTTCCACACCCGCATAGGCATAGTCGATGTTGATATTGGCTTCGGCAAGCTTTGCCGCGACACGCGCCAGTTCGCCCGGACGATTGGGCAATCTGAGCTGCACGATGTCCGCCTCGGCATAGGTCAATCCTTCGGCAGCCAAGACCGTCTTTGCTGTCGACAGATTCTCCACAACCAGGTGTACTTGGCTCCGGCGTTCGGCGGTAGAGGCCTGCACGGCGAGGATGTTCACTTTGCGCTCGGCAAGACCCTTACACATCTTGGCCAGTGTACCCGGCCGGTTTTCGAGCTGGACGTTAAGTTCTTTGGCGATTGGCATGGAATTCCTCCTGTAGATTTGTGAGGAACGGGGTGGTGCGTTCCTGCGAGATTACGAAGATGCGGGCATCGTACGCCGGTCCGACCATGACTGCAACGAAAAAGGGGAGGACTTCTCCTGCCCTTTTTTATTCTTGTGTGCTTTTGACTTTATCGCTTCGGTACCGGCCACCAGCGCACAAAGCCGTCTCGATTGGGCATTTTGACTTGCGGCAAGGACTTGGCGTCCAGCACGGCGTCTTGAGGAACAACGCCGTCGATGGACAGAATATACGCCGTCACGGCGTATACTTCGTCGTTCGTCAATGATTGGGGCGACTGCAGAGGCATGGCGCGCCGCACGTAATCGAAAATCGTGGTTGCGCTCGGCCAATAGCTTACCGGCGTCTTCACCGGCTTCTCTGACGTGAGCGTACCGATTCCGCCGGTGAGTTGATCCTGGGGTCCGCCTTGGCCCTTCGGCCCGTGGCAGGATTGGCATTTTTCTTCATAGACCATGGCTCCCGCAGAAACAGAGCCGCTTCCTACGGGCAATCCGGTACCGTCCGGAGCTACGGTTATATCCAGCTTACTTATCTCCTCCGGACTCAAGGGCCGGCCAAGATTTGGATGCTGCGCGAAGCAAACAGACGAGATCAGAAAAAGCGCCGCCGGCAACAGAATTCCAAATCTAAACATAAACATGTTTTACCGTCCCATCCGCTTCGATACGCCAGCCTTGAATGCCATTAAAGTGATAGAACTGGATTGGCGAATATTGGGAGACCCAAGCAGACCTAGTGGGCTGCACGTCTCCTTTTTCATCAGTGGCCCGGCTCATCAGGGTGGAAACACGGCCATCCCATTGCCAGGCAAGCCGAAATCGAGTCAGCGCCTTGGATAAGACCGGCGCGGTCAGAGCGGCAGCTGCCCAGCTTTTCCCTCCGTCCGCGGAAACTTCTACTTTGGAAACTCGCCCGGACCCCGACCATGCCAGGCCGGATACTTCGTAAAATCCCGGCCCTTTCATGTTCATGCCAAACGACGGTTTGATGATCGCGGATTTCACGCCTTGGAGGAACATGTACTGGCGCGCCTTCCCGTTGGGCATCAATTCCGTATAGTGCGAGGTTTCATCGCGCGCATTCACTGGCTCGTTCATTACTTTCAGCCGGCGCAGCCATTTCACGTTCATATTTCCCTCAAACCCCGGCAGCAAAAGACGCATCGGGTAGCCCTGTTCGGGACGAATGGCTTCTCCGTTTTGATAGAGCGCAATCATGGCGTCATCCAGGCACTTCTCCAGCGGCACGCTGCGGCTCATTGCCACCGCGTCCGCGCCCTCGGCGATAACCCATTTCGCCTCGCGGTTTACTTCCGCTTCCCCCAGAAGCGTGGCTAACCGAACGCCCGTCCATTCAGAACAGGATAGAAGACCATTGAGGCCCCCTGCCGTGGTCTGTTGCGGCTCCCGCTGATTGAACGATCCGCTATTGCCCGAGCACTCGACGAAGTGAATTTGCGACTCCATGGGATAGCGCATGAGCGTTTCAACGGAAAAGGCCAGCGGTCTCTTGACTAGCCCGTGAATCACCAATTCGTGACGGTTCGGATCGATATCGGGAACGCCGTTGTGGTGACGTTCAAAATGCAATCCATTGGGTGTGAGGGTACCTTCGAGCAGATGCAGTGGGGTTCGCGATGTGCCTGTCCATGGACGTCCGGGAAGGAGCGTAAAGGAACGCTGCACCTTCTCCTGCCACTTGGAAGGCATGCCGTAAGGCGAAAAGGAGCGCCCGGGAGTCTTCATCCATTCGGGTGCATCCGCTCCGACGCTTTCGGCCGCTCGAGCAACACCCGCGCCAATGCCAGCTATGCCGGCAGCCAAAACCCCAGCACGCAGCAATGAGCGCCGGTCAAGAAGACCATTCCCCGCTGCGACCCCACCTGCCAACTCGGCAATCTTTGCTTTGTCACGCTCTTCCATTGCGACCTCCCATGGACCAGGTTAATTTAGCAAGATAGCACTTCCCGCTCTTGTGAAGTATTTACTTCTTCTCACTTCTTCCTTCACCGGAATGCCCAAAGACAGCGATGCAACCCGTGCCCTTGAACCCAAACTGCGCGCATGTCGTGTTGTCAGTGGAAGGGTCCTTGACCATCGCTGGTGTGGCTCGCACGGGAGTGAAAATGTGATTGTTCTCAGCCAACGCTACTGCCTGCCGGCCACCTGGATCGGGAACATTTTGCAACCATGCACCCGTTTGAGCGTCAACCACTCCCAGTGATTCTACGGGCGGGGTGCTCTTATCTTCCGCGGTGAAGTAAAACCGGCCGTCTCCCGGGTTATACCAGTCCTCGTCACCGCCGCCGATCTGGCTAATCCTGGCGATAATCGCGCCATCGGATGCATTCATGACGACCGGCCCCCCACAAGTTACCAATACGTGGTGTGACGGCCCCAGCGTCTCGCCACTGGCGTGACAATCGCCCGGCTTCAATCTCTTTTCCACTTTCATGCTCTTAGGATCGATCACCGCAATTTCCCCAAATCCGCCGTTGCTTCCGCCGTTGTTACGATAGCCCGGCACAGTAATGAAGAAACGGTGCAGTTCGGGTACCCACAACGGCTGTTCCAAGCCCGTAGCACCCTCAAACGTGACATGGCCGAGCAGCTGATAATTATCCGCAGAGATGAAGGTCGCGTAGGGATTGGATCGGGTCGGCGGATTCGTGGCGTTCGCAGTGAGCGGCTGGTTATTCGCGACCAAAATGAGGCGGTCTGCGTCGTCGTATCCAATTTCGTCCGCGCGATCGCAGTGCGAGCCACACTCAGGAATTGCCGTGCTGATAGAGTGGATAATCTTGAGATAGTTCGGCGAACTCGGGTCCACGTCTCCCACCTGTACCGTGCTATTGCCGTCGCCGGCCCAGACTTTCTTGCCAGGGGTCACCAGGACGCCATTCGGCCCCTGACCGTTTGGGGGTGGGGGCGTGGCGTTGCCGGGACCCGCGAAACCGGTAATGCGGCCCACGAACAGGTTGTTCTCGGCATCGATGACGTCGATGCCGAAGTTGGATCTGTCGGAAAGGTAGAATCGCTTGGTCCCGGAATCCACCCAGGCAATATCGGAGCTCAAGAGGGGATTGCCCGGGATGGCGATGACCCCAATAAGTTTGAGCGGTGCTTTCGTGCTGCCGCGCTGGGACTCATGGTTCTGAGCAGGCCGGCCGGCGACGCTCAGAATCAGGACGAACGCCAGAGCTGATGAAAAATAGCCTGGCGATGTCAATGGCACGTGCCGCCTCCCGGACGTGATTGCTGATTGGAATCGCTTTGATTCTGCCGCGAGCGGCAAAATACAACGGAGCGCCTCTGAATACTCT
>WNGN01001539.1_pt1 | contig 20137 bp, 18 predicted proteins | sample 5400561 | NCBI WGS metagenome assembly WNGN01 (sample SAMN13153379, study PRJNA577476) | soil metagenome | isolation source: 115 cm soil or saprolite under Garry oak tree replicate 2 | place: USA:California | collected 2016-06-15
GCCGCGCGGGGCGCTGGTGGTGATCGAGGCGGAGCATCTGTGCATGTCCATGCGCGGGGTACGCAAGCCAGGCGCGAAGACCGTCACCTCGGCGGTGCGCGGCATCATCAGGGACAGCGCGAGCACCCGCGCGGAGGCCATGAGCCTGCTGTTGCACCGGGCCTGAACCGCCTGCCCGCGGCCCGTGCACCTGGTGCGCGGGGTTGCCCGCGAAGCGCCGGCCTGCGGCACAGGCATAGAAATTCGCACCAGGGAAGCTAGCCTTGCAACAAAGGCCTAGGAGAGAACCTCCAGCCACGGACGGAAGTGGCGCGCTCATGGGTACTTTGCAAATAGCGGGAGATTACCCATGAAAAGCGTCGGCGGGACTACGCTGATTCCCCGTGACGCAGGGCCTCATACACATGTCTGAAGCGGGCGATCCGAGCGCCCTGCCTGCCGCGGGCGGCGCGGGGGAACAGGCCCGGCCGGAGCCGGGCCGCGAGCCCGACCGCAGGCAGCGGCGCCGCTGGGTGCCGATCACCACGGGCTGGCTGTGCCTGCTGATCGGCCTGGCCGACGTGGTCAGCGCGGTCATTCCCCGGCTCCAGCTGGTGCACCGGCTGCACCGGATCACGCCGTTCGTCCCCGGCGTCCTGTCCAATGTCACCTTTACCGCGGACGCGATCATCGGCCTGCTCCTGTTGATGCTCTCGCATGGGCTGCGCCGCAGAAAGCGCCGCGCTTGGCAAGCCACTTGCCTGTTGCTGGCCTTCAGCGTGCTCATTCACGTGGTGCACGCGCCTTATCTGGTGCCCGGAGTGGTCTCCGCGCTGATGCTCGGCGCCCTGCTGTTCTACCGGGACGAGTTCTACGCGGTGGGGGACGCGCGCACCCGGTGGCGCGCCGCCCGCGTCTTCGTCTGCCTGCTGGTCGCGGACGTGGCCATCGGCCTGACCTACATGCTGATGGTGCGCGGCCTGGCCGAGGACTACTCGGTGTGGCAGCGGATCGTGCACGTCACCTACGGCCTGGTCGGCGTGACCGGCCCGGTCCGGTTCGTGCCCGAGGGCCGGAGCGACTTCTTCAACATCCTGACCAGCTCGCTCGGCGTGTTCACGCTGCTGGTCACCGGCTACTTCTTCCTGCGCCCGGCCAAGCCGAAGGGCCGGTTCAGCCCCAAGGACGAGCGGGAGATCAGGGAACTGCTGCACCGGCACGGGCACCGGGACTCGCTCGGCTACTTCACGCTCCGCAGCGACAAGAGCGTGATCTGGTCACCGAGCGGCAAATCCTGCGTCGGGTACCGGGTGGTCTCCGGGGTCATGCTGGCCAGCGGCGACCCCATCGGGGATCCCGAGGCCTGGCCGGGCGCGATCCACGCGTTCCTGGACGAGGCGGCCAGGCACGCCTGGGCCCCGGCGGTGATGGGCTGCAGCGAGCTCGGCGCGGAGGTCTGGTGCCGGGAGGGCGGGCTGACCGCGCTGGAACTCGGCGACGAGGCCGTGGTGGAGGTTGCCGACTTCAGCCTCCAGGGCAGGCAGATGCGCAACGTGCGGCAGATGGCCGCCCGGGTGTGCCGGCAGGGGTACGTGGCGCAGGTCCGGCGGCTTTCCGAGGTGCCGCCCGACGAGGTCGGGCGGCTGGTCCGCCGGGCGGACTCGTGGCGCGGCAACCCCACGGAACGCGGGTTCTCGATGGCCCTCGGCCGGGTCGGCGGGCCCGGCGACGGGAATTGCGTGATCGCCACGGCCACGGAGAACGGGGTGCTGCGCGGCCTGTTGCACTTCGTGCCGTGGGGTTCCGACGGCCTGTCCCTCGACCTCATGCGCCGGGAGCGGACCGCGCAGCCGGGCGTGAACGACTTCCTGATCGTGGAGACGATCAAGGCGGCACAGGAACTCGGCATCAAGCGGGTGTCGCTGAACTTCGCGGTGTTCCGGTCGGCGCTGGCCCGCGGCGAGCGGATCGGCGCCGGGCCGGTGCTGCGCGCCTGGCGGGGCATCCTGCTGTTCGCCTCCCGGTGGTTCCAGATCGAGTCCCTCTACAAGTTCAACGCCAAGTTCTGCCCGCTCTGGGTGCCGCGTTTCTTCGTGTTCTCCGGGACCAGGGACGCGCCCCGGGTGGCCCTCGCCGCCCTGGAAGCCGAAGCGTTCCTGGTCTGGCCCACGGTGGAGGTGCGCCGGATCGCCCGCCGGCTGGGCCTGACCCGGCTGGCCCGGCCGCTGCGCCGCCACCGCTGAGCCTGGCCGCGGGAATCGGTCTTCCCGGCCGCTGCGCCGGGCTGTGTCGATGTCGCCCTCCGCGCATAGGGTGACCAGTGTGACTAGCGGCACGCCCGCCGGGGGGCTGCCCGGCGCTGCCCGGCCGGCCGGCGCTGCCCGGGCGGCCGGCCCGGGGCGCGGCGCTGGCCCGCCGGGGCTCCCGGCGGCCGGCCGGTGCCTGGTCATGGGGGTGGTGAACGTCACCCCCGATTCGTTCTCCGATGGCGGCGCGTGGTTCGGGGCGGAGGCGGCGATCGCCCGCGGCCGCCAGCTCGCCGCGCAGGGCGCCGACATCGTGGACGTGGGCGGGGAGTCCACCCGGCCGGGTGCCCAGCGGATCACGGCCGAGGAGGAGCTGCGCCGGGTCATCCCGGTGATCACCGGGCTGGCCGGTGAGGACGTGCCGGTCAGCGTGGATACCATGCGGGCCGAGGTGGCGGCCGTCGCGGTGGACGCCGGTGCCGGGCTGGTGAACGACGTGAGCGGCGGCCTCGCCGACCCGGACATGCCCCGCCTGGTGGCCCAGGCGGGCGTGCCCTACGTGGTCATGCACTGGCGCGGGCACAGCCATCAGATGCAGGAGCGGGCCGTCTACGCCGATGTCGTCGGCGAGGTGTGCGAGGAACTGCGCCGCCGGATCGACGCGGTGATCGCCGAGGGCGTGGACCCGTCGATGATCGTGGTGGACCCGGGGCTCGGCTTCGCCAAGCAGCCGGAGCACAACTGGGCGCTCCTGGTGAACCTGGACCGGCTGGCCGGCCTGGGCGGCCCCGGGCATGCCTTCCCCGTGCTGGTGGGGGCATCGCGCAAGCGGTTCCTCGGCCGGCTGCTCGCCGCCCCGGACGGGACCCCCCGGCCCTTTGCCGGCTGCGACGACGCCACGGTCGCGGTGACCGCCCTGGCGGCCGCCGCGGGCGCCTGGTGTGCCCGGGTGCACGAGGTGCCCGGCAACGCCGACGCGGTCCGCGTCGCCGAAGCCTGGCGATCGGCCGCCCTGGAGGCCAGGTGAGAACGCTGGCCGGGCCGGTCACGGATCGAGGCGGTGCATGACCACCTTGGACCGGATTGAGCTGCGGGGGCTGCGGGTCTTCGCCCGGCACGGCGTGCTCGAGACCGAGCGCCAGTCCGGCCAGGAATTCATCATCGACGCGGTGCTCTGGCTGGACACCGGGCCCGCGGCGGCGGGGGACGAGTTGTCCAAGACCGTTGACTACGGTGCGCTCGCCGACCGGCTGGTGCGCCTGGCCGAGGAGCCGCCCGTCCGGCTGATCGAGACGCTGGCCGAGCGGCTCGCGGCCGACTGCCTGTCCGAACCCATGGTCACGGAGGTTGAGATCACCGTCCACAAGCCCCAGGCACCCATCGCACATCCGTTCGGCGACGTTGCCGTCGTCATCCGGCGGGAGCGGACGCCGGCCACTCCCCGGCGGCCCGGGTGAACCGGCGCACGGTCATCGCCATGGGCAGCAACCTCGGTGACCGCATGGACTATCTGCAAGCGGGGCTGGACGGGCTGTTCGACACCCCCCGGCTCCGCTTCCTCGCCGTGTCGCCGGTCTACCAGACCGCCCCGGTCGGGGGGCCGGAGCAGCCCGACTACCTGAACGCGGTGGTGATCGCGGAGGCGGCGATGCCCGCGCGGGCCTTGCTGGAACGCTGCCACAGCCTCGAGGACGCGTTCGGCCGCGTCCGGGCGGAACTCTGGGGACCGCGGACGCTGGACCTGGATCTCATCGTCTACGGTGACGAGGTGAGTGACAGCCCAGGACTGACGCTGCCGCATCCCCGCGCGCATGAGCGCGCCTTCGTCCTCGCCCCCTGGCACGACGCCGACCCCGAGGCGGAAATCCCGGGCCGCGGGCGGGTGGCGGACCTGCTGGCGGCCATCGGCATGGCGGGGGTCGCCCGGCTGGACGGCGCCTTGCTGCACCCGCCCGCATGACCGCCGTCCGGGCCGGCTGCGCGGCGGGGAGGTCACGGTGACTCCCACCCGGGCGCGCACCCTGGTGCTGACCGCCCTGATCTGCGCCGTCGGGATGTGGTTCCTGCTGCGGCAGGTGTACCAGTCGCTGCCCCCGCTGCCGTGGAGCGGGGTTCCGGCGCTGGCCCTGCTCGCCGTCGCCGAGGCGATCACCGGCCGGAACGTGCGCGCCCGGCTGGCCGGCCGCGGCACCCCGATCCCGCCGATCGCGGTGGCCCGGATCGCCGCGCTGGCGAAGGCCAGTTCGCTGGCGGCCGCCCTCATCGGCGGGCTGGCCGCCGGGTTCCTGATCTACGTCTCGGCATCCCTGGACAAGTCGGCCTACCGGTCCGACGCGCTGGTGTCCGGCGCGACGGTGGGCGCCGCGGTGCTGCTCATCGGCGCCGCGCTGTACCTGGAGTACGGCTGCCGCGTCCCGACCAGCCGCGACAGGGACCAGGACGCGGAGCCCGGCCAGCCGCCGAACTCCGGCGCCGCCCGCTAACCGGCCGCCGCCCGCTGGCCGGCCGCCGCCCGCGGTGGCTACCTGTCCATGTCGCCTACGACGAAGAACAGCGAGCCGAGGATGGCGGCCAGGTCCGCGACCCGGTGCCCAGGCAGCATGTCGGGCAGCACCGCCATGTTGCTGAACGACGCCGACCTCAGCTTGAGCCGCCACGGCGTCTTGCCGCCCCGGGACACCAGGTAATACCCGCTCAGCCCGAGCGGCCCCTCCGTCCACGCGTAGGCGTGCCCCTCGGGCACCTTGAACACCTTGGGCAACCGGGCGCTCAGCGGGCCCTGGGGCAGGCCGGCGAGCCGGTCCGCGCACTCCCGGGCCAGGTCCAGGGACACCGCGAGCTGGTCCCGCAGGCACTCGAACCGGGCCAGGCAGTCCCCCTCGGTGCGGACCGGCACCCGGAGCACCTGCGCCAGTTCGCCGTAGGCCAGGTAGGGCTCGTCGCGGCGCAGGTCGAAGTCCACTCCGCAGGCACGCGCGGCGGGCCCGCTCACCCCGTACTGCCGTACCTGTGCCGGGGTCAGCACCCCAATGCCCCTGGTGCGCGCCCGGAAGGCGTCCTGGCCCACGGTGGCCCCGATCGCGGGCAGCGCCGCGCGCACCTCGTCGATGACCCGGCGGGCCCGGGACAGCCAGCCGGCCGGGATCTCCTCCTTCAGGCCGCCGACCCGGTTGAACATGTAGTGCATCCGGCCGCCCGAGATCTCTTCCATGACCGATTGGATGGCCTCGCGCGCCCGGAACGCGGCATGCGCCGCCGCTGGTTCGCCCGCGTGGTCCCGGTCGCCCGCCTGGTCCCGGTCGCCCGCGTGGTCCCGGTCGCCCGCGTGGTCCCGGTCGCCCGCGCCGCCGGCCCCGGCCTGCTCAACAGCCCCGCCCGGCCCGGCCGGTCCGGGCTCCCCGCCCGCCGCGGCCGCGATCTCTGGCGGGTACGAGCTGAGGAAGGCGAGGTGGCTCAGCGCCCGGTTCAGCTCGGCGAGCATCGTGCGGGCCCAGACGGCCCGGGGCGGCACCTCGATCCCCGCCAGCCGCTCCGCGGCCAGCACCACGCCCAGTTCGCTGGCGAAGGCGCCCAGCCAGTCGTGCCGGTTGGCCAGCACGATGATCTGGCGGTAGTCCCGCGCCTCGAACAGCTTCTCCGCGCCCCGGTGCATGAACCCGATCTCCGGTTCGGCCGCGGTGATCCGGTCGCCGTCGAGGGTGAGCCGCAGCCGCAGCATCCCGTGCGCCGACGGGTGCGACGCCCCCAGGTTGATCAGGAACTCCGGGCCGCCACCCGCCCCGGCCGGGCCGGCCAGCGTTCCGCCCGGCCCTGCGGCGGCTGCGGGCAGCCAGGCACCGGTGACCGCCTCAGCCCGGCGGCCCGGGCCCGTTCCCCGGGGACACCGGCCCGGGCCGGTGTCCCCGGGGGCGTGGCGCTCGCGCATCCGCCCATGCTGCCACGCGCCAAGCGCCGCCAGTCCCTGGCGCGTTTGTCGTCGTTGTGACAACGACGACCTTCTTTGGTCGTGGTTGTCACAACCACGACAATCAGGTTCGGCCGGCTCGGCGTGCCAGGCGGGCCAGTGGCTCGGGCAGCGCCATGCCCACGGCCTGGATCAGCCAGCCGAACCCGCCGAGCCCCTCGGCGTCCAGCAGTTCGGCGTCCCGCGACGCCTGGCACAGGGCCCGGGCATAACCCTCCGGGTCGCTGGCCGCGAGCGCCGGCGGCGGGCGCCGTGCGTCCAGGCCCAGTTCCCGCAGCGCCGCCCGTTGCGTGGTGAGCACGGTCCCGCTCGCCCCCGCCGTCGTCCCGGCGGCCGCGCAGGCGTCCAGCGCCACGTGCGCGGTGATGTCCCTGGACCCGTCGGGAAGCGCGGGCACCGCTCGTCCCTCCAGGTAACCGGTCAGCGTCCCGCAGCATGGCCGCGCCGTCTTGACGTGCCCGTAGTCGGCGGCGACCGCGACGCCGCGGTCGATACCGCGGATCATCCCCGCCCACGCCGCGCACCGGGTACGGCCCACCTCGGCGCGCTCCCCGCAGGCCCGCAGCGGCCACCAGGCACGGATCCAGGCCAGGTCCGCCGGGCCGGGCTCGCCGTGCGGCCGTTCGGCGCCGGTGGCCGGGTCCACCTGGATCACCGCGGGGCCCGCGGCGGTCAGTTCCACCACGTCCAGCGGCACGTTGTCGAGCCATTCGCTGGCGACGACGAGCCCGGTGATTCCGGCGGGCGGCACCGGCTGCCAGCGGATCCGGGGATCGAGCCCGGCGGGCCGCGGCGCCACTTCCACCGCGCACGCGGCGATCCGCCCCGCCAGCCCCGGCGCGGCCTGCCCGGGCTCCGCCGCGGCGGTGAGCACCTGCGCCAGCAGTTCCCCCCGGCCGGCCCCGACGTCCACCAGGTCGATCCGCTCCGGCCGGCCGAGCGCCGCGTCCACCTGCCGGAGCAGTTCGAGCACCGCCCCGGCGTACCCCGGGGACACGTGCACCGAGGTGCGGAAATGCCGGGCAGGCGGCTCTCCCCTGGCGTAGAAACCGCCCGGGCCGTAGAGCGCGGCCTGCATGGCCTGACGCCAGGTCATCCACACAACGCCGACTCTAGGCCGTGGCCGTGGCTCTCCGCCGGGATGGATCCGCGAGACACGGCCCGCGGCGCGCACCGCGATTCCGGGAAGACGCCGCGGCTATGCTGATCGTTGCCGTCCGGCGTCCACTGACCCTGTCGCAGGGGCCTGTTCCCCGGCCACACGTGCGGACTGGACCGAGAGGGAAGCGAATCCATGGCGAGCCCGGTGGACCCGAGCCAACCGCATCCTGCTCGGCTCCGGGTAGGCGTGATCGGGGCCGGCAAGGTCGGCGTCGTCCTCGGTGCCGCGCTGGCCCGGGCCGGGCACACGGTCACGGCCGTCTCCGCGGTGTCGGACGCCTCGGTCCGCCGCGCCGCGGCGATGCTGCCCGGTGTGCCGGTCCGGCGGCCGGCCGCCGTTCTCGCCGACGCCGACCTGGTCCTGCTGACCGTGCCCGACGACGCCCTGCCGGGGCTGATCAACGGGCTGGCCGCCACCGAGGCCCCCGTGGAGGGCCGCCTGCTCGCGCACGCCAGCGGCCGCTACGGCGTCGGCATTCTCGACGCGACCACCCGCCTGGGCGGCCTGCCGCTTGCCGTGCACCCGGTCATGACGTTCGCCGGCCGGCCGGACGACCTGAACCGGCTGTCCGGGATCAGTTTCGGGGTCACCGCCCCGGCCGCGCTGCGCCCGGTCGCGGAGGCGCTGGTCATCGAGATGGGCGGCGAGCCGGTCTTCATCGACGAGGACCACCGCGGCCTGTACCACGCGGCCCTGGCCAGCGGGGCCAACCACCTGGTCACGCTCGTGGTCGAGGCGGCCGAACTGCTGGGCATGGCCGGGGTGCGGGACCCGGCGCGGATGCTGCGGCCGCTGCTGACCGCCGCGCTGGACAACGCCCTGGTACTCGGTGACGCGGGCCTGACCGGGCCCGTTGCCCGGGCCGACGCGGACACCGTGGCCAGCCACGTGCGGGCGCTACAGCAGGCCTCGCCCGAGGCGCTGCGCGCCTACGTCGCGCTGGCCCGGCTCACCGCCGACCGGGCCATGGCCGCGGGGCTGCTGGCCCCGCCGGACGCTCAGCGCCTGCTTGACGTGCTCGCCGGAGCGCCGCGGTGACCCCCGTCCTGGCCCGCACCAGGCTCGGCATGACCGCCGCCCGCAAGCTGCTCGGCTCTCCCATCGTCCTGGTGCCGACCATGGGCGCGCTCCACGACGGTCACATCGCGCTGCTCCGCCGCGCCGCTGCTCTTTCGCAGCCAAACGGAAGCGCCGTGGTCTCGGTGTTCGTCAACCCGCTCCAGTTCGGGGCCGGTGAGGATCTCGACCGCTACCCCCGCGACCTGGACGCCGACATGGCGATCTGCGAGCGGGAGGGGGTGGCGCTGGTGTTCGCGCCCGGCGACGCCCAGGTGTATCCCAGGGAACAACTGATCACCGTGGACCCGGGCCCGATGGGCCAGGTGCTCGAGGGCGCGTCACGGCCGGGGTTCTTCACCGGGGTGCTCACCGTCGTGCTCAAGCTGTTCCAGCTGGTCGGCCCGCAGGCCGCGGTGTTCGGCGAGAAGGACGCCCAGCAGCTCGCCCTGATCAGGCGGATGACCGAGGACCTGTGCCTCGGCGTGCGGATCGCCAGCGTGCCCACCGTCCGTGACCCCGATGGCCTGGCGGTATCCAGCCGGAACGCCTACCTGGCGGCGCCCGAGCGGGCCACCGCGCTGGCGCTGTCTCGTGCCCTGCGGGCCGGCCGCCAGGCCGGTGCGTCCGGCCCGGACGCGGTGCTCGCGGCCGCCCAGCCCGTGCTGGACGAGGCGGCCAAGGCGGATCCCCCGCTCGTCCTTGACTACCTGGCCCTGGTCGAGCCGGACACGTTCACCCCGGTGAAGCCCGGCTTCGCCGGCGACGGCCTGCTGCTGGCAGCGGCCCGGGTCGGCAAGACCCGCCTGATCGACAACACCCCGCTGACCCTCGGCCAGGCAACCCCATGACCCCGCCCGCCACGCTGACCCCGCCGGCCCCTGCCCCAGCGCCGGAGGCCCGCGTCACAACACGCCCGCCCGCCGCTAACGTGATCATGACTTTGGTGGGCCTATCACCCCACCAAAGTCATGATCACGAACCAGGGTTGCCCGGGTCGTGGGCAGGAGGGGCCATTGGGGTCTTGGGGTCTGTTTGGCTGGGCTTCGCGTGGTGAGGGGGTGCCATGCTGCTGACGATTGATGTGGGCAACACCAACACGGTGCTGGGGGTGTTCGAGGGCGAGGAGGTCGTCGAGCACTGGCGCATCGCCACCGATCCGGCCCGCACCGCCGACGAGATCGCCGTGGTGCTGCAGGGCCTGATCGGGCAGAGCACCGTCCTCAAGGACCCGGATATCAGCGGGATCGCGCTGTGCTCCACGGTGCCTTCTGTGCTGCACGAGATGCGCGAGATGTGCCAGCACTACTACGGCGACATCCCCGCGCTGATCGTGGAGCCGGGGGTGCGCACCGGCGTCTCGGTGCGGATGGACAACCCGAAGGAGGTGGGCAGCGACCGGATCATGAACACGGTCGCCGCGGTGCACCTCTACGGCGGCCCGGCGCTGGTGGTGGACTTCGGCACCTCCACCAACTTCGACGCGGTGAGCAGCCGCGGGGAGTTCGTCGGCGGCGCCCTGGCGCCCGGCATCGAGATCTCCGTGGATGCCCTGTCCCGCCGCGCCGCCCAGTTGCTCAAGGTCGAACTGGCCCGGCCGCAGCACGTGATCGGGAAGAACACTGTCGAGGCGCTGCAATCCGGGATCATCTTCGGCTTCGCCGGCCAGGTCGAGGGGATCGCCCGGCGGATGGTCGCCGAACTGGCCCCGGACGATCCGGACTCGGTCACCGTCATCGCGACCGGCGGCCTGGCCCCGCTGGTGCTCGGCGAGATCAGCGTGATCGACGCGCACGAGCCCTGGCTGACGCTGATCGGCCTGCGCCTGGTGTTCGAGCGCAACCTCGCCGGCGGTTGACCGCTTCGCCGCGCCGGCCGCCGCACCGCGGCTGATCCGCCCGGCCCCTGGCCACCGCGCCGAAAATCCGTCCTGGCCGCGCCGCGGCGCCGGTACCCTCGTCGGCGTGGAGGACGACGAGTACCTAGCCGAGTTTCCCGAGCATTACCTGGCCGAATTGCCGGAGCAGATGCGGATCCGGCTGGCCAAGCGGGGGCGGCTGCTCGCCGAGGGCACCCACCCGTACCCGGTGGGCTTCCCCCGGACCGCCACGATCGCGGAGGTGCGGGACCGGCACCCGGACCTGGCGCCGGACACCGCCACGGGAGAGACCGTCGGTGTCACCGGCCGGGTGATGCTGTCCCGCATCGCGGGGAAGCTGTGCTTCGCGACCATCCGCGACGGCACCGGCGACATCCAGGTGATGCTCTCGGCCGGCCGGCTCGGCGAGGACGCGCTCACGGCCTGGAAGCGCGATGTGGACCTGGGGGATCACATCGGCGTGGAGGGCGAGGTCATCTCGTCCCGGCGCGGTGAGCTGTCCGTCCTGGCCGACAGGTTCGCCATCACGGCCAAGGCCCTTCGGCCGCTTCCCGACAAGCACCATGGCCTGACGGATCCAGAGTCGCGGGTCCGGCAGCGTTATGTAGACCTGATCGTCAACCCGAAGGCACGCCGGATGGCCGAGCTGCGAGCGGCAGTGACGCGGGCGGTGCGTGAAGAACTGAACGACCGCGGCTTCATCGAGGCCGAGACGCCGATCCTGCAGCGGGTGCACGGCGGGGCGAACGCGCGGCCGTTCGCCACCCATATCAACGCCTACGACATGGACCTGTACCTGCGGATCGCGCTGGAGCTTTATCTCAAGCGGCTGGTGGTCGGCGGCCTGGAGAAGGTGTACGAGATCGGGCGCAATTTCCGGAACGAGGGCGTGGACGCCACGCACAACCCGGAGTTCACCATGCTGGAGGCCTACGAGGCCTACGGCGACTACCTGACCGCGGCCTCGCTTACCAGGGAACTCATCCAGCGGGCCGCCAAGGACGCGCTGGGCGGCACCCAGCTGCACCGGGCGGACGGGACCGAGGCCGACATCGGCGGGGACTGGCCTATCAAGAGCGTGCACGGCGCGGTGTCCGAGGCGCTCGGTGAGGAGGTCACCCCGGACACCAGCGAGCAGCGGCTGCGGGCGCTCTGCGCGCGGGCCGGGGTGCCGGCCGAGCCGAAGTGGAACCGCGGCCAGGTCCTGCTGGAGATGTACGAGCGGCTGGTCGAGCGGCGCACCGTCATGCCGACCTTCTACCGCGACTTCCCGGTCGAGGTGTCCCCGCTCACCCGGGCCCACCGCGAGGATCCGCGGCTGGCGGAACGCTGGGACCTGGTGGCGTTCGGCACCGAACTCGGGACCGGCTACTCCGAGCTTGTCGACCCGGTCGAGGAGCGGGCCCGGCTCACCGCGCAGTCGCTGCTCGCCGCCGGGGGCGACCCCGAGGCCATGGTGGTCGACGAGGAGTTCCTGCAGGCGCTGGAGTACGGCATGCCCCCGACCGGGGGGATGGGCATGGGCATCGACCGGGTGCTGATCATGTTCACCGGCGAGACCATCCGGGAGACGATCCTGTTCCCGATGGTCCGGCCAGAGTAACGGCGGAGCGTAGCGGGGCCGCGTAGCGGCCGATACGTAGCGGGCCCGCTACGGCCAACGGGCCCGCTACGGGTCTCTCAGCCCACGATCCGGACGGCGCCCACGTAAACGCTCCACATGATCGGCTGGACCTGCACGACCTCGCCGAAGTCGGGCGCGTCCACCATCAGGCCGCTGCCGATGTACAGCCCCACGTGGCCGATGTCCGGGTAGAAGAACACGAGGTCTCCGGGCTCGAGCTGGTTCTGGCCCACGTGCACGCCCATGTTCCACTGGTCACCGGTGAAGTGCGGCAGGCTGATGCCGACCTTGGCGTAGGCCCACAGGACCAGGCCCGAGCAGTCGAAGGAGCTGGGACCCGCCGCGCCCCAGACGTAGGGGTCGCCGCGCCGGGTCAGCGCCCAGCGCAGTGCCTGCCCGCCGATCGTGTTGGTGGTCGGGATGTTGATGTTCGGGTACTGGCCGGTCTGGTTGAAGACCTGCATGGCCTTGGTGAACACGGAGCTGTTCAAGATGTTGATCTTGGACTGGGCCTGCCGGCGCTTGCCCGCCATCTGCGCGGCGAGCTGCTTCGCCCGCCGGGTCTGCTGCTCGGCGCTCGCGCGGGCCCGCTCCGCGGCGGCGACGCCCTCGGCGATCTGGCTCACCTGGTCGCCGTTCTCCTGCTGCAGCACCTGCATGAACGCGGCCCGGCTGATCAGGGTCGAGGCCGAGCTCGTGGTCAGCACTGCCAGCGGGGTCGTCATGCCGCCGTTCATGTAGCTCTGCGCCGCGAGCTGGCCCACGGCGAGCTTCCCGGCGCCGAGCCTGGAGAGGTCCCGTACGTAGGTACCCTCGGCCACCTTCGCCTCGGTCTGCGCCTGGGTGAGCTGGATCCGCAGCCCGTCGTACTGCTCGTTGAGGCTGTTGATCTCGTTGGAGAGTGCCCTGGCCTTGGCCACCAGGTCCTTCAGGCTGGGCATGGGCTGGCTCGGCGCGGCGCCCCCGATGCCGCTGGGCAGGACGAGGCTGGCCAGCGCGGCCGCCCCGATCACGGTCACCGCCCGGCGCCAGGCCCGCCCGGACCCCCCGTGTGCGTTTCGTGGACCACTTGGCACGTACCTGCGGGAACGCAAGTGCCCCACCCGGTCTCCTCTCCTCGGCGAAACCGCCGCACACGCCGGGCCGTGCTTGTCTGGCCGTGCTGCCGGGGTGCGATCAGTGTGGTTGCGGCGCCGCAAGGGTAATGGGGCCTGCGGGGGGCCACCAACCGGAACGGCTGTATCTTTGCATAACGCCTGGGTGGTGGGCGGCCTGGTCTGAACATGCGGGCCCCCCCTTAGGGGGTCCTTGTAAGTCAGCGGCGAATTACCGGAGCCGCGTTCCCCCAGGTAGCTGGCTTGACTGTAGACCGGTAACCGGCGTGATCTGCCCGTGATATGCCGTATTGAGATCAGCGCCGCTGGTGATTGCCCGGTAACCGGACGTGCAAGCACAGGTAAAGGCCCCGTATGGTGACGCTGACCTGCGCGGATGTCCCGTCCGACGGGCCTGCCCGCCGGCGGGCCGGTGGCTCCACTAGGGTGTGCGGCGCGATGGACTACGTGATCAGGCGGGCCCGGACCCGGGACGTGCGCGCGATCGCCGACCTGGTGAACACCAACGTCGAGTCGCGGCGGCTGCTCGGCAAGGCGACGGTGACGCTGTATGAGGACGTGCAGGAGTTCTGGGTGGCCGAGCGGGCCGCCGATGGCACCGTCGCCGGGTGCGGCGCCCTGCACGTGATGTGGGAGGACCTGGCCGAGATCCGGACGGTGGCGGTGCACCCGGACTGCCAGGGGCACGGGATCGGTCACCGGCTGGTGGCCGCGTTGCTCGGCAGCGCCAGGGAGGTGGGCGTGCGCCGGGTGTTCGTGCTGACCTTCGCCACCGGTTTCTTCGGGCGGCACGGTTTCGCGGAGATCGACGGTACGCCCGTCTCCCCCGAGGTGTACGACGAGCTGCTCCGTTCCTACGACGAGGGCGTCGCCGAGTTCCTCGATCTCGACCGGGTCAAGCCGAACACCCTCGGCAACCACCGCATGCTGCTGCATCTGTGATTCCCCGGAGGCCACCTCGATCAGGCATAACCGGCCCCGGCCGGGGCATGGTCAGTCACCGTGCCGGACCGCCGAACCGAGGGGAATGGCATGACAGATAGTGATCTTGTCGTGGTCAGCGGCACGGGCACGGGCATCGGCCGGGCGGTGGCCCGGCGGCTGGCCGGCGACGGCTTTCACGTGCTCGCCGTGGGGCGGCGCCCCGAGCCGCTCGACCAGCTCGCCAAGGAACTGGCACCGCACCTGGACGTGGCCAGCGCCGACCTGGCGACCGTGGCGGGGGCCACCGCGGTCGCCGACCAGGTCCGCGGCGCGGCGCGGGGCTGCGCCGGCGTGGTGGCCGCGGCGGGCGGGCTGTCGCCGGGCGGTGCGGCGGGGCTGGACGGTGTTCGCCAGGATTGGCTGGCATCCTTCGAGTCCAACGTGCTGACCGCGGTCCTGCTCGTGGCGGCGCTGCGGGAGACGATCGAGCGTGACGGCGGCCGGGTGGTGCTGTTGTCCTCGGTCGCGGCGCTTCGCGGTGGCGGTGGCGGCCCCTACGGGGCGGTCAAGGCCGCGCTGCACGGTTTCGTCTATGACCTGGCGCGGGAACTTGGCGAGCACGGCGGCACCGCGAACGTGGTCGCGCCCGGGTTCGTGCCCGACACCGAGTTCTGGGCCGGGCGGCTCACCGACGACTCCCGGCGCCAGCGGGCGGCGCAGACGCTGCTGGGCCGGGAGGGAACCCCGGAGGAAGTGGCCTCGCTGATCGCCTGGCTACTCGGGCCGGACGGCGGCTGGGTGACCGGCCAGGTGCTGTCGCCCAACGGCGGCGTGGTGCTCGGCCGGTAGCAGTGGTGCCGGCGATCGGCGCGGCGCGGCGCGTAAGCGCGATACGCGGCCGGTTACCGGCCCCGGGCGCTACGGGTGCCCCCGGGCTTATGTGCGCGGTTCCCGGACCGCTAGCCGCCGCCTGGGGCCGTGTGGCCGGGGCTCACAGCAGGCGTGGCTGGCTCATCTCGGGCCGGCGCGGGCGCGGGCGCGGCGCCGCCGGGCGGTCGAGGAGCCGCGGGTCGATCGAGGCGAGGAACGGCGACGGGCCGGTATCCACGACCTTCGAGTGCCTCCGCCGCCGAGCAGCGCAGGTGAGGAAGAGGTGCGACCGGGCGCGCGTCATCGCGACGAACAGCAGCCGCCGCTCCTCCGCCAGGTCAGTGCCGCGGGTTCCCCGGGCTGTGCCGCCGCCCTCCGGAGCCGTGCCGGTGCCGCCGCCCTCCGGAGCCGTGCCGCCGCCCTCCGGAGCCGTGCCACCGGCCTCCGGAGCCGTGCCACCGGCCGCTGCTGGCGCGCCACTGGCCCCTGGCCCCGTGTCGCCGGCTCCGGGGGCCGCGCCGCCCGGCTCCAGGGCCGTGCCGTCGGCCCCCGGCCCGGCGCCGCTCACCGGACCGCGGCCTGCCCGCTTCCCGGGGAGCCAGAGCGGCAGGAGGTCACGTTCGCAGCCGGCCACGATCACCACGCCGAACTCCAGTCCCTTGGCCGCATGGATGGTCAGCAGCGTGACCGCGTCCGCCCGGGGATCCAGCGCATCCACCTCCGCGCCAAGCGCGATCTCGGTCAGGAAGCGCTCGAAGTCGTCGCCGCAACGCCGGGCGAGCGGAGCCAGCACCTCCCCGGCCGCGAGCACATCCACAGGCGAAGGCCCGTCGCCGGACGCCCGGCGGCCCGGCGAGCGGGCCGAGAGCGCGTGGACCGCGGCCCGCAGTCGCCCGGCCACACCAGCACCCGCAACCGGCTCGCCCGCGCCCTCGTGCGCCTCGCCCGGCCCGGGCCCGCCCTGGCCCACCGCACCCGCGCCACCCGCACGTGCCTCGCCCGGCCACGCCCTGCCCCGGTCCGTCTCTCCCGGGCCGGCCCCGGCCACCGCGGCGCCTGCCGCCGGATCGCCCGCCGCGTCCCCGCCCGCGCGCTGGCCGCCCGCGAGGGCCATCTCCCGGAGGATGTCAAGGACGGCCGCCCGGCGCCCCAGCAGGTCGTGTGAGCGCTTCTGGAACGGCAGCCCGGCCCGGGTCAGGGCCTGGCCGAGCGCCACGGCCTGGGCGTCGGTGCGGTAGAGCACGGCCATGTCCGCGAGCGCGAGTTTGCCGCCGGCGTGCCCGTCGGGGTATCCAGCGAATGGAACGACGCGCCACCCAGCAGCCTGTCGATGGCCTGGGCGATCCACGCGGCCTCGGCCCGGTCGGTCGCCGCCTCGTGCACGGTGATCCGGCCGGCGGCATCAGGACCCGGCCCGGCCGCGGCGCTCATCCGCCTGCCGGGGACCAGGGTGGCGGGCGCCACGGCCTGCATCGCGGCCGAGACGATCACAGGCGAGGAGCGGTAGTTCCTGGTCAGCGCGACGGTCCTGGCCCCGGGATAGTCGCGCCCGAACCTGAGGAAGAAGCCCACATCGGCGCCACGGAAGCCGTAGATCGCCTGATCCGGGTCCCCGATCACGGCCAGCCCGCCGCCGTCGCCGGCCAGCAGCCGCAGCAGGGCGTACTGAGCGGCATCGGTGTCCTGGTACTCGTCCACGCTGATGGACCGCCAGCGCGCGGCCAGGGCGCCCGCGAGGGCCGGATCCTCCTGGAGCATCGCCAGCGGCCGGGAGATCAGCCCGTCGAAGTCCACCAGGCCGCGCGCGGCGAGCAGCCTGGCGAACCCGGCCGCCGCCGCGGGATCGCGGGACACCTCGCCGAGCAGGCGCCGCCCCGCAGCCGCGGAACCGGCCTCCGCCACCGCCACCGCGAGCCTGGTTCTCTCGTCGGCCACCGTGAATCCCGGATCCAGGCCGGCCCGGTCGGCGTGTTCGCGCAGGATCGTCAGGCCGAGCCCGTGAAATGTGGTAATGGCCAACCGGCTGGCCTGCGCGGGCAGCAGCCCCGCAAGCCGCTCGCGCATCTCCGCGGCCGCGCGGCGGGTGAAGGTGAGCGCCAGGCACGCCTCGGGCGGCACTTCGCGCTCGGCGATCAGGACCGCGATCCGGCGGGTCAGCGTGCGCGTCTTGCCCGTCCCGGGCCCGGCAAGGATCATCAGCGGCCCGGGCGCCTGCGCCGCCTCCCGCTGGGCCGGGTCAAGGCCCGCCAGCAGTTCGCCGGCGCGCCCATTTTCATGCCGAACGGCGGCCGCTCCCGGCCTTGGTCCCGATCGCCGGCCGCCATCCGCCTGGATGCCATCTGGCGGGATGCCGGTTGCCGGGCCATCTCCCGGCCGCCCGTCCCCCGCTCCCGGCAGCTCGTCCGCCGCTCTGGGCAGCCCGTCCGCCGCTCCGGTCAGCCCGTCCCCCGCTCCGGTCAGGCCGTCCCCCGCTCCGGTCAGGCCGGTCTCCCCCGTACCTCCCGGCCATGCCTCCGCCGCCGCCCGCGGTGCCGGGATGTCGAACAATGCCTCAGTCCCGGCCAGTTCCTCCGGCCGGAACATGCGGATCACGCCATATTCCCCGTCGTAACCCGCTTCCTTGATCACCTCGCCCCTGCGGAGCCGGGTAATGGCCTCGGCGACCAGGCCGCCCGCGGTGCGCCCGATATCCGCCGTGCTGGCCTCGCACAGGATGTGCAGCTCCGGCCCGAGCGCGGCGACCAGACGGTCCACCTCCATGGTGACCTTCTTGCTCTGCCGCCCGCTGCCGTGGACCTCACCGATGATCTCGGGCAGGGAAACCAGGTTGGCCGACGCCGGCGCTCCCGGCGGCCGGTACCCTTCCGGGCGGTCGGCCAGTTCCGCCACCCGGTTCATCACGCCAATCGTTAGGGGTTTCCCACATTGCGGACAGATACCCGCGTGGCGCAGGCTCTCCGCGGGCAAGAGCCGGACTCCGCACTTGCGATGCCCATCGGCGTGGTAACGGCCGCCCTCGGGAAAGAAGTTCAGCGTCCCGGCGAGTCCCTGGCCTGTACGCAACGCCCGCAACATCGCAAAGTAGTCCACCGCTGTGCTGAACGTAGTTGCCTCCCGGCCGAGCATCGGCGGCGAATGCGCATCGGAGTTGCTCACAAGCCGGTAGTGGTCAAGGCGGGAGCAAATCCAGTTCATCGGCGGGTCCGAGGAGAGTCCCGTCTCCACGGCGAAGACATGTTCGGCTAGGTCGAGGTAACAGTCGGGCACGGTGTCGAACCCGGACTTCGACCCAAGAACGGCGAACCACGGCGTCCAGATGTGGGCGGGAATGAGGAAGCACCCCGGCCCGGCGTTCAGCGTAATTTCCAAGAGGTGACGGGAGTCCAGGCCGAGGATTGGCCGGCCATCGGAAGCGAGGTTGCCCACCTTGGCCAGCGCCGCGGTGATGGCGGCCGCGGCCTCGAGGGTGGGGGCGTAGAGCAGATGATGGATCTTCCTGGTCGCACCGCCGCGCTTGTAAATAGTGGAGATCTCCGTGGACAGCAGGAATCGGATTTCCGGCTGGCAGCTTGGCGGCAGGGTGCGCCGGAGCAGGGAGGCCAGTTCGGGCCGCAGCGCCAGCAGCCCCGGCTCCGCCGGCGTCAGGGACTCGGCCAGCTCGGCCGCCCACGCGGGATGGGTGAAATCGCCCGTGCCGATCACCGAGAGGCCCTTACGGGCCGCCCACCAGGCAAGGTTGCCGATCTCCGAGTCTTTGCTGCACGCACGGGAGAACCGCGAGTGGACATGCAAGTCCGCGTGGAACACGCCGCATGATCCTGCCACGGGGGACCGACAGACGCAGGCGTCCCCGGTATGGCGGTGCAGTTATATATACGGGCGCGTGCGATCCGCCGCGTCTTGGCCCGCCGTTGCCCGCCACCTGACCCGCGCCGGCGCGGAGCCCGTGCCCGGTAACGCGCCGTCGTGAGTAACAATGCCAGGAGAGGCACGGGCGAGCGAAAGAGGAGACGCCGGCATGCTTGCTGATCTAGAGGCACTGACGCCGCCGCTGATCGTGGCCGTCGCGTTCCTGATCGGGCTTACGTTGTTCCTGCGGCGTCAGATCGGCCCGCGCGGCCGCCCCGGGGATGACGGCGATGAGGCCGAAATTAGCGGCAGCGCTTCGAATGACGATCCCGGTGATGTCGCACATGGCCCATCCTCGGACCAGCGTAAGGTATAGTTCGCATCGCCCCGAAGATCGATTGCATCGTATGACGATACGGCTTCTGCCCGATTGATGACCTCTTCAGTGCCTGATTACGGAGAGTTACGCCAATCGCGCGCACTGCTTCACTTGCTTCCCCGCATGACGAAGTGCACTGGCCGAATCAGTGCGACCTGAATTGCTAAACGCAAGAGTCTTGGTATATTGTTCGTCAGCCCATTAAAACGTCCCCAGCAGAAGGGCTGGCCAACATGGCACAGAAGACGGTGGTGACGGTCGTGTGTGACCTTCCCCACGACGGTGAGATCGAGGGAACCGAGACGGTTTCGTTCGCCTTTGACGGCACCGCCTATGAGATCGATGTCTGCTCCACGCATGCTAAGGATCTGCGCGAGAAGTTCGGCAAGTACGTTGAGCACTCTCGCCGTGTGGCGGGCGGCGCGGGTGGCCGCCGCCGCCGCTCACGCAGCGGTCCGGGCCGCGAGCGCAGTTCAGAAATTCGGGCATGGGCCAAGCAGCGCGGCCACAAGGTCAGTGAGCGTGGCCGTATTCCGGCCGCGATCATCGCGGAGTACGAGTCCTCGCACTAGTTGTTCTTCGGGGCGGCCCGCAGGCGATCTGCGGGCGGGTGCCCAAACTGCTACCCCGCCGCTAGTACCGTCATGCGGGTCTTAGCCCCGTTGTCGTTGCCCCGCCACTCTCGTCGCTCACATCACGCGAACCGGCAGCCGGAAACCGGCCAGTTGCCCGCCAGTGCTGGCGCCAAACCGATCTATGCCGGGCGTTCGCTTGCGGCGTAGCAGGGAACAGTCTCCTTCTTGACCGGGTTGGATGGGATGAACGCCCTCCTGCCTGGGAACGTTTCATGCACGACATATCGTGCGCGGCGTGGCCCAGGCAGGCGGGCTACCATGCGGAAGGACAGGGGCCGGACATCGGGGCCTCCCCGGCCGCTTGTGTGAGGGAGCAACGAGATGTTCGAGAGGTTTACCGACCGGGCGCGGAGGGTTGTCGTCCTGGCGCAAGAAGAAGCCAGGATGCTCAACCACAACTACATCGGCACCGAGCACATCCTGCTGGGCCTCATCCACGAGGGCGAGGGCGTCGC
>WNGN01000983.1_pt1 | contig 20136 bp, 14 predicted proteins | sample 5400561 | NCBI WGS metagenome assembly WNGN01 (sample SAMN13153379, study PRJNA577476) | soil metagenome | isolation source: 115 cm soil or saprolite under Garry oak tree replicate 2 | place: USA:California | collected 2016-06-15
CCGCGCTCACCAAAACGAACTCGCCGTTCGACCGTTACCTGACCCACGACGATGCGGCCTTGACGACGCAGCAGAAGCGCGGCGCGCAGCTGTTCTTCGGCAAGGCGCTGTGCTCGTCCTGCCACAACGGGCCGCTGCTCGGCGGCAGCGGGTTCGCGAACGCAGGCGTGCCGCAGCTCGGGCCCGGGAGCCCGGCGACGCCGCCGCTCGACCGCGGGCGCGCCGATCTCCCCGACCAGCCGTTCTACCAATTCGCCTTCCGCGTGGCGCCGCTGCGCAACGTCGAGCTCACGGCCCCGTACATGCACGACGGCGCGTTCCCGACGCTCGAGGCCGTGGTACGTCACTACAACGACGTGCCGCTCGCGCTCCAGACCTACGACGTCTCCCAGCTCGAGCCGGCGCTGCGCGCCACGTACCACGGCGACGCCGCCACCACCGATTCCGTGATCCAGTCGCTGGATTTTCGGTTGCGGACACCGCTCCACCTGAGCGACGACGAGCTGGCGGACCTCGTGGCATTCTTGAAGTCGTTGACGGATCCGTCGGCCCGGGACTTGAGCGCCCTCGTTCCGGCCGCGGTGCCGAGCGGGCTGCTGGTGCCGCGATGAGCCGGCGTCAGTGCCAGAGGTGCCAGACCGTGTAGATCAGGAGCCCGACCAGGCCTCCCACGAGCGTGCCGTTGATGCGTACGAACTGCAGGTCCCGCCCGACGGCCAGCTCGAACCGGCGCGCCGAGCGTAGGTGACGATGGCGCGCCGCACGGCTTCCCACAGGCGGGCGGACAGGTCGGCGATCGCGGGATCGGCGAGCCATTCCTGCTTGAGCGCTTCCGCGCGGGCGATCACGTCGGGGGCGTGCTGCAGGCGGTCGACGAAGTCCCGCAGCGCCGTATCGAACGCCGCCCGCAGCGGGTGATCCGGCCGGGCCCCGATGTCCCGCAGCAATCCCTCGACCGTCAGGATGATGCGCTGGTAGATCTGGTCGTCCACCACGCCCGGCACCCACCACGGACTCTCGGCCCGTACCCGTTCGCGGATCACATCGCGGTTGTCGTGTACCGCCTGGGCGGCGAAGCGCACGGCCTCGTTGAGCAAGCCCTGGTGGCGGTCGTCCGACAGCACCAGCGCCAGGGTCTTGCCGAGGGCCGGCGCCACGCGCGTGGCCTGGAGGCGCGCGCTCACGACCTGGTGCACCAGGGCGCGGACATCGGCGTCGGGCAGGGTGTCGAGCGTCTTCGCCAGGCCGCTCGCGACCTGGCGCGCGATGCGCCGGCCGTGCTCCGGATCGGCGAGCCAGCGGGCGGCGCGCTCGGCGGGACGCACGGCACGCAGGTTGGCGGCGACCACCTCACGCGACAAGAAATGATTCTGCACGAAGGTCCCGAGGATCCGGCCGATGCGCTCCTTGCGGGTGGCCACGATCGCGGTGTGCGGGATCGGGAGCCCCAGGGGGTGACGGAACAGGGCGGTGACGGCGAACCAGTCCGCGAGGCCGCCGACCAGCGACGCTTCCGCCGTGGCGCGCACGTAGCCGAGCCACGGAAACTGTCCCTCGTACAGGCTCGCCCCCAGGAACACCACCGCCGCGAGCGCGAGCAGGCCGGTGGCCTGTCGCTTCATCGCGTCGAGCTGCGCCTGCCGGACCGCATCGTCCGGCCGTGACCACGGGGAGGGGGAGGGGGACGGGGACGCCGTCATGTCAACGACCAAGATAACCGTCGCCGCGGATCTGACGCACGCGCGACAGTCGCCCGTTGGACAACATGTGTGTGGAGTCCGCTCCTCAGATTGACACGTCGCTCCTGCCCGTCGACCTTGCGGGCGACCCGACCCGCGACGGTGCATGGGACAGTCGCTGCACCATCCTCACTCCCGATGGGCCCGCTTGCGCGTGGACGTCAACTGCGGCCTGCGCCGGGGAGCGTGGTACCCGGTGGTGCGGTTTGTGAAAGACCGCGCCGTGCTGGACGTGACCGACGATCGTGTCCCGGTGCCGCGCCGCCTGCTCCAGACGGTGTTCTCCCCGCCCCTCCAGTGGTCGATCGTGCCGCTGCCGGATGACGCCGTCAACGTCCCCGGCGATTGGGGCACACGCTACGTCGTGTGCCCCGCGTGCCACGCTCGGGCGCCGCTCAGCGGTCATCCCATGGACCTTCCTTGCGCGCGTTGCGGCGGCGTGTTCCGGATCGCCTGGGACGAGCACTACTTACGAAAAAGACGATGACCCACAGCCGGTCCTTCTCTTGTATCCTCACCCCTTTGATCCCCTCTCCCTTCGGGAGAGGGGAAACGCAATCTGTTCCGTCGTTCCCCCTCTCCGCGTATGCGGAGAGGGGGACAGGGGGTGAGGACTCAGCTCGAGCTCCCAGGTCTCCGAGACCAGCGCCTTGCCGAAGCTGTGGTTCCGCTCCTTGCGCACGATCCGAAACCCGGCCGCCTGGTACAGCCGCCGGGCGGCGGAGAGCTCGCTCTGGGTCCAGAGCACGAGCTTGCGGTAGCCCGCCTGACGGGCAAAGCGCACGCATTCGTCCACGAGACGGGTCCCGAGGCCCGACCCGCGCGCCTGCGGCTCGACCAGTAGCAGGCGCAGCTGCGCGACCGTGCCCGATCGCGCCACCAGGAACACCGACCCCACCGCCGCGCCGTCCCGTTCGGCGATCCAGCAGCGCTCCCGCGTCGGATTGAAGCGTTGAACGAAGCGCGCCACGATCTCCGCGACCAGAGCTTCGAACTGCGCGTCGTAGCCGTACTCGCGCGCGTACACGGCGCCGTGGCGGTGCACCACCCAGCCCATGTCGCCCGGCTGCGGCGGGCGCAGCAGATAGGCGGCGGGCGGCGGCCCATCGCGGCCGAGCAGCCGCTCGATGGTCTGCATCGCGGCGATGACATGAGCCTGCGCGCCAGGGGCGAGGGCGGAGAGCAACGCCGCCACCTCGTCGTGCGAGCGGGCGTCGAGCGGAGCGAACACTTTGCGTCCCAGCGCCGTGAGCGCCAGGTGGCTCTGGCGCCCGTCGGCCGCCGAGCGGGTCCGGGTGACGAGGGCGCGCTTCTCGAAGCCGCGCAGGATGCGGCTCAAGTAGCCCGCGTCGAGGCCGAGGTCGCGGCCCAGCTCGGTGGCCGTCGGCTGCTCGCGATGCGCCAGCTCGTACAGGACGCGCACCTCGGTCAGTGAGAACGGGCTGTCGTACGCCCCGCGGCGCAGCAGGCCGATCTGGCGCGTGTAGAACCGGTTGAAGCGGCGCGCCGCTTCCACCCGTCGCTCCAGCTCGCGCGATCCCATGCCGGCAATGTCCCGTCGATACTTGACTCTGTCAAGTACTTCTCGCGGCCCCCACCCTGCGTAGATTTCGGGCACGACCATGGCCGCTGCCCAGACCGGCGAGACCCGACCGCCCAAGAAGACCATCACCCCGGGCGCCTGGCAGGAGGCGCGCGGGCTCATCTATGCCCATCGCGGTCGCCTCGGCCTGGGGCTCGCGCTGCTGCTCGTGAATCGCCTCGCCGGCCTCGTGCTCCCCGCGTCGTCCAAGTGGGTGATCGACCGCGTGATCGGGCAGCACCGCCCCGAGCTGCTGCTCCCCCTCGCGCTCGCCGCCGGCGGCGCGACCCTCGTGCAGGCCCTGACGGGGTTCGCCCTGTCGCAGGTGCTCGGCGTCGCCGCCCAGCGCGCCATCACCGACATGCGGCGCACCGTGCAGGCGTACGTGCTGCGCCTGCCCGTCAGCTACTTCGACTCGACCAAGAGCGGCATCCTCATTTCGCGCATCATGAGCGACGCCGAGGGGATCCGGAACCTGGTCGGCACCGGTCTGGTGCAGCTGGTGGGCGGCCTGGTGACGGGCGCCATCGCGCTGGGCGTCCTGTTCTACCTGAACTGGCGGCTCACCCTGATCGCGATCCTGATCCTGGCCTGTTTCGGCGGCGGCATGGCGTACGCCTTCACCAAGCTGCGCCCCCTGTTCCGCGAGCGCGGCAAGCTCAACGCCGAGGTGACCGGGCGGCTGGGGGAGACGCTCGGCGGCATCCGCATCGTCAAGGCGTACCGGGCCGAGCGCGGCGAGCGCCTCGTGTTCACGCGCGGCGCGCACACCCTGTTCCGCAACATCGCCACCACCATGACCGGGATCTCCGGCGTCGGGGCGTTCGCGTCGCTCATCGTCGGGGCGATCGGGATCCTCATGATCCTCGAGGGCGGGCACGCCATTCTCTCCGGGACGATGACGTTGGGCGACTTCTTCATGTACGGCGTCTTCATCGGCCTGGTGGCGCTGCCGCTCATCAACATCGCGTCGATCGGGACACAGATCACGGAGGCGTTCGCAGGCCTGGACCGGATCCGCGAGATCCGGCGGCTCACCACCGAGGACGCCGCGGACGGCGCCCGCCCGCCCCTGGGCGAGGTGGTGGGCGACGTCCGCTTCGAGGACGTGAGCTTCCAGTACGTCGCCGACCGGGACGTACTCAAGCACGTGTCGTTCCACGCGCCCGCCGGCTCCACCACGGCCCTCGTCGGCTCCTCGGGCGCGGGGAAGAGCACCCTCATCAGTCTGGTGCTCACCTTCAGCCGTCCCAGGACCGGGCGCATTCTCGTGGACGGGCGCGATCTCGACCAGGTGCGGCTTGCCGACTACCGGCGCCAGCTGGGCGTCGTGCTCCAGGACAACTTTCTGTTCGACGGTACGATCGCGGAGAACATCGCGTTCGCGCGTCCGCACGCCACACGCGACGAGATCGAGGAGGCGGCGCGGATCGCGCACTGCGACGAGTTCGTGCGCCGCTTCGAGCACGGGTACGACACGGTCGTGGGCGAGCGGGGGGTGAAGCTGTCGGGGGGGGAGCGCCAGCGCGTGTCGATCGCCCGTGCCATCCTCGCCGATCCCCGCATCCTCATCCTCGACGAAGCCACCTCGAGCCTGGACTCGGAGAGCGAGGCCGCCATCCAGGACGGGCTGCGCACCCTGCGGCGGGGCCGGACCACGTTCGTGATCGCCCACCGCCTCTCCACGATCCGCAGCGCGGACCAGATCCTCGTAATGGAAGGCGGCGAGATCGTCGAGCGCGGCACCCATCCCGAGCTGCTCGCCCGGCACGGGCGCTATCGCCAGCTGTACGACAAACAGTACCGGTTCGAGCAGGACCGGTTCGTCAACCCCGGCGAGGACTTCACGCCCGAGCCCGAGGCGCCGGTGGCGACCCCTCCGCTCGGACCCCCCACCCGGCTCTGAGCCGGCGCCATCTGGCGCCCGCGCCCGGACGGTCCTACACTAGCGCATGCCTCTGATCGACACGAACCATCAGCGCGCCGCGATGCTCGTGCTGCTGCTCGGCATCGCCCTGGTCATCGCGGTCACGCCGTACGCCACGGGCCTCCTCGGCATTCCCGTGTTGTACGCCGTCTTCGCCCCGCTGCACGAGTGGCTGGGCATGCGCGTCCGCCCCCGCATCGCGGCCAGCCTGGTGGTCGCGCTCGCGCTGTTTCTGATCGTCGTCCCGGGCGTCTCCTTCGCCGGTCTCATCGTGAGCCAGGCACAGGAGATCGCTACCGGCGTCATCCGGAATCCGCTGCTCGGTCGCCTGCGCGAGCTGCGGCTGGGCGGCATCGATCTCGGGCCCCGCCTCGCCGACCTGGGCGCGACCGTCGTCGCCTGGATCGGCTCGTCCGCGTTCGGGCTGGTCGGCACCGCCACGCGGCTCGCGCTCAATCTCACCATCTCGCTGTTCGGCCTGTTCTACCTGCTGTTGCAGCCCCACGAGACGTGGGAGGCCGTGCGGCCGTACATCCCGTTCTCCGCCAAGAACACGGAGAAGCTGCGCCAGCGGTTCCGCGACGTCACCACCGCCACGATCGTCGGGACCGGCCTCACGGCGGCGATCCAGGGAAGCCTCGTCGGGCTCGGGTTCTGGCTGACCGGGCTGCCCAACGCGGTGTTCTGGGGAGTGGTCACGATGGTGTTCGCCATCCTACCCGTGGTCGGCAGCGGCCTGGTGTGGGGGCCCGGCGCGATCGCGCTGATGATCGGTAACCACGCGCTGGCCGGGATGCTGCTGGCGTTGGGTGGCGTCGTCATTGTCGGGAACGTGGACTACGTGATCCGGCCGCGCGTGTTCAGCCGCTGGGCCAACATCCACCCCCTCGTCACCCTGATCGGCGCGCTCGCGGGCGTGCCCTACTTCGGCATCCTCGGGCTGTTGATCGGACCGCTCGCGCTGTCCTACTTCTTCGAATTGATCAAGATGTACGGCGAGGAGTATCTCGGCTAAGCGGACGTCCCACCGGAAGCGCGCGCCACACACTGTCGCCCGCCCGCCACGCCCGCGTCGCTCCAGACGCCCGCCGCCAGCGGCACGCAGTTTGAATGGAACCTGGACTCGCGGTGCCCGGGTATAGGTGAACCGAAACAAGGAGCACGCCCATGAACGTGACTCAAGCACTGGGCTGGGCCCTGCTGCATTCGGTGTGGCAGTGCACGCTGGCCGCGGCGGCGCTCGCGTCGCTCCTCGCGATTGTTCCGGTGCGCGCGGCGCGCACACGCTACGCCATGGCCGTCATCACGTTGATCCTCATGCTCGCCGTTCCCATAGGCACCGCCGTGCGATTGCGCGCGGCGCGGTCGTCGGTCGGTGCCGTGGTCGCGCCCGCAGCGCGCGTCGTCGCGCCGCCCACCCCGGCGACCACGCAGCCGGCGACGCCATCCGCCGAGCGGCCCGGCCCGTCGCTCGCGACCCGCGTCCGCGCCGACTTGGAGCCGGCGCTGCCCTGGATTGTGGTCGCGTGGCTCGCCGGTGTGGTGATCCTATCGATCCGGCTCGTCTCCGGCTGGCTGGTCACGCGGAGGTTGAGCACCGTGGGCACGCGGCCGGTCCCGCACGCCTGCCGGGTCGCCCTCGCCCGCCTCGTGGTGCGCCTCCGGGTCACGCGGCCCGTGCGCGTGCTCGAGTCGGCGGTGATCCAGGTCCCCGCAGTCATCGGGTGGCTCCGGCCGGTGGTGCTGCTCCCGGCCAGCGCCCTGACGGGCCTGACGCCGCTGCAGCTCGACGCCCTGCTGGCGCACGAGCTGGCGCACGTACGGCGCTACGACTACCTCGTGAATCTGCTCCAGTCTGCGATCGAGACGCTGCTGTTCTACCATCCCGCCGTGTGGTGGGTGTCGCGACGGGTGCGCGACGAGCGCGAGCACTGCTGCGACGATCTGGCGGTCGCCGTGTGCGGCGACGCGCATTGCTATGCGACCGCGCTGCTCGGCATGGAGCGTCTCCGCAATCCGGTGCCCGCCTTCTCCATGGCGGCCGCGGGCGGCTCGCTGGTGGAGCGGGTCCGGCGGCTCATGGCGCCCGTGCCGGCGGAGACCTTCCCGCGCGGGCTCGCCGGCGCTCTGGCGGTGCTGCTCGCACTGGTGCTGGTGATCGGTGGTTCCCTCGTCGCGGGGTCTGTGGACTTCTCCGCGCTCGCCCGGGACGCCGCGGGCGCCCGCGCCATTGCCCCGCCGCGCGCCACTCGCGACCTCGTCCGGGCCCTGCGCCGCCGGGGTGACCATCAGGCGGTGACGACCTTGCTCGCCATTGCACACAACGACCCCGACCCGGACATCCAGGAAGATGCCGTCGACGCCCTGGGGAAACTGCGGAGCGGCGACGCCCTGGCGGCCCTGATCGAGATCGCCCGTACCCATCCGGACGAAGACCTCCGTCGGCAGGCGGTCGAGACCGTGGGCCGCACGGCCCCGCATGCCGTGGCGCTGGAGGTGCTGCCGGAGATCGCGCGCACCGATCGCGACCACCACGTCCAGCACGAGGCGGTGGAGGAGCTGGGAGAGCTGCACGACCGCCGCGCGTTCCCGGTGCTGTTGGACGTCGCGCATCACCACCCCTCCCTCGACGTGCGCCGCAAGGCGGTGGCGGCGCTCGGTGAGATGGGCGAGCCCGACAGCGCGGCGGACGTGCTCGAGCGTATGGTGCTGCACGACTCCAGCGCCGACCTGCAGCACGAGGCGGTGGAGGCGCTGGGCCATCTGAAGGACCCCCGGGCGCTCGCGCGGGTGGCGTGGCTGGCGCGCACTCACCCCAGCGTCGACGTGCGGGACGAGGCCGCCGAGCAGTACGCCAAGCACGCGCCTCCCGGCGCGGCGCTGGCGTTGCTCACCGACCGGCTGACGCACGATCCCGACGCCGAGGTACGGGCCGAGGCCGTGGAGCAGCTCGCCGGGCTGCCGCGCGGCATGGGCATTCCCGCGGTGATCGGGGCGGCCCAGCGCCACTCGAGTGACGAAGTGCGCACTGAGGCGTGGCGTCAGCTGCGCGGGAGCGAGGATCCGCGCGCCCGCGCCTTCGTCCGCCGCAAACCGCGCCCCTAGAACTGCAGCAGGTAGCTCAGCTTCAGAAACACCTGCCGTCCGGTCGAGGTGGTCGGCTCGTCGGTGCGTGACAGGGTGGGCGGCGTGCCCGGGAGGATGGCGAGATTTTCGTATCCGTCCCGGTACCCGACGTACAGCGCGGTCCCCGGGTTCACGAGGTACGTCAGCAGCAGGTCCATCGCCCAGCGGCGTTCCGGGTCCACGCGCGACAGCGTCGAATCCCGGTCCACCGCCGAGTAGTCGACGATGACTCGGAGCGAGAGCGCGCGGCTGAACTGGTAGTTGACCTTTTCCCGCCAGATACGATCGGCGAACACCTGCGCGGTGGGCGTGCTCAACCGCTGGTACAGAAACGTGTGATCGAGCCGCAGCCGCGCCGTGGGCCGGAAGGTGACCCCGAGCTCTCCCTCCAGCGAATTGCCGAGGAACGGCGCCAGCCCTGCGGCCGGCTTGTGGTTCACCGCCGATCCGATTTTCAGCTTGCTCGCCACGGCCAGCCACTTGAGCCACTCGCTCTCGAACGTCAGGCCCGTCTCGTGCGTGTCGAACGGCAGGTCCTTGTACAGCTCGAACGCCTCGGTGCGCTTGAACTGGAGCTTCGTCTCCCCCACGAGCTTCACTTCGAACGCGACCTGGAGCTCGCGGTCGAGCAGCACGCCGTCGCGGTCCCAGTCGAAGGTGCTCGAGAGCGTCGGACCGATCTTCACGACCGCGCCGCTGGGCCGCCGCACCAGCTCGAGCGACTGATCGAATTGCCGGATGCCGACGCGCGGCACATAGCCCAGCTGCGCGTCGAACGCCGAGCTCAAGTCCAGATAGGTGGCCGCATAATCCAGGTTGCGGCCGTCGCGCGTGAGCTGGGCGTAGAAGCCCGTCCCGGAGCGGCGGCCGCCTCCGGCCGAATCCACGGCGTCCGTCGCGATCGCCTGCCCGGCGAACGTCCAGGTCTTGGTGAGGCGCAGCCGGGCGTCGGCGGAGGCCACGCGATTCCAGCCGCCGGCCAGGCTCCAATCGCTCGCCAGGACGCCGAGCGACGACTCGCGCCCGATGAGCCGTTGCAGGCGGAGCGCGCCGACGCCGGCGCGCCGGCCCCCGGCCGCCTCCCCGGTGGGCAGCTCTCCGGGGGCACGGTCGTCCATGCCGATCGCCCCCAAGGCCCACCGGCCCGCCTTGCCGGTCAGTCGTAGCCCCATCCCCGGATCCGCGATGCGGCGCGAGAAGAACAGGTTCACCGGCGTCTGGAAGTACCCCGCGTTCTCGATGAAGAACGGTCGCTTCTCGGGGAAGAACGTTTCGAAGCGCTCGTTGATGGTCACCTGCGGCTCGTCGGACTCGACCTGACTGAAGTCGGGGTTCACGGTCGCGTCCAGCGTGAGCGCGTCGCGCAGCACGGCCTTGGCGTCGAGACCCACCCGGCGGTCGTTGGCGGTGCGGAAGGCGGGCACCTCCGTGTCGAGAAAGCGCGCGCCGGCGAACGTGCCGTAGGGGATGGCCTGCAGGTTGCGGCCCGGCGAGATGTCGGTCAGGCCCTGGAGCGTGGCGAACTGGGGAACGAACCCCGCGATTCGTTTGGTCAGGTAGGGCCAATAGGAGTCTTCGTTGTTGCGGCGGATGTGGCGCGCCAGCGCGATGCCCCAGTCTTGCGTCGGCGTGCGCGGAAAGCGCAGGCTCTTGAACGGAATCGCGAAACGCACGACATAGCCATCCGGTGTGAGGCGACCGTCCGACTGCCACACGGCGTCGAAGCTGAAGTCGTCGTCCTGTCCATCGGTGACGAGGCCGTCGAGCTGCACGCCGAGCGGGTTTGCCTGGAACAGGTAGGCGTGGGTTCGGTCGTGAAACGTGTCCAGGTACAGCGCCACGCCGTCATCGACCACGATGTCCTCCCGCTTGGCGAGGCCGGCGCGAACCTGGCGGGGATCACTGCGACACACGAAGACGACGTACAGATTCGCGTCATCGTAGCTCAGGTAGGCCGTGGTCGAGTCGCTCACCGGGACGCCGTCGCCGGGCTCGTACTGGCGGAAGTCTGAGATGGGGAGCATCGAGTCCGGCGGATCACCGGCCACGAAGTCCTCGATCAGCGGGGGTCGGTGCGTGCGGCTGATGCGCACACTGCCGCCCTCGGGCCGCACCTGCGCGCGGAGCGCCGCGACCGCGGGGCCGAGGACGCCCAGCATCGCGACGACGAGTCCGATCAGCTCGGCGGTTCTGTGCATGGACATTTGCGGGGCGCGGCAATCACCATACCAGCACGGAGCGCTGCGTCCGCGCCACGTCGCGCTCGGGCGGTGCCGCGGCGCAACAGGGGAAGGTGTCCGGTACGCGCCTCGCCTTTTATCTTGCCGAGACCGGCATGCGACTCTCCCTGCGGTTCGTGCTTCCCCTGGTCCTCGCGCTCGGCGCCTTCGCATACGCGGCGGTGCCGCTGGTGGACAGGCTCACCCTCCAATGGTTCGTGCGGGACCTGGACATCCGCGCCAGCCTGATCGCCAGCACTGCGCACGACCCGCTTCAGGATCTGATCCAGACCGGTAACCGGACGCGGATGCTGCAGTTCTTCAATCGGATCACCCAGGACGAGCGCCTGTTCGCCATGGGCTTCTGCCCCTCGGGCGCCGGACAGCCGGTGATCACGCCCACGCTCCCGGCCCAGATCCGGTGCACCGAGCTGGCGTCGTTCGCGTCCGGCCCGGGTCGCCTGCTGCGCAGCGCGAACGGTCCGCTGCTGGTGTCGGTGCGCCCGCTCGAGGCCGCCGGCGTTCCCGTCGGGAACCTGGTGGTCGTCCACGACATGAGCTTCATCGCGCGCCGCAGCGCGGAGACGCGCAAGTACCTGTACCTGTTCTTCGTCGGGCTGGGAGCCACGGTGGCGCTGATCACGGTCGTCATCGCCCAGCTGAGCTGGCGCGGCTGGGTCCAGGGGCTGCGGGCGCTGCTGCGGGGCGAGGGACTGCTGCGGCCGTCCGACGGACGCGTCGTGGGCGACCTGCCGGAGCTGCGCCCCATCGCCAGCGACCTGCGCGCCCTGATCCGGGACCTCGAGGCAGATCACCGCTCGCGGGACGAAGACCAGCTCGCCTGGACGCCCGACACGCTCCGCGCCATCCTCCGCAGCGACCTGCCGGGGCACGAGGTGATGGTCGTCTCCAACCGCGAACCGTACATCCACGTGCGGCGCGGCGAGATCCTCGCGCTGTGGCGGCCCGCGAGCGGGCTGGTGACCGCCATGGAGCCGATCATGCGCGCCTGCTCGGGCACGTGGATCGCCCACGGCAGCGGCTCCGCCGACCGCGAGGTGGTCGACGAGCACGCGCACGTGGCCGTGCCGCCGGAGCAGCCGGCGTATCAGCTGCGCCGCGTCTGGCTGACGCCCGAGCAGGAGGCGGGCTACTACTACGGCTTCGCGAACGAGGGCCTGTGGCCGCTGTGTCATATCGCGCACGTCCGCCCGATCTTCCGCACGTCCGATTGGGAGCAATACGTGACGGTCAACCGGACGTTCGCCCAGGCCGTGGTGGAAGAAGCCAAGTCCCCCGACCCGATTGTCCTGGTGCAGGACTACCACTTCGCGCTCTTGCCGAGAATGATCCAGGAGGCCCTGCCGGCCGCGACCATCGTTTCCTTCTGGCACATTCCCTGGCCGAACCCCGAGGCGTTCGCGATCTGCCCCTGGCGGGAAGAGCTGGTCGACGGCCTGCTGGGCTCGAGCATTCTCGGGTTCCACACGCAATTTCACTGCAACAACTTCGTCGACACGGTCGACCGCCTGCTGGAGGCGAGGGTCGACCGGGAGATGTTCACCGTCTCCTACCGGGGCAAGCTGACGGCGGTCAAGCGCTACCCGATTTCGATCGAGTGGCCGCCCTCGCCCGCCCTGCTCGGCAAGCCGGTCGAGCGCTGCCGGCTCGACGTGCGCCAGCGTCACGGCCTGCCGGCGGAGCAGGCGCTCGGGCTCGGCGTCGACCGCCTCGACTATACGAAGGGCATCGAGGAGCGGCTGCGTGCCGTGGAGCGGCTGCTGGAGATGGAGCCGCAATGGGTCGGCCGGTTCACGTTCGTTCAGATCGCGGCGCCGACGCGCAACCGGATCGAACAGTACCAGGAATACGAAGCGCGCGTGCGCGCGATGGCGACACGGATCAACGAGCGCTTCGCCGGCGCGCCGTATCCGCCGATCGTGCTGCTCGTGGAGCACCATCAGCCGCAGGACATCTACGAGTATTATCGCGCGGCGGACGTGTGCATGGTCACCAGCCTGCACGACGGCATGAACCTGGTGGCGAAGGAGTTCGTGTCGGCGCGCGACGACGAGCGCGGCGTGCTGATCCTGAGCCAGTTCACCGGCGCCGCGCGGGAGCTGCCGGAGGCGATCATCGTCAACCCTTACGACACGGATCAGTGCGCGGCGGCGCTTCACATGGCGCTGTCGATGCCGGCGGCAGGGCAGCGCGCCCGCAGCCGCCTCATGCGCGGCCTGATTCAGGAGTTCAACGTGTACCGCTGGGCGGGGCGCATGCTGATCGATGCGGCGGGCATGCGGCGCCGCGGGCGCCTGCTGGACCGGGCAGCGAGTCCGGAGCGGCTGTCGCGCCGCGCGGGGGGCCGCGCGCCGAGCCGCGCCACATGAGGCGGCGGCGCGCGCCCTCACTGCCTCCGCCCCGGCCGGAGTGGGCGTACTTCTTCGACATCGACGGCACGTTGGTCGACATCGCGGAGGCCCCCGGGGGGGGCGGTCCCGACGGCCACGTGCAGCAGCTCATCGTGGATCTGTATCAGGCGACGGGCGGCGCGGTCGCGCTGATCAGCGGCCGCTCGCTTGCACAGATTGACGAACTCGTGCCGGACTTCCGCCTCCCCGCGGCGGGGCAGCACGGCGTCGAGCGGCGTGACGCCGCAGGCCGCGTCCACCACCACGCCGTGTCGTCGCCCGCACTCGAGGCCGTGCGCCGCAGGCTCGCGGCCGCCGTGGACCGCCATCCCGGCCTGGTGATCGAGGACAAGGGACTCTCCCTCGCGCTGCACTACCGCCGGGCCCCGCGCCTCGCCGGATACGCCCACCGCCTGGTCCGCTCGCTCGTGGCCGGGTCCGGCGGAGCGTACGGCGTCCAGGCTGGGAAGCGCGTCGTCGAGATCAAGCCCGCCGGCAAGGACAAGGGGGTAGCGGTGCTCGAGTTCATGCAGGAGGAGCCGTTCCGCGGGCGAACACCGGTATTCGTCGGCGATGACTCGACCGACGAGCATGCCTTCGTGACCGTCAACGGCCTGCGCGGCCACTCGGTGAAGGTGGGGCCGGGGCGGACGGCAGCGCGCGGGCGGCTGCGCGACGTGCGCGCCGTGCGCGCCTGGCTCGAGCAGCGCGCGGCGGAGCTCGCTCGATGAGCTCGCTCGATCTCGCCCTGGTCGGGAACGGGACGATCGGCGCCCTGGTGAATCCGCTGAGCGAGGTGGTCTGGGGCTGCTTTCCGCATTTCGACGGCGACCCGGCGTTCTGCTCCCTGTTGCGGCAGCGGGCGCACGAATCGGACTTCGGATTCTTCGTGGTCGAGCTGACTGATGTCGCGCGCGCCGAGCAGGAGTATCTCGTCAACACGCCGATGCTCGTGACCCGACTGTACGACCGCGCCGGGGCGGGCGTCGAGATCAGCGACTTCGCGCCCCGCTTCCACCAGTACGGCCGGATGTTCTGTCCCATGATGCTGGTGCGGCAGATCAAGCGGATCGCCGGCAATCCCCGTATCCGCGTGCGCCTGCGTCCCGCCCGGGACTACGGCCGCGCGCCCGCGGAGACCACGTGCGGCTCGAATCACATCCGCTATGCGGGCACGGATCTGGTGCTGCGCCTCACCACGGACGCATCGATTGCGGCCCTGTTGGAGGAGAATCCGTTCTATCTGGAGGACACCGTCACCCTGCTGCTCGGACCGGACGAGACGGTGCAGGGCGCCGTGGCGGACGTCGGCCGCCGCTTCTTCGAAGAGACCGCCGCGTACTGGCGCGACTGGGTGCGCTCGCTCGGCATCCCGTTCGAGTGGCAGGACGCCGTGATCCGCTCGGCGATCACGCTGCAGCTCAATGTGTTCGAAGACACGGGGGCGATCGTCGCGGCGATGACGACCTCCATTCCCGAAGCGCCGGGCAGCGGCAGGAACTGGGACTACCGCCATTGCTGGCTGCGCGACGCGTACTTCGTGGTCAATGCCCTCAACCGACTCGGGGCCACCCGTACCATGGAGCGCTATCTCGGCTACATCGTCAACGTGGTGGCCGGCTCGGCCGACGGCCGGCTGCAGCCCGTCTATGGCCTCACCGGCCGCGCGGTCCCCGACGAGCGGTCGATCGATTCCCTGCCCGGCTATCGCGGCATGGGCCCGGTGCGGGTCGGGAATCAGGCGTACCGGCAGGTGCAGCACGACGTCTATGGCGCGGCCATCCTCGCCGCCACCCACGTGTTCTTCGACCGCCGCCTGGTGCAACGCGGCGACGACGTCCTGTTCCGTCGGCTCGAAACGCTCGGGGACCACGCCGCGCGTCTGTTCGACCAGCCGGACGCTGGGCTCTGGGAGCTGCGCGGCAAACCGCGCGTGCACACCTTCTCCAGCGTGATGTGCTGGGCCGGGTGCGACCGCCTGGCGAAAATCGCCGCGCATCTGGGGCTGGCCGAGCGTGCGGCGTACTGGACCGACCAGGCCGCGCGCATCCACCAGGTGATCGACGAGCGGTGCTGGAGCGCCGGGCGAGGCAGCTTCGTCGCCACGATGGATGGCGATACGCTGGACGCGAGCCTGCTGCGGCTGAACGAGCTCGGCTTCCTGGCGGACGACGACCCGCGCTTCGCGGGCACCGTGACCGCCATCGAGCGCGAGCTGCGACGCGGCGACTTCATTCTCCGATATGTCGAGCAGGACGACTTCGGAACGCCGGAGAACGCCTTTCTGGTCTGCACCTTCTGGTACATCAACGCGCTCTCCGCCATCGGACGGCGCGACGAGGCGCGGGCGCTGTTCGAAAACGTGCTCGCCTGCTGCAACCGCCACGGCCTGCTCGCCGAGCACGTGGATCCGCGCACCCGGGAGCAGTGGGGCAACTTCGTCCAGACCTACAGCATGGTCGGCCTCATCGGCTCGGCGATCCGGCTGTCGCGGCGGTGGGATCAGGCGTTCTAGTCCTCACGCCCTCGAGCGCCAGCGCCACCCCGTTCGTCCATCCGAACCCATCCTGCGTGGGGTACTCGCCCCCGCCCGCCCGCCGCCGCAAGTCGACCACGTCGTACTTCTCCGTCATCTTGCCCGTCGCCTGATAGGTGCGCCGGTTCAGGGCGAGCCAGCGGTCGCGCGCCCGCGTGGCGAGGTCCGTCCGCCCGTAGCGGCGCACCCCTTCGATCGCCAGCCACTCGAGCGGCGCCCACCCGTTGGGGGCGTCCCACTGCTGTCCCGACGCGATCAGCGTCGGTACGAATCCGCCCGGCTTCAGGAAGTCCCGCTGCAGCCGCGCCGCCACCGCGCGCCCCTGCTCCGGCGTGGCGAGCCCGAAGTACAGCGGAGCTGCGGCCGCGATGGTGGGGCGATCCGCCACCCGCGCGCCGCTCTGCCAGCGCACGTCGTAGAAGAATCCCGTGGCGGGATCGTACGCGGCCGCGAGCAGCGCCCGACGCCGGTCCTGGGCCGCGCGGGCGAACCGCTCCGCGACCTCCCGGTCGCCCGGTCGCCCTCGGACGCGCCGCAGCGCGGCGATCGTCACCTCGGCATGATAGAGAAGACTGTTCAGGTCCACCGGGACGAGCTGCGTCGTTTCCAGGGTCCGCAGGTCCTTCGGGTCGCGCATCCAGCGGCTCGAGAAGTCCCAGCCGCTTTCCGCCGTGGCCCGGAGGTTCCGATACAGCGCCTCGCGTTGCGCCTCGGGAACGGTCTGGGCCAGCTCGTAGTCGGGGCGATACGACTCGGGCCGGGGCTCAGCGCGGTCGTCCCAGTAGCGGTTCAGCACCGATCCATCGGGCAGCCGGACGACTCGGGCGTACGCCTGAGCCGGCGCGAGACGCTCCGCGCCATCCATCCAGAACGCATGCTCCGCCTCGAGGGCGTCGAGGTAGCGCAGCGCCTGGGTGGTGTCGGTGGCCGTGGCGTAGAGCCCGACCATGGCCGCGAAGTAGGGCGGCTGGCTGCGGCTGAGATAGTAGGTCCGGTTGCCGTTGGGGATGTGCCCGATCGTCTCGACCAGATACGCGAAGTTGTCGAGCATGTTGCGCACCAGGTCGGTGCGACCGCTGGCGACGAGCCCCAGCATCGTGAAGTAGGAGTCCCAGTAGTAGATCTCACGGAAGCGGCCGCCCGGCACGACGTACGGGTGCGGCAGCGGGATCAGCGATGAGCCCCGTTCCGCGTCGGAACGGGGCGAGCGCGTGTCCGCGGTGTCGGGCGGCCGCGTGAGCACCGGCCAAAGCGCCCGAATATGGTCTTCCATCGTCCGGGCCCGGGAGGCGCCCGGTGCGACGCCTGCTCCGACCGGCTGGGGCAGCTGGAACTGCCGCTCCACGAACGCCCGGAGGTCGAACCCGGCCACAGTGTGCGCCGAGTCGTAGCGCGCGGCGATCACGCTCGGCGGGAAGAGCGGCCGGGCGTCGACGAACGTCTTCGAGTCCGGGAAGATGCCCGACAGCTGAACCGCCTGAAATAGGGATCCGAGATCGGTCGGGTCGTACCGACCCGGAGGTTGGTGGAGGTGGGTGGAGGTTTTGGAGGTTGTGCAGGTCGTCGCGGTGCACGCAACCGACGCCGCGAGGAGCAGCCTCCTCCAACCTCCCCAACCTCCCCTAACCTCCCCCAACCTTGCTGTTCTCATCTGAACACGATCCACAACACGCCGAGCAGGATCGCGAGCAACACCGAGAGCCCGATTTCAAACCTCCGTGCGCCAGCCGTCTCGCCCACGGCCGGCTTGCCGTAGGTGTAGGTCAGGCCTTCGGTCTTCTCGGGGCTCGGCGGCGGCGTCATCAGGCTCACGACGAACAGCACGACGGTGCAGATGACGAACAGCAGCACCGCGAAGTGCAGGAAGTTGATCGTCGCGATCCAGTGCCATAGCGTGCCGGGCTCGAGCCCGCCCGACGCCTTGTTCGTCAGCTCGAGCACGAGTCGCAGGACGCCGAGCACGAGACCGGTGAGGAGCGACGCTATTGCGCCCGAGCCGTTGAGCCGCCGATAGAACAGACCGAGCAGGAAGCAGGCGGCGATCGGCGGAGCGATGTACGCCTGCACGCTTTGCAGGTAGATGTAGATCTGCGACGAGATGTACTTCATGAAGGGAATCCACAGCAGTCCCAGGAACACCATCGCGGCCGCGGAAATCCGGCCGACGCGCACGAGCTGCTGCTCGCTCGCGCTGGGCCGCATCTTCCGATACACGTCCCACGTGAGGAGCGTCGAGCACGCGTTGAACGCCGAGGCGAGCGAGCTCATCAGCGCCGCGAGCATTCCCGCCAGCACCAGCCCCTTGGCTCCGTCCGGCAAGAGCCGCGTCACGAGTGTGGGATACGCCGAGTCGGGGTTTGAGTGGATGTCGGTGAACAGCGCCGCTGCGACCACGCCGGGCAGGACGAAAATGAACACGGGAAGAATCTTGAGATAACCGGCGAAGATCGTTCCGGTGCGCGCCTGGGTGATGCTCTTCGCCGCCAGCACGCGCTGAACGATGTGCTGGTCGGTACACCAATACCAGATGCCGAGGATCGGCGCGCCGAACACGATGCCGGTCCACGGGAAGTCCGGGTGATTGGACGGTTTCCACATCGAGAAGAAGCCGGCGGGGACTTTCGCCTCGAGTCCCGAGAACCCTCCGACGCGCGAGAGGCCGATCGCCATCAGCGTCACGGAGCCGAGGATGAGCACGATCGCCTGCAGCACCTCGGTGTAGACGACGGCGCGCAGTCCGCCGAAGATCGTGTACAGTCCCGTGACGACGATGAGCACGATCGCCGCCGTGTAGAAATCCCATCCGGTGACGGCGCGGATCACGACGCCGCCGGCGTACAGCGTCACGCTGATCTTCGTGAGTACGTAGCCGATCACCGAGACCCACGTGAAGTACGTGCGTGCGGCCGGGTTGAAGCGGCGCTCCAGAAACTCGGGCATGGTGTATACGCCGCTGCGCAGATAGAACGGCGTGAACAACCAGCCCAGGAGCAGCAGGATGAGGCAGGCGAGCCACTCGAAGTGGCCCACCGCGAGCCCGCTCGCCGCCCCGGTGCCCGCGAGGCCGACCAGATGCTCGCTCCCGATGTTCGACGCGAAGAGGCTCGCCCCCACGGCGAACCAGCCTACATCCCGGCTGGCCAGGAAGTAGTCGGCGCTCACGTTCTTTTCGCGCCGCGCGGCCCAGTAGCCGATCCCGAGCAACACCAGGAAGTACCCGGCGATCACGAGGAGGTCGAACAGGTGGAGGTTGCTCATGGCGTCTCGGTGTTAGGAGATATTGAACGGCGAGGTCGGTGAGGCTCCACAGCTGCACGTCCGAGCTGGTGCCGTAGCGGATCGGCGCCAGGGTCCCGTTGTCGATGCGGTAGCTCCACAGCTCCGCGTGTCGCAGGCCGGACCGGTCCACGGCATCGGTGATGCGGCGCAAGGCAGCCCCGATATCATCGCGGCGACGCTGCCGCGCCAGCCCCGCGAGGAGGATGTTCACGTCACGGCCCCACACGACCGTCGGCGAGTGGTACGCGTCCCGGCGGAACTGCGCCCACACGTCGGACGGCGCGTACGCGTCGTTGGCGACGAGGGGCCCCAACCCGTCCACGAACAGGCCGACGGGGTATGGCGTGATGATGGGATCGATCAGCTCGCGTACTCGGTCGGGGGCGAGCGAGTCGACGATCAACAGCATGGCGGGATCGGTGTTCACGATCGGAATCGGTCGGCCGTCGCCATCGAGTGAAAGGGCGAGGAACCGCAGTGTGTCCGGGGATGGCACGAGGCGCCGCAAGGTGGCGTCCCAGAAGTCCCGCTCGGCCGGTGGGAGCCAGGCGAGCCGGGCGGCGACGCGGCGGCGCACCTCGGACGGCGCGAGAGTGACCCGGAAGTGCCGTTCCGCCCCTCGCCACACCGCGACCGCCCGCGCGAGCGCCACCCGATCGCGTGCGAATCGCGCGAGGGCTGCGTCACGGATCGTTGGTGTGACGCCGAGGCCTTTGAGCGCGTCAAGAATTGTCCCCGCTGCCTCCAGGGCGCGCGGCATCCAGATGACGTTCACGTCCATGGCGAAGCGACCGCCGGCGTACCCCACGCGGCTGTCGCGCCAGCTTGCGGACCGCCAGCTCCCATCGGATGCGCGGGGGAAACTCACCAGGTTGGTCGCGACTGGATCGCGGGCGTACGGCGCCGCCCGGCGCGCCACCAGCGCCAGATTGGCGAGCAGCCGCTCCACCCGATGCTCCTCGCTCAGGAAGCGGCGCTTCTCGGCCGCCGGCACGCGCGGGTCCGCGAGGTAGTCGGCGGCGACGAGCGGCAACTGGACGTCGTCGTCCACCATGGAGTGGTTCTCGCGGGTGGCGGCGAGGTTGGCGAGCTCCGCGCGCGCGCGGGCGAGCAGGCCCGCCGCCATCAGCCAGTTGTACTCGGCGGCGTGCTCGCGGATGGCCTGGCCGCCGAGCGCCTCCTCGTGGCTCACGTCCCCGTCGGGCGCGAGCTTGCCGAGCGCGCTGGCGATCACGTGCTGCGCCATCTCCGGCGACCACACCGGCCGCATGAGCAGCGCCGCCATCAACATGTCGCGGCCGAAGTAGGTGGCGAAAT
>WNGN01001444.1_pt1 | contig 20125 bp, 18 predicted proteins | sample 5400561 | NCBI WGS metagenome assembly WNGN01 (sample SAMN13153379, study PRJNA577476) | soil metagenome | isolation source: 115 cm soil or saprolite under Garry oak tree replicate 2 | place: USA:California | collected 2016-06-15
TACATTTCATATGCACGGCGTCTGACTCGTTCTTATCCCACTGCCCTCGATTGAAAGGGCTCTCCGGTCGCTCGTGGCTCGGAGATTTCCTCAAGCTTTGCGTCTCTTGTTTCGCTGTCATGCGTGTTCTAGGAACGGAAGATTTCTCCCAGTCCTGCCCGAGAGCTCTCCGCCAGCCTTTCTGGGCTCAACTTTCGTCCGGCGGCCATCCGGGAGGCCTCGCGAATCGTGTCATCCACTTTTCCGAACAGTTCGTCGGCAGTGCCTTCGAGTTCCGCTCTTCTTCGTGGATGGAGTTTCGGAGCGACATCCGTTTGGAAGATATTCCGCAATTCTTCCAGGCTCTCGGAAAACACCTCGATCGTGTCGTGAATATGAAGGAGGAAATTCTCATGGAAGGAGGTATGCCTTTCTTTCAATTCTGTGCCTCGAATCCTCGGCGGGAAGCTGGCTGTAGCCTTGTGTGGGATCAGCGAGTCGGAGGTTTTTGTTCTCCTGCGCGCAATGAGTGTAACGACGATTTTGCCAGTCACGAAAACGCATGTAGAACGCTGTGCCTACCAAAAAGTCCGTATGCATTGAAAGCGTTGCATTTACGGGAAGCCCCGTAACGCATTGTTACCGGACGAAATTAGGTCTCGGGGCGTTATGGCCTATCCCAAACCCCGATTGCTGCGTAATTTTTGGTACAGACTGTTCGTATATTCCTCCAAAATCCTTGGCTTTGCAGGAAAGGATATCCTCAGCGATTTGGAGGATACAGCCCGAAGGCTTCTTCAACTTCGCGAATCCGCTGACGGCGGACGTGATTCAGATTGAGCATCGCCACGGTTGCGCGGCCAACGGGAGTCCATCCTTCCATTTCATAGCCTTTGAATCGAAAGTGCTCCGACCACCGTTGCCGGATGGGATGAAACAAGGGCACCTGCTCGCCTGTCGCCGGATCAACGGCCGTTGTCCTGTCGGCTTTATGCAGATTGCATCCGGGGCATGCTAAGGCAAGGTTTTCCAAAATGGAGTGGCCGCCCTTTGATTGCGGGATGATGTGTTCGACGTGAAACGTGGCTCCCTGGAGGCTCTCGTGCATGAGGCAGTATTGGCATCGTCCGTCTGCACGCAACCGGACGGCTTGCGACAGTGTTTCCGGCACGGCCATTACGGCCGCTTGCTCAAAATCTGCAGTGCTTCCCCACGGACGAGAGACAATTGCTCGCTCAATTCAACCAGCGCTTCGAGTTCTTCTCTTTCCGATTGACCAAGAAGGCCTTCGTTGTTGCGGTCCATGAGTTCCTGAAGGCGACGGTCCGCCTTCGATGGAAAATGGAGATTTCCAACAGCCTCTACCCATTTCACGGGGGCCGAGATGGTTGAGCTCATGGGATGATCCTAGGATGGCGGAGCGCTCACGTCAATGGTAGGTCAGGGATCGCCAGGGATCGCTATCCGTTCGCCTTCCTGTGAGCAATCGAAATATCGCGAAGAGTTATCCCAAATCGTCAGAGGAGACGACAAGTGAAATTATTGATTTCAAAGGCAGTCAGGGTTTTGGCGAACCACAGGACTCAGCATGCGATGAAAACATTCCGCCTCTACAGCTGTTTTTGCTGGAGAGCGAGGGCACTAGGCAGCGCTCTTCTTACCGCTCACGATTGGCAGCATGAACGAGTCCAAGCGGTCTTGCCGCCCTTTGATCCACGGCGCGTAATGTTTCTCGGTAACTTTGGTTGATGAATGCCCGAGTAGCTTTGATACCTCCTCCAGTGAGACTCCGCGCTGGAGGAGGTCCACCGAGAACGTATCCCTCAACGAATGCGACGCAAAGTTACCGAGGCCCGCAAGGAACAGCCGCCGAAAATCCTTCTGATAATCCTTCACCACGGTTTTCTTTTGACCACCTCGATTATCCCAAAACACGTATTCGGCATTGCCGTTCGCAACCGACAGCAGTTCTTTCGCAACGTCAGCCGGGATTAGCACAGACACATGCGTTCCGGTTTGTTGTCGGCTAGTTACGACACGATGCGCGTTCTTCTTGTCGAACACCAGCGAATCGCGCTTCAACGTAACTGCGTCACTGATAGCCAAGCCGCTGTGCCGCATCAGCCGGACGACCGCACACATCCGTCGTACGAGACCATCGTGTTCGAATGCTTTGGGGATCGCGCCGAGAAGAGCTTTGTACTGTTTATCATCCAACGGCATCGTCAGTGGCTGGTCCACTTTGATGGGGCTTAACCGGGGCAACCTCTGCAAGTATCCATCGTCGTGAAGGAAGCGCAGGAACTGGCGGATGCGCTGTTGCGCTTCCCGCCGCGTACTGCTGGCCGGGTAAAGCGTTTTCCATGTCTCGACGGAATTTGTAAAGTGCCGCTGCCGTGATCGCATTCGGAACAAAAACTCCGTTCTCCGCGAGAAAGTCCGCGAGTCTGGTAAGTTCTCTCTTGTGGCGCTTCACCGTCGTGTCACCAATTCGCTGTGACTGTTTGGACGTGACGAATGCTTCGACGAGCGAGTGGATCGTGGGCGCTACTGTCGGAGTCGCGGGGGCGTTGCCGGCGGACATCTGCTCGATCAGGTATTGCTTCTGACGCTCGGCCTCGACCCAAGTGCGTGCCTTCGCGGATCGCCGATATTGCACGCCACCTGCGGTCCAGCGCAGATGCTTGCGGCAGTTGCAACGCCTACAAAATTCCTCGCCTTTGTACTTGCATGCTGCTGAATGGCGGACAAAAATGGTGACGACCGAGATGTTGAAGGGTGCGTTCATTGCGATCCCCCGGTGGAATTCGGTAGCGCAATCCTAGCACAGAAAGTCACTGATGGTTACAACCTATTGAACATAAGCTAGTTAAGTATGGAGCGGGCGATGGGAATCGAACCCACGTCCGAAGCTTGGGAAGCTTTGAACTAAACTCTGAAAGCGATTGAATTGGCGGCATTTAGCTTTCTTGGAATTAGCCTTAGTTGGAAAATAGATGGAAAACGAAATCTGTTGACTTAAATTTGTTCTTTTGCGCTTCCAGAGTAAACGTAGGGCGCTTTGCTTTCCTTTGCATATCAGTTTCTTAGGGTTAATCGTATCGCAGCGCTTGCATGGGATCCGTAGCGGCTGCGCGTCGCGCGGGAACCAGGCAAGCCAGTGTTGCTGCGGCGACCAGCGGCACCGTCACGCCGCCGAGCAACAGCGGATCGCTCGAGCTTTCCGTCACCCACTTCGTCGACACTTTGTTGAACAAGATGCTCAGCACGATTCCCGCAATGACTCCCGCTCCAACATGCACCGCAGTTGACGAGAGTACGATGCGGAATACGTCCGCAGCCCGCGCTCCCAGCGCCATGCGTATCCCGAACTCGTTCGTGCGCGTCGCCACTCCGTAAGAGACCACGCTGTACAGCCCCACGGCCGCAAGCGCCAGGGCCAGCACGGAAAAGACGCCAAACAGCGTTGCCATTAGCCGCTGTTGCGCGTACTCCTCTTGCCCGGTAATCCAGGCGTCGAGGTCACGCACGCGCATCACCTGCTGCTCCGGATCGATCTGCACGATTTGCGCGCGAATATCGCGCACTATCGAAAGGGGCGGCACGCGCGTGCGCACCAGAATCTGCGTGAACATCCACATATTCGAGGTGAACGGGATGTACACCTGAGGCTTGATCGGGTTCCGCAAGCCATCGTCGCGCACGTCCGCTGCGACGCCGATAATCTGAAACGCTCCGGTGGCTTCCGCGGCAACGCGTTGATACGGAGGCGAATCCTTCAGCACTGGAAGTTTGAATTGACGTCCGATAGCGTCGCCATTGGGCCAAAATTGCTTGGCCATCGTTTGGTTGATGACCGCCAACGCCGCGCCACGCATGTTTTCCGTGTGGTCCCACAACCGCCCTTGGGCCAAAGGAATGCGCAGCAACGAAAAATATTCTGGGCTGACGAAATTGACGCGCACTTCCGGCTTTTCTGTCGCCGTGCTTCCCAGGATTTCGATGTTCTGCCGCCAGCCATTAGAGGGCGGCGTGGCGTTGGTGGAAATGCCCGCGGCCACAACTTCCGGCATGGCGGCGATGCGCGCGCGAATCTGCTCGAAGAACTCGGCACGATCCTTCCATGCCACGTGAGTGTTTTCGTGCACGGGGATTGGCACAGACATGGCATTGTGCGGGTCATAGCCGAGATCGGTATTCACTAAGCGCAGAAATCCTTTCCCCGCCGCCGCCGCCGCTGTAAGCATCAGTAGCGTCAATGCCACTTGAGCGGCGACCAGCGCGCCGTGACTGCGCCGCGCCCCGACGCTGCCCGCCACCCGACGCGAGCTGCTCTGCACCAGCCGCGCGAGCTGCGGACGCGAAAGCTGCAGCGCTGGCCAAAGCCCAAAGGCGATCGACGTCAAGAATACGAGCCCAATGCTGAACAGCAGGACCGGCCAATTCATCTTGATCACCGATTCCGCAGGAAACGAATTCTCGGGCAAGCGCGCCACCAGCAAAGAAAGGCCGCGCCAAGCCAGCAGCACACCGAGTAGCGCCCCGGCCGTCGCGATTCCCAGCGACTCCGTCAGCAGTTGCCGAATCATGCGCATACGCCCAGCGCCGACAGCCGCGCGCACCGCCAATTCATGCTGCCGCTCCGTGCCGCGCGCCAGCAGCAAAATGGAAACATTGCCGCAGCCAATCAGCAGTAGCGATGCGACGGCGCCCAACAACAGATACAAAGTTGGTCCCAGCGGCCGCGCGTACACATCCACGATGCTGCGCAGCTTGACCTTGAACCTATCCGGATATTGCGTGGGCGATTGCTTCGCAAATTCGCGAATCATCGGCTCCAGCTCCGCGGCGGCGGCCTCGGGACTGACGCCCGGCCGAATTTTGATCGAAGCGGCATAGTGGATGTTCGGATCCTGAGTGACCTTCAGCGGGAGATACATATCCACATTCGCCCACCGGAACCGCGGCGGCATGACCCCCACAACCTGATAAGGCTTGCGCACCAACTGCAGTGTGCGCCCGATAACGTTGGGATCACCCATGTAGTAGCGTTGCCAAAACTGATAGCTCACCACCACCACACGTTGTGGCTCTTGGCCCGGCGGCGCGTCCGAGGGAATCAGCCAGCGCCCCTTGAGCGCGCGAATGCCCCAGTGATTCGGCGCATTGGGGTCGATATAGTTGGCTTGCACATCTTCGGGCAGGTCCCCGTCGGTGGTGGTCAGGTTCCACCAATCCATGAGCGTGACGTCTTCGATCGATTTTGCCTGGCGGATCAGATCGGCTTGAGGCCCGCTGGGCCCCATGTAGCTGTCTTTGCCAGCCTTGTCGACCAGGCGCATCTCCATGATGCGGTCAGCACGCGGGTAGGGAAAAGGGTCAATCAGGATGGCGTAGATAACGCTGAACACAGCGCTCGTGGCGCCGATGCCCAGCGCCAGCGAAAGGACCGCCGTGAGCGCAAATCCTGGGCGCCTGCGCAGTTCGCGCCCTGCGTACCGCAAATCCGCCAAAAGCGATTGCATGTTCACCTCTCAAGGTCGCAGGGCTCGCAACACCGCCGTTCTCAAAGGCGAGTACTTATAATGACGAACATAGTTCCCTTGTGGTTAGCTCCTGCCGCCCAAACGATGCTCAGCGAACGGCCCGAGCCGGTGCAGCCGAAGAGCCGAAGGGGAAGCCCAGCGCCTAAGGCGGGGGCAGAACGGCGTTCGGGGAAATGGATGTGGGGATGGCGGAGACGAGGGAGGCGAAGCCAGGGTCCTAATCACGGCGTCTCAGAATGAAGTTTGGCGATTTTGGTGGACGGTGCGTTCCGAATGCCGCCTGTTTGGAAAGGTGACAACATGTCATCGTCATTCCATCAAATCAAGTATTAGAAATCGACCGTCCAATTGAGTCGAGTACCGTCCAACTACCGACCACAATGTGCCGTTTTGGGGTCGAGTTCAAGTAACTTAGCCGTATAAGGTCCACTGAGTCATCAGTGAGCGGGCGATGGGAATCGAATTGCATCCCAAATTTCTAAGTCTCACTGAGACAAGGTGTTACCAGCCGCTCCGAGAAGCAACTGTTGCCAAATGTTGCCAAGGCCATCCCGAGTCAGTCACTAAGTCGTAGGCTAGGCAGGGATGCGTCGTTCGGCGAACGGGTGAAGTACAGGAAATTAGGTGGATGGCGTGCTGGGGCGCAAGCAAACAATCTCCGCTCATGGTAGAATGGTAGCACTAGCTAGGTAGAAGGGCAGATGCGATGAGTCTCAACATCAAGAACAAAGAGGCGCACAAGTTGGCAAATCAGCTAGCAAAATTGACCGGCGAGAACATGACCGAAGCCGTGACAAACGCGGTTCGTGAGCGCCTCGATCGAGTGCGGTGTCAGCGCGGGTCCGGACTTGCGGATCGCTTAATCAGGATTGGCAAGGATTGCGCCGCACGCCTGAAGGAGCCTTTTCGATCTAAGGACCACGGTGACCTTCTCTACGATGAGAAAGGCCTGCCGAAATGATTATCGATACCTCGGCGCTCATTGCTATATTGCGAGATGAACGAGACGCGATCGATTACGCAAGGGCGATTGCGGACGCCGAGATCAGGCGTATTTCTGCTGCCAACTACGTCGAGACCGCAGCAGTCATCGACGCGAGCCGTGATCCTATCGCAAGCCGCCGGTTTGACGATCTCTTGCGCGAGGCGCGATTTGCGATCGAGCCAGTCACAGAGGCTCAGGCGCACATTGCCCGCGAAGCTTACCGTGATTTCGGCCGGGGAAGCGGCCATCCCGCCCGTTTGAACTTCGGTGACTGCTTCGCCTATGCGCTGGCAAAGGCAATGAACGAACCACTGTTATTCAAAGGCGATGATTTCACGCAAACGGACATTAAGTCTGCGCTCGCGTAGAACTTGCTTTCCCTACGCGCTTGAGCACAAATCAAGTTTGGCCGGCGAGGGAGGCCAGCCAAATCAACGTGTGTTTGTTTTGAATCTGGAGCGGGCGATGGGAATCGAATTGTATCCCCAATCCACAAGTCTGTGTGATTTGACGGCGTTGCCGCCCCCTTCAGCTTCAAATGGAGCCAAGTGGAGTCAAATTCGTATTTTCGCTTGGGAGCGCCCCGTGTAGGCTGGTGGGCCTGGGTAGACTTGAACCACTAACCTCCTGGTCTTTCGCCAAGAGGTTCTTGACAGATTTCCGTGCTGCGGCTTGGTTTTCAGCTATGGGGAGCTGACGCTCCCCGATTCCAGAATCGGGAACGGAAGTCGCGTAACAGAGAGTTTGTAACCGAACAGCCGAGCTGGACCGCCGAGTTTAGGTGACTGCGACAAGTGCCTGCGCCCAATTCCCACCCAAAAGGTGAGAAAGAGGACGATTACCAGGTGGCAGCGCCTACTGAAACGAGAACACCCAACTGGCACCGAGCGAGAATCGCTCACATAAGAGTGCGGATGGAAGGGTGGCGACAGAGGCGGCTTGGCTGAACGGAAAAAAAAGGAAGAAATCATGGGAGAGCAGAAAAAACTCTTGACAGGGATCGGCCTTCTCATGGAAGGCACTGACCGCTATCACCGCGACCTCGATTGCCGCGCTTAGCCACATTTTTCGCGGCCACGAACCTTCTGGTAGGCTAGTCCCCATGGGATCTCAGTTAGTGGTTCAATTTTCTACGTTTTCGTTGCTGAATATTTGAGATAAGCGAACTCGAAAAGCTTCTGATTCTATGACCGCCGGGCATAGGATGTGTTGGGGGGGAGTGCTGTTTCTGGGGGGCGCGCTGGTCGTAACCGCACAGCAACCGCTGGCAGTTTCTGAATCAGCCAATCCAGGCAGGCCAAGCGTCTCTTCGCCCGCAACTCTCACGCCGGTTGGCTATCTTCAATTCCAAACAGGGTACTTAGGGGCGGCTGACTCTCCCGACTTGTCCTCGCAGTCGAGCATCAACGCAGTCGTGAATTTTTCCGTTACACCTCGGGTGGAATTGCTGGTCGGCGCACAGCCATATGCGCATTCCCACGTAGAAGGTCAATCGACCAATGAAGCGGGAGGCGTGTCCCTGGGAATTCAAGGGGTTATCCATCACGGCCAAGCCGCCAAGCCCACCATTGCCGTCAGCTATTTCCACCAGATTTATGGCGGAAACGCGCCGGATCTCGATATCGGCAGCTCCACGAACACCTTGCTCATTCTCGCCAGCGCCGATGTGAAGGGCTTTCACTACGACGCTAATCTTTTCTTCAATGAAGTCGTTAAGGATCCGGTTCGCCGGGCTCAGTTTGGGCAGTCGTTGTCAATTTCACACCCGTTAGGGAAGAACTTCAGTGTCACGGGAGAAATCTGGCATTTCTCTCAACCTTTTCTCCAGAGCAATGCCGTGGGAACCTTGTGGGCGTTGAGCTACAGCGCGAGGAAAGATTTGGTGCTCGATGGCGGTTTCAATAGAGGGTTAACGAGCACGTCTACCCAATCGGAGGTGTTCGTTGGCTTCACCTACCTGCTGCCTCACAAAATACAACACTAAGACTTACCGGGACTTAGGCAAAGTTGGGAGACGGCGGATTTAGTTCTTACTCTTGTTCACTGGGGAGGCTTTCTGCAGTGTCGCGAGAAGCTCCTTGGCGCAATCTGGCACGGGTTCAGCCTTATTGAAAACGATATCCTGAGCGCTTACATCCTTGCCATAGAGGTTCTTGTTCGCACCGTTGTCACCGCGGAGAGTGGAACCCGCGAGAGAGATACCCGCGAAGAGCCCACGGGCTCGCGAGTAGGAAAGAATTTCGGCACGTAGGGTGACATCAGTTTCCGCAGAGGCGGTTCGGCCAACCGGACCAGCGGCGGCGGTAGCGTCACCACCCAGCTTGACCTTACTCTTGAGAATGCTTGTGGCAGAACGTGGGCTCATAAGAAGAAGAACGAAGTCGGTGGCATTACCGCCGATCTGCAAACCTGCACTGCCCCCTCCGAGAGCGATCATGGTCGGAGCGCCCCAACGACCATGAAACGTTTTGCCGCCGCGACAGGTCATAACACCGCGACCGTAGCTACCTCCGAAGATGAAGGCAAACTTCAAGACCGAAGGCAAAACGACGACGCAATCGGCTTTGTCCAGAACGCTCTGCGGAATGCTGTCGGGAGCGTTGAGAATTTCCTTTATTACTTTTCCCGAGTTTTCGACACGATCTGCTTCCTTGTCTTGTGCAAACGCTGGTACCGCGAGTAGCGAAACCAACCCAAGACTCAGCCACATTTTCTTCATAAATTCTCCTTTGCGACCTGTAACCTCGGCGTACTAAGCGAACCTGAACCCACTCGACAGACTCAGGTTTTTGTCGATGAATAATTGGTGGGTAAATCCCCGTCGCTACGTGAGTTTATCACTCACCGGACCTCCTTGCATGGCACGGCTGGCAAGCATTCCGCCAAAGTCTCGCGACCAATCTTCACCATCTCGGAGTGGCCGACAAGGTGTTTCGGGCGATAGTTGGGAGTTTCAAATGTCGCCGTGACCCAAGCGTGCTGGTAAAATAGAATCAATGAGATCAACACTCTCACGCGCAGCAGCCACACTTGTTGATTCTTCGGAGGACCACGCGGAAGGCGCGCTGGCCCGCTGGCTTGATTCGAGGCATCGTCTGAAAGACAACTCCGAAACTCGGATCCTCGAGTTTATGACAGTGGCTGGGTTCGTGAACTCGAGAAAGGTTGCGGGTGGAGCTTTCCTCTTTGGCCATCTACGATTTTCTTACTACTGCGGATCTCGTGAAGAACCGACCGTCAATTCACGATGAAGGCTGTCGACTGACTGTCGGGTCTGATGATTTTCATGGGGCGAAAGAATACGTCCACTTCACAGCGAAGCGGGCCTCCCGGACTTGTGGTGGATTGGCGGGGACGATGCTAGCGAACTGTGTCCCTACGTTGTAGACGATGTAGAGGTCGCTGTCAGGCCGATAGTCATAGCGGAGGCGAAGATTAGCAATGACCCAAACAAACACGAATGCAACGGGAAGCCCTCTCCACTTGACTGGTGCCGTCTATCAATTTGCCGCCGCCTCTAGGCTTGCCTCAAAGCCTCTCGGCCAGTGGAATACGTCTGAGATTGCAGCCGTTGGGCCCAAAATCAAGGTCAAACTGAATGGCGAGTCTGTGAGCCATCTTGCCAATCCTCGACGGCGCCCTTTGAAGGGGCACATCGGCCTGCAAAATCACCATCCTGGCTCGCCGGTGCGGTTTAGGAATCTGTTTGTAAAGAAAATGTGCGCCGCAGTAGCCGCAGGGCGAGCGCGGTAGACACGACACGACTTCACGACAACCTAAGGCCGCCAGGAGTACGTGTACTTTATGGCGAAACGGTTCTGAGTGTATTGGGCGGGATTTGCGGCTACAAGGCTGGCGAATTGTTGGCCGACGGTGTAGATCACGAACAGATCGCTGTCTGGGCGGTAGTTCCATCGAAGGCGGATGTTGGCACTAGCAGCCTGAGTGTTCGACGTGTTCATCTGGAGAATCGCCGATAAAGTCAGAAAACGAGAGAATGCGTAATTGGTCTGAAGACTGCCAAACAAGACTGAGAAATCTCCTCCAGGAACAGATAGCCGAAAGCGATCCCACTGCTGAGAGAAATCGAAGGACAGTCTCTCGCTTGGTCGGTAGGAGGCCCGGATGCGGGCCTCATTCAAATGGCCGTTGTAGTAGGTACCAAAGCGCTCAAAGAACCGAAGGACCCAGCGGCGATCCTGGGCCGTTCCATACGTCAATTGATGTCTCGTCCAGCGATACAAGCCGGGAGGAATAACGACGTTTTTGTAGATGTTAAACGGCGTCACGATTCGCTGAGCGAAAACATCCACGATGTCGTCATCGGTGTAGGCCCCACTATGGAATTCAGCGCGGAACGTAGTTTGCCATTCCTGGGTTTGCAGGACGCCGTGAGTGTCGGGGGCATGAAACATGAAACCTTCGAAATTCAATTCGCGGATACCGCGAATCTTTGGTCGCGGTTTTAGCGTGAGATCAGCGTAGTCACAGACGCAGTCGGTGCGTTCGAGAAACCCAACCTCGGGGTTGAAATTCGGACCGATCTTGCGGCGCTCGGCAAGAAATTCGAGCCAACTAGTCTTGTAATTTAGTCCAGCGCCCAGATTGGTCTGACCGCCAGTGACGAGGGGAGAGCGCGTCTGAGCGGCATAACCCGTCAAAACAAGGCTCTTCATCAGCACGATCCGCGTGTCGACTCCTCCACTCTGGTTAAACGGAGGAGCTGTGTTGCCCGCGCGCTTGTCGATGCCCATGAATCCCACATAGGAGCCTCCGGGCAATGAGCGCTTCAACCGGAACACCGCGTAATTCGCGTAAGGATTCGGACCGCTCGAGCGGGTACTCGCGTCCATGATGCCCACATCAAATCCGGCGAGAGAGCCAGTGATCTTTCCTCCTCCATTCATTGGAACTTGCTGTCCAGTGACCGGATCAATCCCAATCTGGCGGCTGAAAAACAGCAAATCGCCGGAGCCGCCCATTGCAAAGTTGAAGATGCCGGCGTTTTCGAGGAAGAACTGTCGCTTTTCAGGAAAGAAAAGCTTGTAGGGCGTCAAATTGAACTGCTGCGTGTCAACGTCGGCATCTGCAAAATCAGTGTTTGCACTCAAATTGGCAACCAAATTCGAGCGGAGGCCGAGTTTAACGTCCAGGCCTCCTGTATAAAGGGCCTCCGTACCGGGTGTCAGCCCTGCCGAGGTTGCGGCCGGTGGCAAATGGTTGAAGCCAGTCAAGCCGTAGGGTTTCACGATGAACAAACGGCCGCTGCCAATCTCAGAGATTCCATGCAACTCGCCGGCCTGGCTGATCTTGTTCGCACCAAAAGACCTGCGCCACGCGGACCACAGATCTTGCTCGTTCTTTCGACGAATGAAGCGCTTGAAGTTGATCCCCCACACTACTTCGTTCGTCTGCATGAAGTTTAGTGTCGAAAAAGGAATCGCAACGGTGGCGGTCCAGCCCCGCGAAGTTATGCGCGCCTCGGAAATCCAAACACCATCCCAACCTGAGTCGCCTTCGCCGCCGTCATCTTGGGGAGGCTGTTCGTCGGTAATTAAAGCATCGCGCTGCGTGCCGAGTGGATTGAATTGAAAAACGTAAGCGTTGCGTCGGTTGTGCGAAGAATCGATCACAATCTCAAAGTAGTCGTCGAGTTCCTGACTGATATCGCGGCGGAGTTGCGTGGCGACAATTTTCTCTGGCTCCGAATCAAAACAAGCGATTCCGAAGTAGATTTCGCCTTTCGTATAGAGGAGGCGCACCTCGGTGCGCTCCGAGGGCGGCTGTCCTTCGTAGGGCTCTCGCTGCGCGAAGTTGGTAATGGGCTCGGCTAATTTCCAGAGCGGATCGTCGAGAGTCCCATCGATTTTTGGTGCGTGATCCACGCGTATCGCATTCGCAACGCGCGCCGTTTGCTGGATTATTGCCGTCTCAGATTGCCCTGAAACAGTCCCAGCCCACCCTAAGGCTGACAGCAATGCGTAGGCAAGTTTGTGGGTTTGTAGCACGCTGCTCCGCACCGGTCGTTTATCTTTAGTCCTGCACCTTGTAAATCCACACTTCGGCGCCACGGCCAGCGCGCGCGGGAACCGCCAGGAAGAAGCGATCCGCGGCCTTCCTGCCTTTTCCGAAGTATCCGGCCGTCCGAGCCCCCAGGGCAGACGGAACCTTCGCGAGAAGCTGGTAGTGGTCCGCGTCCTTTTGCTGAAACACGCTGATGAATCCTTCTCCCCCAGCCACATATATGCGCTTGCGCGCGGCGTCGTAATACAGGTCGTCCGTGTCCAGGACGCAGGGCAGGGCGGCGCCCCTGTGACCCGAGCTCGTGTCGAATACGGCGAGGCGCGCGGGCGCACGCGTGCCGACGAACAATCGGCGATCGGCCTCATTCAGGGCCATCGGGAAGTTCATTTGAAGAGTTATTGGCCACCGCGAAATCGTATGCGTGATGCGATCGATTGCCGCTATCTGCTTGAGGTCCGGCAGATTCGCACAGATATTTGGTCCTGAAGTTTCCAGTTGGAAGGACTCCGGATGGGCTCCCAGTTTGTATTCTTCGTCCAGACGCTCGTTCGTCGCGTCTACCGCCCCAATCGCCCCCGTCTCATCCTCGCCGTAGCCCACGTAAACACGCTTATTTGCCGCATCGTATCGTAGGTTGTCGACGTCGCTGTGGAAGTCGATCTCTTTGAGGAGGTCAAAGGAAGTTCCGTCATAGATGTACAGCTTGCCCCTGCTGCTCCCGGCAAAGAGCTTGTTCGTTTCGGGCGAAAAAACAACATCCTGAGGATTCGGAATTCCCGTGATGGTGTGGACTACCGTTCTCGCACTGATATCGATGACCTCGACGGTGTTGTTTCCCAGCGCAGAAACGAACAGCCGGTTTGCGGCGGAACCAAAATGGTCGAAGCGCCCCTTCACGCCTTCCAAAGAAATTGCCTCCGTCAAGACGAGCGGGCGCGACGGAGGCGACACACTCTTTTGCGGATGGCCTTGAACGGCGCAGGCAAAAAACAACACCAATGCTGCACATATACGGCAAGCTTTCTTCATGTCGCCCCCAACGCGAACTGCGTAAGCGATTTCGCAAGGTTCACCAAATCCACTTCAAAGCAAACTGAATCTGCCGCGACGGAGTCTGAGTTGACGTTATCAACCCCGCGTTGCCAATGGGATTCCCGGTAGAGTCAAAAATGTTCCGGTTGTCAAGGGGAGGCGCGAAGTTCGTATGATTGATCACGTTGAAGAACTCGGCTCGAAACTGGATGTTGAAGGTGTCGGAGATGCGCTTAATCCGATTGTTTTTGAATACGGACGAATCGAGGTTTATCAGCCCAGGCCCAATCAGCGTGTTGCGTCCTAGATTTCCGCGAAGCGTGATTGGATTGGGGACACTGAAGCACTCCGTCTTGATATAGTGATTTGGATTTCCGGGATTTATGGGGGAGGAGCAGCCGGGGGCAGAAAGTAGGTTAGGCACATCAATGTTTGGATCGATACTCTTCACGCCAAGCGTATCTCCGCCAAATCCCGGCGTAAACGGAACACCGCTGCTCGCTTCGAACACTCCTCCGACCTGCCACCCACTTACTGTCCACGCCAGGGCGCCTCGTGCCCATTTCGGCGTGCTGAGTTCCCAGGTGTAGCTGACTTCCAGATTGTGAGCAACGTTGAAGTCCGCGAGACCTCGATTCAAATTCTGTACAAACCACAGCGGGCTAGAGATAGAATTGGAGTACTCGTCCCCCACCAGACTTCCGGACGAAGTGTCGATGGTCTTACCCCAAGTATAAGAGCCTTCGAGCTCCCCGCGGCCGATTTTGGCCTTTAGCTTGACCTGCAGTGCGTCGTAAAACGAGTTGCCCTGCCAGAGTCCAGCCGTAATGCGCCCGGCATTCAGGTTTAACCTTGTGCCACTGCCAACCGGAGACGGCCAGAGATAACCCTGCGGCGTGAGTGATGGTAGAACGATGTCCGCATCTTCCACACGGAAGGGTTGGTGTACGCCCCGCGAGCCGACATATCCAATTCTGAGGCTGACCTCGGAAGTCAGATCGTGCTCAACGGTTAGGTTCCACTGCATTACATAGTTTCGTTTCGGATGAGGGTCAAAGTATCCTTGCCGGAAACTGCTTGTCGAAGCCGCAGCAATGGCGAAGGATCCCGTTGGAAAGGAACCTGCCGGAAGATTCGTCACACTGGCGTGTTGATCGAATGGTGCTGAAAACAATTCATTGAATTGAATCAAATAAGGAAGGGGCAGTACGTCAAACACACCAAAGCCAGCACTCAGAATAGTCTTACCGTCGCGAAATGGATTCAGCGAGAATCCCACACGAGGTTCGAAGTTTCGCAGGGTGGGATTGAAAAATAGTGGATCGCCTAGGTGTGGGGTAGCGGCAGTGAGGCTTCGGAGCACGGTGAGATGCCCGTGTACCTCCGTAGGGACAGTCGCGGTTTCATAACGCAACCCCAGATTGATCGTCAGGTTCGGCCGGAAGCGCCAGTCGTCCTGAACATACCCTCCTACGACCGTCTGGCGAAATCCGCGCTCAGAAATAGCGCTGGGAATCGCCGCACTCAGTGAGAAAGGTGCGTTGGTCAGAAAGTCGGAAAGTAAGTTGAACGAGAATTCACCGCCCGGGTCAGAGACCGCCAGTATGTTGTCCCGCATTCGCTCCAGATTTGCGCCGAACTTGACCGAATGAGCCCCCTTCGTTCGGGCGATATCGTCGCCGGCTTGGATTGAAGTCCAGTGAAAACTGAAATTTGAAGGTGTCCCCAGTCCCCCCGAAAAGAAGGTAAGCCCTGGCACAATGATCGCGGGTGCGTTTTTGCCCGGGACCGCGCCAAAGGAAGGGTCGGCTACATGCGAGTTTCCGCTCGGAAAATTGAGACCGGTTATAGCCACCACGCGATTCACACCGAAGCGAAACGAATTGCGTAGCTGTGCGCTGAAGGTGTGCGTTTCATGTACCGCGGCGAACTGTCGCTGCGAGTCATAGCCTGTACGTTTGTCATTCAGTTCGTCCGGCTGTCTCACGTTTCCCTTGTCAAACATATACGTGCCGGAAAGCGCGTCCTGCTCGGAAAACTTGTGGTCCACCTTGGTCGTAAAATAGTTCTCCGGCGTTACCGTCTGCCCTGCAAATGTGAATACTCCCGTAATTGATTTCGATGAAGAGCTGGCTTCACATTATCGAAGAAATTCCGCGCATCGAAGGCGCTGTTGCGAATGTACTCGAATGCGCTCCCGTGAAAGCTGTTGGTTCCTGAACGTGTGGAAGCACCAATGATGCCGCCGGAGGATCGGCCATATTGTGCGGGATAGTTGCTGGTGAGAACCGAGAATTGCTCAACGGCGTCCGATCCCAGGCTGACACCCAGCGCGCTAGCCGGTGGACCGTTTGAGTAGTCATTCACACTGATTCCGTCGAGTTGCGCATCGTTTTGGCGTGGGCGGCCTCCCGAGATTGTCATTTGTGTTCCAAAGCCCCGTTGAGCCTGCCCTGTGGATTGCGTGCGCGCAGTGGCTACTCCAGGTTCAAGTGCAGCCAGGTCTGAGGCAGAACGCCCATTCAGAGGTAAGTCGGTGACGCTTTTTGAAGTCACGACCCCGCTGAGGCCCGATGTGCGACTTTTGTCTGCGCCCGAACCGCTTTCGGTATGCATCAGGATGTCCGCTCGGCTGTCCTTCCCGGCGGTCATCGTCACATTTGTTCGCGCGTCGGCAAAGCCCGGCGCTGAAACCGTGATCTCGAAGATTCCTGCTGGAAGGCTCGACACGCTGAATGAGCCGTCGTCCTTCGTTGCGACAATCTTGGTGTCACCGTTCCCCATGTTTTTGATGGCGACACGAGCATTCGCAATACGAGCGCCATCAGTGCTGGTTATTCTCCCGGAAAGGGTTCCCGCGGTGACTTGGGCTCGCAACTGAGCGGGAGCAAAGACGCAAATGATGAGAGCTAGGAGCGCTACGAAATGATGGCGTTCTATATTTTGATTTGCATCGAAAAGCACAGACGCCGCTAAGAAGAAGGTGTTCTTCATTGCTTTGAACATTTCCTCTCCGAAAACTACCCCTCGCTAGATGGATTACTGACCCACTTCAAAAACCTGGATCATTGCTGGCGTCGAGCCTTGCTGTCTGACCGCAAGATATAGCCGACCCAATTCTGCAGAGAAGAAACTTGTGCGCGCCCCCTTAACTGTAGCGAGTCGGGTGATCTCTTTGTAGTGATCGGCGTCCTGCTGCTCAAAAACGGAAATGGCGCCTTCTCCTCCGGAGGCGTAGATGCGTTTGCGCGACTGATCGTAGAAAACATCGTCGCAATCACCCACTGCCGAAAGCGTTTGAACTATTTTTCCACTCCCCGTATCTATCGCTAGCAGTCGCGCCGGAAGACGAGTGACCACGAATAGCCGGTGATTTGCTTCGTCCAGTGCCATCGCGTAGTTGTTGAGTGACATTCCGGTGCCCCAAGTTGTCAGGACTGTCCCTGTCTCTCGGTTCAAAACGGCAATTTTTCTTGATTTGGGCAGGTTCACATAGATTCGAGGACTATTCTTTTCGAGTTGGAACGATTCGGGATGTGAATCCAGTTTAATTTCGCCGATCTTCTTGCCTTCGATGTCTAGCTCCCCCAACCCCCCACTCCCGTATCCGACATAAACCCGTTGGCGAGCAGCATCGTATCGAAGGTTATCGGCATCGTCGCCGTAATCAACGGTCTTGAGAAGCTTCAAGGAAGTGCCTTCAAATATCTTCACGGTCCCATCTTTTGAACTGGCGATATAGAGGCGGTCATTGCTCGCGACATAGAGCGCACCCTGCGGTTCTCCGAGCCCAGAGATTGTGTTGGTGCGTTTTCCTGCCTTGAGGTCGATGACTTCGAGCGTATTATTGCCTAGCGCAGAAACGAACAATCGCTGCCCCTTCACATCCATTGACATGTGGTCGATGCGTCCCTGCACGTCTGGCAGTTCGATTTCTTTCTCTAATTTGAGGGGATCAGTCGATTGAGCTCCCACCAAGGTTGCTGAGAAGAGCAGCAATGTAACCAGTCGCATTTGTGATCCTTTCCTCAGGGATTGCTCGGAGCTGCTGTAACAGGCTCATAGACCATCATGCGCGCTACGGGCTGGCCATGCTCCTGTTGCTCCGGCGCGTATACCCGATGAGTTGCCGAATCCACCGCAAGGCTGTGAACCATTTTCTCTACGGCGAAATCCTCAAGCTTTCGATAGTGGTCCGCATCTTGTGCCTGAAACACAGAAATAAATCCACTGGAACAAGCGACATAGATTCGGCCCAAGCCGGGATCAAATTTCACAACGTCGGCGCCTGCCGGCATTGGAAGGTGCGCGATCGATTTGTGAGTGTCTAGACCAAAGACCGTAAACGTTCGATTCCCACTGCAGAGGATGAATGCACGATGATGTTCCGAATCAACGGCCATGCCATGATTGAATTGGCAGCCATCCACGGGATATTTCCCCAACAACGTGTCTGTTGCCGGATTGATCTCCGCGATTTCATTTGTGTTTCGGAGATTTACGTAGACCTTGCGTGCCGATGAATCATATTGCGGCATGCCCGTTTCGCTGGGGAATTCTATAGTCTTGACAATCTCATCTTTGTCGACGTCCACGACCGCCACTGCCTTCCCCAAAGTATTCGAGACATAAACCTTGTGAAAAGGAGCGGCATACGTGCTCCCGTTGGGCTTGGCCGCGGTTGCCAAGCGCTTGACTACTGCCATCGAATGCAGATCGACAATACCGATCTTCTCTTCGCCCCAATCGGATGTGTAAACCTTACGCGTTTCAGGAACGAATTCGAGGCCAGTGATACCGGGAACGCCGGGAATCGCTTTGACCACCTTGTTTGTCTTCATGTCGATCACGTACAGAATCCCTGGACCCAAATGAGCCGAAAGCAGAAATTGATCCTCATCGTCTGTGGTCAGATAGTCGAAGCGCTGGCCTTTGGGACCGGGGAGATCAATCGTCGCAATCTGCTTGAGGGTTTGGCCGGGCAAAGAGGCCGCCAAGACCAGAATTGCGACAAGAGACCTTCGCACGGTGCTCATCGCCGTGTCCGAAAGTGCGACCCGCGAATGATCATGTCCAGCCATTAATCTGCCTCTTCCGGTGGCCGGATCGCCGCGAACTCCCTGTACAGCACAAGGTCATAGGCGATTTTGAGCGTCCCGGCAATGAGGAACGGAATATCAATCAGCGCAGGACGAGAGAACAGGAAGCCAGCAAAAATAGGGCTGATCGCGGCTCCTGCTGTCCTCGCTACGCCTGTGATTCCACCGGCCGCCGAGCGTTCTTCAGGCCGGACTACGGCCATCGTATAGGACTGTCTGGTCGGCACGTCCATATGGCTGATGCTGAATCGGACAAGCAGCACCAGCACCGCGAGACTGAGGTTCGGCATAAGCGGCACAAGAATGAGCAAAACATTCGACGGCAAATGCGTCACCACCATCGTCCGCACGAGCCCGATACGCGTCGCCAAGCGCGATGCGAGCAGCGCCGAGATTCCCGCCAACACATTGGCCCAGAAGAAAATGAGGCCGAGCTTCAACGGAGGAACCCCGAATCGCAGATAGAACCAATATGCGGCAAAGCTTTGCACTACAAAACCACCACCGAAGGAGTCGAGGGCGAACAAGCTCGATAACTTCAAAACAATCGAGCGGGAACGACCAACACCGAGAAAATCCCTTGCGGATACTCCACTGGCTGGCGTCGCAGACATATCGGCTTCCGCGGAGGACGACAAGCGTGTGAATAAGAACGCCAGCGCCACTCCAAGGGCGGCGTAGAGAAGGACTACTACACGGTAGCTGTCGGAAGTAGAGAGGGATGCCTTCTGCACAACCCCCGCAGCTGCGCCGCCGCAGAAGGCGCCGAGAGCCGTTGCAAGCGAACCTGCCAGCGTGTACCACGCGAATACTTCCGTGCGGCTGCGGGCAGGAACCACGTGGGACAGGGCGGCTTGTTCGATCGAAAGGAACGGCCCGACTTCGTGACCGCTCGGACTGATCACGCCGATGGTCCCCGCAACGATCAAGAAGAGAAGATTCTTTGTTGATGCGAATGCGACGCCCGCGCCGGCCATGAGAATGGCTCCGACGATCAGCATGCGCCGCCGTCCAATTCGGTCGGCTTGAGTCGTGAGCAGAAGAGAAATCGCCATGTCGCCTGCGAGCGTCAGCGTCAGAAGCACTCCCACCTGGGCTTCGCTTAGGCCAAGACTAACCAGATAGAAGACCAGGATGACGGACAGCGCGCCGTACGCGAAGAGCCGCGTAAACCGGGAAACGAACAGGAGTACGCCATCCCTCGGCAACGTGCGGAGCGAAGCCGGTATGAGATCCCTTATCGACATCGAACTCGCCAACGGAAGCCTTCTTCCTCTCCTCCCAAGTCGCGCACAGCAATTAGCGATCTCCGACTGCCTCGTAGACGACCATCCGCGCGACCGGCTTGCCGTCCTCTTCCTGTTCCGGTGTGTATAGCCGATGCGTTTTCTGGTCCACGGCTACCGTGTGTACCGCGTGCTGGACTCGAAAGTCTTCGAGCTTGCGGTAGTGATCGGCGG
>WNGN01000794.1_pt1 | contig 20105 bp, 18 predicted proteins | sample 5400561 | NCBI WGS metagenome assembly WNGN01 (sample SAMN13153379, study PRJNA577476) | soil metagenome | isolation source: 115 cm soil or saprolite under Garry oak tree replicate 2 | place: USA:California | collected 2016-06-15
TCGAAAATGACCTCCCCCGATTCACTGGTAATGGCGGCCGTCCGATATTCCCATTCGACGGTGTCGTAAGGCGAAATGCCTTCACGCGTAAAATAACGGCCGAATTCGAGTCCCTTATGCCCCTTCGTCAGGTCCCCGTTTCCGTCGGCTTTTCTCTCCAGAACTTCCTCTTTCATGGATAGCTCCCTCCTTATATTGTGCTCGTTTTCAGTGATTACGCAAGATATCGAGGTGGACGGACAGATCAGGTCCCGGCGGCACAAATCCTGTCAGGATGCGGCGGGCAGCGTCACCGTAAAGCACGCCCCCTTGCCCGGACCATCACTTTCGGCAACGATGGTGCCTCCGTGCAGGGTGACGAGACCTTTCGCAATGGCAAGGCCAAGGCCGAGTCCTGTATAGGACTTGAGTTGAGGAGGGTGGTGGCCCTGGCGGAAACGTTCGAAAATATGCGGTAATTGGTCCTGGCTGATGCCGATGCCATTGTCGCGAACGCACAACTTCACCGTCGACGCGCCATTATAGGCCTGGATTTGGACCTCGCCATTCGGCGAAGCGAACTGGATGCAGTTTGTTAAAAGGTTCCAGCAAATCTGCCACAGACGTCGAGCGTCCCCGCGGACCATCAGCGGACGCTCGAGATCGACGTGGAGCAGAGTTCTGCTCAGAGCCGCAGTGGGTTGGATTTCATCGACCACTTTTTCGATGACCGCCACGAGATCCAACGTACTCATTTCGACTGCTATTCGACCCGCATCCAACTGGCACGCGTTCAGAAGTTCCTCGATGAGTGTCACTTGCACTTGCGCGTTTCGCTCGATGATCTCGATGGCGCGTGAACGCTGGTCATCCCGTCCGCTGCGCAAGAGAAATGCCGCTCCGATAATCGCCGTCAGCGGTGATCGCAACTCATGTGCGGCAATAGCGACGAGATCGTCTTTCTTCTTCCGTTCTCCGCTTGCAGCTTGCCGCTCCTGAATGTGTTCAATAACGAAGCCGGCCTGCACGGTGATCAACTCCAACAAAGCGGTCTCATCGTCAGAAAACGAACGGGACTCCTCAAACTGAAGCATGACTTTCCCCATCAAATTCCCGGCCGCATAGATAGGGAGCGTAAGATCATGCATCCAGCCTCGTTGAATCTCCTGCGCATCGGGTGCCAGGTTCTTGGACTCGGAAAGCGCCACAAACGCCCGATCGGGCTTGAAGATTTCCTGGACGGCATCGAGCGCGAGGGCGTACACACGCTCGACACTTTCTGCATCCCACAGTTCTGGAACGAATCGCAGAAAGAAACGCAACCCGCCCACCCCCGATTTCGCCCCTGTTGACATCGTGCGACACTACGGCTCCGCGGGGGTACGCGGCAATCGGTGAAAGGATAGATCGGGTGTAGGAGAGACCCTGACTCGCCTGGATGAAAATTTGAGGAAGGCTCAGTCCACGAGCCCCTCCTTAATCGCGTATCGGGTGAGCTCGGCATTGTTCTTCATGTTGAGCTTTTCCAGGAGGCGCACGCGATAGGTGCTGATGGTTTTGACGCTGAGGGCAAGTTCTTCGGCGACGTCCGTGACGGTTTTGCCTGATGCAATCATGCAAAGCACCTGATATTCGCGGTCGGAAAGAATCTCGTAAGCCGGCCTGGCGGTATCGGTTCCGAGATCGTAGACAAGTTTTTCGGCCAGCGAAGGGCTTACATATTTCCCACCCCGGACAACTTTTCGAATGGCCTGGACCAGTTTTGCGGGAGCGCTGTCTTTAGTTACATATCCCGATGCGCCGGCGCGCAGGACGCGCACCGCGTACTGATCTTCGGGATGCATGCTGAGGACAAGCACGGGAAGGCGCGGCGAGGCGGCATGGAGCTCCTTCAGCACGTCAAGCCCGCTCTTGTTCGGCATGGTGATATCGAGCAACACGACATCACATGGTTGATTTTTGATCACACGTATCGCTTCGTGGCCATCGGAGGCTTCACCGCTGACTGTCATTCCTCCGCTTTCCGAGACGATCCGTTTGATTCCTTCACGCACGACGGCGTGGTCGTCGACTACAACAACTTTAATCACTGGAGTGGGGTGGAAATCTCGATCCGGGTTCCCCGTCCCGGCGAGGAATAAATATTCAATTGACCACCGACACGGTGGACGCGCTCTTTCATTCCCACAATACCAAACGACTTTGGGTTACTGATTTGCTGTCTCGTGATGCCTTTGCCGTTATCAATGATAAGGATTGAAAGAACATCCTTCGCCGATTTGATTCCAATCCGAACCTCCGTAGCGCCGGCGTGCCGCATAACGTTGGTCAGGCCTTCCTGAACGACCCGAAAGAGCGCAGCCCCAACATCACGAGAGAGATTCAACGTTTCGCTTGATGATTCGAAGATGCCGCGGATGCCTGTCCGTTCCTGAAATTCGGAAAGCTGCCATTCAATAGCGGCGGACAGACCCAGTTCATCTAAGATTGAGGGACGCAATTCCGTGACGATCTGGCGAACTTTTTGGATCGTTTGATCGACCTCAGCAATCATCGATTTGATCTTCTTATGCGTCCGATTTTGTGGCTTGCTCATGATCCATGCCAAGTCCATTTTCAGGATCGTCAATGCCTGTCCTAGTTCGTCATGTATCTCGCGAGCCACCCGCATGCGTTCTTCTTCGCGGACTCCGTCGAGCCGGGCTGCAAATTCGCGGAGTTGCTCTCGTGATGCCCGGAGAGATTCCTCCGTTCGTTTATGCTTGGTAATGTCGCGAATCGTCACGGTTGTCGTGGGAGCGTGTTTGAAGTGGCTTTGGACGGGACCGAAGCTGAAGCTGTACCACCGTTCTTTGTCGCCATTGGCACCCTTCACCTCGCACGTTGAAGAATGTCCGGGATCAAAAGCAACGGCAACGCATTTTTCCATTTTGACGCGGTCTATTTCGGATACGAACTCGGTAAGCGTTGTCCCAGCCAACGCACGGGTCGAATAACCCCACAGGGGACGGTTACAGAACGTGATGCGGGCTTTGCGATCGACCGTCATGATGGTATCGGGAGCGTTTTCGACCAGCGAAAACCAATTATTCAGAGTCTCCTTCAGTTGGTTTTCGATCGCCTTCGTTTCGCTTAAATCAAGTATCGCCAGCCGGTAAATGACATCAAGGCCTCGAAGCGAGGACCCTATCGAAAGCTGGACCGGCACGACCCTATCGTTAATGAAGAGCTCGAGGGCGGCAGTTTCTGTTGCCGGGACCTGCCGAAGACGGGCCAGGAAGTTCAAAAAGCGGGATACGTCCTGCCGCGCGACGAACACAACGAAGGGCCGTTGCCGTAACCACTCGATCGGAAAGGCAAGCAGGCGGCCCGCTTGCTCATTGAGATCGAGGATCATGCCCGCTTTGTCGAGGCTGATCAGGGAGATGGGAGCGAAGTGATACAGCTCCTCGTAACGCCGCAGCGCTTCCCTCAACTGCTCGCGTGTCTGCTGATGTTCTTCCTGCTGCTGGAGTTCTTCTGCCTTGGCCTGAAGCCGCTCTACCTCGCGTTTCTGATATTCTTCTCCCCGCACAGCAGTGAGCGAAGCGTGAGCCCGATGGGGAGAGGCTTCCAGAGAAGTCAACCGTGTTGTCAATGGCGCGGAGCGTTTTCGCCGTAGTTCCTTCATGCTTTTGCCCGACGCGTATCGATATCCAACAAAACGATTACAACACCGTCGATCTTGTTGTCGAGGGTGCGATATGGCCTGATTCTCATCGAATACCATCTTCCTTCGTGATCTTCAACCCGGAATTCCTGTATTTCTAGAGAGTCGATCGTCCGTTGGATCGCTTTTCGCAGATCCGGCGTTTTGACGTTGGGTTTGACGTCGGTGACGGGCCGGCCGACATCGGATGGAATCAGATTCATGACCTTTTCGGCCATCGGCGTGAAGCGCCGTATCCGAAAGTCGTTGCCAAGCATGATGATCGGTATATTGACGCTGCTCAGCAAATTACTGAGATCGCTGTTGACTTTTGAGAGCTCCTCGTTCCGGTTTTGCAATTCTTCGTTGACCGTCGTCAGCTCTTCGTTGGTGGACTGAAGCTCCTCTTTCGCGGTTTCCAGCTCTTCATTGATGCTTTGCAGCTCCTCATTGCTGGATTGGATTTCCTCATTCGCCGAGCGCAACTCTTCATTCGTGGTCCTCTGCTCCTCGATGATCGACTGCAGATATTCCCGGCTTGCGTCCAGTTCCTCTTTCAAGCGCTTGTTTTCAAGCTCCAGTTGAGACATTTCCCTTTTACCGGTTTTCGTGGCCGGCGCCGCCTGTGTCTTGTTTTTCTTCGGTTCTTCGATAATGGAACGGTTTGCTTCTTCAAAGACGACCAAGTAGTAGCGCTCACCACCCGGAATATTCTTGATTGGGCTGATTTCGAAATTGACCGTCTTCAAGCCGCTGTCCTCCTGGACAAGCACACCGTCTTTACGGACGGCGCCATCTCGTTTGGCTTTCTGAAAGGCTGTGCGCAGTTCTAGATGAAGACCGGTTTTCACCATTCTCAACAAATTCAAAGTCGCATCGCCCGGAAGCGGATCGAGAAACGGTCCGGTTTGCCCGAAGAATTGGACAATTTCGAGCCGGTCGTTGACGATAACGCTGGGCGGAGAGTACCGATACAACAGCATCTGCTCCCCGATTTTCTGCAGATCCAGCGTTTTGGCCACTTCGGCGTTTACCCGAATTTCCTGGTCTGCGTGAAAGCGGGGGCCGAAATCGAACGGGACAAGGGACTGCACCGGTTTTTTCGTATAAATCCTGTTCTTCTTGTCCAGCGGAACGAAAAGCTCTCCGAAACCTCCAACGGTTTCCGAAGAACCCAGGAACAAGATTCCACCCGGATTCAAGGCATAGTGAAACAGGGGAAGGATTCTCTTTTGCAGGACCTGTGACATGTAAATCATCACATTGCGGCAACTGATCAGGTCCAGCTTTGAAAACGGCGGGTCCTTGGCCAGATCCTGTTTCGCAAAAACGACGATGTCTCGAATGTGTTTGTTGATCTGATATCCGTTCTCGACCTTCAGGAAAAAGCGGCGCAACCGTTCCGAGCTGATGTCCATCGCAACACTTTCCGGATAAATGCCTGCCCGGGCCTTGCTGATGATGCCTTCACTTAAATCGGTTGCGAAAACTTGGATCTGCGTATTGGGCGCTTTCTCGCCTAAAGACTCCAAAAGGATGATGGCTATCGAATAGACTTCCTCACCCGTCGAGCAGCCGGGCACCCAGATTCGGATCGGAAGGTTTGGACCTTTTTGAGCCATGATGGCGGGAAAAGCGACGGTCTTCAAAGCTTCGAAGGAATCCGGCTCGCGAAAGAAGCTGGTGACATTGATCAGGACGTCATTAAATAGTGCTTCGACTTCGTCCCGATGCCTGCGGAGATACTGAAGGTAGGCTTCCAGTTTGTCGATTTTCCGGAGGAACATCCGCCGCGTGATTCTCCGTTTGATCGTGCCCGGTTTGTAAAAACTGAAATCGACGCGGCTGAAATTGCGCAACAAGAAGAAGATCTTATTCAGGGTTGCGTCCGGCGTTATTCGCTCTTCGGCCTCAGGCCTTTCATCCGGGCCAAGGACCTTTACGTGGGTCGCAATGCGTTTCAATTCGCGGGCGATCGCTTCCGGCGGCAGGACGAAGTCCACGTTGCCTGCGGCGATTGCGCTGCGGGGCATGGCACTGTATTTGGCCGACTGCGCATCCTGTGCAAAGGTGACGCCGCCCAGGGCCTTGATCGCCTGTAATCCCAGCGTGCCGTCGGAGGCGGTCCCGGACAGGATTACGCCGATGGAGCGGCTTTGATGGGTGTCGGCGAGCGACCGGAAAAACGAATCGATCGGCATGCGCAGACCGCGATCCGGACTTAAGGGCGAGAGGTGCAGCACGCTGTCGGAAATCGACATGTCGGCGTTGGGTGGGATGACATAAACATGATTGCCTTGAACCCGCATTCCCTGGGTGACCTCGACGACGGGCATCCGAGTCGCTTTGGCCAGCAACTCCGACAGCATGCTTTCGTGTTTCGGCGCAAGATGCTGTACCAGCACAAACGCCAAACCGGTATCGTTGGGCAACGATCTCAGCAACTGCTCAAACGCTTCCAGACCACCCGCCGATGCGCCAACGCCGACGACCGACAGCGGATGTGCGTTTGTGGGACTCCCGCGTCTGGATGAAACCTGCTTGGCTGCCTGTGGAGTGGTCGCGGGCTTTGCCGGGACACGTGCGCGGGCATTTTTATCGCTCCTGGAAGGCCGGATGTTCGGCCGCTTGGCTTTCTTCGCCATCAAAACCTCCGGGCGGCCCATTATCCCCCATATCGCACTTCACTATACGCCCTAAAACACCGTCCGGGGGAAATTGGCCCACACAAAAAGGCACAAGATTCACAAAAGCTTGTGGTTTTTGTGCCTTTTTGCGGCTAGTTCAAAAACCCGCGGATTCGCGCCAGGGCCTGCGCGGCCGGTGTGTAATCTTTGTTCTGGGCGAGCGCCTTGCGATATTCCTCTTTCGCGCGAAGCCAGTCGTGCTTGGATTCATAAACGCGGCCGAGGTTCATGTGAGGGTAGCAGTAGCTTTCGTAGCGCGGAGCCTGAAGAGCGCGCTCCAGCCAGGGAATGGCTTCGTCGATCTGGCCCTTCATGATGAGATAGGATCCGATATCGTTGTAAGGATTTCCAAACGTAGCATCGACGTCGATCGCCTTGAGGCACTCGGCAATCGCGTCGTCAATGCGGCCCATCCAACTGTATGTCCAGCCGAGAAACGTGTGAGCTTCCGCGGTCGGATACGCGTCAATCGACTTCTTGTAGAGTTCGACGGCCTCGTCCAACTCCTTTTTCATCTGGTGTTCGTAAGCCTTTCGAAAAAGCCGGACCGCGCGTTCCTGGCGTGCTTCTTCTGCCATTGATCAAATAAATTCCAAAGCGACACGTTCGGGGATGATCTTTTTCTTGTAGGCCTCCTGAAACAGTCTGCGCACCGCCTGCTTCCCCTCGCTGCCGTAGTCGAGCGTCAATTCATTCACGTACATCCCGATAAACCGGTCTACACGCTGCGCGTCGAGGCCTCGCGAAAATTGAATCGCGTAGGCGGTGGCCTCCTCGCGATGATCCAGACCGTATTGGATGCTGTTGCGGATATCTTGCGCGACCCGCTCAATAACTTTTCGCCCGAGATCGCGTTTGATGACGTTGCCGCCGAGCGGCAGCGGCAATCCGGTTTGTTTGAGCCACCATTGTCCGAGATCGACAACCTTATGAAGACCTAATTCACGATACGTGAGCTGGCCTTCGTGGATCAGAAGCCCCGCATCGTTATTTCCTTTCTGGACCTCATCGAGAATTTTGTCGAACGGGACAACTTTGTATTTGACCGCGGGCTCGAACAGTCGCAGTACGAGAAATGCAGATGTCAACGTCCCGGGAATCGCCACGATTTTGTTTGCAAGAGCTTTCGCGCGCATCGGCTTTCCCGAAACAACAATCGGGCCGTAATTCCGGCCCATGCTCGCGCCGCAAGACAGCAGCGCGTATTTGTCCGCCATGTAGGCATAAGCGTGGAAGGAAATGGCTGAGACGTCGTACTCGCCGATCATAGCCTTCTTGTTTAGCGTTTCGATGTCGCTGAGCGTATGAACATAATTCAAATCGCCCGTATCGATCTTCCGCGTCGCCAGCGCGTAAAACATAAAGGCATCGTCCGAGTCCGGGCTGTGTGCGACATGAATATCCTTTTTCATAGCGTCCAAGAATAGCAGAAGAATTAGCCACAAAAAGGCACAAGATTCACAAGAGGGTTTGTGATTTTTGTGCCTCTTTGTGGCTAATTTCCCACATTGTCGATAAGCCGTGTGCCGCCGATCCAGACGGCAGCAGCGATTCGAACGGAATCAGAAATAGTCGAGAGCGGTTGAATTTCGGTGGGATCAACGATCTCCAAATATTCGACGCGGACGAGGGGCTCGGACTCGAGGATCGCGATCGCGGCTTCTCGAACCTTCGATGCATCGCGCTCGCCGGAGCGAATACGCTTGACTGCTTCTTCGAGCGCACGGTAAAGAACCGGTGCGGCTTTCCGCTCGGCGGAATTCAAGTGCTGATTCCGCGAGCTGATCGCCAAACCGTCGGGCTCGCGGACCGTCGGTACCGCGGCAATTTCGACGGGAATATTCAGATCCGCCACCATGCGCCGGATGACTGCCAGCTGTTGCATGTCCTTTTCGCCGAAATAGGCGCGGTCCGGCCGGACGATGTTGAACAATTTCAGAACAACCGTTGCCACTCCGCGGAAATGCCCCGGCCGGAATTTGCCGCAGAGGTGTTCGCTCACCCGCGTGACCTCCGCGAAGGTCAACGGCGGGAGCGGGTACATTTCGTCCGGCGATGGATTGAAAACGACGTCCGTACCCTGCCGCCGGCAAATCTCCACGTCCTTTTCCAATGTTCGCGGATATCTCGCGTAATCCTCGTTTGGACCGAATTGAAGAGGATTGACAAAAATGCTGACGACAACAATGCCGCATTCCCTGCGCGCCCCTCCAATCAACGCTTCATGACCCGGATGGAGCGCGCCCATGGTCGGAACAAGGCCGATGACGCTACCGGAACTTCTCGGTAAGGCAAGCGCTTCTCGAACGTCCTTAACGGTTTGGACTACATTCACGGGCGGCGCCGTATCAATTGAGATTTCGCGCTTCTCTCGAGGCTGCGCTACCGCGCTCACGTTCGGCGCGGCCTTGCGCTTCGCCCGCTTCGCTCGTCGATCGGCGGATGTCCTCGATGTATGCGCGCGCCGCTGAAACAATTTGTTCGGAAAGCTGCGTGTATTGCTTCGCGAAGGGCGGAACGGGACCCTCCGAGAGTCCAAGCATGTCGTAACTGACGAGGACCTGACCGTCGCACTCCGGACCAGCACCAATGCCGATCGTAGGCACTTTCAAACTGGACGTTACCCGACCGGCCAACTCGGCAGGAATCGACTCGAGGACAATCGCAAACACGCCCGCCTTCTCGAGAACATCGGCATCTTTAAGAAGGCGTTCCGCAGCCTCCGAATCGCGGCCCTGCGGGCGAAATCCGCCCAACTGATGGACCGATTGAGGCGTCAACCCAAGATGCCCCATAACCGGAATTCCGATATCGACCAGCCGCTTGGCTGTCTCCACAATATGGCTCCCGCCGCCTTCGATCTTCACGGCTGCCGCGCCGCCTTCCTGAATCAACCGGCCGGCATTTCGCATGGCTTCTTCCATGCCGAGCTGGAATGTGAGAAAGGGCATGTCGGCCACGATCAGGGCCCGCTTCGCGCCACGGCTCACGGCCTTCGTGTGATGAATCATCATGTCGAGGGTCACCGGGAGTGTATTATCAAAGCCCAGGACAACCATGCCGACCGAATCTCCAACCAGAATGATGTCGACACCCGCGCGGTCCAACAGCCGTGCCATAGTGTAGTCATACGCTGTTAAGACGGCGATCTTCTCGCCGCGTTCTTTCATCACCCGAAGATCAGGAACCCGTACTGGTTTCATTTCCTATAAGAATACACGCGTCTGGTGGGGAGATATAAGCCTGTAGTGTACCTGCCGCCACACAATGCGTGTCGACAGCGCCGAAGAGATCATATTGTAAAGATAAAGCAGCGCCACCAGGGGTGAACACAGAATATAGAACCAACCGTGGGTCGAGCGCGCCGGCTGCGGCAGAGTGGTTTGAACAGCTCGATAACGCCTCCAGTTATTCGCGACAGACAGTAAGTAGACCACGAGCCAGAGAAACGGATGCGTGAACGGCAGGATCAGGGCTGCCGTATTGAAGATCGCATATCCGGCAAAACCGACGCGCCAAAGGCGTCTGTGATAAACCCGCGTGATGACGATCTGACGTGTTGTAAATTCGAAAAGCTCTCGCCACGTGCACTCACCGTAGGTTGGGATCAGGCACTCCGGGATGAATACGATCTTCATGCCCTCGCGGTGGGCGGCATTTGTGATCGCATAATCGTCGCTCACCGCCCCGCACCAGGCACGAAGGATATCCAGCCGCTCGAAGGCTTGACGATATATCGCCATCGATCCGCCCCAGGCGAAATTTCGATCGTGAGGGCCAAGAACGCCGAGCGATGAAGCATTCCACGCCGAACGCATCAGCGTCGGCAGATGCGCGCGCCTCACGGTGTACCAGCGGTATCCGGTCGTGATATTTGTCGCATCCAGGGCCGCAATCAGCTTCGAAAGCCAATCATGCGGGAAACGCGCATCCGAGTCGCAAAAAACGTAGATATCGGCGCTCTGGCCGGCGCGAGTCACGGCGTATGCCAGGTTGTGGACCTTTTGGCCGCGATCGGTAGCCCGCCCGGCCACTAGAATGTTGCTGATGCCGAGGTGGGGAAGTGCCGTGTATGCGGGATCGTCGCTCGACTCCACGATGAAGTGCGTTTCGTAGTTGCCGTAATCCTGCTCGAGAATCGAGCGGATGTTCTGGCCGAATTCCGCGTCGGTTCCCTTGCATGGACAAAAAACGGCAATTCGCTCGCGGGCTGAGCGGGGCGCAGGCCGGAATGTTCGGATGTGGCGAGCGGAGCGCCGGCTTTCGAGCACAGTAAAGATGCCCTGAAGAATGGCGAGGAAGGCTAGTGCAATGGTCATCCGGTTCCGCCGCTACAGCCCCTTCAATCCCACATCCGATTTACAAGCCACGCGGGGCTCACCCGCAGCCCAGCCGCAAAGGCGCGTCGATGTGCCAACAACCTCCGGATCATCGCTCCGATCATCCTTTTCGCCGCCCACCGCCGCCCCCATTCCGCTTCATACTCCGCCTTCATCTCCTCATAGTTCGCGCCGCGCCGGATTCCTTGTGCCACAATCTGTGCGGCGAGCATGCCCGTCTCGAGCGCGTGCCGCATCCCTTCACCGCAAAACGGATCCACCATGCCGGCTGCATCACCCACGGCGATGAAGTCTCCGGGCAATCTATCGTAAGCGAGCGGTCCGGTCACCAGGCAGTCTCCTCGATCGATATATTGGCGCAGCGCATCTTTCTTTACCAGGAAACACGAGTTCGAGCGTCCGCGCTCAACCGATACGGACCCTCCATAGCCGTGATCGAAGAAGGAAAATTTCAGCACGGGACCCTGGGTCCCAGGCTCAACGTACTGGATTCCAAAATCTCCGGCACCTCGGCGTTTGGTGAACCGGCTCAACTTCCCCGCCGCATCGATCACCACCGAGCATTCCATTCCGTTCACGTGAAACATGCGGCCATGACGCTTTACCTCGTGAACCCCGCATCCCTGCTTCACGCGTGTATGTCCGGCCACCACCTCATCCAGCACAGTGCGCGAAATGCCCAGGCCCCGCCTCTTAAATGGGAACTCGACTTCCGCGGATCCGGCGCGTACGCGCGCCGAAGTCACTTCAACAGCGCCTGCGTCCAGAATCTCATCGACGAGACCGAGCTGGCCCAGACAATCGACCGCACCTGGCGAAAGAAAACCGCCACAGACTTTTGGACGTGGAAAGCGGTCGCGTTCCAAAGCTATGGCATCGATGCCCATGCGCTCCAGTCGCCGCACACAAGCGGCGCCTGCAAGGCTTCCACCGATAACGATCACGTCGTGCACGCTCATTTTTCCGCTACCAGTACGAGACGGTACGGAAAGCTCCTATAGACGCGCGCCGGCACGCCGGCGCGCTCTGCGATTCGCAAGAGTTCGTGCGGCTGGAACGCGCGCAGGACGGACACCGGCCCGTCGTGCTTGACCATCGCGCTCCTGCTAAAACCCGCAACCAGGGCGCGAATTGACCAATAAGCGACAGGGTGACGATGCAAATCGTTAACCAGTACAAGCCGCCTCGAGACCCGCCACATGTTTTCGAGCGCACGAACACAGTTGCCGTCAGACAGATGGTGAAAGAAAAGCGAAGCCATGACCACGTCGAACGTATCATCGCTGAACGGCAGTTCCAACGCGTCGGCTCGAACAGGCCATGAAGTGCGTGCAAACTCGAGTCCTTTAAGATTCACATCTAAAACGACGATTCGCGCGCGCATGCGGCCGAGCAACGCTTCGCTGACATCACAAGCTCCTGCCGCCACATCGAGCATCAGCAGGTTCGACTCACTCGGAAGAAATCGCTGGATGGCGCGTATGCCGCCCAAACGGCGATTGATGATCTCCAGTTCACGATACGCCTGATCGAACTCAGAATCGGGCCGGCCCAGATCGTCCATGATCTCCGACGCGTCTACGCGGCGGGAAAAGTTAGGCATTTCCGAGGACGATGGCCGAGTTTTTCGAACCGAACCCGATGCAGTTGGCGAGCGCGTATCGCACGCGCGCCTCGCGGGGAATGCGAGGAACATAATCGAGGTCGCATTCCGGATCGAGCTGATCCAGATTCAAAGTCGGCGGGATGAGGCCTTTGTTCATCGCAAAAAGAACTGCGCTGATTCCGGCCGCACCGCTGGCGCCTTGCGGATGGCCAACCATCGATTTCGTTGCGCTCATGGGAATACGCCCGGCGCGTTCTCCAAAACAGTGCTTGATGGCACGCGTCTCGATGCGGTCGTTCAAAACCGTCGACGTGCCGTGTAGATTGACGTAGTCGATGTCGTCGGTCCTCAGGCCGGCATCCTCGATCGCCATCGACATCGCCCGCGCCGGCTCGACACCGGACTCGTCGAGACGCACGCGATGATGGGCATCGCACGTGGACCCGTACCCCAGAATCTCAGCATAGACGGGCGCGCCGCGGCTTCGTGCCGACGTTTCGGTCTCCACAAGATAGATCCAGGCTCCCTCGCCAAGTACAAATCCATCACGGTCTTTCGAAAATGGACGCGATCCCATCTCCGGCCGGTCGTTCCACGACTCCGTCAAGATCCGCATCAGACAGAAGCCGGCAAGGATTCCGGGAGCGAGCGGCGCGTCCACGCCACCGCTGATAACGATATCGGCACTCCCGTGGATGACGGCATCGCAGGCGTAAAACAAAGCGTCGGTCGAGCTGGTACAGCCGGTCGAAACAACATGACTCGCGCCGTGGAAACGAAACGCCATCGAAATTTCACTGCTGAGCGTTCCGATAGTCGATGTCGGAATGGTATAAACGCTCGCTTTTTTCGGCTCGCCTCGGAACCAATGCTCGTATTGTCGCTCCGTAAACTCCAGACCACCACCGCCGCTGCCGATGATAACGCTGATGCGGCGCCGCTCCTCGAGCGTCAACATCTCCGGATTCAGTTTCGCGTCCTCGAGTGCCTGACGTGTCGCAATGATGGCCAATGCCGCGGCGCGCGAGACATGAGGACGCTCTTTCGCGCGAAAGAAATCATAGGGATCGATGCCCTGGATTTCACCGGCAATCTGAACGGGAAACGGCGCAGGATCGAAAGTGCTGATGCGCCGGACACCGCTTCGAGCGTCGCGGAATCCGTCCCAAAGCTCGTCCCGCGAATTTCCCAACGGTGTGATGCACCCAAAGCCACTGACGACAATTCGATCACGACGGGCATTTCGGCTGCGGTTGAAAGCCACAGAGAAATCATACACTGCCGCTCTAAAGTCGGCTGTATTTCACGCCGATAAGACAATTGGGAGACCCGTTATGGACATTCTTCCCGTAGACAACCTAACGAGACTCATCGAAACCACACGTCACCAGGATCGCGAACAGCCTCAACGACGGCAATCGCCGCGAAAGCGAGAGAAGATCACTCCGGCGGCGCCGCTGTATACACCGGACGGCCATCTGGAGCAGGATCAGGTGTCGAAGATCGACGTCGTTGCCCGAGCTAAGGGAATAGCCACAAAAAGGCACAAAATTCACAAAGTGTTCCGCTTTCGTGGATCTCTTGTGTTTTTTTGTGCCTTTTTGTGGCCGATTCTCTTTCCGTATCCCCCCGATTGACTTTTGCGATTCCTCCCGACTACTGTAAAATTTTTTCGGAGGATTCATGGGCGAAAACACCGTCGAGATCACGGATTCCAACTTTGAATCGGAAGTCGTGAAGTCGACTACACCGGTGCTGGTAGACTTCTGGGCAGCGTGGTGTGCTCCATGCCGTGCGCTGGCTCCCACCATTGATTCCATCGCCGTGGAATATAAGGGCCGCGTCAAAGTCGGCAAGCTCGATGTGGACGCGAACGGCTCGACCGCCGCACGCTTCAATATTCGAGGTATTCCAACGCTGCTGGTCATCAAGGACGGCCAAGTGAAAGAACAGATTGTCGGCGCTGTCGACAAAAGCGTCATCACCAAAGCTCTCGATAAACACCTTTAACGAAAATGAATCTCGCAGTCGTCGGCATGCAGTGGGGCGACGAAGGAAAAGGTAAGATCGTCGACATCCTGTCGGAAGAATTCGACTGCGTCACGCGATACCAAGGTGGACACAACGCCGGTCATACCGTCAGCTTTGGAAATCGCCGTCACGTTCTGCACCTGATCCCATCCGGAATTTTTCAGCCGAAAGTGACCTGCGTTATTGGTTGCGGAGTGGTTCTGGATCCTCTCGCGCTCATCGAGGAGTCTCAGGCGATCGAGCAGGCCATGTCCATCCACACTGAAGGCCGCCTGTTCGTGTCCAACCGCTGCCATCTGATATTGCCGTACCACCGCGTGCTGGAAGCGGCCATCGAGAAGCAACTCGGCGAGCGCCGCATCGGCACGACCTCCCGCGGTATCGGTCCCGCATACGAAGACAAAATGGGACGACGCGGCCTTCGGGTATGCGATTTGATGAGTCCGGAGACACTCCGGGAAAAGATTGCCGGACTCGTGGCCGAAAAGAACCGCACGCTCGAAGCGCTAAAGTACCCCCAGACGATTGAGCCGGATCCGATCTGCGACTCCTATGCGGGTTACGGGGAAAAGATCAAAAAGTACGTCTGCGACACCTCGGCCTTACTGAACAAGCTGATCCGCGAAGGAAAACCCATCCTTTTTGAAGGCGCTCAGGGAACGCTGCTTGACGTCGATCACGGAACATTTCCGTATGTGACATCGTCCAATGCAGCCGCCGGCGGCGTGCCGGCCGGGGTCGGTATTTCACCAAAATATGTCCATCGCGTCCTTGGAATCTGCAAGGCGTACACGACCCGGGTAGGCGGCGGGCCGTTTCCCACCGAATCGGTGGAGGCGGGCGAACAACTTCGCAACCGCGGGAACGAATACGGCTCGACGACCGGACGGCCGCGCCGTTGCGGGTGGTTTGATGGTCCGGCAGGGCGATATGCCGCGATGATCAACGCGCTGGACTCCCTTACCGTCACGAAGGTCGATGTGCTCGACGCGTTCGCGGAAATTCCGTTCTGCATAGATTACAAATATAGAGGATCCATATTGACGGAATTTCCCGCCGACGTAGCGATCCTCTCCGCAGTGGAACCCGTCTACAAGACAATGCGCGGCTGGCAAGCGGCTACCGCAGGCATCAGAGAATGGTCAAAGTTGCCGGGCGCTGCGCAGGACTACCTCAAATTCCTTTCCGACTATTTGGAAGTGCCCTTGAGCATGGTGTCGACCAGCCCATCGCGCGATGAAACGATCCGGCTGTAGTTAGCCAAGTCAGAAATGTCAGCTGTCAAATGGCTTGTTGTGCGATGTCGAATGTACTTGGTGCGATTTACCAAACCGCCAAATGGCGATCTGGCCATTTTGTACGAAGCCGGTCAATAGGTCATTCGGTAATCTAGTGATTGAAACAAGTACATTACACAACACACAACAAGCCATTTGACAGTTGACATCTGGCGCCGGTTCCTAATCAGCCTTCCCGAACACCACGCCCTTTTTCTCCGGTCCCAATGACACCACAACCGCCGTGCTCGCGAACACCACCAGCGCCGTGAGGGCCATGGCATTCGAGTAGCTGGTGGCGCTGCCGAAGAGTGCTTGCAGATAGGTGATGCTGCCGGCTAACAGTATTCCACATTGATAAGCGAAGCCCGGCATGAATCCCCGGATCTGGTCGGGCACGAGTTCCGAGATATGCGCGGGCACCACACCCCACGCGCCGTGTACGCCGAATTGAATGAAAAACGCGCCCAGAGCCAGCATGGCGATCGTGGGAGAAAATACCCAGAGCGGAATCACAAGCACAGCCAGGCCGAGACCGCAGGCAATCGACCGGCGTCTTCCGAATCGATCGGAGGTTAGAGCCACAAGAATACCGCCAACGAGTGCGCCAAGGTTCGCAATCATCGTCATTACCGCGGCGCCCTGCGCGGAGAATCCGCGCTGGGTTTTGAGGAATGTCGGATACATGTCCTGAGTGCCGTGACCACAAAAACCCATGAAGGTCAGGAAAACCACGAGATAAACAAACACCCGCAGATTGGACCAGATCGTGGACCACAATTCACTCCACTGCTTGCGATGCGTCCGTTCCCACACTTCCGATTCTTTCACGTTCGTTCGGATGAATAATGCGAGGAGCGCCGGCGCGCCGCCGACAAAGAACAGCGCGCGCCAGCCGAAGTGCGGGACAATGAAGAAATACGCAATAGAGGCCAACAAATTTCCCGTCGTGTAGCCCTGCTGCAGAATGCCGGAGAGCAGACCGCGCCATTTGGGTGAGATCTTTTCCATGACAAGAGAAGTGCCCGCTCCCCATTCACCGCCCATGGCAATGCCGAACAGCGCACGCACAATGAGAAACGTTGTGAAGTTAGGTGCCAGCCCAGACGCGACCGACAGAATGGAGAACGCGACAACATCGATCATCAGGGGTTTCCGGCGGCCATACCTGTCCGCCATCAGGCCAAATAGAAACGCGCCGAGCGGCCGAAACGCGAGTGTGATCGTGATCGTCAACGCTACTTCGGCGTTCGTCCGGCCGAAATCCTTCGCAATCTCGGTCAGCACCATCACGACGACAAAGTAATCGAAGGAATCGAGTGTCCAGCCAATGGTCGAAGCAAGAACCGCATTCCAATTGTCGCGGATTTGCGCCCTTGACAGAGTTTGCGCCGCGCTGGCGACTGCGGATGACATCACAGTCCCGGTTTGTATGTCTTACTGAAACCGTTCCGCGTATTGACAACAGTGAACGTTCCGTCCTGTTGTGCCGAGACCTTGATCCAGTATGCCGTACCGTTATGCGCCGGCGGTGGAGGCGTGTTCGGGCCGGGCTGTGGCGCCGGTATCGGAGCGATCGGCATTGCGGATGGGGCTTCATCGATTCCGTTGGCGATGAAGAGACCGGGCACGGTGTATTCCTGCCCGCTCAACTGCGAGAAGTGGATTTGCCAGAGATCTTCGAGGCCTGGCGAGGTATGCACCGTCTTCATCACTTCGGGCTCGCCGCCTTTCCGCGTGCCGTCGTTCATGACTGCAACACGTGGATGGAGAGCATGAACGACGACTTCCGAATTAGAAGTGGCCTGACCGTGGTGAAGACCCAGAAGGACGTCCACTGTGCCGATGCGATTCACCGGGCACATCAGCTCGAATTCCTTGTTCTTCGTCAGATCGCCTAGATGGATCGTACGGAATTTTCCGAAAGTGATATACGTCCCGACCGATTGCGGATCTTCCGCGTTGTTCTCACCCGCCTTGAAATTGGCACAGTACGGATTTCGGGATCCCGCACCAGACAAGGGGTTCTTGATCACTTGGCCCGCGGACGTCACAATCCGCGCGTCGAATCCTGTAATGGCGATCTTGTCGCCCGGTTTCGCGACCGTATGTTTGCCCTTCGCCACAATCTGTGGATAGGTCTTTTCCAGAAAGTCGTCGGCCAATTGGCCCGGCTGAACGTTCGGGCCGTGATCGATAAATTCCCGAATCGGGACCTTCGAGGCCAGTTCCGCCAGCCCCCCAAAGTGATCACCATGCCAATGAGTCACAATCAGGTGATCAATCTGCTGAAGGCCTGCATCTTTGATCGCGGCCACAATGCGGCCGGCGTCGCGAGGAGCCGCAGCGCCCGCATTGCCGGTGTCGATCAGCAACGATTCGCCCGAGGGCGAAACGAAAAGCGTCGCGTTCCCGCCTTCGACATCGATGACATAAATCTCCAGATTTTTCGATGCGGCAAATACGGTGCAACTCAAAACCAAAAACATCACTATCCACTTGCGCATTGTGACCTCCTTAGGCCGGCACATTAACAGAAATCCCCAGCTATTTAACAGCGAATACCCAGACTGCGCCGCCCTGGGGCACTTCCGGAAATTCTCCGGGGCGCGCGCGATTCAGGACACCTTGCATGGCGACGGCATCGACGCCCCATCCCGACTGCACTGCAACGTACTGCTTGCCATCAACCATAAACGACACGGGCTGGCCGGTGATGCCGGAATTCGTGGGGAACTGCCACAGGAGCTTCCCTGTCTTCGCGTCGAATGCGTGGAACATTCGATCATTCGTGCCGCCGGTGAAGACGAGACCGCCTGCTGTCGCCAACATTGGTCCCCAGTTCATAGACGTCGGGTACATGTGGGTCCAGACTTTTCTCCCGGTATCGACGTCCCAGGCCTGAACTTCACCAACGTGGTCCGCGCCCGGTACGAGATAGGTCGTATTTCGCGCGCCGATGAATCGGCTGCCGGGAGTGTATGGAACCTCCTCTTCTCCGATTAAGGTTCCGCAAAGATTCTCGTTGGCAGGGATGTAGATCATCCGTGTCTTCGGACTAAATGCGATCGGCGGCCAGTTCTTGCCGCCCCAAAGTGAAGGACAAAAATCCGCCAATTTGCCGGTCCCGGGCTTTCGCGCGAGATCGACATCGGGCCTGCCGGTCTCGGGATCAAGGCTCTTGAATACGTTTTGATGCACGAAGGGTTTGCCTTCAACAAAACTGACCCTGCCGCTCGACCGCTCGAGGAACCAAAGATAGCCATCGCGGGCTACATCGATCAAACCCTTATAGAGTCTGCCGCCACGTTTGAAATCCACGAGGATTGGCGGAGAGACTTCGTCCCAGTCCCAGGATTCGTTCGGAGTGTACTGGTAATGACCCTTGATCGTGCCGGTGCCCGCATCGACTGCTATTGTTGACGCAGTGTAGAGATTGTCACCCGGACGCTTGTCGCCGATCCAGGAACCCCCGTTTCCGGTTCCCACGAAAAGCAGGTTCGTCTCCGGATCGTAATTGGGAGTCACCCAAACCGAGCCTCCGCCATTCTTCCATTGATCGCCCTTCGGCCAGGTTTCGCTGCCCGGCTCTCCCGGCGCGGGCACGGTGAAGGTTCTCCACAGCTCCTTTCCGGTATCGGCGTCGAATGCAGCAATGAAGCCGCGAATCCCAAACTCGCCACCGGATGCGCCCACGAACACTTTTCCGTCAACGGCCAACGGCGCCATTGTGGTGTAGTAGCCGTTCTTGTTTTCTTCAATCTTTGCGGTCCAGACTTCCTTGCCTGTCTTCGCCTCAATGGCGACAAGCACCGCCTCGCCGACAGCGAAGAACACTTTATCCGCGTAAAGTGCCAGGCCGCGCGTCGTTGGATGCGGCACAATTGCGCCTTCAGCGAACGGTCTTCGGAACCGCCAGAGGAGCTTGCCTGTCTTCGCCTCGATAGCAATGACTTGATTTCCCGGTGTAGCCACAAACATGACGCCGTTGTTGACAATCGGGGGCGCCTCGTGCCCGCTGACCATGCCGGTTGAAAATTCCCAAACGGGAAAAAGCCGCTGGACATTCTTCGTCGTGATCTGCTCGAGCGGGCTGTATCCCCAGCCGTCGTACGTGCGGCGCACCATCAACCAGTCGCCATCCTCGGGCTTCTTCAGACGCTCCGCAGTCACCGGCTTGTAATTCGCGAGAACCGCTGCGACCGGAGCCGGCGGTTGGGCCGGTTGGGCCGGCGGCTCTTGTGCGGCAATCGTGCCGGCAATCAGGATCAATGCGGCTATTCGAACGATGGACATGAGACCTCCTCGCATAAAAGGAGAACGAACCACACAAGACACGATGAAGATCACAAAGGCACAAAAAGACGACTTTTTGTGGTTCGTTCTCCTTTCCTTGGGCAAAGTGTCTGAAGTGTAGAATCTTCGCACGATGGAAACCGGGTTGGCGGGTTCCTGATATTCTCGGCGAACCTCTTTTGACCGTCGCTGAATTTCGGT
>WNGN01002316.1_pt1 | contig 20067 bp, 18 predicted proteins | sample 5400561 | NCBI WGS metagenome assembly WNGN01 (sample SAMN13153379, study PRJNA577476) | soil metagenome | isolation source: 115 cm soil or saprolite under Garry oak tree replicate 2 | place: USA:California | collected 2016-06-15
GTCTCGAGTGGAATTGGCGTAACCGCGCCTCTGGGGGTAAAGAGATCTACCAGCGTCTTCGCGTTCGGCATCCATTCTTCGAGCACCCAGTTGCGTATGAACCAGCGCCCTCCCAGCCAGGCGCTCAAATTCGCGAAAAAGTAGTTGCTGGTATTTGTACTATCGAGCCCAGCAGTCTTTGCGACTTCAAGAATATCGCCTGTCCACATCATGGAGTGCGCAAATCCTTCCCCGTTGGTGGAATTTGACACTAGTTGCCGTACGTTAAGACACAAAACGACGACATTTGGCGTTGAACCTTCCATAGCAAGACGGCGCAGGCCAAAATACCAATCCAGATAAGTAGTGTTTTCGATAGGGAGAACTGCAACGCGATATTGCGACGACGACACCTCGCGCAACTTATCCCGATCGATACCTTCCTGCAACAGTGAATTCCCTATTATCAGGACGGTTTTCATGCCCTGGGGAACGCGCTGTGACAGTCTCAAGGCGGCCTGACGGTCTGCATTGTGGCGGCGTTCTACCCGGCTGACCCGAGGAACTACGGTCTGCATCACGAATTCGAGAGCCGCGAAATATAGCAGCAGCGCAAGCAATAGCAGCACAATCGCGTGCGACGATCTGAAGCTCTCAGAATTGAAAGTAAATGAAGGCATTTGTCTGGTTGGCACCAAACAAGGTTATAAAAACGCAGAGCAACAAGCCACAAGTCACCCTAGCAATGAGCGGTCGTTTTTCCAGGAGGTACTCACCTCCGGAATGCTCCAGGTGAACGTCAATGAACAATAGCACAATCACGTGAGCCATCAGGAAAAGCAATGCGAGACCATACACAGACTTCCATTGCCAGTCGCCTAAGCCAGCCAAGAAACCCCAGGCCATGCCGAACGATGGGCTCCTAAAGAATATCCACGCAAAGCAGACGAAATGAAAAATAATCACCCGCCGAATCCAGCGGCCGAGGATGCTCCGAAAAACGTGGCTCCCGACGAGCCCGGACAGTCGCTCCATCGCCAGTCCGGCCCCGTGAATCCCGCCCCAAACAACAAATGTCCAGTTCGCTCCATGCCAAAGTCCACCCAAAAGCATGGTAATCGTGAGGTTGGCGTACGTGCGAACGCTGCCCAGTCGACTGCCGCCCAGCGGTATGTAGAGGTAGTCGCGCAACCAGCTACTCAAGCTAATGTGCCAGCGCCGCCAGAAATCCTGCAAGGTCTCGGCGAGATACGGTTGACGGAAATTGATCATGAAATGAAAGCCAAGCACCTGAGCACTACCCCGTGCTACGCAGCTGTAGCCGCTGAAGTCCCCGTAAATCTGCCACGCAAATGCGTACACACCCAGAAGCACGACCCACACGCTCGGCGGCCCCAGACCGCCGCCGAAGGCCGCATTGGCGATCAGGGCGCAATTGTCGGCTATCACGACTTTCCGAAAAATTCCCTCTAGGATTAGCATCAACCCATCAAACGCCTTGTCGGGATTCCATAGGCGAGCTTTTTGCACCTGCGGCAGCAGGTGCGAAGGCTGCTGGATTGGACCGGCTATCAAATGCGGAAATAGACTGACGAAAAGGGCGTAGTCGACCACCCGGTCGGCAGACCGTATCTTTCTCTGGTATACGTCGACAATATAGGCGACTTCCTGGAATGTATAGAACGAAATTGCCGGTGGCAGTACGATTTTCCAGACAATTAAGGGAATATTTGCCAACCCAAGAACCGCAGCCAACTGAATGAACGAATCCAGGAAGAATTCAAAATACTTGAAGAAACCGAGAAACGCAAAATTGATTATTAGCGAGAAGATCAGCAAAGCTTTGCGCTTTTGTTCACCGGTTGATGCGTCAATCCGTCGTGAGACTGTAAAATTTACTAGCGTCGAACTACCCATGAGAAACAAAAACCGCCAATCCCACCAGCCGTAAAAGAAGTAGCTTGCAGCCAACAAGAAGAAATTCTGTTTGCGAAAAGGGAGACGCCAGTACACCAGGCCGACCAGAATCAGAAACACTACATAGGCTGTGGAGTCAAATAACATAGGCAGGCAGCTGCAGGAATTCAGGAGCGGCGGAAACGACCTCAGTCGGGTAGGTTGTAGGGTAACGCGGCCTATGGAGTCCCATGGTAGCTTGTTTGACGGGAAGCTTGTGGATGAAGACGCAATTCGCGGGAGTGCAAGAGGCCCAACGCGGGGGAAAGAGTCCGTCTTGAGGTTTGCGATGATGGCGACGCCAGCAAAATGATCATGTCCATTGAATTCGGATTCTGGGTGTGCCTGGCGCTCGTAATCTATGTCTACGCCGGCTACTTTGGGTGCGTTCTGGTGCTGGCTCCGATTCTCAACCGCATAATCCGCAAGACCGACATCGCGCCCAGCGTGACCGTTGTGATCTCGGCGTTCAACGAGGAGCGCGAGATCGAGCGCACGGTAGCCAACAAGCTGTCGCAGCACTTCCCGCCAGACCGACTCACCGTGATCGTGGTTTCGGATGCGTCCACCGACCGGACCGATGAAATAGTTCAGCAGTTGGCCGGTCACAGCGAGGGGCGGCTAAGGCTCTTGCGCCAAGAACCCCGTCAAGGAAAGACGCAGGCCCTGAACACGGCGCTGCTTCACACTTCCGCGGACATCGTCGTGTTCGCCGATGCCAATTCGATCTATGCGCCGGACGCCGTCCGGCAGCTCGTCCAAAGCTTCGCCGACCCATCCGTCGGGTATGTGACTGGCAACATGACCTACACGAACCCCGCTGCATCTGCGATCGGCGAAGGATCCGGCTCGTACATGTCTTACGAGAACCTCCTGAGGATCTCCGAGACGAGACTGGGCTCGATTGTGGGTGTGGACGGCGGCATCGATGCGATTCGGCGAGAGCTCTATGTGCCAATGCGTCCCGACCAGCTGCCGGATTTTGTTCTTCCCCTCAGCGTTGTCGAGCAGGGCAAACGGGTGGTCTACGAGCCGGCCGCCGTGGTCTACGAGCGGGCACTGTCCAATGCGAGTGAGGAATTCCGGATGCGGGTGCGCGTTTCCCTGCGGGCGCTCTGGGCGCTATACGACAAGCGCCATCTGCTCAATCCGATTCGCTACCGGCTTTTCGCCTGGCAGTTGATCTCCCACAAGCTCCTCAGGTACGCGGCGTTTCTGCCTCTTGTTGGGCTTTTCCTCTTCAATGCGCTGGCGGTTGGCCAGCATCGATTCTACGTTGGGTTCTTGATCCTGCAAGTAGGAGGCTATTCGCTAGCGGCGCTGGGACATCTGTTCAGGCAATCGGGGGCGGCGGCGTCCAGACTGCTCGCACCCTATTATTTCGTCGTTTTGAACGTGGCCTGCGCGCTGGCGTTCTGGAAGTTCTTGGGCGGACAGAAAATGACTCTATGGAACCCTAGAAAAGGGGCTTGACCCGTGACTCGATGAAAATACTACAGGGTGGTGGGTTATCATGGCGTCTGAGAACCTGCTCCGAGTGTCAATTTCCACGACTCCCGAACTTCGACCACCGATTTTGACCCGGGTCAATGCTTTGCGGCAGCGATCGCAGGTGCTGTCCCGGAGAGGATAAACGAATGGTACGGAACGATAACACCCCCGCGACAGCGGACTGCCGATTTTGCGGGACCCGGTTGCAGCACACGCTTGTCGATCTTGGCATGTCGCCGCTTTGCGAGAGCTACATCAGCCCCGAAAAGGCAAATCAGATGGAGCCCTTCTACCCGCTCCACGTCTACGTTTGCGACAAGTGCTTTTTGGCCCAGTTGGAGCAATACGTAAGCCCGGAAGAGATCTTCACGGAGTACGCGTATTTCTCATCTTACTCCGACAGCTGGCTGGAGCATGCCAAACGATACACCGACTTGATCGTCGATCGGCTGCATCTGAACCGTCAAAGCACGGTGATGGAGCTGGCAAGCAACGACGGCTATCTTCTTCAGTACTTTGTCCAGAAGGGAATCAAGGCCATAGGCGTTGAGCCCGCGGCCAATGTGGCAGCAGCCGCCGAGAAAATCGGGGTCCCGACGGAAGTGAAATTCTTTGGCCGCGAAACTGCAAATGAACTTAGAGCAAAATATGGCCCGGTTGATCTGTTGGTCGGCAACAACGTCCTAGCGCAAGTTCCGGACCTCAACGATTTTGTCGGCGGCATGAAGACTGTAGTCAAGCCAGACGGCGTGATCACGATGGAGTTTCCGCATCTTATGCGGCTGATGAACGAGAACCAGTTCGATACGATTTATCACGAGCATTTCTCTTACTTTTCATTCATAGCGGCGGAGAAGATATTCGCTCATCACGGCCTGAGCCTGTTCGACGTTGAAGAATTGGTCACGCACGGCGGGTCTCTAAGAATTTACGGGCGACCCGCCGGGGCTAAGAGCCACCCAACGAGCCATCGGGTTGTCGAAATGAGGCAAAGGGAACTTGACGCCGGCTTCAGTCGAATCGGGACCTATCTGAATTTCGCAGAGCAGGTGAAGGAGACGAAGCGAAAACTTCTGGAATTCTTGATTGAGGCAAGACGGGACGGCAAATCGGTGGTCGGATATGGCGCCCCGGGAAAGGGCAACACACTTTTGAACTACTGTGGAATTCGGACGGATTTTATCGACTATACGGTGGACCGTAATCCTTACAAACAAGGTAAATTCCTGCCGGGAACCCATATCCCCATTTTGCACCCCGACAAAATCAGGGAAACCAAACCCGACTATCTGTTCATTCTGCCGTGGAATTTCAAGGATGAGATCATGGCGCAGATGGCGGGCATTCGGGAATGGGGAGGCAAATTTGTTGTGCCAATTCCCCAGGTAACAGTCTATTCTTAGGCTAGGGGAAATCCCGCGGCGGCGCGCGTGCGCGCGCTATTCAAGTACGATCAGCATTTCAATCACATTGGCGCGTTGGTGACATGAAAATATTGATTACTGGCAACATGGGGTATGTCGGGCCTTCAGTTCTTCATCGGCTTCGGCAATCCCATCCGCAGGCAACGCTGATCGGTCTAGACAAGGGATATTTTGCGCACTGCTTGACTAATGCAGAAATTCTTCCAGAGTGCCTGGTGGATATCCAGTGTTTCGCGGACGTGCGACATCTTCAGCCGGAGGTCTTGCAGGGAGTTGACGCCATCGTGCATCTTGCGGCGATATCGAACGACCCCATGGGCAAGACGTTCGAGGACGTCACATTTGATATAAACTTCCGAGCCAGCGTCGAGCTGGCGAGGCAGGCCAAGCTGGCCGGGGTCGGAACCTTTGTTTTCGCGTCTAGCTGCAGCGTGTACGGTGTAGCCGACGACGCTCCAAGAAAAGAGAGCTCGCCCCTCAATCCGCTGACCGCCTACGCGAAATCGAAGATCCACACCGAAACCGAACTCGAGAAACTTGCCGCCAAGAACTTCAAAGTAACCTGCCTCAGGTTCGCGACTGCGTGCGGAATGAGCGACAGACTGAGGCTTGACCTCGTGGTCAACGACTTCGTCGCATGTGCGGTGGCCTCCAAGAATATTACGATCCTGAGCGACGGAACGCCCTGGAGGCCGCTAATACACATAAGGGATATGGCCAGGGCATTCGATTGGGCTATCAGTAGGGATGCGGCTCAAGAAGACTTTCTGGCCGTCAACGTCGGAAGTGATGAGTGGAACTACCAGGTCAAAGATCTGGCAGACGCGGTGGCAAAAGTCATCCCGAATGTGAGCATATCGATAAACAAGGATGCGCCGCAGGATAGCCGTTCTTATCGTGTGGATTTTGCGCTTTACAAGAAGCTGGCGCCCCGGCATCAGCCCCAGGTCGATCTCCTCACTACCATCCGAGAGCTAAAGGCAGGATTGGAGGCTATGGGCTTCAATGATCCGAATTTTAGGGATTCCAAGTACATGCGGCTCGAAGTGCTCAAGCGCCTCAGAGAGAAAGGGGCGCTGAACAGCAAGTTAGAATGGACCCGAGTGTAAGTCTAGCCGAACCGTCGATGATTTTCGAAGAAACAAAACTCAAGGGCGCTTATGTTGTCAATCCCGAGCCACGAAACGACGAGCGTGGTTTCTTTGCCCGTACGTGGTGTCAGAAAGAATTTGAGGAGCATCGACTGAACCCGCGCCTAGTTCAGTGCAGTCTTTCATTCAACCTGAAGAAAGGCACCTGGCGCGGTATGCATTACCAGGAGTCCCCCCATGAAGAAGCAAAGCTGGTGAGGTGCACCATGGGCGCAGTATGCGATGTTATTGTCGACCTGCGCCCGAATTCACCCACCTTCAAGGAACACCTGACTGTGATGCTTTCCGCCGAAAACAGGAAAATGCTCTACATCCCAGAAAGATTTGCTCACGGTTTCATTACGCTGGAGGACAACACCGAAGTCTTCTATCAGATGTCCGAATTCTATTCTGCCCTGAGCGCGCGAGGATTTCGGTGGAACGACCCGCTCTTTGGCATTCAGCTACCCCTTGAAGTGGCCGTCATATCTCAGAGAGACCGGCAATACCCCGACTTTCGCGAATAGGTTTGCCCGTGAACCCAGTATCTGACGTCAAGGCAGGCATCGAGCCCGGCGAGGTGGGTAAGCTAATGTACGACCTTGTCGGAGATCTGTACCCGATCTGTCGCAGCATTACCGGCAACGGCGTTCGCGAAACCCTACGCAAGGTAAGCGACCATATCCCTTTGAAAGCCCATGAGGTTCCGACAGGGACACAGGTATTCGATTGGACGGTGCCGAGAGAATGGAATATCAAGGACGCCTATGTAAAGGATTCCGACGGAATCAAAGTAATCGATTTCAAGAAATCAAGCTTGCACATCTTGAACTACAGCACCCCCGTTCGCAAGCATCTGTCGCTTGCGGAATTGCGGGAACACCTGTTTACCCTGCCGAATCATCCCGACTGGATTCCGTATAAGACTTCGTACTATCAGGAGCGCTGGGGATTCTGCCTCAGCCATAACCAGCTGAGCAAACTAAGGGAAGATTCGTACGAAGTGGTCATAGACAGCTCCCTGGATGCAGGTTACCTGACCTATGGAGAGTGCCTCCTTTCCGGAAGGAGCTCCGATGAAGTGCTGATCTCCTGCCATGTGTGCCACCCTTCGCTCTGCAATGACAATCTTTCCGGAATAGCCCTTAGCACCTTTCTTGCGAAGCACTTGCAGGGCCGCCCGCTTCGCTATTCCTATAGATTCATCTTTATTCCTGGAACGATTGGCGCGATCACCTGGCTGGCATTAAACGAGAAGAACGTCAACCGAATCAAGCACGGGCTCGTGGTGGCCAATGTCGGCGATTCGGGCAGAATGCATTACAAAAAAAGCAGACACGGAGACGCCGAAATCGACAAGGCCGCCGTACATGCGCTCAGGTACTCCGGCAACCCTTACGACGTCATCGACTTTTCTCCCTACGGCTATGACGAGCGGCAGTTCTGTTCTCCCGGTTTTGATCTGCCAATGGGCTCCCTCACGAGAACCCCATGGGGCCGCTATCCCGAATATCATACGTCGGCAGATGATCTCAGCCTGGTTCAGCCGAAGGCAGGTGTTATTTGAATCAAAATCCAAAATGCGAGCCTCAGCTGGGTAAGCGAGGGCTCTACCGGCAGACGGGAGGTCACGCTGAAAGCAAGGAAGCCGAGCTGGCCCTGCTCTGGGTTCTGAATTTTTCGGATGGCACTCATTCGCTACTGGATATTGCAGAACGGGCTGGCCTGTCGTTTGGATTGATTGACGCAGCAGCACGTAGTCTCTACGAGGCGGGGCTGCTGAAGGAATGTGAGTGGGAATCACGGCGGAAATTCGCCATCACCCAAGTAACGACGGAACCGGTGAACGGAAAATGAAAGTCGTGTTGTTCTGCGGCGGACTGGGGACGAGATTGGGGGAACTTACGGAAGACGTTCCTAAACCGCTCGTGAAGATTGGATACAGACCGATATTGTGGCACTTGATGAAATACTATGCCCATTTCGGACATAAAGATTTTGTGTTGTGTCTTGGTTTTAAAGCGGACAAGATCAAGGATTATTTTCTCAACTACAACGAATATATTTCAAACGATTTCACGATGACAAACGGTGGAAAGGATATTCAATTGCAGAAATCCGACATCGCGGACTGGAGAATCACGTTCGTCGATACGGGATTGAGAGCAAACATCGGCCAGCGCCTAAAGGCGGTCCAACGGTATCTCGCCGGAGAAGAAATATTCTTGGCGAACTATTCCGATGGATTGACCAGTCTCCCCTTGCCGGTCTACCTTGACTCCTTTGTCAAGAGCGGAAAACTCGCCTCTTTTTTGTGCGCCAAGCCTTCTCAGAGCTTCCACGTTGTTACCTTGGCGGAGGGAAATTTGGTCCGTAGCATCGAGCCCGTACGGAGTACAGAGATCCTCATCAATGGAGGTTTCTTCGCGTTCAGGAAAGACATATTCGACTATATGAAAGATGGCGAGGAGCTGGTCGGGGAGCCATTCAAGCGACTCATTCTAGAAAACAAAATTGTCGGATACCGCTACGATCAGTTCTGGTGCATGGACACTTTCAAAGAGCACCAAGAATTAACGGATATGTACAACCTTGGTAACGCTCCATGGGAAGTCTGGAAATCGCCGCAAGCCACAGTTGATCAGGAATAATGGGTTAAGTGGATGCTCAAAGTAATCCTTGAAAAGCATCATGCCTCGCTCCTTAAGCTTCTTTGTATTGGGGCGCACAGCGACGACATCGAAATCGGTTGTGGTGGTACAGTGGTTAGATTGCTTGAAGAGAATCCCAATACAGAGGTGCACTGGGTTGTAGTCGGGGCAATGGGGCAGAGGGCCGACGAAGCAGTTGAGAGTGCCAATCTCTTCCTGGCAAATGCGAAACGAAAAGAGATTGTCATTAAGCAGTTTCGAGACGGATTTTTCCCTTATTTCGGGTCCGACATAAAGGATTTTTTCGAGAAGCTCAAGGGGGAATGCTCTCCGGATCTCGTCCTAACGCATTACCGGGGAGATCTCCACCAGGATCATCGTTTGGTATCCGAGTTGACTTGGAATACTTTCAGGAATCACCTGATTCTGGAATATGAAATCCCGAAGTACGACGGAGATATCGGTACACCGAATTTTTTTGTTCATTTGAGTGATGCCACCTGTCGCAAGAAGATTCAAAATATCCTGCGGTGTTTCAAGAGCCAAAGAGATAAGATCTGGTTTTCTGAGGATACCTTCTTGTCGATTCTGAGAATTCGCGGACTCGAATCCAATGCCCCCAATAGATATGCCGAGGGCTACTATTGCCGAAAAGTCATTTACTGAGCGGACTGAGTTGTTGAGGTCAACATCTGGCGCGTCCAGCAGACCTTGGCATCGGGAGGAAGATGTTGCCATGAATTTTGAAAAATCAAGGATATTGCAGGAAAAGAGCCATCGCCTGATCCCCGGGGGTTCGCATACGTATGCGAAAGGGGATGATCAGTATCCTGTTTTGGCCCCGGGCTTTATCGTCAAAGGGGAAGGTTGTCATGTCTGGGATGTCGACGGCAACGAGTTCATTGAGTACGGGATGGGCCTGCGTGCCGTCACCCTCGGGCATGGCTATCGACCCGTGGTGGAAGCGGCGTATAAGGAGATGAGCTCCGGCACGAATTTCACGAGACCTTCGCCCATTGAATTGCGTTGTGCAGAAGAATTGCTCAGCCTAGTCAAGGGCGGCGAGATGGTGAAGTTTGCCAAAAACGGCTCGGATGCAACAACTGCGGCAGTCAAGCTGGCTCGCGCGTTCACCGGGCGTGACATGGTGGCGATCTGCGCCGAGCACTCTTTTTTTTCGACAGATGACTGGTTCATCGGCAGTACGCCCATGGCCGCGGGGATACCAGCTCCGATTCGCGAGTTGACGGCAAAATTCCACTACAACGACATTGCCAGTGTCCGTAAACTGTTTGACCTTCACCCAAACAGGATTGCCTGTTTGATCATGGAAGCGGAAACGGCCGTACGCCCGGTGAACAACTTCCTGCATGAAGTAAAGAATACATGTAGAGAAAACGGGGCCTTATTCATCCTAGATGAGATGATCACCGGATTCAGGTGGCACGTGGGTGGCGCACAGCAATTTCATGACGTGGTGCCCGATCTTTCAGCATTTGGGAAAGCGATCGCAAACGGATTTTCCGTTTCTGCCCTTGTGGGACGAAGGGACGTAATGAACCTAGGGGGGCTTTTTCAGGAGAAAGAAAGGGTATTCCTCCTCTCCACTACACACGGCGCCGAGACGCATGCCCTTGCGGCAGCAATTAAGACAATGGAAACGTACACAGCCGAAAAGGTAGTCGATTATCTCTGGGAGAAAGGGACAAGACTCTCGAGTCAGCTGAATGCATTGAGCAAAGAGTTGGGATTGGCAGATTTCTTTCAGGTGGTCGGACGGCCATGCAATCTGGTGTATGTAACCAAGGATCAGGAAAAGATCGCGTCGCAGGCTTTTCGCACCCTTTTCCTTCAAGAGACCATAAAATGCGGACTGCTTTTGCCCTCACTCGTGATCAGTTTCTCTCATACGGACAATGACATCGAGAGGACCGTAGAGTGCGTCGGGAAGGCACTTCTTGTGTACAAGAAGGCCTTGGAGGATGGCGTGGATAAGTATCTGGTGGGGAGACCGATCAAGCCGGTTTTCAGAACCTACAGCTAAAAAACGGCTCAGAAGCAGGAGCCGTTCGACCATCAATCGGTGCTGTCTGCTTGGCGGGTCGCAGTCGCCGAGGTGACAGGGTAGGCCGAGTCGAAGATCTGACCGGAGAACATTTGAAGATGTTGAGGTGATCTCGCCGCTCGGGCTCCAACTTTGCATCCGTTCGGCCCCTCAGGACATCGATCTGCGATGGATTTTTGGAAAACGGCACAATGAACCTCGAAACATTCCGGGAATTCTGGCTCTATCGGGAACTCGTCTATTTCCTCGCGTGGCGCGACGTGAAAGTGCGGTATAAGCAGACGGTGTTGGGCGTGCTTTGGGCCATCATCCAGCCACTCTTCACTATGGTGATATTCACGTTGTTGTTCGGTGGATTGGCGAAGATTTCAACTGACGGGATCCCAGGTCCGATCTTTTACCTGAGCGCGCTGGTGCCCTGGACCTACTTTTCGTCGACGGTGGGCAATGCGGGGATGAGTCTCGTCTCCAACAGCGGCCTTCTGACGAAGATCTACTTTCCCCGCATTATTCTCCCGGCCGCTGCCGCGCTGAGTGGCCTAATCGACTTCCTGATCGGCACCGTTTTTCTCGGAGGATTTGTTCTCTACTATGGAGTGCCTCTCGGTGCGAATCTGCTTCTTTGGCCGGCACTCGTCGTGCTGCTGGTTTTGCTGGCACTCGGTCTAGGTATATTCTTCGCTGCCCTCAATGTCAAATATCGGGACGTCAAGTATGCCCTGCCGTTCCTAATCCAGCTGCTGATGTTTGCAACACCGATTATCTATCCTGTGAGCATGATTCCGGACCGGTTCCGATGGCTGCTTGCCCTCAATCCGTTGAGCGGGCTTATCGAGACCTTCCGGTGGCTGGTGGCCCCAAGCCGGCCTATTGATTGGAACCTTCTGGGATTTTCAGTGGCCATCACCGGAATACTCTTTGTCGTCGGCCTCGCTTACTTTCACAGTACCGAGAGAACGATGGCGGACATCGTCTGAGGAGGGATGGCACCGTGCCCCGAAGTCTCGAGGTTCAAACTCTCTCCAAGCGTTATCGGCTCGGGAGGATTCAACACCACCAGATGCTCAGGGAGCAAATCGTCGAGTTGATCAAGCACCCTTTCGGGCGTCGTGCGACCGAGGCAGAATCGATCTGGGCGCTACGCGACGTCTCATTCGAAGTGGACGAAGGAGAGGTCGTGGGCATCATCGGACGAAACGGAGCGGGGAAGAGCACGCTGCTCAAGATCCTGTCCAAAATCACCTACCCGACTTCAGGGAAGGTCAAGGTGAAAGGGCGCGTTGCCTCGTTATTGGAAGTGGGGACCGGGTTTCACGAGGAGTTGACTGGCCGGGAAAATGTCTATCTCAACGGCTCGATTCTCGGCATGCGGAAGCGAGAGGTCGATGAGCGCCTGGATGCGATCGTGGCATTCTCGGGCGTCGAGCAGTTTATTGACACGCCCATTAAACGGTATTCTTCCGGGATGCGTCTGAGACTGGGTTTCGCCGTTGCTGCCCATCTGGAACCTGATGTGCTCATCGTCGATGAGGTGTTAGCCGTGGGCGACGCAGGATTTCAGAAGAAGTGCATCGCAACCATGGAAGGCTTGCGAAAAGGCGGACGCACGGTGCTTTTCGTCTCTCACAATCTGGCGGCCGTCGAGAACCTTTGTTCCCGCGGGATCTGGATTGACGCTGGGAAAATCCGGATGGATGGAGGGGTGACGGATGCGATCAAGGGTTATATGGGCTCCTTCGTCGACGAGCAGGTATCAGGCTCTGATCTGTCAGGGACAGAAAACCGGTTGGGCACGGGTGAGATCCGGTATACCAGACTCGAATACCTGGGTACGGACGGAACGCCATGCGCGATGACAAGAAGCGGCGATGCCTTGGTTCTGCGATTCCACTTCCACGCCGACAAGCCCATTCGGGAGCCGAGCTTCGGCTTCCGGCTCTACACGGAAATGGGGACACTCATCACCGAAACCTACCACCGCCTCCTTGGGATTCATATCCCCAAAGTGGAGCCCGGAGACGGGTATATTGACGCGGAGATCGAGTCGCTCAATCTGGTTCCGGGACGGTACGCACTTTCGCTCTGGATCTCCGCCCCGGGGGGCACGCCAGTTTACGACGGGGACGTACGCGCTTCGCTGGAGGTTGAGGTCGCGGATGTCTATAGGTCTGGACGCATGTTGGACAGCAGGTCCGGTATCGTCTATTTTCCGCAGCGGTGGAACATCACGAAGGTGTAAGCGCCCTTTGCGAGGAACACGCTTTCGCGCAAATCGGCGACATGGTTCTCGCGGCTACTGCAAGAGACGCTATCCCGCAAGCGAAAGGTCGCTTGTCTGACCTGACCGTCCGGAAACCGACGTCACGGAAGCTTTCTAATAGCTGTCATGGGGCGTGGCGCAGCGACCTGACGCAGTCATTCCTGCTAGGATTCTGAGGCTTCCGCGCATGGATTTGGCGCGTTTCTTGCCGCTATATATTGTTAATCATGTGTTCGACGTCTAGCGATAGTGCTTTTTCGGCGGTGACGCGAGCGGCTGCCCATTGACCTGACCCCTGGTCTAGGAGGACTTGGAATGACAACACTCAAAGATCAGGTCGCACTTCTGACAGGAGCCAGTAGCGGTATCGGCTCAGCGACTGCTCTGCTCTTGGCAACCAAGGGGGTGAAACTGTGGCTTACGGGACGCGACCGGGCCAGATTGGATGCCGTCGCTGAAACCGCTCAGAGAACGACCTCAGAGACCTTTTGCATTCAGGCCGATCTGGAGCGCGATAAAGACGTTATTGCCTTGGTGGCGCGTCTTCGGAGAGATGTCGGCTATCTCGATCTCTTGATTCACTGCGCGGGCAAGATCGTACACGGCCCAATGGAGTCGGCTGAAATTGAGGATCTAGATCGGCAGTACCGCATCAACGTTCGCGCGCCCTATCTGTTGACGCAGCTTCTACTGCCCATGCTGAGGTCACGCCGAGGTCAGATCGTGTTTGTCAATTCGAGCGCGGGCCAGATTGCCTCGGCCAACGTGGGTCAATACGGGGCTACCAAACATGCGCTCCGCGCCATCGCTGACAGTCTTCGGCAAGAGGTTTCCACCGACAGTCTACGCGTGTTAAGCGTGTATCCGGGTCGCACAGCGAGTCCGATGCAGGCAAGCATTCACGCCAGCGAGGGCAAAGATTACCGCCCTGATCGTTTAGTACAACCCGAAGATGTGGCTGCAATGATTGTCAGTGCGATCAGTCTGCCGCGCAGTGCCGAGGTGACTGATATCAGTGTGAGGCCGCTTCGCAGCCAGTAGTTTCTCGAGCATGAGCGTTAGTGATTCCGATTGCGTACCCTAGAACAGGGTGTAGATGAACGGCGCGACTGCCGAACCCTGGGCCAGTATGATCAGACCGCCCAGAAGGACCATGATGATGATGATGGGCGCGAGCCAAACCTTCTTCCGCTCGCGCATGAACTGCCATAAGTCTTTCAGAAACTCAACCATCGCAGCGCCTCTGGTTACCGAATTTCAATCCGTCCTGCTCAGAACGGCCTCTCCATGTGACTCTTGGGCAGCTTGGCGGCATGAATGCGATAACTCTTAGCATTGGGGTCCAGCCTTTGGGCCATGGAATCACGGCCCATGAGACGCATTATAAGCGCGATGGGGGTGATGATCACGAAAAATACCAGGCTCATGATTACGGGCGTGGTGATGCGACTGAGCAATAGGGCCAGGCGCATCCAGAGGCGATAAAACCACAGCATCGTCGCCGGCGCAATGAGCGCCCAGAGCGCAAGCACTACGCCTACCGCCCAGGGCCAATGGGGCGAGGGCCGCCCGAGCGCCCAGGGGAAGAACAGGCCGAATAGCCCGGCAAGAATCCCCCCCGTGATCAACCCGAACTCGCGCAGACCCTTTCTGTCCAGTACCGGAATATCCCTCCGCATGCCCTCATCCTTCAATCCAGCTCAAACTCCTGCTTCCAGGAGTCATCCTTTTCCCACTTGGGTTGATCGGGTTTCGCGAGCAGGAAATTCTCCAGCACAAGGTAGTCCAACTCGGTTCTCATGAAACACCGATAAGCATCCTCGGGCGTACACACGATCGGCTCGCCGCGCACGTTGAAGGAGGTATTCACAAGCACCGCGCAACCCGTACGCTGTTCGAAATGCTTCAGCAGGTCGTAAAAGCGCGGGTTCGTGTCCTCGTGGACCGTTTGAATCCGCGCGGAGTAATCGACGTGCGTGATCGCCGGAATCTTAGAACGCGGGACATTGAGCTTGTCGATGCCGAATAATTGCTTCTGTTCCTCGGTCATCGGGATGCGGAGCGCGTCCTTCACCGGAGCGACCAGCAGCATGTAGGGGCTGCGCCGATCGAGATCAAAGTATTCAGAAGTCCGGTCGCTGAGGATGGACGGTGCAAACGGACGAAACGACTCACGGTATTTTATCTTGAGGTTCATCACCTTTTGCATGTTCTGGCTGCGAGGATCTCCGATGATCGAACGCCCGCCCAACGAGCGCGGCCCGAACTCCATACGACCCTGCAGCCAACCGACCACATTTTCCTGTGCCAAGACTTCAGCTACGCGCGGTAACAGCGTGGCGTCGGGCAGCTCAGCATACTTTGCGCCTATCGAATCCAGGTACTGCTTGATCTCTTCCCGGGAAAATCTCGGTCCCAAGAACGCGCCGGCCATCGAATCGGCGCCGTTGACTCGTCGTGGATTGCCGAGATATTCGTGCCAAATGGCGAGCGCGGCGCCGAGCGCACCGCCGGCGTCGCCGGCCGCCGGTTGAATCCAGATGTCCTTGAACGGACCTTCACGCAGCAGCCGCCCGTTGGCGACGCAATTGAGCGCCACACCCCCGGCCAAGCAGAGATGACCCACCCCGAGTTCCCGGTGGATAGTCCTGCCCAAGCGCATCACGATTTCTTCGGTGACCTGTTGAACCGAGGCGGCGATGTCCATCTCCCGCTGCGTGACGAGCGATTCCGCCTTGCGCGGCCCTCCGCCGAAGACCTCGTCGAACCGGCGGTTCGTCATCGTCAGGCCGGTAGTGTAGTTGAAGTACTGCATGTCGAGCCTGAAGGTACCGTCATCCTTGAGGTCGATGAGCTTTTCCATGATCAAGTCGCGGTACTTCGGTTCGCCGTAGGGAGCAAGCCCCATCAGCTTGTACTCGCCGGAGTTGACTTTGAAGCCGGTAAAGTAGGTAAACGCCGAGTAGAGCATGCCGAGCGAATGTGGGAAGTCGATTTCCCATTGCGGTGTGAGAGCGTTTCCTTCACCGAGCCATACCGACGATGTAGCCCACTCGCCGACCCCGTCCATGCAGAGGACACCGGCCCGTTCGAATGGGCTTGGGAAAAACGCCGATGCTGCATGCGCCTGGTGATGCCCGGTGAACATCAATCGCGGCAGTTGCTTGACCTTGCACTGTCCAACGGCGGCAAGCTCGGTTCGCAAAAGGCTCTTCAGGTACAGCTTTTCCTTCAGCCAGATCGGCATCGCCATTGCAAATGACTTGAAGCCCTTGGGCGCATAGGCGAGGTACGTTTCCAGCAGGCGATCGAACTTGAGCAGCGGCTTGTCATAGAAGACGATATAGTCGACCGCCGTGAGCGGTACGCGGCCTTCTTGCAGGCAATATCGGACCGCGTGCTCCGGAAATCGCGCATCGTGTTTCTTCCGGGTGAATCGCTCTTCCTGTGCAGCGGCAATCAACTTCCCGTCTTGCAGGAATGCTGCCGCGCTGTCGTGATAGTACGCCGAGATGCCGAGGATATTCATTGGAAGGAGGTAGGGCGCGGTGTGAAACCGGCGACCCGAATCAGCCTTGCGGCAATCGATGTGAGCCTACTTTTCCTGGGCTGCACTTCTGGGGATACCTCCTGCAGGGACTTACGGCCTAGTCTGGCGTTTTCTCGGGCTATTGTGCCATCCCTGTCGATGGCGCTCAAGCAGGATCCGGACCGCTCCAGTGTGCAGGCCGCGCCAAGACCTGGGGGCGCTCAGCCAATCTGCGGCGCATCCGCAGTATCGTCAGGTGGGGCACCGATCAGTGCGGGTATCGTCAACGGCACCGCAGCGTGCCAAACTTATGCTTCATTTTGTTCTCCAATCTTGTCGCACTTTACCCGCCCAATGACGCGCCCCGTTGCCACTCACGCAGTCCGCATTCTCCTGTCTCTATACGTTTTCGAGTTCTCAATATTGCTGATCCTCGCGGGACTCTACAAAGCACCTGTCTACGACTGGGCCCTTCCGTTCACGAAAGCAGGCGCTGTGTTGATTGCAGGGGGGATCGGCGCGATCGCCTCTGGATGGCTGCTCGCACGGCAGACGCGGGCGAGCGGCCCCGTGGGCGGAAGAGCGTTCGCTCTCGGCCTGACCACCAATCTGATCTCGGGGCTTCTCGCTTTCCTGCTGGTCGAAACGACGGTCCAAATGCTCGGGGAAAAGAAACCTGAAGGACTCGTAATCGGCTCCGTGGCGGTGCGGCCTACCTGGCCTGAACTCATCAGGCGAAGTCGCGAGGTCCTCGCGGCGGTTGCCCCGTGGAGAAACTGGAGCGCGTCATATTTTGTCTACGACCGGGAACTCGGCTGGAACGTGGGTCCCAACCGGCGAAGTCTCGATGGCCTGTATTTCAGCAGCGCCGAAGGCATCCGAAGTGCACGCCCGAACGTGCGCATGGCGGACGAAAACCCTCGCTTTCGTATCGCCCTCATCGGCGACTCGCACGCGTTCTCGTTCGAAGTCCCCTTCGAAGATTCCTGGGGCTCCCACCTGCAGCGCTTACTCGGCGGCGACGCGCAGGTGCTCAACTTCGGCGTAGACGGGTACGGAATTGACCAGGCGTATCTGCGATACCGACGGGACGTGCGTCCGTGGAAACCCAAGGTGGTCGTGATCGGCTTCGCTGGGCACGATTTGTGGCGTGCCTTGGCCGTCTACCCGTTCGTGAGTTTCGGATGGCCAGGGTATCTGGTGAAACCCCGATTCGCAGTAGAGAAGGAAGCGCTGAAGCTTCTCAACGCGCCGTTGCCCACCCCCGCCGAGATCCTCGGCGCGGGCCGAATCCAGCAGTTGCCATTCATAGAATACGACCTCGGCTATGAGACCACCGACTGGCACTGGCAATGGGAGCACAGCCCCCTGATTCTTCGTTTCCTGACCTCGGCTTTCCCGCGGTGGCCGATTGCGGATCCCCGAGTGTCGCCGGAGGCCGCCACGGTATTGAATAGTCATCTCTTCAGGCAGCTCGTCGAGTCCATCGAGGAATCCGGATCGGTCCCGCTGCTGGTACTCATGACTGGCGGAAATGCGCTGGTACCGGAAGCGCTGGCGCGCGCTCGTATTCCCTACTTGGACATGGCCGAGTGCGTGAGCGGAATTCCAGCAAAGCGTCTAAAGGTGCAGCCTAACGACACTCACTACACCGGGCTGGCGAACGAGGCGATCGCTCGATGCACGGCCCCTGCGGTGGCACTCGCGCTCAGGAAATCCGCAGACGGGGCGCACCGCGAATCTGCCATGGATCCAAGACATGGGCCGAAGTCTGGAAGTGCATCCGGCTCCAGATCGCCGACGTCATGGGCCCAGCGGCCGCTTGAAATCATGGGTAATGGTCCGCCACCCGGAAGTCGCCATTCCCCGCCTTGAGCCCTCGCACGTAGCGTGATACCGTTAAAAAATTGCGTAAGCAACGTGCCGGACTTGCCGTAAGATTCGTCTGGTTCTGGAGAGGGAGGTCCCTAAGGTGAGTGACAGCAGGCCGGGTTTGAGCCGCGCACTGGGGCTCCGCGTCGGAGAGACCGTTGAGGTGCGCAGCGCCGAGGAGATTCTCGCCACCTTGGACGAGAACGGGTGTCTGGGATCGCTCCCGTTCATGCCGGAAATGCTGCAGTTCTGCAACAGGCAGTTCACCGTTTACAAACGTGCCGACAAGACTTGCGACACAATCGACAAGAGCGGCGGACGGCGGCTTTTCAACACCGTGCACCTGAGCGCGGCACAACCATCGGAAGGAATGCGATGTGATGGCGCCGCCCACGGAGGTTGCGAGGCGAGCTGCCTGCTTTTCTGGAACGAGGCATGGCTCAGGCGCGTGGAACCGAATCAAAGACAGGATCGCAATCGCAAGACAACCCCTGCGCAGGGCAAAACGCCAACCTCGATGGAATCGATGCTGCGAAGGTCGGCCGTGGTCACGGAACCGGGGAAGGATGATGCCGGGACATATCGTTGCCAGGCTACGCAGTTGAGAGCATACACGCGACCTCTGGCCTGGTGGGACGTCAGGCAATACGTGCGCGATTTTGTATCTGGCAACGTCCGCGCCGGAGATTTATTGCGCGCGCTGGTATTTGCTGTGTACAGAAACCTGGTTCAATTCGGTCTGGGTTACCGGCTCCTGCTGGGCTTTTACAATTGGTTCCAAGCGCGAACCGGCGGAACGCCGTGGCCCTACGTCCAGGGTACGCTTTCGGCGACGCCTCAGGGCGAGTTGAACCTCAAGCCGGGTGAACTCGTGCGCGTGAAGCGAGTGGATCAAATTTTGGCGACGCTCGATACGCGCAACAGGAATCGGGGACTCCTGTTTGCGCCCGAGATGGTCAGGTTCTGCGGCGGTACGTTCAGGGTATTAAAGCGAGTTCATCGAATACTCGATGAAAGAACAGGGCGCATGCTGGAGTTCTCCAATCCATGCATCATTCTGGAAAATGTCTACTGTCTTTCTGAATTCAGTGAAAATCGAGTCTTTTGCCCGCGCAGCATCTATTCATACTGGCGTGAGATCTGGCTGGAACGGGCTTCCCCAACTGTCACTGTTGCGATGCCGACACCATCCGCCGGGCGGGCGAATTGAAGGCAAGGATTATTTCCTGATGACCTGACGGTGCCCGGGACGCGGGTGCAATCTTGTTGGCGCGTCGCGCCTGGCGCGCGGCGCAGGAGATTGGTGATGCAGGACCGTTTGGCAAGAGATCCCATGATCGGAAACGGAAAACGCCTACTCTTTTACTGCTTTACAGCGATTATCACCTTCGCTCTCATCGAGGTAATGCTGGCGATGCTCGCGTGGACCTCTCCGAAGGTCAACCAACTGCTGGCGCCGCCGTGGACTATCGTTTCGGACGACCGCCTGGGTCGCAGGCCGAGCCCTGGGGCGCCGGGTCACGACGCTCGAGGGTGGCGCAACCCAACGGCGTACGGGAAAGCAGATGTCGTTGCCCTGGGTGATTCACAGACCTATGGTGTAGGTGTTGACGCTAGGGAAACGTGGCCAAGACGGCTCGAAGCGATGATCTCCCACCCGGTGTACGGCATGGCGTACGGGGGCTACGGTCCCGTCCACAGCCTGCTTCT
>WNGN01001335.1_pt1 | contig 20030 bp, 16 predicted proteins | sample 5400561 | NCBI WGS metagenome assembly WNGN01 (sample SAMN13153379, study PRJNA577476) | soil metagenome | isolation source: 115 cm soil or saprolite under Garry oak tree replicate 2 | place: USA:California | collected 2016-06-15
CCAGGAAAGCTGGTCCGAATATTGGATCTGGTTCGAGGGGGCAAACGCCGGCTGTAGACCGCCGCCGATCGCGAAGGCGCCCGCCATGCTCATGACCGGTGGCTGCGTATAGGAACCAAATGTCGTACCCTGGCAGCAACCGGCATCAACCAGCGGCTTGATCCCAACCTGCTGAGGAGTGTAGGGCAGGCTGTCGTGGCTATCCTGGATGATTCTCTGAAACGATACTCGGGCCTGATTCACGACACTTGGACTCACAATCGTCGTCAGGCGTAGCACCGAAGAGGTACTGCCTCGATTATCGTATTGAACGCGTCCCGGCAATTGCCCGAAATTTCCGGACAATTGATATTCGAACGGATTGTTCGAGTACATGTACCGCAGTTGCAGACTGTGCTTCGGGGAGACGATCCAGTCCGCATTCGCAATGTACTGATCTTCCGTGTACTTGGCCGGAATGCTGAAGACGCGCGGCGCGATCCCGTTTGTGCCGGAACCAGGGATGTAGTAATCCCCATTCGGGAGTTTCACGCGCAAAAGATTGATCGCGACCGGGTTGATGTTGGAACCATCACAATTAATCGGAATCGATGCCCCTGCAGGAATGTTCTGCTGAGGAGTTCCTCCTCTAACCGAGCCGCCCCTCGTCGGAAAACCGCACATGGCCGCTCCCAATCTCGCAGCAAAATCTCCAGCCTCACGATTATCTGGTATAGGGTACAAGTTGGCGGAAGTCAGGCCTTCATTCGCTACGCCATTGAGCTGCCGGGTGCCCTGATAGCTACCGAAGAAAAACAGCTTGTTTTGCTTAATCGGTCCGCCGAAAGTACCTCCAAATTGGTTTTGCCGCAGGATCTGCTTCCTGGTCGCGCTCAACGGATTATCTCGATTGTAGAAAAAGTCATTCGCGTTGAGGTGCTCATTTCGGAAGAACTCAAATAGGCTTCCGTGGAATTCGTTGGAACCCGATTTGGTGACAACATTCACGTTGGCTCCCGGATTGCGCCCGTAGCTTGAATCGTAAGTCGACGTTTGAATCTTGAACTCCTGAATCGCATCCGGATTGGGAATCGCGATGCCTGTGTAGAGACCAGAGTCAATTGCCATGTTATTGCCGGCCGCATTGTTGATCGCAACACCATCCATTTGAAAATTGTTCTTTTCCGGATTCGCTCCATTCACGCTCATGTTGATCGAGCCTTTCCCAAAGGACACGCCATTGGCGACATCGACCGCCACACCCGGAGCCATTCCCAACACGGCCGTAAAGTTCCGGGCAGGCAGGGGCAGCGAAGAGATGGTGTTTCCCGTTACCGTTGTCCCGATCGTCGAGGTCGCGGTTTGAATCGTTTCCGCAACCGCCTCGACCGTGATTTCTTCACTGGTGGCTCCGACGTCCAGTGTCTGGTCGAGTGCGACCGTGTCCGTGACGGCTAGCGTCACCGACATGACTTCTTTGGTTTTGAATCCCGGCGCACTGAACCGGACGCGATAGGCGCCCGGATCGAGCAGCGGAACTCGGTACACGCCGTCTTCGGCTGAGACTACGGTCCTGGTTTGATTGGTAGCGATGGACGTCACAGTCACGCTGACTCCGGGAAGCACAGCGCCGGTAGGATCCGTAATTCTTCCCGTTAAGGCTGACGTACTGCCGGACTGTCCTAATAGTGACGGGATACACATCGCGAACAGCGACAGGACAATCAAGCGGGCATACGAGCAATTCGTCGATTTCACTCCAAACCCCCCTTTTGTCATTCAAATGTTTGCATTAACTGGGCACTGGTATAATCCCCACGCCCTCGGGTTCGCAATCAAAAAATAGTCAAAAACATCAAAAAATTGACAAAATTTGAGGGCCCGTGAAGCGGTTGTCGGTTGAAGAAGAACGTTTTCCTTTTGCTCGCTTTCGTGGCCTAGGCGACTCAGTCCTTTGGGTTCGTCGCGAAAATCGTCAGTTCAGGCGTAAAGCCCCGATCATCCATCTCGAGTATCGCTTTGACCATGAACGCAATGTCTTCAGCGCGGAGTTTGGTCGGATTTTCCTTCTGTGTGTATCCGGCTGCAGCGGCGAAACTCGTCAAAACTTCGCTGGGATTGACCAAAAACACACGGATGTTGTGTTGGCGGAGTTCCGCGCGCCAGCACTCGGTCATTCCTCGTAGAGCGAATTTGCTCGCGTAATACGCCGTCCCGTTGGCAGAGCCGCGCAAGCTCGCGGTGGAACAGATATTGATAATGTTGCCGCGGTTCCGCTGGATGAAATGTTTTGCGGCTTCGCGGGCCATCAACATGGCTCCGGTCACATTCGTGGCAAAGACGGCTTCAAAACTCGCGCGGTCCATATCGACGAGTTTCTTGAAGACGCCGGAGCCGGCGTTATTCACAAGAATGTCCAGGTCGGCGAATGCCTGAAAGACTTCGCGGTACGTCCGAGCAATGTCGGCTTCGTTTGTAACATCGGCGCGAATCGGAACCGCATGCAACATCTCGGCCGCTTTGTACAACTTCTTTTCATCTCGGCCGGTGATAGCGACGCGTGTTCCTGCATCAATGAGAACTTTGGCGATAGCGAGTCCGATTCCGCTGCTGCCGCCTGTGATGAGTGCCGTAGCGTTCCGCAGGTTCATGCTGACCTCCCGATTTCCTCTTCTAGAAGTCTCAATTTCGGCCGTTCGCCCATCGCGATCAAGACGTCGCCGGCCTCGATACTGGTATCCGCCGGCGGGTTGAACTGCATCACGCCAGTCTTGTGCTGAACGGCAAGCACAATGACACCGTAATTTTTCGCGAGCCGCAACTGTTCCAGCGTGTTCGAGACCAACGGACTCGCCCGGCCAATTTGGAGCTGTTCGATTTCCAGGTCCAGATCGGATGATTGCCGGAAAGCCGAAGCGACATCGAGAAACGTGGCGACGTGGGGTCGCAGCATCGACTGTGCCAGGCGATGTCCGATGAATGAGTAAGGCGTGAAGACGGTCGCTGCTCCGGCGCGTCTGAGTTTTTCTTCCGCTTGCTCATCGCTAGCGCGCGCCGCAATGATCAGATCCGGATTCAGGACTTTCGCGGACAGCGTCACGTAAACATTTTCCGCGTCGCTGCTGATGGCGGCGACAAGCCCTTTGGCGGTGTCGATTCGCGCCTGGCGCAGAACTTCGTCTTTGGTCGCATCCCCGACGAGCGTGATAACACCTTTATCGGTTGCCCACCCGGCGCGATCTACGCTGTTGTCAATGAGAACGACACTGGCCCGGCTTCGAAGCAATTCATTGACCACGCTTCTGCCAACGCGGCCGGCACCGCAAACGATGTAATGTCCGGAAATGTTTTTCAGCATGCGATCTCTCCGCTTGCGCCCGAAATAATCCGTCATTTCGAGCCGAAGCAAGGTCTCTCCCATCACGGCAATCGACACGAAGACCGTCGTCACACCGACGAGCATCAGAAATGAAGCGAAGACACGTCCTTGGAAACTTAACGGATGGACTTCGCCATATCCCACCGTCGTCAAAGTGATGAGACTCATATACAAGCTGCCGAAAAGCGTCCAGCCTTCCACCCACATGAAACCGACAGTGCCGATCAGTAACGTGGCGCTTAGCGACGCTGCGATCAGAAGGAACCTTTTAAGAGAAGGCTGCACGGGGCGGGATTATACGATTACGGGCACGTCACCGATCGAACAAAAGCGGGGGCAGGAACGTTCACAGGTTTCGGCAAGTCGTGCGCCGGAAATGTTTTCATCCGAAACCTTCCAATCTTAACCGTGTATGCTAGCATCCCATAGGTAAGGAAGGAGATCGATTGATGCGTGGCCGGTTCACGACTTTGGTCATCGTTCTTGGTTTTGCCATTCCCGCACTAGGACAGACCCAGGCTTCGCGAATACCAAGAATGCCGGATGGCAAACCAAATCTCACTGGTCTCTGGCAAGCTTTGGGAACCGCATATTGGGACATCCGGGACCACAGTGCTCAAGCTGGCCCGTTTTACCAGCTCGGTGCGATCGGCGCGATCCCCGGAGGCCCCGAAGTGAAATGCTACATGCCCGGCGTGCCGCGCGCCACCTACATGCCGTACCCGTTTCAGATCATTCAATCTCAGAACGACATTGCAATCGCTTACGAATATGCGACATCCAACCGTGTGATCAATATGGGAAAGGGGCGCGAGGCTGCTGTCGATACGTGGATGGGAACATCGAATGGTCACTGGGAAGGTGACACCTTGGTTGTGGATGTAACCGGACTGAACGGCCAGAGTTGGTTCGACCGATCCGGTAATTTCATGACAGAGAACGTTCACATCGTGGAGCGTTATACGTTGGCCGACGCCGATCACATCAGTTACGAAGCGACCATCGATGACAGTACTATTTTTACGCGGCCGTGGAAGATCAGCCTGCCGCTCTACCGCCGGAAGGAACAGAATGCCCAGCTGGGAGAATTCAAATGCGTCGAATTTGCGGAAGAGCTGATTTATGGCCACCTGCGAAAGAGGTGACTGTGAAGATGTCTGCCCCGAAGGAGATCCAAGATGAACTGGCGTGTATTTGCTTCAATGGGCTTGTTAATCTCAGTGACATTGCTACTCGAAACTCGAGCACAGACGCCGCCTGCGGTGTCTGGTAAAACCGTCGCTGCCTCCAAGGACTGGACTGCACTCAAGACCCCTTGGGGCGATCCGGATCTTCAAGGTACTTGGACAAGCGACGATTGCATCGGCACTCCGATGCAGCGGCCCGCGAACATTGGGGAGAAGCTTTATCTGACTGAGCTGGAAATTGCGGAGCGCGAGACCCAACTGGCCCGACAAACCGAAAACGACAAACAAGAATTCCTCGCGGCGGACACTCGGGCCGGGGTCGGGCCTCCGCCCCATTGGGGCGAACGAGCCAGGAGGCCTTGCAAGCAGACATCTCTGGTTGTCGATCCGCCCAATGGCAGAATTCCAGACCTGACGGCAGAGGCGCGAACCCGCCGCATTCCGGAAGGAGCGGGCAATAACAATCCGCGCCCGGCATCCTGGGAAGACTTTAGCTATTACATCCGCTGCATCACGCGCGGCGTGACGGGTTCCATTTTTCCTGTAATTTACGGCAATGGAGCACAGATCATACAGGCGCCTGGCTTCGTAACGATTCTTCACGAAATGGTTCATGAAGCTCGTGTCATTCCCTTGAACGGCCCGCACGCGAGTCCGAACATCCGGACCTACATGGGAGACTCGCGAGGACATTGGGACGGCAACACGCTGGTCATCGAAACCACAAATTTCCTGGGCAACAAAACAGGGGTCGGTCTCAACGGTGGCGGCACGCCGACGAGCGACGCGCTGAAGCTGACGGAACGTTACACGCGTACAGATGCGAATACCATTCAGTACGAAGTCACGATCGATGACCCGAAAACCTACGCCAGACCGTGGAGAGTCGCGTTCCCTATTACGCAGGAACCCGGCTACCAGAATTTTGAATACGCGTGCCACGAGGGAAACTACGCCATGTTCGATTCGCTCAGTGGGGCGCGCGCAGAAGAGAAAAGAGAAAATCGGGAACAGTGAGCAATTTCTGATACGCCAAGAAATTGCTCACTGTGCCGGATTTTCAAAGAAGAGGTGAGTACCGTGCGAAGCAAATTTGCAGCGCTAATGATTGCCATAGCATTGCGGGGCGCAGCAGTACCCGTCTGGGCGCACCATGCATTCGCTGCGGAGTTCGATGCAAACAAACCGGTCAAATTCCGGGGGATGGTTACGAAGATGGAATGGATCAACCCGCATGCATGGATCCACATCGACGTTAAAGGTGAAGACGGCAAAGTTACGCCCTGGATGATCGAAGCCGCAGCACCGAATGCTCTGCTGCGCCGAGGCTGGACGAAGAACTCGCTGCCGTCCGGAACGGAAATACTCGTCGAAGGTTACCAGTCAAAAGATGGCTCCAACCGCGCCAACGGCAGCATCATCACATTTACGGACGGCAAGAAGCTGTTCGTCGGCTCTTCTGCGGGCGATCCCGGCGCGGCTCCTGGGGCGCCCCCTCGATGACGAATGACCATTGCCGGCGTCAATGCTGAATGTCGACATGAGGTCGATGCTGGCTTGACGATGCGGGTGCAACGCGCATAATCTCTGCTTCTCTATCAGAATATTTCGTTAATACCTGGAGGTGTTTCGATGAAGACTCGGTTGGGTTCCTCTTGGGCGGTCTGTGCTTTGGCTATCGTGTTGGGCATTTTCATATCGATGTCGCAGTCGGCCGGCCAGGCTACCAAGGGAGGCGCTGCGTCAGCTGTCGAACGCGGCAAGTATCTCGTGAGCATTACGGGGTGCCATGATTGCCACTCCCCCAAGAAGGACGCTGCCGGCCACGTTGACGAAACGCGGCCGCTCAGCGGGCGTCCCGCAACGACTCCGGCACCTTCGACCGCTGCGGGTGAAATCCATACCGCCCTTGATCTCACCGCATGGACCGGTCCGTGGGGGACGACCTATGCCTCGAACTTGACTCCGGACACCACAACTGGGTTACTGGCTCGCAGGTACAGTGAAGCGAGCTTCGTGGCGATGTTCCGCACGGGCAAGAAGCCTAACGGTGTTGGCATTCTGCCTCCGATGCCCTACGAAATGTACGCGAACATGACGGATGACGATCTCAAGGCGATCTGGGCATACCTGCAGACGATAAAACCCGTCCGGAACCAGGTTCCTGCCAACGTGCCGGCACCTGTTGCCACAGCCGCTCCAATCGGGAAGAAGTGAAGACGCAGGCCCGCAGTAAGAAACAAGGGAGACGATGTCATTTATCCATAGAAGCGCACTCGTCATTTGAAGGAGTAACCGAACATGGCAACGAAGATCGTCGATACGATATTACCGACCACGATGGTGGGGTCGTACCCGAGACCCCACTGGTATCGCCACCAACTGCTTGGACGCGACATTCGTGTCGCTTTCAAGGAGGTCGAACACGAAGAGGCTTACCATGACGCAACCCAAGTGGTCATCCACGACCAGGAAGAGGCCGGTCTCGATATCATCACCGACGGGCAGATGTCCTATGATGACTACGTCGGCGTGATCGGCTCATTTTGCTGGTACATGTACGAGCGCATCGGCGGATTTCAGCACGCAAAGGAACCGCATCCATCCGAAATCGGTGCGGCCGTGCGAACCAAGGAAGTGGAGCTGCTTTCCGATTGGGGCGGCGTGGTCAATGACGGACCTGTCACTCGCGGGCCGATCCGGCTGGCCGAGCTTTATAAGATCGCGACAAAGTACGCGAGCAAGCCCCTCAAGGTTTCCGTCGGTGCGGGGCCCGTCAACCTTGCCTGGCACGTTTACAATAAGCATTACAAGGACGCCCGCGAGCTGAGTCTCGCTCTGGCTCCCATATTCAATGCAGAGATGAAGGATCTCGTGGCCGCCGGTGCCAGATATCTTCAAATCGAGGATCTCGGGGCATGGCTACCGCTGTTCACCACCAACGACGACGATTACAAGTGGATCGCCGAAGTCATCACACGCTGCGTTGACGGAGTGAAAGCAAAGATCGCCTGGCACTTCTGCTTCGGCAATGCTTGGGGCAACGCTCTGAGTGGAATCTTCCCCAAAGGTTATGAAACTGTGCTTCCTCGCTTCTACGACGTCCCTGTAGAACAGTACGTGCTGGATTACGCGAACCGAGAAATGGCGGACATCGAAGCGTTGAAATCTTTGCCCAAAGACAAGGAAGTCCAGATCGGCGTTCTGGATATTCGCACGATGATGATCGAAACGCCGGAACAAGTGGCGGCGCGCATCCGCAAGGTCATTCGAGTGGTGCCGCCCGACCGCGTCTACCTGAGCACGGATTGCGGCATGAAACCGCTGCCGCGCATGGTCGCCAAGATGAAGCTGAAGGCACTTGTCGAAGGGGCCAGGATCGTCCGGAAAGAGCTTGGCAGCAGATAAGGCGAGGCTGGAAAATGATCTCCATTCGTCGGAGTAAGGATCGGGGAAAGGCAGATCGCGGCTGGCTCAAGGGATTTTATTCGTTCTCCTTTGGCGATTATCACGATCCTGCCTATTCGAATTTTAGCGTGCTGCGGGTTCTAAATGATGATCGTATCGCTCCAGGCAAAGGATTCGGACCACACGCTCACCGCGACATGGAGATCATCACTTACGTGCTCGAAGGCAGCCTGAAGCACAGAGACAGTACAGGTCAGTGCCACATTCTGCGGCCCAACGAAGTCCAAACGATGTCGGCCGGCAGCGGCATCGTCCATAGCGAGTGGAATGCATCGGAGAGTGATCCCGTACACTCGATCCAAATTTGGATTACGCCCGCTTCGGAGGACCTCCAGCCGTCCTATCAACAAATGGCATTCGCGGCTGTCGAGAAGCGCGGACATTCGCGGTTACTCGCGGGACCGCAGGCAAGCGAACGGGAGCAGGCAACAATCATCAATCAGGACGCGCGATTGTACGTAACGGAACTCGCCCCCGGAGAATCCATAAGACGTATGTTGCTCACCGGTCGGCGGGCCTGGATCCAGGTTGTGCGAGGTGACCTCAATCTCAATGGAGATATCTTGGACGAAGGCGATGGCGCGGGCGTCAGTGAAGAGCTCGAGTTGTGGTTCACCGGAACGGGATCCGCAGGTTGCGAGTTTCTTCTGTTTGATTTGCCGTGACCCTCTCCCTCCGGGAGAGGGTCGAGATCGCGAATTTGCAAGAAACCTATCCCCGTTGTAAGGTTTAGAACCATGCAGAACAAGATCAAGACAGTCCAGCAGCACATCCTGGACGAAGAGCGGATGCACCCGGGAGCCACCGGCGATTTCACGGCTCTCCTGACCACGCTCACGTTGGCGGCCAAGATCATTTCTCGGGAGGTCAACAAAGCGGGGCTCGTCAAGATTCTTGGAGAAACCGGCGAGGTGAACGTTCACGGCGAAGCCGTCCAGAAACTCGACGAGTTTGCGCAACAAACCGTTTGCCGCGCAATGGGCCACAACGGGCACCTGTGTGTCATGGCTTCTGAAGAAGCCCAGAATATCATTCCGATTCCGGACGGCAGCACGCGGGGCAAATACGTTCTGATGTTCGATCCCCTGGACGGATCTTCCAATATCGATGTCAATGCCAGTATTGGAACGATCTTTTCCATCCATCACAAGATCACCAAAGATCACGAAGACGGCTCTCTCGAAGACTGCCTGCAGAAGGGCTCGGACCAAATCGGAGCGGGCTATTTTATCTACGGCTCGAGCACGATGATGGTTTACACCACCGGAAACGGCGTTCATGGATTCACGCTCGATCCAAGCTTGGGCGAGTTTCTTCTTTCCCACGAAAATATTCGCACGCCGGCGCGCGGAAAGATTTACAGCATCAACGAAGGGAACATGCATTTCTGGGACGCCGGCACGCGGCGGTACATCGAGCATCTGAAAGAGGACCGGAAGGATCGCGGACATCCGTACAGCTTGCGCTACATCGGTTCGCTCGTTGCCGATTTCCATCGAAATTTACTGAAAGGCGGCATCTTTCTCTATCCTGGTCCCAAGGGAAAGCTGCGGCTGTTGTATGAGGCATCCCCGCTTGCGATGATCGTCGAACAGGCGGGCGGCGCTGCATCAACAGGAGAGCAGCGAATCCTGGATATCCAGCCGACATCATTACATGAGAGAGTACCGTTGATCATTGGCAGCCGCGAGGACGTGGCACAATACAACCAGTTCTATAAGGAAGCACAAAAGTCGGCCGCGGATTAGCTGCCGATGACAAGGTTGCTCAAGACTTCATCGACGCTGGTTAGGCCATCGGCCATGAGGAACATGGCATATTCCTTCAGCGTCCTCATTCCACCTGCACGGGCGATGTCGCGAATCTCGCCGGTCTTGGCTCCATTCGCGACAGCACGCTTCAGATCATCATTCATTGTAAGGAGTTCGTATATACCGATGCGGCCCTTCTTGCCTGTGTCATTGCACCCGTCACAACCTTCGCCCTTATAGAATGGCGGAGCGTTGTCTTTCCTGTATCCGAAGTAACTCAGAGTGGTTTCATCGACCTCCATCGGAACTTTGCAGTTCTGGCACACACGCCGCGCCAGACGTTGGGCAAGGATGCCAATGGTCGAGTTCGCCACCAGAAACGGCTCGATTCCCATTTCCTCGAGGCGCGTGAAGGAGTCGGGCGCATCATTGGTATGGAGCGTTGTGAATACGAGGTGGCCGGTCAGCGCGGCTTCGACAGCAATCTTTGCGGTTTCCTGGTCGCGCGTTTCACCAACCAGAATCACGTCCGGATCCTGCCGGAGAAATGCCCTGAGGATGCGCGCGAAATCAAGTCCGATATCGGTGTGGGTTTGGACCTGGCATAGGCCCGGCAGGTCGTATTCAATCGGATCCTCGGCCGTCGAAATATTGATGTCGGGTGAATTGATTTCATTCAGCGAGCTATACAAGGTGGTCGTCTTTCCTGAACCTGTGGGGCCGGTGACGTAAATGATCCCGTACGGCTGATTGATCATCCAGCGCAACTTCTCCACAGTTGGAGCGTGGAGGATGATCTGGTCCAAGGGCATCAAGTTAGTGCTCTTATCCAGAATACGCATGACGATCTTTTCGCCGAATTTCGCAGGGACCGTTGACACTCGAAAATCGATGCTCCGGTTTTCAATTCTGATCGAGATGCGTCCATCCTGAGGCATCCGGCGCTCGGCAATATCCAATCTGGAGAGGATCTTGAAGCGTGAAGCCAGCGGCAACTGGATCTTTTTGGAAAGCTTGTTCTCAACGTACAGCACACCGTCAATTCGAAGCCGCAGGACAACGCCGTCCTCGTGCGGCTCAATGTGAATGTCGCTGGCGCCTTTCTTGATGGCCAGCGCCAGGATATTGTTGGCAAGCCGCACGATGGGTGCATCCTCGGACGCGGTCGCCAAGTCCGCGGTGTCCGGCTTCTCTTCCTCTTCCTGTTGAACTTCGAGGCCGCTTAGAATTTCGTTCTGCAAGTCCTCGAGACTTTGCATCTGAAATTCCATATACGGTCTTTTCTTTTCGTTCCGCGCTCGGTCCTCTTCCTTCCTCCTGTCCGCTTCCTTGACTCCCATGAGATCCGGGTAAACCGTATCCATGAACCTTTTGAAGTCGTCCTCGGTACAAACCTGCGGCTCGATGACAACACCCTTGATGTAGCGCCGGACATCATCAAACGCGACCAGATTTGAAGGATTGACCATGGCAAGCGTCACCGCGTTGTTCACGTATGCAATGGGAACAAGCTTGTGCAGCAGGCACAATGACTGAGGCAGCAGACCGACAATGCGAGGATCAAACTTCCCTTTGAAGAGATTGACGTATTCGATACCGACCTGCTTGGTCGCGTCTTCAAGCCGCTCGGCCAGGATGCGGGCGAGGCCCAACGAAATTTCCGGGTGCTGGGTCAGAAGATTTCGGAAGTCCGCCCGTGTCAGCGTGAAGACAACCGTCGGCTGAACGGTAGTTACTGTTGCCGACCGCGGCTTTCCCGTCAAGAGAGACATCTCACCAACCGCAGCGCCTTCGGATAGCTGCGCGACCAGAAAATCGAAGCCGGTCGTAGGATCCTTCTTGCGAACCTCGACCAGGCCCGACTTGATGATGTACATCGAAACGCCCGGCGCGCCTTCCCGCACGATGACCTCGGCTGGCGGGAACTCCGAAGTTTTCAAGCAACTGCCGAGCTTCAGCAGGCTGTCGGTGCTGAGTTCAGCAAATAGCTTGACGTTCTTCAAAAATCCAACGAGCTGTTCTGTTTCGTTGATTACGACTGCCGACATGAATCCTTACGGGTTTTGTCTCTGACCGTCCTCTTCGGCGCCTACAATCAGGATGAGAATATTCAGTCCCGTGCTGGATTGCGCCGACTCCACTTTTGAGGCTGCGCGCTATCGGGCTTGCGCTGCGCGGGGGCATCGTAGAGTCGACGTTATCCCCAGCGGGACTTAAAAGAGTCCAGTCTCGCTTCGAGTCGCAGGGAAGTCAAAGGATTACCTGTCTTTCCGAAGTTCCTGTTTCCAGCCAAGAATTCGGGCTACATTGCCCTCCTTTTCGGCTTCTTCGATCCGTCCTTGAGACTGGTAGAACATGGACAGACTGGTATGAGCGAGGATGTCGTCCTGATCCAGTTCGATGAGCCTTCTTGCGGTTGCAATCGCTTCGTCCACGCGCCCGCGGTTGAAAAGCGCCATTCCCAAGCCATGCAGGGCATCCTGGTAGTTGGGATCGATCTCCAAGGCCTTTTTGTAGGATTCGATGGCCTCATCGAGCTTGTCATCACCGAACGCGTTAACCGCGTGCTCGAAGTATTCTTCCTTCGTCATGTCCTAGATTTTATATAGAATTACTGCCTTAAGACGATATTTTACGCCTCTCCCCCTGGGAGAGGTACCCGGCTGCCAAAGGCAGCCGGGTGAGGGTTGAAAAATACGGCGAATCTTGAAACCCTCACCCCGGCCCTTCGGGCCGCTCTGTCCCAAAGGGAGAGGGATCCAAAAATCCACAAGCCGGAGGACCCATGGGAACAATTGTCGATTCGTCTGTCCCCGAATTTCGCTATTCGTATCGGAGCGCCTCGATCGGACTGAGGACAGCCGCCCGATAGGCGGGGTAAAACCCGAACACGAGACCCGTCCCTACCGAAACCGAAAATCCGACGGCGACCCAGAAGGCCGATACGGACGCCGGGAGAAACGGCGCGAATGTCCGTACGATAGCCGCAATACCGGCGCCGGTCGCTATTCCCAGAACTCCGCCCACAGCCGTCAGCAGCATGGCTTCGAATAGAAACTGCATCAAGATGTTTCGCCGAGTCGCGCCGATCGCCTTTCGCACACCGATCTCGCGCGTCCGTTCCGTCACGGAAACGAGCATGATATTCATCACACCAACGCCACCGACCACCAGCGCGATCGACGAAATCGCCAGCATGACCGTGAAAATGCCGCTCGAAATCTGGTTCCAGAGGTTGGTAAATGTGTCTTGCGTGGAAATGGCGAAATCATTGTCCTTATTCGGCGGCACGCCGCGGTGAATGCGTAACAGCGCCTGAATTTGATCGATTGCGCGCGGCATGTCTTCCTGGGAAACCGTTCTCACTGCGAACATGAAATCCTTGAATTCCGGATGGAGCCGGCTGAAGGTGCCGAGCGGCATGATGGCAACGTTATCATCCGGATTTTTTCCGCCGGTCAACGCGTTTTTCCGTTCCTCCAAAACGCCGATGACACGAAACGGCTGATTTTCGATTTCCACCTCTTTGCCGATCGGATCGACGTTCGTGGGGAAGATCGTTTCGGCCGTGTCATGACCGAGCACAACAACGCTCGCATTGTGCGTTTGATCCGATTCATTGATCCAGCGGCCCGATTGCACGCGCAGGCTAACGACCATCGCAAACTCCGGCGAGGCGCCCTGAAAGATAGTATTTTTCGCAGTCCGATCGCGATACCGGACCGAGAACGAACGAGCGCTTGCATTGAAGTTGATATATCGCAGTACCGGGGAAACGGCTTGCACCAGCGGAAGCTCCGCGATTGCTTTTCCATCCTCCAGCGTAAATTTTTTGCGGCTGAACATCTCGGGCGGCACGCGGCCCCCAATGGTTGGAGGAATTCTGGTGACGAAGATCAAATTCGACCCCAGATCCTGAATCTGCGTGGATATATTGGTATTCAAACCACTGATGATGGACGACATCCCGATTACCGTGGCCACTCCAATGACGACTCCAAGCACGGTGAGAAAGGACCGCAGCTTATTTTTTTGCAGTGAATCGAGGGCCAAAAGAAGGATTTCATTCATATCGCAGTGCCACAATAGGATCTAGATTTGCCGCTTTCTTCGCTGGATAGATCCCGAAGAACAATCCCACGGTTGTCGAAACCGTCAATCCCAGAACGACGGCCCACCACTTGATCGAAGCCGGCAGGGGCGTAAACCTTGAGACAGCAAGCGCGATGGAAGCTCCGAGGAGAACGCCGATCATTCCACCAATGAGAGCCAGCGTCGAAGACTCCACCAAAAATTGAGTCAAAATGTCATGCCGGCGTGCTCCCGTGGCTTTTCGAATGCCGATCTCGCGTGTGCGCTCCGTGACCGAGACGAGCATGATATTCATCACCACGATGCCGCCGACGATAAGAGAGATCGACGCGACTGCGATCGTCACCGCAAAAAACGCGCGGCTGATATTCGCCCAAATCTGGAGAAAGTTGTCGTTCGTGTTCAGCGCAAAGTCGTCCTTCGCGTCGTAGGAAAGATGCCGCCGCGCACGCAACGTCAAGCGGATTTCGCTCTCGGCCGCAGCAAGATGCGCTGCATCGAATGCTTTGGCATAGATATTGACCGAGCGGCGGGCGCCGTACATTTTCTGGTGAAGGGTGATCGGGATCATTACCCAGTTATCCTGTGACTGCCCAAGCACCGAACCTTGCTTCGTGCTGACACCGATGACCTCGAAGGGCCGGTCGTCAACGATTAATGTCCTGCCGATGGGATCCACGAAGGGAAACAGGTTGTCGACAATGTCCGTGCCGATCACCACGACATTCCGAGCGTGCTCCACATCATATTCGGTCAGGAAGCGTCCGGCCTGTAATTCGTAACCGCGAATGGCGGGCGTTTCGGCGGTCAATCCCCGAATTTCCGAGTCCAGGTAATCGCGCCCGAACTTGACCCGAGACCGGGCATTAACCGATGCTCCCACAGCCCTGCAGTCGGCGCAGGCCGAGCGTATGGCGGCCATATCGGAAAGATAAAGGTTCTTCCGCTTTTGACTTTCGATGAACTCGTCCAGTGAGGTGATCACTGGAGACATGCGGGTTACGGTGATGACATCCGGTCCAAGATTGAAAATCTTTCCGGCGACGTAATCGTTGAGACCGGAGATGATGGACACCACCGCAATCACTGCCATCACGCCAACCACAATGCCCAGCAACGTCAGCAATGATCGCAAGCGATTCGCCCGCAGCGAGGACAAAGCAATCCAAACCGCCTCAACAAAACTCATATTGCAATACTAATTCGGGGGCAGACGTGGGATTTCCTACCGCGCGCGGCCGAATTTTTCCTGGAGGAGGCGAATCTTTTCCTCCATTGTTTGTTTTGCAGCAGGAGGCACAGCTTCGACGGGGGGCCTGGGTGGCCGCGTTTGCTGTTTTTGCGGCACCTGCCGTTCCGGCCGTGCTTTCTTAGGCCTAGGCGCGCCGGACGGTTTTGCGGAACCCGTTGCCCGCGCCGCCATGGCCGCGGTAGGTTCTGGGGCAATTGTCGGCCGTCTCTTTCCCCGCACGCGCTTCGGCGGTTTCGGGATGAGCGCCTTCATCGAAAGGCTGATTCGCTTCATCGCCGGATCGACGCCGATCACTTTCACTTTCACAATCTCGCCGACTTTCACGGCCTGACGCGCGTCCTGCACGTATTTATGAGAAAGCTCCGAGATATGAACCAGACCGTCCTGGTGAACACCAAGGTCGACAAACGCTCCGAAGTTGGTAACGTTGGTTACCGTGCCCTCCAGCTCCATTCCGTCCTTCAGGTCGCCGATCTCCTTGACGTCCTCTCGGAACTTCGGTACGACAAACTTCTCGCGCGGATCACGGCCCGGTCTCAGCAGTTCCTCGCGTATATCACTGACCGTGTATCGTCCGCTCTCGGTTTCAAACGCTTTGAAATCGATCGCCTTGATCTTCGTTGGGTTTTCAACGAGCTCGTTTACGGAGACGCCCAATGATGCCGCCATGCGTTCCACAAGCGGATAGGACTCGGGGTGGACGGCCGTCCGGTCCAACGGATTTTCGGCACCTTTGATTCGCAGGAACCCCGCCGCTTGCTCAAAAGTTTTATCGCCGAAACCTTCGATTTCCTGGATCTGGGTGCGCGAGCAAAACAGGCCGTGTTGATCGCGGTACGCCACGACGTTCTGAGCGAGCTTGTCGCCGATGCCGGAAACGTACTTCAGCAAATCGACCGATGCGGAGTTGAGATCGACACCGACGCGGTTCACACACGATTCTACGGCCGACGCAAGGCTCCGCTTCAGCTTCTTCTGATCCACATCGTGCTGGTATTGGCCCACGCCAATCGATTTCGGATCCGTTTTCACCAATTCCGCCAGTGGATCCTGCAGCCGGCGCGCAATCGAAATCGCGCCGCGCACCGTGACATCCAATTTGGGAAATTCTTCGCGCGCGCGCTTGGACGCAGAGTAGATCGAGGCGCCCGCTTCGCTGACGACGACCACAAAGACGTCGAGCTTGTTCTTTTCAACAACCGAGCGAACGAACGCGTCGGTCTCGCGCGAAGCGGTTCCATTGCCGATGGCGATGCCGCGCACGTTGTATTTTTGAGTCAAATCCAGAAGTGTTTTCTCCGAACCTTCAAGGTCCTGCTTGGGTTCGGTGGGATAAATCGTCTGGTTCTCCAGGAATTTTCCCGTTTCGTCAACGACCGCAACTTTGCAGCCGGTGCGCTGCCCCGGATCGATCCCCGTAACCGGCAAGTGACCGGCCGGGGGGGCAAGCAGTAGCGTTCGGAGGTTATCTTCGAAGACTTTGATTGCTTCGGATTCCGCGTTTTCCTTGAGAATCGAACGGACTTCGTTTTGGATCGAAGGCAGAAGCAGCCGATCGTAAGCATCCCGCACCGCAGTGTCGAGGAAAGGCGCAAAGCGCGATTGAGGATCACGAATAATGCGGGAAAGCAGCGTAACGATGAATTTCGTGTTATCGACATCGATGGAAAAATTCAGAATGCCTTCCCGCGTTCCGCGCCGGATGGCGAGCATCCGATGGGAAGGAATCTTCGCGACGGTTTCCTGAAAATCGTAGTACATCTCGTACTTCGTCTTTTCTGTTTCCTTGCCGGAGACGACCTTCGCCCGCACCACGCCTTCCGACATCATCGTGTCGCGAAGCTGCTTCCGGAATTCGGGAGTTTCGGCAACGCGCTCGGCAATAATATGAAGCGCTCCCTCGATTGCCGATTCGATGGTCAATATTTCTTTCTCCAGATTGATGAAGCGCTCGGCAAATTCCCCTGCCGGCTGATCACCAGTCTGCTCCCAAAGGTAATTGGCAAGCGGTTCCAAACCTCGTTCGACGGCAATGGCAGCTTTCGTCTTTCGCTTGGGCTTATAGGGAAGATACAGATCTTCAAGCTCGCTCTTGCTGAAGCAGGCGAGAATTTTGGATCGCAGGTCCTCGGTCAGCTTTTCTTGCTTTTCGATGGAATTCAGAATCGTCGCGCGCCGCGCTTCGAGTTCAGCATAGTACTGCCGCTGTTCGTCGATATCGCGAACCTTGACGTCCTCGAGATTGCCCGTCGCCTCCTTGCGATACCGCGCGATGAACGGGACCGTGGCTCCCTCTTCAAGTAACTTGATCGTGGTTTCCACGCGCGCGACTGGCGCACCAACCTCTTTGCTGATTCTCAGGAGGAGTTCCGAACTAAACATGACGTGAAACGGAAATTATGCCAGAACTTTGAGTCTAGCGTCGCCGATATCTATGGATGCCATATTTTTTTCCGTCGCTGTCGACCCACTTCGTAAAAGAGTCCATCATTTTTTCGTAACGCGCGGTGTTCGCTTTCAGCCGTTGCGCGTGAGCGAGTGTGAACACACGGGTCTGTTGGATATCCCCGACGAGATCGTATTGTTCTTCCATAACGCGAAGCAGTTCGCCAACGAGTTCGTCGCTGCGCGCCGCAAGCGAAGGCGCATTCCGCAGCCGGTCAATCGATTTTGAAATCTCGGCCCGCGTCAAGGTGAGGTCCGGCAAGCGGCCGGTTTCGATTTGACGGGTGGAGTCTTCAAATGTCTTTTGCGCAGCGTTGATCGCTTCGATGAAATCCCCGGTCGAAGAAGTGTTTCCAATCTGCATCAGTCCGCGCGCCAGATTCCGAACCGACAGGCGGGGACCGTCGTAGTGTACGCCGACCTCGTAAAAGCAAACAGCAATCATGGCCAGCAATGCAATCTGAATCGAGCGGAACCCGGCATGGCTTTCATCCCGGGGCTTTTGAAAGGGAATGACCGCAGCAAGGGCGGCGCCGGCCAGCAGTCCGGCGATGTGAGCGGAATTATCGATTTCTGGAATCGTGAACCCGATGATGAGGTTGATCACAATCACCGGAAGGACTCCGGTTCCAACGGCGCGTTTGACAAACGGCGGAAGCGAATCGCGATACCGGATACCAAATGCCAACAGCACACCGAACAGACCGAAGATCGCACCCGAAGCGCCGGCAGAAATCGTGTTTGGATGGTACGCATAGCTGCCGTAGACGCCCGCAACTCCCGTCAGCACGTAAAGAACGACAAAGCGTCCGCCTCCATAGAGCTTCTCGACCTGCGGCCCAACGATCCAAAGAGCGTACGAGTTGAAGAACAGATGAAGCAGCCCAATGTGAATAAAGATCGGAGTAACGAACCGCCACCACTGGCCTTTCGCAATTTCGGCATTCGACTTCACACCAAATGCCATCAACGTCGCTTCGTTGGTGCTGCCTCCGGCCAGCGCCATCAAAAGAAAAACGAGAATATTCAGAGCGAAGAAGATGTATGTATAAGTGGAACGCCGTGCCCAGACAGCCTGAAGAAAGTCGAGATGGTCGTCCGGAATCATTGAAGTCCTCCCCCCTCTGCGAACGTGTGACTGAATCGGGGACCAGTCCCTCTTCCTCTAGGAGAGGGCGGCGCGACAGCCAGCGGGCTGGCGCGCCGGGTGAGGGTCGCGCGAAGCGCGAGCCCGATAGGGCGAAGCCTAAAAGAGAAGTCTATGCGAATCTTGAGACCCTCACCCTTTTCTTGAGGCTTCGCCCTATCGGGCTCGCGCTTCGCGCCTCTCCCAGACGGAGGGGTGATTTATCCATTTGCCAATTCATTCACACGCTCTGCGAGGAGGGGAATGGGTGCCGCTGAACCATTCACTCCTTCGCTCAGTTTCCCTTCAAATCATTCTGCAGTATCTCGGCGATTTCACGCGCCGCCGCGCGCGCGTTGTCGAGTTCGTGCGGCTTGAAGGAAATGGCGGCAACAACCGAGTGGCCGCCGCCCCCGTATTGCTCGCATAGTTTTGCAAGGTTCTGACGGCGTTCCTGTTTAGTCCAGGGGTTGGTTCCCACCGATACTTTCGCGCGAACGGATGATTGACTGACGCCGACGCTGTAGACGCTTTCCGGAAACAAGTAATACGGAATGAATTTGTTGTAACCGTCGAGATCGTGGCCGCTGACATCGAACTCGATAACGCCGCCTGTGCACTTCGCGGCGCGCCGCATGATCTCGATCGACTCAAAATGATGGGCATACAATTTTTCGAATGTCGATCGGATCTCGGAATCTTTCATCACCTCCGGCAGCGATTTGTGCTGCACTTCTCGAATGATCTCATGGATGAGCTGCGGGTTATGACTGGCTTCAATGACCAGCATCAAGCGCATCGCCGGTTCCTTCAGCTCAACCGCCGTTTTGGCATCGGGAAACTGCGCGCCATCAATGATATCAGCCCAATAGACAAGGTCGTCCAGATCGGGCATCGGATAATGAAATACGTTTTGCGTCAGATGCGCGATGAATTTCGTGCATGATTTGTAGCTGGGGTCGTGAAATTTGTGGCCGCTGGTGTCCCGCCGGAAATGCGCTTCATCCTGAGCGGACAGAAACGCGCTCTCATGATGATCGAACCACCAGGTCAATTTGTCCGAGGCGCAGTATTTGAAATCCACAATGACGTTTTCATCCGGACCGAAAAGATCCTCGCTGATTTGCTGTCCGGCCTTGTGCGTCAGACCTTCGTATTCAATGACCGCGCCGGGATCAAAACGCCCCTTATAAAAACGCGAGAAAACCGCGGCTGAAGAGACGCCGTCGAAGCAATTGTCGTGATAGAGAACTTTTACTTTCGTCATTTAGCGTAATAAATATTTGGCAATCGTCTGCAGCTGCATGTTCGACGTACCTTCGTAGATTTTTCCGATCTTGGAATCGCGAAA
>WNGN01001855.1_pt1 | contig 20030 bp, 17 predicted proteins | sample 5400561 | NCBI WGS metagenome assembly WNGN01 (sample SAMN13153379, study PRJNA577476) | soil metagenome | isolation source: 115 cm soil or saprolite under Garry oak tree replicate 2 | place: USA:California | collected 2016-06-15
AGAGTCTTGATTTCCGAGACACATCACATGCCCAATATGGAGAAGCCGGAAGAATTTAACGCCATCGTGCTGGATTTTTTGGGCAAGTTGTGATGTATTCCAGATACCAGGGCTTTCTGAAAATCGTGTCCTTGGGCGTAGTCGCTTCTTGATGAGTTTTAACAACTAGATCGGTCATACCCCGTAGGCCACTGAGAAGAACTAAATTAAAAGTGGATCAGGTGACTCCCGTTGGCAACTGAGCTGTTTTGGCTTGGGCTGCTCTGATCGGCTTGGCTTGTTTGGATGCTTGTCGCCTCTGCCGCTGCACTTGGTAGCCACACACGCGCGTGGCCGGCTTAGGCACGCGCTTGCGTGGAGCCGAGGGGGCACGTCCTGGCCGTTGTCTGGGCAGATCAGGCGGTGCTGGCTGATAGCACGAAAGCTCGATCGATGGCACTTCCAGCACCAGACGTGAGCTCGCACGCAGCAGGCCATATTCCCAACCCGATTGAACAAGCTGGTCGAGCTGGAGCGCTGAGGAGCTGCCAAGCCGAGGTAACAGATCCACCAAGAGGGGCACCGACACCTCAAAGGGATCACAGTCTGCCGCCAGGGCAATCTGTTCACGCAGGGCATACACCAGGTGCGAGAGGATGAGCACGATCCAGATCTGCACCAGGATCAGTTCCTGCTTACTACTCCACCAGTGCGACATTCCCAGATACTCTTTGAGCAGGCGAAAAGCCAGTTCAATATCCCAGCGACGCGCATACAGTTGTGCCACCTCCCCCAAGGAAAGGACCTGAGGATCACACACATTGGTCAGATACATGCGCACTCCGATCCCATCACCCAGGCGCACCAGCCGGACCAAGTGGCGCGCTTGCTTCTGGCCGGTCCCTAACCAGACCAGAGCATCGAGCACCTCGCGCTGCCGATAGAATACATGCGCGATGCGGTAAGACGTGTTCTCCCGGTAGCGGCTCACCCACCACAGCTTCCACTGGGTCAAGGTATCAAAGAAGCTGAAGCTGAAATAGCCCAGATCGAAGAGCAGCAAACTCCCCACGGAGAGTCCTTGCAGGAAGTCCAGCATATCCACTCTGCAGTTCTCTTGCACCGCCTCGCGCCATTCCAGTCGCAGCCATCGCTGGGCTCGCAGATCAAAGAGGCCCACCAGTTTGCCCGCAAAGCAGGCTGGGTCGTGTGCGCTCAAGCCCCTGCGTGGCTTGAGATACCTCCCCACCGCGTCGAGTCGGGTTTCATCGAGACAGAGGATCAAAGGCGCAAAGGCGGCGAGCGCGGCAGGTACCGCCCGGGAACCGGTCAGGGCCAGCCGCGCATTGACCACCTCCCACACTTCTTGCAAGGGAATGAGGCCAGCCTGGAGGAGCCGTTTGACCAGGCCATTGCGCGTGAGCCAGAGAGGAGCAAACGGGCCGATTGACTGCAAGCCGAGCAGGCGACGCCAGTCCGCAAAGGAGTGCATGCCTTGCAGTGCACACAGCAGCAAACTGCTCCACAACTGGGTCCCACCCACCTGCTGCGGGCGTCCCCGTCCACGAGGAGTCGCCGCGTCCTGCTGGATCTGGCTCGACTGATCTGGGCGAGGCTCTTGGCCTAGCCTACAGGCCGGCAGCAATAGCTCACTGATCTCTTCGATCATGTGAGTGTGCGCTGCAGATGCTTGATGGGGGTCTACCCCAGGGGTATCATGAGATGACATGAGGAGGAGGATCCTTTCTGAGAACGTTTCTGATGAGAAGATCTTCCTCTTTTTTTCTCTTCTTGGCAAATCGATTCCCCATTTAGTTCTTCTCAGTGCCCGTAGGCGCACAATTTATTGGCGCACCGCCGATTTATCGGCCTCTTGATGGCCCCGACGGGCCATTGGCCGATAATGAGTTTTCATACTTTCATCCGGGTATGTGGTAGGGCCACCGGAGCCGATAAATCGGCGGTGGCCGCGATAAATCGCGCCCTACGGATACGCGAATTAATTTGTTAAGGCAAGGTTCAACTGCCTTTGAACGATTGTGACAATTGACGAAAAGCTTGCAATAAAACTCCCTGAGAGATACGGTAGAAAAAAACCACATCAACCGTACTCAGGGAGGCACTATGAAGCATTGTAGCACAGCACAACAGAGAATTGAGTGGATCACGCACCTGCTGGCAAGGCCCTCGTGTCATGGAGTGGTGAGCCGATTGAGTCGAGACCATCAGGTCTCTCGTCAGACCTTGTATCGCTGGAAGCGGAAAGCAGAGCAGGCGTTGCAAGACGTTTTCACCCGGAGGCAAAAGCCAGAGAACCCGGACTCCGAGCTGGAACGGCAGGTGCTGACGCTCCTGATCGAAGCGCATGCCAGCTATCGGCAGATCCAAACGTGTCTGCAGAGGCTGATGGGTACCTCGCTGTCGCTGGGAAGTATTTGTACGGTGGTTCAGCAGGCAGGCGAACGAGCACGAGCCTGGCTGGCTCAACAGCGGTCCTCGTCTGCTCGTGCCCTGGCTCTTGATGAGCAATTCAGCAGCCAACGAGGGGAGGCTTACTTCAATGTCGTGGATGTGCAGAGCGGGCAGGTGTGGGCCAGTCTTCCTCCTGCACCAGTCGAGGGCGAGAGTTGGATGATTATCTTGTGGGATCTGCAAGCCCAAGGAGTCAGCTATGAGACCACCGTGAGCGATGGTGGACATGCTATCCATGAGGCCTTGAAGGAGGTGAAGCAACTGAGTACCCATCAGCGTGATGTCTGGCACGTGTTTCAGCAAGCGGCCAAGGTGCAAGGGCGTGTTGAGACGCTGGTGCAGCACGAAGAAGAGCGCCTGCGCACCATCACGCACTATGAGCAACGCCAAGCAGGCGGCCAGCGCTTCTCGGGACGGCCTCCCAAAACGAGCCGCAAGGAGCAGAGCAAGACCGTGGAGCAGCTCATGCACTTGTGGGAGGCCGTCGCCTATCTGTTCCGGGAACTGCACCACTTGCTGGATGTGGTGATTGTGGATAGCACCTCGGCCAGCGGGCTGATGACGCCATCTCGTCGGCAGGCGGAACTGGAGACCCTGGTGACCTTGCTTTTTGAGGTCCAGCAGCAGGCTCCTGCTAGCTTGCAGCACGATCTGCTGGGGGTGGCGCGCCTGGTGGAATTGGCCTTGCCTTCCCTGCTGCATTTTACTCATCTGTTGGAGGACAGACAGCAGCAAGCCGCCCAAGAGCTGGGTGGTGCGGCGGTCCAACTGATGGCGTGGGCATGGCAACGTCGAAAACTCCTTGGTCCCCAGGTGCAGACACTGCTGCAAGGAGTGGCTCCGGCATGGCGCGCAACCGCTCAGATGCTTTTTGAAGGCTGGACTCAGGCGGTTCGAGCCAGTAGTGTCGTGGAGAACTGGCACAGCATTGTGCGCCCCCATCTGGCGGTGCATCGCACGCTTTCGGCTGGCATGTTGGCCCTGTTGGCGGTCTGGCACAATCATCACATCGCGCCTCGTGGTCCTCACGCTGATCTGTCTCCTTTGCAACGCAGTCAGGCTGCTCATGTCGAAGCCGATTGGCTCACCGCCCTTGGCTATCTCCCTGCTGCTGCCTGACTGTTCAATGTGTCACATTGATTTGAACCTTGCCTAAACCTCATAATCGGCGGTGCGGGCATACATGCGCCGCCTATTACATGGGCGGTTTTGGTCGTGTTTCGAATAGCCCCGCCAAACATCAGGGCCTACCTCCAATAGGAGAACGAGCGGGCCACACAGTCCACCGGAGGGCGACCGCAAGGGACCGCCCCTACCAGGGACGGAGGCGGCATCGTACCGAGTAGGGGCTGGGCTTGCCCCAGCCCTGGGGCGGCGCTCGAGGCAATAAAATGCAATGCACCCGGTGCGTGCTTAATGTTTGATTGCGCTGGGCAATCGTCTATGTTATGATACCTCAGCGGTTTTATGGCATTAATAAGATGGCTAATGATTGGTATTGCAGAGGGGAAATATATTATGAATTGTGAGCGGTGTGGAACAGGGTTACCCGACTATGCTGTTATTTGCCCGACATGTGGGACGATTACATCGACTGGGCAGGGGCCAACGCCTCCGCCTGCGACGAGTTATGGACAGTATGCACCCGGAGGTTACTCCGGCCCACCACAGCAGCAGCCATCCTATGGACAAGGTTACGGGCCACAGCCAGGCTACATGCCTCCACAGCAGAACTATGGCTACGCGCCGCAACCTAATGTGGTATATCAACCAGGTCCCATGAACGTCTTTGTAAACAATGCATCACCAGTGACGAACAAGGACAGCGGGCCATTGCTCGCCGAAATACTGCTCTCATTGATTGGGATCTATGGCGTGGGCTGGCTGATGGCAGGCGAGACAACCACGGGTATCGTATTGCTCATCTGTAGCTTCGTTGTCTACTGGCCATTCATAATACTGGGCACCATTTTCACGCTTGGTTTCGGGCTGATTTGCCTTGTCCCGGTAGCCATCGGCGCGATCATTGCTAATGCCGTCCTGCTGAACAATCGTTTGAATCGCAAAGCGGCTCAGATGGTTATGGTCCAGGCAAACCCGATGCCGCCGCGGTACCCACCGTACCAGTAGCAATTACTTCGGGAAGGCCAGGCGGCGGTATTTTTCTCGTGATTCCATCCAGGCTTCGTCGGAGAGGCCGAGCTTTTCGCGCAATGTTTCAAAAGGGACACTGGCACGCAGTTGTTGCACTGCAAAGGTATCGCGCAGTAGCTGCAAGGTGACGCGCTTCTTGATGCCGGCAAGCTTCACGGCCCGCGCCAGGATGTAGTTCAGATTGCGGTCGGTACAGGCAAAGAGCTCACCGGTAGGGCGATACTGCGCCTGGTATTGCTTGAGAATGGTCGCGAACGTGGCAGGGAGCGCGAGGCTGCGTTCGCGATGTTGCTTACCGGTCGAGGCGGGGAAACGTATAGCGACCATGGGCGCCTGGGGATCGGAGAGGTCGATTTGATCGAGCTTCAACCCCTTGACCTCCTCTTTTTTCAGTCCTGCATGCAGCACGAGGTAAACGAGGCAGTGACAGCGAGCATCTTGAGCTGCAGCCTCTTGCAGCCGCTGCACTTCATCATCGAAGAGCAATTCGGGCAAGGGTGGCAAAGGCCGCTCCAGCGTCAGGCTCGCGGATGGATCTTCACGAATGACGCCATCGCGTCCAAGCCAGGAAAAGAAATTCCTGAGGAAGGTGACACGACGCGCCATGGTTTTGGGTGCTGGAACCTGACCTTTTGTGCCAAACTTCAGCTTCATCAGCCAGTCAGTGACCTGCTCTTTGTTAATGCGGCCGACGGGGGTATCGCGGCCAATGAAGTCGCTAAACATCTTCAGGTCGGAGAGGAAACAGGTGATCGTGTAGTCCGATTTGCCGCGCAGTTTTAGTTCTTGCTGGTAAGGCAGCGCGCAAGCAGCCAGGCTGGATTGATCGGTGAGCGGGTTGGTACGTACCAATGGCGGAAAAGGTGTCGTAGTGGGGTCCGGCGGCTCTGCGATGACGGTAGGCGCGCCAGTAAAGAGACCTGGCTGCAAGACGGTGCTGTCTCCAGTGACAATCGGCTCGGGTTGGGGTTTGCTCTGAGTATCGTCCCGCATTGATTGCGCTCCTTGCTTGTATTGTCCAATTCCCTATGTTGTTTTTCATTATAGCAGATTATAGCAAGGATGTTCAAATATCTTGTAATATTGTAAATCATTTTATTCCATGGGCGGAATCTAGATAATTAAATGGGCGGCAAAACGAGTAATAGGATATAGAAAAGTTTTGGCGCATTGCCATAAGATAGCTCTTTCCCCTCTGCTGGCCATTCTTGGCTTCCTGCGAACGCGCCCAGATAATTGTCAAAATTCTTCAGAATCCGCCCATTTAATTCCAAAATTTACACCTGTAACGGTGCTGCGTATCTTCTGACAGAGTCCTGTATGGAAACCCCTGAGTGTTGGCGACTTCTAACAGAGGGAGGGATCTCGATGAAACGTCTACTTCTGGTAGCTCTGGGCATAGCCTTGCTCCTGGTGCTCGCCTCCGCCCTGCCCGCAGCGGCGTATGGCGGTGAATCCAGTGCGACCATGTCCTGCACGGATAACACCTCGACGATGACCAAAGGAAGGGGTCAATGAGGCGGATGCCCAGGCGTGGGGGGGAAGTCCCACGGTCCTTCTCGGTTCGGACACCGTCTCGATATCCCCGCCGCAGGCCAAGGGGAGCGTGTCGATGACGTTCTCCTTCAATGACACGACGCCGTTCGGAAACGTGCAATGGCAGCTCTACTACGGCGGCCACATCGCACCAATCCAGGCCGGCCAGCTCGATGCAGCCAATTTCCCGGGCTGCCCGTACCCATAGTTTGCCGGTCAGACTGGGCGTTCCAAGCGTACGGCCAGTCAGCCGGTGAACTTGACGCTGCCCTTATAAAGGGCTACTATACGAAGCAGGGATACTTCAATCACGGCGTTTTTAGTGGAAGTATATTCTTATGAAAGCTCGGTAGCTTTATTGGCCTCTGTCTTGTGCTGATTGTTGTGCTCCACTTCCTGCCAGGCACCTCGTGGCTCCAACCACACCATCCGCTCTTCTGGCTTGAAGTGCTCGCGCTCGAAGCGTTTGGTTTCGCTTGGTTTGTCAAAGGAGGGACGTTCATACTGAAAGATAAGAATAAGGGTGTCGTAACGAGCAAAAATCGTGAGACCACCCCAACTGTTGAACAAGGCGTTCCTGTTACAGATAATCCTCAACAACAATAGCGAAGCGCAAGCAGTGAGGGGATAACCTCATCAATAGAAAGCGATTGAGCGTTATCATGTCGCACAAGATTACAGGGTGTTGAAAAACTCTTTTAAGAAGCTCATCAGTAGAGGGGAATGGACCATCGCTTGCTTATGAGGTAATCTAAGGGAAACAACAACGATACAGACGTATCCCATCAAGAAATACGAGTTTCCTCCCAAGCAGCAGCTAAAAAAGAAGGCACACATGGCCTCCACTGGGAACGGACGACGCCCCCAGCCTCGTTTTTTGAGCAGACGCTTGAGATTTTGTCCAGCAGCGATCTGGAAAGCCTCGATGTTGACTCTCCAGAGCAGCCGCAAACGAAAGCGACGCATGCCATGCCAGTCTTTGGCTTCAGCAAACAAGGGCTCTACCCAGACACTGCGTTTGCGATACGCTTTCTTGTAGGCTTCGGTCGCATGATAGGCTCTGACCCGATCCAGGGTCTCCTCAGCAACACTACGGCAAAGGCTACGTCCCTGCTTGCTAGTGGTACATTTGGCTTTGAGTGGACAGTGATTGCAGTCCCTAGCATAGGCCCGATAGCGCCGTGATCGCTCGGTGGAATGCCAGGGAGCAAGGTGGAGTTCTTTGCCAGCCGGACAGATATAGACATCACGCTCCGCTTCATAGCGAAAGCGATCAGCGCTAAAAAACTCGGTGCGGTGGTCATTATCAGGAAGCGCAACATAGGCGCGGATGTGTTGGTTTTCAAGGGCGACAATGTTCTCTTCAGTGCCGTACTTGCTGTCTCCGGTCATCTGCCGAGGCCACAGTTTCCAACGGAAGCGGGTGTGCCAGATCAGATCAAGCATCGGTTGATTTTCCATCACTTCAGCAGGCGTGACCAAGACGGTCAAGATGATACGCGATTTGCCGCCATCGACGACATAGTGGGTCTGATAGCCCAAATGCGATCCATCCTTGTGCAGCATAATGGTGGCATCTGGGTCGGTGGTACTCACCTGTAAGTCAGCGATGCGCTGATAACAGCGACCCGTGACACTGCGATCTTGCGCCCCCAACTCCTCAATCCAGTCGTGGCGCCCTGCGTTCCTCTGGGTAAGTTCCTCGCGCTCCTCTTGAGAGAGCGAGGTGGGGAGTTGCATCGGAACAGACACCTCCTCCTGCTCAATTGGTTGGCTCGATGTTTGTGCTTGGAGTATCTGCTGCTCGTTCCCTTCATGCACATCGTTGGTTTCGCTCTCGAAGAGGGTTGCCACATGTGCCTCAACTGCGAAGCGCGGCTTGAGTGAGTCCAGCGAAGCATTGGCCTTGACCTTGGTGGCATCAACGTAGAGTTCTTTTCCCCAGACCAATCCCGCTTGTTGACACTGCTCGACAATGACCTCGAAGAAACGCCGGAAAACGTCGATGCCGTAGCGCGAGCGAATGCGCGTCAGACTTGAGTGATCCGGTAAAGGCTCATTCAAATCGTACCCCACATACCATCTCACGCTCAGCCGATCCGCCGCATGCCGCATGAGTTGCCGCTCGGAGCGTATCCCTTCAAAAAACATGACCAGTTGCAGTTTGAAAAAGACCACGGGATCAATGGAAGGGCGACCACCACCAGCATACGTCTCCTGCACGAATTCACGCACAAACGAGAGATCGAGCGTTCGCTCCAGATGACGATAGAAGTGATCTTGAGGCACCAACTCTTCCAAGGATACCTTGACGAGTGGAGTAAAGCAGCGCTCTTTCTGGCCCATCATAGCAGTCACCTTTCTTGTTCAGAGACGGCAAGAGAGAGCAGCCAGGAACCCTTGCACCCCTTCAGCTTCCCTCAGAGGAAACCGGAGGAGTGGCTCTCCAGGGTGCCCGCTGTGTTCCGTCGTGTGCAGGTGGACGCACCCACAACCAGACATGCGTTGGCTGCATGGTCTCTTGCACCACGGCGACCAATTGCCGGTTCAAGTCATCCAAGTCCACTTCATGGCGCAGTGTTGCACTGAAAGCTGCCAGCGTCTTGGCAGTGTCATACTTGCTACGATAGAAACGGCGGTCGATGAACGCTTGGATACGCTTGCGCAGGGGTTGAGCGATGAAAAAGGCGACGAGGGTGGAGAGGACGATGGCCACGCTGTTGTCCTGGCTGATGATGCCACGCAGCAGCGCTTGCAGCCCAATGACCAGGCCCACGTAGACCGCCGTCAGGAGCAGCGTGAGCGTGCCATAGACCAGCGTACGATTGATGATGATATCGATATCCCACAGCCGGGAGCGCAAGATAGCGAAAGCAATCGAGAGGGGAATGAGGAGGACGAATACTTGGAGAACCGTGCCAACAATCAAATCCGAAAGCGGACCTGAATGGAAGAGTGAGAGCGGATTACTAAAATAGAGTAAGTTCACCAGCACGAGACCAATCACGCAGATTGACATACCGAAGACGACCCATTTTGTTTGCTGGCGTTCTACCTGGCTGGAAACCTGCCGGTAGCGGTAAACCTGTGCCACCAGCAGGCTCACCAACAAGCCAGCAAATAAGAGATCTGTAAACCAGAAGGTGTTTAACCACGAATCGGGAAAGAAATAAACAACACCCGAATAGATAACCCACCCACCCACCAACCAGCGCATCCAACGCGGTACAAACCTCCCATTGGGAAACAAGTAAAGGAAGGTGCCAAAGGCTACACTGCCGAAAAAACTGATGATTTGGATCGGGAGCCACCATGCCGGCACGAGCCCTAGCAATGAGCCACTATTGAAAGTCATTGCAAAGGTCACAAGAGCGAAAGAGGTATAGAACGCCATGAAGTCGTGAGACTTGAGCCAGAAGATTACCGCACCAATTGCGAGAAAGGCCAACAAAGCAAAGACGGTAAGTGCATAGGAGTATATCAGAACGAAGTTAACGGAAAGTCCAGCCGCTTGATATTGCTTCATGCTATAAGGGGGAATGAGCGCATAACAAGCAGCAGTCGTACAAGCATTCTGGAGAAGAGCAGTGAATGCCGGAATGCTTGCGACAAACAATGCCAGGATGAGTACTACCACAGCTATCCATACGACGCGTGCAAGCACGAGCCAGTATCCACTCAAGCGCATGCCTGTCGCACTCCGAAGGGAAGTACCCTGAGCAGTCGTTGTCTGTGCCTGTCGAAAATTCATGACATGTCCACCTGGTTCGATCATTTGGACACTGTGCCAGCCGAGGATTTTGCGCGTAATTATACATGGCATTGTCCTCGGTTGCTTCATGTTTCTCATAAAAAAACGGAAACGTTCATCTATCTACACATTACCACATCAGCGTCCAAAGATCGTTACGGCACCCTAACGAACCATGGATGTCTAGTAATCTTTGAGGAGTTTGTTCCTCAAGGGATATGTAGCTTGATGCATCGAAACCTTATTGTAACCCTTTTTCAACAGGCTGATTATTTTTGCGGCGCGAGATGATAAAAGATTATATTCTAGCCTAAATAACCGTAGGCATAAAGGATTGTTGCTGTATCCTGGCCGTCTATGATGCAATAATAACAATGGTTTCCCTTACTTCTCTGATCTTTAATAGTTGACTTCGCACAATAATTTACACATCATCACAAAAAAAGAGGAGCGTTACGCTCCCCCTGTTCCTCTCGTTACTGATTGGATCAGGGTAGGGTCAGAGTGTAACAGACTTCGAGAGGGGGAGTTGCCAGAAAGGACAGGGCTGGGTCAGGACGCTCAACTCCATTCGTGCTCCATCCTTGTCGTTCATAGAAGCGACGGGCTTGGAGATTTCTGCTAAACACCCAGAGAATGGCTTGACGATAACCATCCTCGCGTAAAAGTTCAGTGGCACGTTCCAGGAGGCGAGACCCAATCCCGCATCCCATGAAATCTGGGGCGACGAAAAGATAATGGAGCTCCCCCGTGCTCTCTGATGCTACCTCTTCAGGATAGGTAGCCGCACCAATCTCCACGAAGCCGAGCACCTGACCCTCGTATTCGGCTACAAGAAGGCGTTGCTCTTTTTTTGGTGGGATGGCCAGTTTCTGTACCCAGAAAGTCTCCAGACGGTCGAGCAGCCGCGAATAGATTGGGGCTTCGGACATGAAATCTTGATAGGCGCTCTGTGTTGACTGCTGGTAGATGGTGCTGATAGACCTGGCGTCGTTGAGAGTGGCGTATCTGATACGGGAAAGTGTCCAGGGCATGTAAACCTCCACAGGCTCGTTTATGAGGGAAACTGGTAATGGTTGGAAAAGCTGGTAATAGACACACACCCCATGGTCCCTTTTCAAATATCGACCTCGAAAAGGGGGCAGGGGTGTGCCTGTTATTTCTCTATAAAAAAGACCTTGCTCAGCTACTCGCCGTCAAGGTCATCGGGTTCAAACTCGTCCTCCTCGCCTACATCCTCGTCGTCGTTGTATTCGTCTGGAGAAATATCTCCATAATTGAGCGAATACGACTCCTTGTAGATCTGGATGGTCGGATGGATAAGCGGAAAAGGCTTCAGCCCCTCCGGCATAACAGGACCATCCATACGCGACTCGTAGACTGGCGAGTTTTCGCGCACCAGTACCTCGCTCTCCCATGCCATAGAATCGAAGCCCAGCCGGCGCAGGTCCATGACCATACCAGGCCAGATGTCTTCGGGATCAATTGCCCACCACTCGCGCCCCATCACACGTACAGGTCGAACGCGCAAAGGTCGGTTGAGATCGCCCAAATTAGCCCGCAACGATGTGCGTTTCCGTTCGGCCTTTTTCATGGCTGGAACCGTCCCTTTCTGTACCAGGACAACAATAAATTGTTTCCTCTTTCTCAATAAGATTACGTTCGTGAAAGAATGTACAGATTACTATTCTTTCCCAGACTTGCAGAGGGGGTAATCCAATGCTTATACATACCATACCACATCCACAACATCATCCGCCAGTGTTTGAAAAGGTGAATAAGATGAGCTACTTGCAATGTTGCCAGGCACTTTTGTGGCCTTTTTTTCATTTTTTGTTTAGATGAGTACATTGACAGGCTCAGCAAAAGTGTACATACTCTTTCTTATAGGTTCTGTGTTTTAAGCAGACTATGCTACGCGAAATGGGTCAAATGACCCATGGTTGAGCAATTACTATAGAGTACACTACGAAGAAGATTTGTCGAAAGCTGCTGCAAGGAAGTTATGAGCCAGGCAAGGAAAACATTCAGGACCATACCGCAGACGACACTGCGCCGGCTGCGCAACACACCCACTTATTTCTTCATTGTGTGGCGTTGGAGTTTCTGGCTCTACGCGCTTGCCTGGATCTGGACGAGTTCTCCTGAGCTGGTCTCGCTGCACGCAGTACCCCTCAAGTTAATTGTTGAGCGGCTGCTTCTTGGGATTACGCTGGTGCAGACATTACTGGCGACGCTTTACACGCCGGTCTTTCAGATGTTCCTACCCCGGTTACCATGGTTGGATAGGTTGCCCCTGCAAAAACGGCACAAATCTCGTTCGCTGCAACGGCCACGAGGCATGATGTGGAATCGCCGCCGTCCCCGGCCGCTAGCCTCGGATGAAGAGGCGGATATTGTGACCCCGCTGGCACGGACACAGAACCCCTATTGGGACATTTTCGTGCTGGGACTGGATGTGCTCATCTGCGGTCTGGTCGTGTACTACAGTGCTCCTTTCTGGACTCCCCCCTTCGGTGTGGGCAGTCCATTCTACCGCTACGGACTCTCAACGGTGCTGGTGGCTGCATTCACGTATCGCAACCGGGGAGGATTAGCGGCAGCGCTTGGCTATGACCTGTTCATGGTGCTTGGGGCTTTTTTCCCCCCATTTTTCCTGCACACGCACTACACGCTCGTTGCGCGGGATTTGATCAGCTCCCTGATGGATGCCCCCGTCGTGGCCATCCTGGCTGCCTATATGGGTATCCTGCTGGGCAGCTATACGCGCAGCAAGAGGCGAGAGCAAGACAATGCACGCAGGCGGCGAGCGCTGATGAGCGTGGGCGAGACGCTGGTACAGGGCGCCAGCAACCGGCATACCCTGCTGCAACGCAGCGCGGAACAGATTCGCAAGGGTGGACATTTCGGGCGCCTGGTAGTAGCGCTGCTTGCCACTGGAGTTGACGGGGCGAACGGCGATAAGCAGAGCCGGACGGAAATTGCCAGCCGGGTGGAGGTAGGGGTAGTCGAGGCGGCAGCGCCGGACAGGAGCGAGAAGCTGCTCGAGCAGGTGGTGCAAACAGGTGAAAAACTGAGCACGTTTGAAACGCTGAATATAGGGGCAGATGGGAATGATTACCGGATCGCCCGCCTGTACCTGCCGTTTTTCAAAGATGGGCAGGTGTACATGATACTGGGGGCGGAGAGCATACGGCAAATGCCTTTTGACAAGAGGCAAGAGGAGTTTCTGACTATCGCGGGAGCACAACTGGTAGTTGCACTGGAGAATATGCGCCTGACGGAACAGACGGCTGAACTGGCAACGGCAGCCGAGCGCGGGCGTATCGCGCGGGAGATACACGACGGCATCGCGCAGCTCATTTATATGTTGAGCCTGAATACCGAGACATGTGTAGCCCTGGCTCATCGCATTGAAGAAGCCTCCGAGGAGGATGCGGAGCTGATCTCGCCGCTCACGCAGCGCCTGGAGAAGCTGGTCACGATCTCGAAACAGGCCCTATGGGAAACACGTAACTACATGTTCACGCTGAAGCCGCTCATCAGTGGCACGGCGACGCTGACCCAGATGCTGACCAACCAGGTACACGAGTTCGAGGCGATCAGCGGACTCCCCGTGCAGCTGGCGGTGGAAGGCAGCGAGGAAAAGCCAGGTGAAGACCCCCACAAGGCTCACAAAACGGCACAGGTGGGAACAGCTGTCTTCCGCATCACGCAGGAGGCGCTGACCAACGCGTATAAACACGCCGGCGCCACGGTGGTCCAGGTCCATCTACGCTATAAACTGGGAAGCGTAGAGGTCGAGGTTTGTGATAATGGCAAGGGGTTGGAGAAGCTGCCTCACGGCTATGACCTCGCCAGCAATGGGAAACAACGGCGCATCTATTCCGGCCATGGATTGAGCAGTATGCGCGAGCGGGCCGAAGAGCTGGGGGGAACGCTGGAAGTCAAGGAGGCAGCAGGCGGGGGTGTCAGCGTAATGGCGTGCATCCCGGCATAAATGAAGGAAGGCAAGAATGTCAAAGACACTCCTCCAGGGCGGGGGCAAGCCCCGCCCGTACATTTTGGCATAATTGAAGGGAGGCAATGATGTCAAAGACACGGGTTATGATTGTCGACGATCACGAGGTTGTACGGCTGGGGATGCGCGCCGCGTTTGAACTAGAAGCGGACCTGGCAGTGGTTGGCGAGGCCAGTAACGGGGTAGAGGCGCTGGCAAAGGTGCCCGTGCTGGCGCCGGAATTGATCTTGATGGACGTACGCATGGATAAGATGAACGGTATCGAGGCCTGCCGCGAGATAAAGAGCCACTACCCCAATGTACGTATCCTGATGCTGACGTCCTTTGCAGATGAGGAGGCCGTGGCCGCGTCGGTTATGGCAGGAGCAAGCGGCTACCTGTTGAAGAATGTGAGCCGCGCCGAACTGCTGCGGGCTATGCGCCTGGTGGCGGCCGGCCAATCGCTGCTCGACCCTAACGTGACGAAGCAGGTGATGGAGCGCTTGCAGGTGCAGGCTCCCGGCAGTGAATTGACCGAGCGAGAACGTGAGGTACTGGCACTGGTAGCGCGTGGCTATACGAACAAGCAGATAGCGGAGGCATTGTACGTGACGGAGAAGACGGCCCGCAATCACGTCAGCCACATCCTGGAGAAGCTGGGCCTCGCGCGCCGCAGCGAGGCAGCCGCCTTTGCCGTTGAGCACAAATTAGTGCCCCCGCGCGAGCAGAAGGCTGGAGGCAAGTGAGGACTCCCCGTACTCCCATGGGAAGCTTGCCAGGTTATGCTGATGGGTAGACCTTCAGATTAGTGTAGATGATATCGGCATCCGTGCCATTGGTGGTAGCAAGAAAGGCGATCAGGCCCGACGAGTAGGTCAAGTCGCTGATAGCTATCAAGAATATGCCGTTGGCGTAGAAGAGTAACTTGCTGCCGCGCGCTATCACTTGCAGGGTGTTCTTCACGGAAAAGCCTTTCTTAAGAGCAGAAGTAAAGGTCCAATCCTGCAATGGCTGCGGACTGTTGTTGAAGGCCGAGATTTTGTAGTTGCCTTCACTGTCTATCTCAAACAGGTAGCCGCCATTGTAGTTGCCCAGGGCATCCAGACTGACGCGGAAGAAAAGGCCGCCGGAGTGCCCACTGTGAATGCGCACATCTACAGAAATGGCAGCGTCCGAGTACTGGTTTGCGGACTCGCGGCACCCGTGCAGGTTGACGAGATTGACGCCCTCGGTGACATTGTAGCCATCCTGGGCAAAGAAACAATGAGAATCCTGGTCCCACTGCGCGGCCTGAGTATTCGGGTTGTTCGGATCGGTCAACGGGTCTTCGTAGGCGGGTGTGCCAGAGGTGGCCGTCTGGATCACTCCCGCTGTAGCGCTGGCCTGGGCATGGGCAGTGGCGGTGGCGCGGGCAATAGCTGTGGCGGTGGCGTTGTGCTGGGCCACGGCTGTAACAGTGGCGACCGCCTGGGCAGTAGCCGTCAGGTTGGGCGTTGGATTCGGGGTCGTGCCTGCAACCTGGGTGCCGCTGTTTGTTGCCTGAGCAGTAGGCGTCACTCCCGGGTTGTTTCTGCTATTGGCGTACAGGATGAAAACGGGAATAGCTACTATACATAGGCAGAGCACGGCTAATATAGAGACTACTACAGCACGCCGCCGTGCCGGATTAGCGGGTTTCGGTCGCCGTTGGACCCTGGCCAGGGGACTGCTCTCTAAAGGCCTGTTCACCCAATTAGGGACAGGAGAGACAGGCGGTGCTTCTTGTAGGGCAGGCATGGGTGGAGCACGCAAGATTAGCGGCGGTTCAGCACGGTTGGCGCCGATAAATGGAGTAAGGGACTCGGCTTTCCGTTCAGAGATGCCATTCTTGTTAGCGGCGCTGATGGCGCGGCAGAAGGCTCCGGCCAGTTCGGTGGCACTCTGGTAGCGCTGTTCGGGCTTCTTCTCCAGAGCCTTGAGCATCACACGCTCGACTTGCGGGGTGACGTTCGAGTTCAAAACGCGCGGCGACGGGGGGCGTTTGTTGACATGCATAGTTACGACGGCGATCTGGTTTTCCGCGTAGAAGGGAAGGCGCCCGGTGACCATTTCGAAGAGTAAGACGCCGAGGGAATACAGGTCGCTGAGGGCATCGGCTTTGCGATCTGCTTCAAACAGCTCCGGGGCGACGTAATCGACCGTGCCCAGCACGTCACCGGTGCTGGTGAGGCGCGTCATATCGGTGGTCAGGCGGGCGATGCCGAAGTCCGCCAGGTAACACTGCCCAGCGGCGTCGAGCAGGACGTTGGAGGATTTGATGTCGCGATGGACGATGCCCTGGCTGTGGATGTAATCGAGGGCTTCACCAATCTGGCTCAGGCACCGGCACACCTCGGGAAAGGGGAGGGGAGAGCGGCGAATACGCGCACGCAGGGTGCCGCCATCCATGAAAGGCATGACGATGTAGTACTGGGTGAAGCCCTCGAGACTGGTTTGACCCGAGCCGTAGATGGGCACGAGATGCCCGTTGCTGAGCGAGGCCATGAGGTTTGCTTCGCGGATGAAGCGCTGAAGCAGTTCTTCGTCCTCGCGCTTGAAGACTTTGACAGCCACTTTGCGATGGAAAAATGGGTCGTAGCCTTCGTAGACATCGGCCATGCCGCCTCTACCGATCAATCGCTCGAGTGTATAGTGGTCAAGGGTTTTGCCCTCCAGTCCTGCCATGTAATTCTCCAGGTGCCCTAGTTGGAGCAAGTGCCCATTGCTCTGTGCTTCACGGTAGTAACGGTGGCGAATTTTTCTTGTGCATGATAATGCATCGAAGCAAATATATCACGAAAAGGGGTTATACTCAAGCGTAGTTCATATCTTCACATACAGGTGCGAGTTGTCGTCGTAACGGTACGCGGGGTTGCCTTTGTGGAAGACAAGGCTGCCGTTATTGTTGAGGGAGAGCCAGAGGAGGACCGGTGTGCCGGGAGGGAGGTGAAGTGGATAGCGCCAGTGATTGAGCGCTCCCGGGCCTGTGACGCCAAAGAGCCACGAGCCGCCGTCATCATCGATGGTGTTTGGAAGCAGCTGATCGCATGAAAGCGAGTTGCTATCGTGTGTGTTGTCTACCTGCAGGTCGCAGGCGTGCAAGGACATGCCGTTGAGCGTTGCAGTAGGGTCTACATAGGGATAGTTATCGAAGCCGTGGATGGCTTTGCGGCCATACATCGCCTGCGCCCAAACCCAGGAACCAATACGCACGGGTATGGTTGTCTGCACAGACAGGTATACCCGGATACCAGGCGCGATGCGCACAGTGAGCTGGCAGCCACTGGAGCAATCAACACCAATCTGCTGTGTTGGAGCAACGTGGACCAGCGGCGTGGGCAAGACCTGCTGCGGGGAGGTCGCTGCTATTTTGAGTACGACACCGCCAAAGGCCAGGAGAGGGTACTGCGGTGAGAGGGTCAACACCATGCCGGGCTGCAACTTGTGGCAATTCTGACCTATGGCAGCATCGAGCGCCTGTACAGTCTTTGGATTGGCGTCGCTGAAGATCTGGCCGGCATCGGACATGCGCATGTGGAAGGCGAGGACTTCATCGCAGGAGTCGCCTGCCTGGACGGTATAGAGCAATGAGCCTGGTTGAGGCAGAATCCTGGGAAAGGGGGGCAAAGGGGTAGGAGGAGGTCCAGCTGCTGGGCCACCAAGGATATAGAAGATGTTCGTGACCCCTGGCAAGACGCGTCCTCCCAGGCGCACACCGATGGTGAAAGCAGGGATAGCAGCAATGATTAAGATGGGTATTATTATCAGAAGTCGCCAGGGGATGGCATGCAGGAGCATGCGCAGGTCTTCCCCGGGCGTGCTGCGCCGATGATTCTGGCGAGCCATACAGTCGCCTCCGGTCTCTAATGATCTTAAATATATTATAACAGTGCAGAATAGTGAATTACCATCGGTCAGTCACCACGTCCCCTAGAAGGGAACAGGCTTGCATCTGGACTCCACCGCAATACCGCCTTTTGATGAAAGTGAATAGGCCGCGACAATTGACAAGACCGGAGGCAACATTTATGCTTGTAGGAAAGAGCGAACGCACGTTCATTTACTGGATGCGATAAAGGAGGTATATATGGCAATGGCACAGGAGCCGGCGCAGGAGGTCATTGATGAATTTGTGGGGGTGTCGCATGGCAATTTTGCCAGGGTGAAAGAACTGCTGGAGCAGTACCCGGCACTGGTTCATGCGCAGGCCACCTGGGGAGAAACGCCACTGGGCGCTGCGGCGCAGACGGGGCAGCGCGAGATCGCGGAGTATCTACTCTCCCGAGGAGCAGCGCTGGATATCTGCACGGCAGCGATGCTGGGTATGACCGATCAGGTAGCAGCCATGTTGCAGGCCGACCCTGGGCAGGCCCATGCCCTGGGAGCGCACGACATTCCCGTGATATACTACCCCACGCTGCACAGTTATAAGGAGATAGCCGAACTGCTGCTGGCACATGGCGCTGACATCAATGCCGGGGAAGGCAAGGAAACGGCTTTGCATGGAGCTGCCGGTTTTGGCCAGACGGCAATGGCGGAGTGGCTGTTGGAACATGGCGCGCAAGTCAACCCGAAGGACTTCAATGGTAAGACGCCGCTGCGTGTGGCGATGGATAATGGTCACAAAGACATCGGTTATTTACTATGGCAGCATGGCGGAGCTGAGTAGATTGCAGGACCAGCGCTATACTGCTTGCCACACCCGCGCAGTCGTATCGGCGCTCGCCGATGCGATACGTGTTCCATCAGGCGACCAGGCAAGATCGAACACCACGTCGGTATGGCGCCTGTAGGTGAACCGAGGTCGACCGCTGGTGGCATCCCATACCTGGACGGTGGCATCGCCGCCGCTCGAAGCGATGCGCCTGCCATCGGGCGACCAGGCGACATCGGTCACGGGGGAGGTATGCCCCCTGTAGGTGAGCACAGTCGCCCCGGTAGTGGCGTCCCAGACCTGGACTGTTTTGTCGCGGCTGGCCGAGGCGATACGCCTGCCGTCGGGCGACCAGGCTACACCAAAGACCACTTCCGAGTGCCCCTTATAAATAAGCTGGGTCCGCCCTGTGATAGCGTCCCAGAGCTGGACGGTTGCATCGGCGCTGGCCGAGACGAGGCGCTTCCCATCAGGCGACCAGGACACGGCAATCACAGAGCCGGTATGCCCTCTATAGATGAGCTGAGTGCGTCCTGTGATGGCATCCCACAACTGGACGGTTGTATCGGTGCTTCCCGAAGCGACGCGCTTTCCGCCGGGGGACCAGGCTATGCCAACCACCGAATCGCTATGCCCTTTGTATGTGAGCAGGATCGTGCCTATGGTGCTTTCATCCCTGCTGGCATCCCATATGCGTACAAGGTTGTCACCACCGCCGGAGGCAACTCTTTTACTATCAGGCGACCAGGCGACGCCAAACACGTTTTCACCATGCCGGCAGGAAAGCAGCGTTTCACCGGTAACGGCGCTCCATACCTGCAATACACTTGAAGAGCCCGCGATATAGCCGCAAGCGATACGCCATCCATCGGGCGACCAGGCTATAGGATCCACCTTAAAATCTGGCTGGCCGTAGTAAGTCAGCAGCGTGGTTCCTATCCTGGGAGGAGTACCTCCGAGGAAAGGAGTTGAGGTTGGTTGCGGGGCGGACCGAGCTGGCGCATTAGCGGGGCTGGCGCATGCTTCCAGCCAGCTTATAGCGCTGCCAGCAACGAATAGTCCGGCAAGCGCTTTAATGATGCTGCGTCGAGATGTTCCCCACAAGGATGGCGGGCAAAGTGTGCCAGCATTGTGCGTTTCCACGGCACTCAGCGCGCTACAGTTTCCACATAGTTTTAAGCTGCCGGGCGGCACAGGCTGGTGGCACAGCATGCATTCCGTTGATGGCATTGAGGACCTCGTTGCGACTTCCACGGGTAAGGGAAAACGTTAGTTGAATCAATTTTAATCTACTGCGTAAAACATAGCAATACACGGCTCAAACCAGATACGTTATAGTGGGCAGGCGCTGATGCTTTGAGCAGGAGAACCTAGTAGGTAAGCTTTGGGAGAGGCCCAGCCAGGATATTATCCACTCATTTAGGCAATGAAGAGAGTATAATTCTGGATATGAGCAAGAAAAAGAC
>WNGN01005724.1_pt1 | contig 20022 bp, 14 predicted proteins | sample 5400561 | NCBI WGS metagenome assembly WNGN01 (sample SAMN13153379, study PRJNA577476) | soil metagenome | isolation source: 115 cm soil or saprolite under Garry oak tree replicate 2 | place: USA:California | collected 2016-06-15
CGAGGTGATCCTCACCACGGGCGGCATCACGCCGCGCGGCAGCGCGCGCCACGTGCTGGTCGCGCGCGACGGCCGCTCGACGGAGATCGACCTCCTGCTCTTCGAGCTCAAGGGCGACATCACGCAGAACCCGTTCGTCCAGGAGGGCATGCTCATCAACGTGCCGCCGCGCGTGGCCCCCGTCACCCTCACCGGCGCCGTGCGCCGCCCCGGCGAGTACGAGCTCGGGCCCGGCGGCTCGCTGCGCGAGCTGCTCGAGCTGACGGGCGGCGTCACCGTCGCCGGCGCGGGCTCCGACGCGCGCCTCACGCGTGTCGGCGCCGACGGACGCAAGGAAACGACGTCGCTCGACCTGCGCACCGTGAGCGCCGCCGCCGACGTTCCGCTGCGGGCCGGCGACACGCTCTACGTGCCGCCCCTCACGAGCATCCAGGACGTGGTCGAGGTGCGCGGCGCCTTCAACGGCTCCGTCGAGAGCGGCAAGACGCAGACGCAGGGCAAGCCGACGATCGTCCAGCGCTTCGAGCTGGCCCGCGGCGAGCGGGTGCGTGACGTCGTGGTGAAGGCCGGCGGCGTCGCCGCCTTCGCGGATCTGCGATTGGCCTTCGTGGACCGCTCGGACGCCGGGCCCGCGCAGCGCATCCCCGTCGACCTGCACCGGCTCCTCGTCGAGAAAGACGAGACGCAGAACATCCCGATCCAGAACGGCGACGTCGTGGTGCTGCCGGTGTTCGAGGACAAGGTCTACGTCGTGGGCGAGGTGAAGACCCCGGGCGCGCAGGACTTCCGGCCCGACCTCACGCCGCGCGAGTATCTCGCGGCGGCCGGTGGCCCGAGCGCGCGCGCGAAGGTCAAGGCCGCCACGGTGACCTTCCGCAACGGCCGCACCTACGCGATGGCGGAGGCACCGCCGCTCGAGCCGGGCGCGGTGATGACGGTGCCCGAGGTCGCGGTGAAGTGGTGGCAGGACTACGTCACCATCGCCACGCTCGTCGCGAGCCTGGTCACCGCCTACACGGGGATCTTCGTCCTGTTCAACGGCCCACTCACGAACGGGAACAAGTAGGCCATGTACGAAGCCTACTGGGAGCTGAGCGAGCCGCCCTTCGACAACTCCCCGAACCCGAAGTTCTTCTATCTGTCGCCGGAGCACGAGGAGGCACTCGTCCGCCTCGTGTACACCGTGCGCCACCGGAAGGGCTGCGGGATGCTCACCGGCGAGTACGGCTGCGGCAAGACCACGCTCTCGCGCGCGCTGATCCAGCGGCTGGAGGCCGAGCGCTACGAGATCGGCCTGCTGACCAACCCGAGCTGGAACGCCACCGACTTCCTGCGCGAGGCGCTCTACCAGCTGGGCGTCGAGTCGAAGGAGAAGAGCAAGTCCGAGCTGCTCCACCTGCTCAACGACGTCTTCTTCCGCAACTACCGCGACGGGCGCGACACCGTCATCATCGTGGACGAGGCGCAGCTCATCGCGGACGACGGCGTCTTCGAGGAAGTCCGCCTGCTGATGAACTTCCAGACGGACGACCGCTTCCTGGTCACGCTGCTCCTCATCGGCTCGCCCGAGCTGCGCGAGCGCGTGCGGCGGCTCAAGCACCTCGACCAGCGCATCACGATCCGGTACCACCTCAACACGCTGGACTACACGCACACGGCCGCCTATGTGTCGCATCGGCTGAAGATGGCCAACCGCGCCACGCCGATCTTCACCGAAGAGGCGATCAAGCTGATCTTCGACTTCACGCGCGGCACGCCGCGCGAGATCAACAACCTCTGCGACGTCGCGCTGCTCGTCGGCTACACCAAGCGCGTGAAGGAGGTCGGCGAAAAGATCGTGGCCGAGGTCATCAAGGACATGGTCGGGGTCGCCTGATGGTGCGGATGAGCGACCTGGTGCGCGGGATCGTGCGGGAGTCGCCGCCCGCGCCGCCGCCCGAGCGGCCGGCTCCGCCGGAGCGGTCGGCCGAGCCGCCGCACGTGACGCCCACGCGCCGCATGTCGCTCGCCTCGCTCGGCACCGAGCCCGTCGAGCGGCGCGAGCCCGTTCCGCCGCCGGAGCCGCGCATCCCCGAGGCGCCGGCCGAGCGCCCGGAGCCGCTCTTCGCCGAGATCCAGGAGTTCCTCGTCGAGGTCCACGGGCTGCTGCGGGGCGGCGGCGGCTTCCCGTGGGCGCGGCTGCAGGCCCTGGTGGATCGCGCCATCACCGCGCTCGCGCGCTCGGCCGATCTCTTCTGGGTCGCCAACAATCCCGCCGCGCCGCCCGCGGTCGACTACATCGCGTTCCACCAGGCGCGCGTGTGCGTGCTGGCCCTGCGCATCGGCGGCGGCGTCGGGTACGACCGCGTGCGGCTCACCGCGCTCGGCCAGGCCGCCGCGCTGTTCGACGTCGCCCTCTGGCAGATGCCGGACTCGATCCTGCGCCGCGTCGACGCGCTCTCCGGCGAGGAGCTGGCCCTGTGGCGCTCGCACCCGCGGCAGTCCGCCGAGATCGTGCGCCGCTGGGGCCCGCCCGACGAGCACATCGTGCAGACGATCCTCGAGCACCACGAGCGCGAGCAGGGCCAGGGCTTCCCGCAGGCGCTGCAGGGCCCCACCATCGACCCGGATGCGAAGATCGTCGCCCTCGTCGACACGTACACCGCGCTCACGGTGCCGCCCGCGTCGCGGTCGCGGCTGCGGCCCCACGAGGCGATCCGCGAGATCGTGAAGACGCGCAACGACCAGTTCCCGTCGGCGCTGATCAAGGCGCTCCTCTCCGAGATCTCGGTGTTCCCGCCCGGCACCGTCGTCCGCCTGAACACCGACGAGGTCGGGCGCGTGACCGCCGTCAACCGCAACCATCCGCTGCGGCCGAAAGTGGAGATCTTCGCCGACGGCAAGGGCCAGCGCCTGGCCGTCGCGAAGATGCTCGACCTCTCCGAGGCGCCGTTCCTGTACATCACCGGCCCCGTCGGCGAGGGCGGACGGTGAGGGCCTAGGCATGGCGCAGTACGAGATGAACCTCCGGGACTACTGGCTGATCGTCCGCCGCCGGCGGATGATCATCATCGTCTGCACGGTCCTGGTGGCGGGGCCGTCAACGGCTCGGACAACATCGAGACGCAGGTCTCGTTGATCAAGAGCTATCCCGTGCTCGAAGAAGTCGCGCGGCGGATGGGCAAGCTGCCGCAGACGACGACCGGCGAGGCCGTCCGCGAGTCGCGCTCCTACCAGGCGACGCTCGACAACCTCGGGGGCAAGGTCAAGGCCAGCCGCGTGCCGAGCACGAGCATCATCGAGATCGCCGTCACCTCCCCGAATCCGCGGGAGGCCAAGGAGCTCGCCAACACCGTGGCCGGGGTCTACCGCGACTACAACAAGGCCAACCGCAACTCGCGGGTGACCGAGGCGCGCAAGTTCATCGAGGCTCAGCTGCGCGAGGTCGAGGGGCGCGTGAAGCGGGCCGAGGAGGAAGTCTGGGCGTTCCGCGACGCTAACCGCATCATCGCGCCCGGGGCCGAGTCCACCGTGCTGCTCTCGCTCTTCACCCAGGTGCGCGGCGACATCGAGCGGACGCGCCAGCAGCGGATCGAGCTGGAGGGCATGCAGGCGCGCCTGGCCCGCAACAGCGCCGCCGCGCACGACGACCGCATCTACGTCGACTCGACCAACCCGAATCTCGCGAAGCTGGCCTCGACGCAGAGCGAGCTGATGCTCGAGCGCACCAACCTCGCCCTGGAGGTGACCGATCGCCACCCGCGGCTGCAGGCCATCGACGACCGGCTGCGCGAGGTGCGCGCGGAGATGCGCCGCGAGGTGGCCGCCCAGGTGGCCGCGCTGCGCACCCGCGAGGAGATCCTCAACCGCCAGATGGGCGATCTGCTCGCGAAGAACCGTGAGGTGCCGGCCACCGAGCTGTCGCTCCAGCGGCTGCAGCGCGACGCCAAGGTGAACGACGATCTGCTGACGCTGCTCAAGACGCGTCACCAGGAGGCGCTCATCAAGGAGTCGGAGGGCATCGAGGAGGTCTCGATCGTGCGGCCCGCCGCCGACCCCACCGCGCCCACGGGCCCGGAGACGTTCAACACCATGCTGGTGGGCGGGCTCCTCGGCCTCATGCTCGGGCTCGTGCTGGCCTTCGTGCAGGAGACGCTCGACACCTCCATCGGGACGATCGAGGACGTCGAGTCGTACCTCGGCGTGCGCGTGCTCGGCATCATTCCGCACATCGACCCGCACGAGACGATGCAGCGCCTCATCGAGCGCCGGCCCGGACTCGCCCAGGTGGAGCCGGACGCGCTCCAGAGTCACGCGCTGCTGATCACCCACTTCGATCCGAAGTCGCCCGTGGCCGAGGCCTACCGCACGCTGCGCACGAACATCCAGTTCGAGCGCATGGAGCGCGGCGGCAAGGTGCTCGTCGTCACCAGCCCCACGCTGCAGGAGGGCAAGACGACCACCATCGTCAACCTCGCGCTGACGATGGCGCAGAACGGCCAGAAGACGCTGCTCGTCGGCGGCAACATGCGGCGGCCCTCGATCCATCGCTTCTTCGGCATCGAGCGCGAGCCCGGCCTGTCGGACATCCTCGTCGGCAACGCGCAGTGGCGCGACTGCGTGCGCGGCGTCGCCGACATCCTCATGGGGCGCTTCGAGATGGAAGACGTCATGTCCGCGCCCGGCCTCGACAACCTCCACATCATCGAGGCGGGGCCCATCCCGGCCAACCCATCGGAGCTCCTCTCCACGTCGGCCATGACCGAGTTCCTCCGCGCGGTCGCCGCCGAGTACGACATCGTGCTCATCGACACGCCGCCGATCCTGCCCGTGACCGACTCCGCCATCGTGGCCGGCAAGGCCGACGGCGTGCTGCTCGTCTACCAGGCCGGTAAGGTCGGCCGCCTCGTGCTCAAGCGCGCCAAGGCGCACCTCGAGAGCGCGCGCGCCCAGGTCTGGGGCGTCGTCCTCAACGATCTGCAGACCGAGGTCTCGGGCTACACGTACACGCACTACTACACGCACTACTACGGCGAGGAAACGCCGGGCGAGCCGCCGCGCGGCGGCGGCGGGCGCGTGCAGCGCGCGGTCGACCGCGCGCGCGGGTGGTTCGGACGCGGCCGCGGCGCCGCCGCGGCCGGCGACGCCGCCGCCAGCGACGCCGCCGCCAGCGACGCCGCCGACGACGCGGGGCTCGCGGTCGCCACGCTGCCGCCGTCGACGAGGGCCGCCCGGCGCGAAGCGGGCGGCCGGGGCCGTTCCCGGAACCTGATCATCATCCTCGCCGCGGTGCTGAGCGCGGTCGGCGCGCTGGCCGCCGTCGTCGTGTGGCGCTTCGGCGGGCTCGACGGCGTGAACCCGCGCGAGCTGCTGCGCCAGCGACTGAGCCCGTCGGCGACGCCGTCGGCGCCGCCGCGTCCCGGCGCGCCGTCCTCGACAGTGACGCCGACGCCGCCCTCGCGCCCGGCGCCGTCGCCGGCGGCCACGCCGCCCGCGCCCACGCCGCCCGAGGCCATGCCGCCCGCACCGCCCGCGCCCGCCACCGTCACGCCGCCCCCGGCGGCGCCGGCGCCGGCGAGCCCGCCCCCCGCGGCGAAGCCATCGACGGCGATCACGCCGCCGCCGCCCGCCGCGCCCCTGGCCCCGGCGACACCGCCCGCGCCTGCAGTGCCGTCGGCGGTTGCGACGTCCGCGCTCACGTCGCCGCCGGCGCCCGTCGCCTCCGCGCTCGCGGCGCCCCCTCGCGCCTCCACGCCCGCGGCGCGCTTCGCGATCGAGTTCGGACCGTTCTTCTCGGCGTCGGAGGCCGAGAAGCTCGAGCGGCGCCTGACCGAGGCGGGCTATCCGACGGTGCGCTCGCGCCAGCCGACGGGGAGCGCCGTCTACGCGGTGCTGATCGAGCGCGTGCCCACGGCGCACGAGGGCAAGACGGTCGCGGCCGCGCTCCGCGAGCAGGGACTCGGCGAGGCCGTCGTCGTGAGCACCGACCCGCTCGTGCTGCGCGTCGGCGCGCCGCTGCCGCTGCGCGGCGCCGTCGAGCTGGCCGAGCGCGTCCGCGCCGCCGGCCACCAGGTCCGCGTGGCCGCGCAGCCCGGCGAGGCGTCCGCGTTGGTCGTCCGCCACGGCGCCTTCCCGTCCCGCGACGAGGCCGAGGCCAAGCGCAGGGAGCTCGGGCAGCTCGACCTGCCGGCACACCAGGTCGTCCAGGTCCGGTAAGCCATGTCACAGTACGGCCGGGCCGCAGCTCCGCCGGCCGCCGGCAGCATCTTCGTCTTCGGGGTGGTGGCGGTCGTCGGCGCCTTCACCGTCGCGCAGGGCCTGACGAACGTCTCGTTCACCTACACCATGGGCGCCGTCGCCGCGCTCATCCTGTTCGCGCTCGCCTTCGTGCGCACCGACTTCGGGATCTACGTCGTCATCTTCTCGATGCTGCTGTCGCCGCAGTTCGGCAGCAAGGGCGCCGGCGTCGGCGCCGGCCGCGGCGTGACCTTCCGCACCGAGGACTTCGTCCTCCTCGTCATCGGGCTGTCGTGGCTGGCGAAGACGGCCGTGAACAAGGAGCTGAACCTCATCGCGCGGACGCCGCTGAACTGGCCGATCCTCACCTACATCGCGGTCAACCTCGCCGCCACCATGCTCGGTTACATGACGGGCACGATCTCCTCGTGGTCCGGCTACTTCTACGTCCTCAAGTACGTCGAGTACTTCGTCATCTACTACATGGCCGTGAACAACCTGCGCGACCGCGAGCACGCCTGGCGGCTGATCGGCGCCGCCTTCATCACGGCGGCCATCGTGAGCGTGATCGGGCTGGCGCAGGTGCCCTCGGGCGAGCGCGTGTCCGCGCCGTTCGAGGGCGAGATCGGCGAGCCCAACACCTTCGGCGGCTACCTGCTCTTCATGATGGCCATCGCCGCCGGCGTCGCGTTCGAGACCGAGAGCCTGCGCCGCCGCGCGCAGTGCCTGATCCTGCTCGGGCTCATGGCCGTGCCGTTCTTCTTCACGCTCTCGCGCGCCTCGTACCTCGGCCTGATCCCCGCGTTTTTGGTGATCGCGCGCTACACCACGCGGCGCCGCTTCGTGGTGGGGCTGATCCTGATCCTGTTCGGGCTGGTGCTCTCGCCCGCGCTGATCTTCGTGGCGCCGAAGGCCGTGAAGGATCGCGTGACCTATACCTTCAAGGAGGAAAAGGGCTCGGACACGGTGCGGGTCGGGAAGGTCGCGTTCGACCCGTCCACCTCCGCCCGCCTCATCTCCTTCAAGTCCGCGCTCGACGGGTTCGCCCGGCGGCCGATCTTCGGCTGGGGCGTGACGGGCTTCGGCTTCATGGACGCGCAGTACGCGCGGGTCCTCGCGGAGACGGGCCTCGTCGGCCTCGCCGCCTTCCTCTGGCTCATGTGGGCGGTGGGCCGGCACGCGCTCGGCGTCTACGCGACGCGCGGCGATCCCGAGGAGCGCGGCCTCGTCCTCGGATTCCTGGCGGGCTTCGCCGGGCTCCTGATCCACGGCTTCGGCTCCAACACGTTCATCATCGTGCGCATCATGGAGCCGTTCTGGCTCATCACGGGCATCGTCATGATGATCCCGACCCTCGAGGCGAAGGAGCGCGCGGCGGCGGCGGCGGCCGCGGCCCAGAAGGCGGCCGCCGCGGCGCCGAAGAAGGAGCGGGCCGGAGCCCGGCCGTGATCGGGCGTAACGTCTCGGCTCTCGTCGCCGCCCAGGTCGCGACGAAGGCCATCAACCTCCTCGTCTCGGTCGCGCTCGTGCGCTGGCTCGGCGTCCACGAGCTGGGCCGTTACGCCTACGTCCTCGCCTTCTGCTTCCCGTTCGGCGCGCTCGCGGACTTCGGCCTCGCGACCCTCGCCATCCGCGACGCGAGCCGGGCGCCGGCCCAGACGCCGCGCGTGATCGCCGTCGTCCGGCGCGCCGCGCTGACGCTGGCGGTGGCGTCGTCGGCGGCGATGGTGGGCCTGGCGCTGCTCCTCGGCCACGACGCCGCCATCGTCGCCGCCATCGGCATCGGCGGGCTCGCGTCGGTCGTCTCCGCGCGCACCATGCCCTCGCTCGTGCTCCTGACCGCGCGCGAGCGGATGGGCCGGCTGTCGCTGCACCGGGTGACGGGCTCGGTGCTCTCGTCCGCGATCACCGTCGGCGTGCTCGCCGCGGGCGGCGGCGTCGTCGCGCTGCTCGCGGGCTCGCTCGCCGCCGGCACGCTGATGTGGCTGGTCGCGCGCGCGCTGGCCGGCTCCGCGGGACCGGCGCCCGCCGTGCCCGCCGGCGCCGGCGTCGCCCTGCTGCGTCGCGCGGTGCCGTTCGGGCTCCTCATGGCGGGCTTCGCGCTCTACTACCGGGTCGACATGGTGATGCTCGAGTGGCTGGCGGCCCCCGGCGAGCTCGGACGCTACGCCGCCGCCTATCGCTTCCTCGACGCCGTCATCGCGCTCGCGGCGTCGCTGGGCGGGCCGCTCTTCCCGCGCCTGTCGAGCGTGGCCATCTCCGCGCCCGGCGAGGCGCGGCGGCTGCTCGAGGCGGGCTGGCGGCCGCTGCTCGCGCTCGGGCTGCCGCTCACGGTCGGCACCGTGGCCGTCGCGGGCGACCTCGTGGCGCTCCTGTTCGGACCGGAGTTCGCCGGCGCCGCGCCGCTTCTGCGCCTGCTGATCCTCGGCACGCTGCCGCTCTTCTGGGTGAACGTCGCCAACCACGCGCTCGTCGCCGGCGACCGCGTGTGGGCGCTCGTCGGCGTGTACGCGTTCAGCGCGCTCGTCAACGTCGGCGGCAACGTGCTCCTCGTTCCGCGCTGGGGCGCGGCCGGCTCGGCGGTGGCCACCGTCGCGTGCGAGTGGCTGAACCTGGTCCTGGTCGTGCGCCTGCTACGTGGCGCCTTCGGTGTGACGGTGTCGGCGGCGGGCCTCTGGCGCTACGCGGCGGCCACGGGCGGGATGCTGGCCGCGCTCTGGCTCGCGCATCCACTCGGCGTGCTGCCGGCGATCGTGCTGGCGGCCGCGGTCTACGCGGCCATGCTGTGGGCGCTCGGCTACACGCGCAGCGCCGACCACCTCGTGGTCAAGCGGCTCCTGGCCGAGTGAGCACGCTGACGCGCCGTCTCAAAGATCGCTACCTCACGGGCCATCACCGCCGCGTGCGGCGCAGCTCCGACCATCCCACGCGTCACGCGCGGCTGATGCTCGAGGAGGCCGCGCGGCGGCGGCCGGGCGGCGGGCTGCTCTGCGACGTCGGAGCCGGCGCCGAGGCGGCGGTCGCGTCGGCGGCGTGGCCGGGGCGCCGGGTGGCCCTCGACGTCGTGCCGGGCGCCGGTCTCGACCTGATCGCCGACGGCCACGCGCTGCCGCTGGGCGACACGACCGTGGCCGCGGTGCTGTTGATGGAGGTGCTCGAGCACGTGCCCGATCCGCCGCGCCTGCTCCGCGAGTGCGCGCGCGTGCTGGCGCCGGGCGGCCACCTCTGCCTGACGGCGCCGCAGTACCACATCACCCACAACCATCCCGGCGATTACTTCCGCTACACGCGCCAGGGTCTCGAGGCGCTCTGCGCCCAGGCGGGTCTGCGCGTGGTCGCCGCGTGGGCGACGGGGGGCCCGCTGCTCGTCGTCTTCCACGCCATCGAGCTGAACCTGCCGCCCCGGCCGCGCCTCGCCTTCGTCGCGCTCGCCTACCGGCTCTTCGACTGGCTCGACGGCCGGCTCACCGGACACGGCAACCGTCCCGGGACGACGGACGCCAAGGGCTGGGCGCTTCTCGCGGCGAAGCCAGACCCCCAGGGGGGGCATAAATGACCTCCGCGCGTACCGACTACGCCGGCCACCGCATGGACCTGCGCGAGTCGCGCATCCGCAAGCTGCTGCGCCTGCTCGAGGACGAGACGCCGGGCCGGCTGCTCGACGTCGGCTGCGCCGGCGGCGAGCTGGCCGCGCTGCTCGCCACGCGCGGCTGGCGCGTGCAGGGCGCCGAGGCCGAGCCCGCGCTGGTCGAGGCGGCGCGCGCGCGCGGCGTCGAGGCGCGTTCGGTGGATCTCGACCGCGCGCCCCTGCCATGGCCCGCCGGCGCCTTCGACGCGGTGGTGGCCGCCGAGGTGCTCGAGCACGTGGTGGACACCGACCACCTCCTGGCCGAGATCGCCCGCGTGCTGCGGCCGGGGGGCGCGCTCGTCGTCACCACCCCGAACCTCGCGAGCCTGGAGAACCGCGTGCGCCTGCTGCTCGGCCGCTATCCGATGTGGATGGACGTCGGCGTCGAGGGCACCGGCCACCTGCGCTACTACACGCCGCGCATGCTGCGCCACCAGCTCGCGAGGCACGGGCTGCGCGTCGAGCGCCACCTGGGCAACTGGGTCCCGCTCGTGCCGCAGCGCCTGCTCGACGACCGGCGCGCGCCGTGGCTGGCCGTCACCGGCGACTGGTGGCCGTCGCTCGCCATGGGGATCCTCATGAAGGCGCGTCGCGAGGCAGGCGCGCGGTCCCCCCAGGGGGGGCATCCATGACCGAGCAGCCGCTCGTCAGCACGCTGGTGCTGAACTGGAACGGCGCGCACCTGCTGGACGACTGCCTGGTCACGCTCGCCGCGCAGGACTGGCCGGCCCACGAGGTCGTCGTCGTCGACAACGGATCAGGCGACGACAGCGCGGCCGTCACCGCGCGCCACCCCGCCCGCTGGCTGCCGATGGGCGACAACCTCGGCTTCACGCGCGCCTACAATCGCGCGGTGCGCGACGCCAAGGGCGAGCTCCTCTTCTTCGTGAACAACGACATGCGCTTCGAGCCCGACTGCGTCGGCCGGCTCGCGCGCGCGCTGGCGGCCGACGACACGCTGTTCGCCGTCGATCCCACCCAGCGCTCCTGGGACGGCGCGCGCGTCATCCACGGCCGCACGCGCTTCGTGCCCGGCTCCTACCACGACGTCGTGGTGCCGCCGTGGGCCGTCGAGTACACCGCGGCGGCGGCGGGACCGGTCGAGGTGCCGTGGGGCTGCGCGGGCAGCCTGCTCGTGCGGCGCGACCGCTTCGAGGCGCTGGACGGCTTCGACCCGACGTTCTTCATCGACTTCGAGGACACCGACCTCTGCTGGCGCGCGTGGCGTCGCGGCTGGCGGACGATCCACCTCCCCGACGCCGTGCTCTACCACAAGGTCGGGATGTCGGGCGACGAGTACCAGCACCTGATCCGCGGCGTGGCGCCGGGACAGGTGCCGAAGACCTGGTTCCGCCGCCGCGTGTCGTACCACACGAACCTGCTCCGCTTCGGCCTGAAAGTGCTGCCGGCGCGCGACGCCGCGCGGCTGGCGGCGGCGCTGCTGGCGCGCGCGGCGTGGCACGTGAGCCGCCGCAACCTCAAGCTGGCCCTCTCGATCGCCCTGGCCTTCATCCACAACGCGCGCCGGCTGCCCGACACGCTGGCCGTCCGCCGTCGCGTGCGCGACGGCGCGCGCCACGACCACGCCGCCGTCGTCAGGAGTCCTGGCGCGCGGCGCCACCGTGCGGGTGCTCGACTCGCTCGAGCCCCAGGTCCACGGCGCCGGCGCCACCCGCGCGCGCCACTTGCCGGACGGCGTCGAGCTGGTGTGCGCGTCCGTCTGCGACGCGGCGGCCGTCGATCGGGCGCTCGCGGGCGTGGGCTCCGTCGTGCACCTCGCCGCGCAAGTCGGGGTGGGGCAGTCGATGTACGCGATCGTGCCGTACGTGGACGAGAACGTGCGCGGCACGGCCGTGCTGCTCGATCGGCTCGTGAACGGCGGCCACCACGTGCGGCGGCTCGTGGTGGCCTCGTCGATGTCGATCTACGGCGAGGGCCGCTACCGCTGCCCGTCGTGCGGCCCGGTGGCGCCGACGCCGCGCCCGCTGGCGCAGCTCCAGGCGCGTGACTGGGAGCTGCGCTGCCCGACGTGCCGCGTCGTGACGACACCCGCCCCCTGCGACGAGGACAAGCCGATCGCGCCCACGTCCGTGTACGCAGTGACCAAGCGCGATCAGGAGGAGCTCTGCCTCTGCGTCGGCCGCGCCTATGGCATCGGCACCGTCGCCCTGCGGCTCTTCAACGTGTACGGCCCGCGCCAGGCGCTCTCGAACCCGTACACGGGCGTCGGCGCCATCTTCTCGTCGCGCCTGCTCAACGGTCAGCGGCCGCTCGTGTTCGAGGACGGGCGACAGAGCCGCGACTTCATCCACGTGAGCGACATCGTGGAGGCGTTCTGCCTGGCCCTGGAGCGGGAGGACGTCGCCGACGTGGCGCTCAACGTGGGCACCGGGCGCTCGACCTCGGTGGCCGCGCTCGCGGAGGCGATCGCGCGCTCGATGGGCGTCGCGCTCGCGCCCGAGATCGTCGGCCGCTTCCGCGAGGGCGACATCCGCCACTGCGTGGCCGACGTCTCGCGCATCGGGCGCGTGCTCGGGTTCAGCGCGCGCGTCGCGCTCGCGAAGGGCGTCGAGGACCTCGTGGCGTGGGCGCGGCTGCAGCGGCCGGACGACCGCGTGGGGCAGGCCCGCGACGAGCTCGAGCGCAAGGGCCTGATCCGGTGAGCCTGCGCGTGGCGATGTACACGACGGCGCGCGAGCGCTGCGGCATCGCCGACTACAGCGCCGCGCTCGTCCCCGCCTTGCGGGACCACGTCTCCCTCGAGACGGTGGTGCTGCGGCCGAACCGCCTCAACCCGCTCGCCCTCGCGGCCGACGCGCGCCGGCTGAGCGCCGCCGACGTCGCCCACGTGCAGCACACCTACTCGTTCTTCGGCGTGGACCCGCTGACCTACACGCTGGCGTGGCGCTTCTTGCGCATGGCGATCCGCGCGCCGCTGGTCGTGACCGCGCACACCGTGCGCCCGGTCGGTCCCGCGCGCTACGAGGGCGGCCTCGGCAGCGCGCTCGCCAACGCCGTGGGCGCCCCGGCCTGGCACGACGTCGAGACGTTCCGGCGCGCGGAGGCGGTGATCGTGCACGCGCGCCTGCATCGCGACCGGCTCGTGGCGCGCGGCGTGGCCGCCGACCGCTGCCTCGTCGTCCCGCCGCCGGTGCCGCGCCGTGTGCCCGTCGACGCGGCGTCGGTGCGGGCGTTCCGCGAGCGCTGGGCGCTCGGCCGGCGGCTCGTGGTGGGCGTCTTCGGCTTCGTCGAGCGCTCCAAGCGCTTCGCGCTGGTCCTCGACGCCCTCGCGGAGCTGGGGGGCGTAGCGGCGCCCGCGCTGCTGGTGGCGGGCGGCCCGCGGCTGCCCGAGCACGCCGCGCTGCTCGCCGAGGTGCGCGCCGACGCCGCGCGCGCCGGCCTCGCCGAGCGCCTCGTGGTGACGGGCTACGTGCCGCCGGCCGAGGTGGCGGTGGCGCTCGAGGCGATGGACGTCGTGGTGGTGCCCTACGCCACCGAGGACAGCGTCTCGTACTCGCTGCACGTGGCGCTCGCCCAGGGCCGGCCCGTTGTGGCCACGGCGCTGGCGCCGCTGCGCGAGCTCGCGGAGCGCGGCCAGTGCCTCGCGCTGGTGCGGCCCGACGACGCGCACGACCTGGCCAAGACGCTCGGCACGCTGCTCGACGACGCCGCGGCGCGCGGCCGGCTCGCGGAGGCGGCGCGCGCCTACGCGGCGACGCAGTCGGTGGACGTCGCGGCGCGGCGCACGGCCGAGGTCTACGCGCGGGCGCGCGAGGCCGCGCGGTGAGGGGCCGCGTGCCCGTCGCCGTCCTGGCGCTGGCGCTGGTGGTCGCCGGGCTGGCCGCACGCTTCGCCGTGCGCACGCTCCAGACGGCGCGCCACGGCGACGCGCGCGACTTCGCGATCCTCTACACGGGCGCCCACCTGTTCCGGCACGGCGCGTCGTTCTACGAGCCGGACATGGTCAACAGCGAGGGCGTGAACCGCAACGCCGCGCTGGTCGCCGAGGCGCGGCGCCTCGGCACCCTGCACGCCCACGACAGCCTCGTGCACATCCACCAGTTCTCGTATCCGCCGTTCTCCGTGCTGCCGTTCGTGCCGTTCAGCGCGCTCGGCTGGCGCCACGCCGTCGGCGCGTGGCTGGCGCTCAGCGCCGCGCTGCTGGTCGCCGCCTTCGCCTGGATCGCGCGCGCGGCCCGGCTGGGCGCGGTGGCGGCGCTGACCCTGGCCGCGATCTTCCTCACGTGGGAGCCGCTCGAGAACTCGATGGGCCTGGGGCAGATCAACCAGCTCGTGCTGGCCCTGCTCGCGCTGTTCGTCTGGGCGCTCGCCTCGGGGCGCGCCGCGCTCGGCGGCGCCGCGCTCGGCGTCGCGACCGCGCTGCGCGTGCACCCCGCGCTCTTCATCGGCTGGCTCGCGTGGCGGGGCAAGTGGCGGGCGTTCGGCGTCGCCTGCCTCACCGCCGTCGCGTGCACGGCGCTGGCGGCGGCGACGGTCGGCTGGGCGGCCACGGCGGAGTACGTCACGCGGGTGGCGCCGCAGTACGGCTACGGCACGGTGCCGGGCCAGCTCGGCAACCTCTCGCTGACCGGCTGGATCGTCGCCACGGGCCACGGGCTCGTGCCGTCACTGCCGCTCGGCGCGTGGCGCGCGGCCGGCGCCGTCGCCTCGCTCGCGGTCCTCGCCGGCGCCGTCATCGTGCTGCGGCCGCCGGGCCCGGTCGCGCCGGCGCGCCTGGTGCCGGAGCTGGGGCTCGTCGCGCTGGTGCTGCTGCTGATCGCGCCGAACACCACGATCAATCACCTCGTCTTCACGCTGCTGCCGCTCGCCGTCCTCGTCGACGCGACGCTGCGCGACGGCTCGCTCGGGCGCGCGGCGTGGCTGGCGCTCGCCCTCGTGCTCATCGGCGCCGTCGACGACTACTACCAGCACCCGGGCCTGACCGCGGGCCCCGCCGTGCTGCTGGCCGGCATCAAGACCTACGGTCTCGCGATCCTCGCCGCGCTGGCGCTGACGACGCTCGGGCGGCCCGTGGAGGCGACGTGAGCGCGTGGCGCTCGGACGGCGCCCGCATCTTCGTCACCGCGCTCCTCGTCTACGTCGCGTTCTGGAACCCGTGGCTGCAGTTCTCCAACAGCGACAACTTCGTCGACGGCGCGGTGTCGCTGGTCGACACGGGCCGCTGGGAGCTCGTGCACTGGCGGCTCTACGAGGGCAAGGACACGGCCACCTCCCGCGCGGGCCGCGTGGTGCCGGGCGTGCCGTTCGGCACCTCGCTGGTGATCGCGCCGGTCTACGCCGTCTGGCGCGTCGCGGGCGGCGCGCCCGTCGAGGGCTGGACCGGGCTCGAGACGGTCAACGCCGTGGTCGTCCTGCTGCTCTGCGCGCCGGCCATGGCGCTGACCGCGGTGCAGGTGGCCTGGCTCGCGGGCTGGCTGGGCGCGTCCCGCCGCGGCCGCGTGCTGGCCGCGCTGCTGTTCGCGCTCGGCACGCAGGCGTTTCAGTTCGGCACCATGCTGACGAAGGAGAGTCTCACCGCGCTCGCCCTCGCGATGGCTGTCCGGCTCGCGCTCGTCGGTGGGGCGGGCCACCGGGCGGCGGCCGGGGCGCTGGCCGGCGCGGCGGTGCTGCTCACCCACTCGGTCGTGCTGCTGCCGCTCCTGCTCGGCTTAGTCTACGACACGTGGCTCTTCGGCGCGCCGTGGCGCACGTCGTACTCCGCGATCACCGGGCTCCAGACGAGATTCGTGGCGCCCAAGCCGGCGATCGTCGCCGACTTCCTCGTCGGCCCGCGCGGCGGGCTGTTCCTCTACTCCCCGTTTCTCCTCACCGCGCTGGCCGGTCTCGCCACGGCCTGGCGCGGGGCGCGGCGCGCGGAGGCGGCGCTGACGGTCACGCTCCTCGCGGCCCTCGTCGTCATCGGCGCCTCGTGGCAGTCGCAGTTCGCCGACCGCGCCTCGTGGTCGCACGGCCTCGGCGCGCGCTACCTCTTTCCCGCGCTGCCGCTGCTGGCCGCGTTCACGGGCGTCGTGCTCGAGCGCCTGGGGCGCCGCGCGCTGCTGCTCCTGGCGGTGCCGTCGCTCGTGTGCGGCTATCTCGGCGCCCAGGCGGGCTTCGCGCCCGTGCCCAACGCGCTGCCGTACGCGCTCAAGACGTTCGTGTCGGGCACGGGGATGGGCGTGCTGTTCAAGGAGGCGCTGCCCGTGTGGACCGGCCTCGACACGCTGCACACGGTCGTCGCGCGGCCCGACGTGAGCGCGCGCGATCTGCTGGCGCGGCTGCCGACGCTCGAGGGGCTGACGCTGACGCTGCACCAGGTGCTGTTCTTCATCCTCAACGCGCTCGCGCTGCTCGGGGTCAGCCGGCTCATCGCGCGAGTGTGGCGGCCGCGCGCGCTGGAGGTGCCGGCGTGCGCGTCCTGATCGCGTGCCCGTCGTACCCGCCGCAGGCCGTCACGTGCGGGGTCGGCGACTACACGCGCTGCCTCGCCGAGGAGCTGGCGCGCCAGGGCGAGCAGGTGACCGTGGTCGCCTCCGCGGCATGGCGCGGCCCCGCGCGCGGCGGCGTGGCCGTGCTCCCGATCCTCGACGACGCGGCGCCGTGGTGGCGGGTCGTCGCCGCCGACGTCGTGAACCTCCAGTACGCGCCCGACCTCTATCGCCACCGGCGCCGCGCGCTCCGGGCGACGTTCTCCACGCCGGCCGTCGTCACCGTCCACACGCTTCTCGACGCCACCCTCGGCTCGCGCGCGGCCGCCCTCTGGCTGCTCACGAGCGCGCGCCACGTGGTCGCCGCCAACGAGGAGGTCACGGCCATGGTGCGCCGCCGGCTGCGCTGGCTGGCGCGGCGGCTGACCGAGATTCCCATCGGCTCCAACATCGCGGTGGCGGCGGGCGGCGATCCGCTCGCGACGCGCGCGGCGCTCGGCGTGCCGGCGCGCGCGCCGCTGCTGGCCCACTTCGGCCTCGTGTACCCGGGCAAGGGGATGGAGACGCTGCTCGAGGCGCTCGCGATGCTGCGTCGCGCGCGCCCCGAGGCGTGCCTCGTCGTGATCGGCGACACGCGCGAGAGCGAGCGTGCGTATCGCGCGGGGCTCGAGGCGCTCGCCCTCCGGCTCGGCGTGGCCGCCGCGGTGACGTGGACGGGCCGCCGTACCGACGAGGACGTCTCGCGGATCCTCGCCGCCGCCGACGTGTTCGTGGCGCCGTTCGACGGCGGTGCCTCCATCCGTCGCGGCAGCCTCATGGCCGGGCTCGCCCACGGCCTGCCCGTGGTCAGCACCTCGCCCGCTGCGCCGTCCGCGTACCTGCGCGACGCCGACAACGTCGCGCTCGTGCCCCCGCGCAACGCCGCGGCGCTCGCCGCGCGGCTCGCCGCGCTGCTCGCCTCGTCGGCCGAGCGCGCGCGGCTGGCCCAGGGCGCCCGCAAGCTCGCGGCGCGCGTCGCCTGGCCCGCCATCGCGGAAGAGACGCGCGCGGTCTACCGCCGGGTGCTGGTGTGAAGATCCTCGTCCTCACGCCCACCTTCCTGCCGGTCGTCGGCGGCGCCGAGCTGGTGCTCCTCGAGGTCTACCGCCGCCTGGCGCGGCGCCACGACGTCCGCCTGCTGACGCCGGTGCTGCCGGAGTCGCTGCGCCGCGACCACGGGTCGTCGGAATACGACGCGCTGGTGACGTTCCCGGTCGAGCGCTACGAAGACCGCGTGACGCTGATGCGCGTGCGCGGGCATCGCGTCACGGCCGGCGCGCTGCCGCCGTTCTCGCTGTCGGCGGTGGCCGCCGTGCGCCGCGCGATCGCCTCCGCGCGTCCCGACGTGCTCAACGTCCACTACGCGATGCCGACCGGGCTCGCCGCCGTCGTCGCCGACCGCCGGCTCGGCGTGCCGACCGTGCTCACGATGAATGGCCGCGACGTGCCGGGCCCCGGCGTGCCGGCGCTCTGGCGCTGGTGGCAGCGCGCGCTCATCGCGCTGGTGACCGACGCGACCTACGTCTCCGGATACTGCCGCGACGCCATCTACGGTCCCGGCCGCGGGCGGGGCGAGGTGGTCGCCAACGGCGTCGAGATCCCGCCGCCGCCCGGCAACGGCTGCGCGGTTCGCGCCGCCCTCGACGTCCCACCGGGCAACGTCCTCGTGTTCGCGCTCCAGCGCCTCGCGCCCGAGAAGCGCGTCGACGCGCTGCTGCACGCGCTGCGGCGCGGCCTCGACGCCGGCGCCGCCGTCACGCTGGTGATCGGCGGCACCGGGCCCGAGGCGCCCGCGCTGCGCGCGCTGGCCGCGGAGCTGGGGATCGACAAGCACGTGCGCTTCGCGGGCTACGTCCCGCGCGCCGCGCTCGGCGCGTACTTCGAGGCCTGCGACCTCTTCGCCTTCCACTCGACCTACGAGACGTTCGGGCTCGTGGTAGCGCAGGCGATGAGCTACGGCCGCGCCGTCGTCAGCGTGCGCTCGACCGCGCTGCCCGAGGTCGTCGGTGACGCCGGCGTGCTGGTGCCGCCGGGCGATCCCATCGCCCTCGGCGACGCGATCGCGGCGCTGGCCCACGACCCGGCGCGACGCCGTGCCCTCGGCGAGGCGGGACGTCGCCGCGCGGCCGCGCTCTACGCGTGGGACCGGGTGGCCGAGGGCTACGAGCGGGTGCTGGCGCGCGCGGCCGCCCGAGGAAAGGCGCGCCGTGCCGGCTAGGGTCCTCTACCTGCACCACGTCGGCGAGCTGAGCGGCGCCGAGGGGAGCCTGCGCCTGCTCCTGCGCCATCTCGCTCGCCACGCGGATCATCTGCAACGCGGAGGCCATCCGGCGGCGCTTCGCCGGCAGCCGCGGCTGGGATCGCTCGGTGACGATCATCAACGCGGTGGACACGCGCGAGTTCCATCCCGGCGTGCCGCGCGCGCCGTTCCGCCGCGAGCTGGGCGTGCCCGACGCGGCGCCGCTGGTCGGCATCGTGGGGCGCATCGGGCTCGGCAAGGGCCACGAGCACTTCGTCGGCGCCGCCGTCAGGCTGCTGCGCGGCGGGATGGACGCGCACTTCGCGATCATCGGCGACCCGCTCTTCGACGAGGACGCCTGGCGCGCCGACGCGCTCCGCCGCGCCGTCAAGGACGCCGGCCGCGAGGACCGCATCCGCTTCGTCGGCTACCGCCGCGACGTGCCCGAGGTCATGCGCGCCCTCGACGTGCTGGTGCTCGCCTCCGATGCCGAGCCCTGCGGCCGCGTGCTCTTCGAGGCGATGGCCTCCGGCACCGCCGTCGTGGCCACCAACAGCGGGGGCACGCCCGAGATCGTCCGCGACGGCCGCGAGGGCCTGCTCGTCCCGCCGCGTGATGTGGCGGCGCTCGCCCACGCGATCGGCGCGCTCGCGGCCGACGCGGGCGTGCGCGCGCGGCTCGGCGCCGCCGGCGTCGCCCGCGTGGCCGCGGAATTCACGATCGAGCGGTACATCGCGCGGACGCTGGCCGTCTACGACGAGGCGCTCGCGCCGAGGCGGCGGCGGTGACACATCCTGTGGACCTCACCGCCGTCGTCGTCTCCTGGAACACGCGCGAGCACCTGGCGCGCTCTCTGGCCGCGCTCGAGGGCGCCGCCGACGGGCTGCGCGTGGAGACGATCGTCGTCGACAACGGCTCGAGCGATGGCTCGCAGGCGATGGTCGCCGCGAAGTTTCCGCGCGTGCGGCTGCTCCAGAGCGCGTCCAACCTCGGCTTCGGGGGCGCGTCCAACGTCGGCGCGGCGGCGGGCACCGGCCGCGCCATCCTGCTGCTCAACAGCGACTGCGAGCTCGCGCCCGGCGCGCTCGCCACGCTGCTCGGCGCGCTCGACGCCGACGCCACGCTGGGCGCTGTCTTCGCGCGGCTCGTCAACGCCGACGGCACGCTGCAGCCCTCCGTGCACGACGCGCTGCCGACGCCCTGGAGCCAGGCCGGCGACGTGCTCTTCGCGTCCTCGCTCAAGTACGCGCTCTACCGGGCGCCCGCGCTCAAGCCGGCGCTCCTGCGCGGCACGCTGCGGCGCCACGCGGCGGCGCACGACGTGGCGTGGGGCGGCGCAGCCTGTCTCCTCGTCCGCCGCAAGGCGTTCGACGCGGTGGAGGGCTTCGACGAGCGCTTCTTCATGTACATGGAGGACGTCGATTTCTGCGCGCGGCTGGGCGCCGCCGGCTTCCGCCTGCGCTACGTGCCGG
>WNGN01001267.1_pt1 | contig 19975 bp, 16 predicted proteins | sample 5400561 | NCBI WGS metagenome assembly WNGN01 (sample SAMN13153379, study PRJNA577476) | soil metagenome | isolation source: 115 cm soil or saprolite under Garry oak tree replicate 2 | place: USA:California | collected 2016-06-15
TTCCCACAAATATTCGGAGAGTCCCGCTACCGTAGCGGACGGATTGAACACGTTCTCTGCGCCGTTCAATCCCAGAATGCGCGCGCCTTCCGGAAAGTGCCGGTCGTAGCAGATGTACACCCCGACGCGAGCGTACTTGGTCTGAAAAACCGGGTAGCCGAGGTCTCCAGGTGTGAAGTAGAACTTTTCCCAGAATCCCGGATGCACGTGCGGGATGTGGTGCTTACGATACTTGCCCAGATACTTGCCGTCCGCATCGATCACTGCTGCCGTATTGAAATACAGCCCAGGCATTTCTTCTTCATAGACCGGAACCACAATCACCATGCGATGCTTGGCAGCAATCTTCTGCATGAGCTTGATGGTGGGACCCTCCGGCACATGTTCCGTGAGCTCGTACCAGCGAATGTCCTGCTCCGCGCAGAAATATGGCCCGTAAAATAACTCCTGCAGGCAAAGTATCTTGACTTTCTTGTGCGCCGCCTGGTCGATAAGCTTAAGATGCTTGTCAATCATGGCTCTTTTGATCTTTGGCAGTCCGTGGTTGGTACCGAGTTCATTCCTGGCCTGGATAAGCCCACAGCGCACGACGCGGGACATGGAAGCACCTCAGGGAGGCCAATATATCAGACCTGTTACAGATTCACTGCGGTTTGCATTTTGTCGAGCTGCAGGCTGGGGTCGGCGTAAGGAGCTGCAGGTGATGGATCTGCCCACAAAGGGAACAGGCAACCACGCTTCTCTCCCTGAGACTGGCTGATTCGCAGCGCAGGCTCTCGATGGGGTCGAGGCGGGCGCAGTCCTCGTCAATATGAGTTTTGTTAGCCGCTCTTAGGACGGGACCTCTGCTAACGGGAGCCAGACTTGAAAACGCGTGTCACCGGGTTTGGAACTAACCTGAATATTTCCCCGGTGCTTCCTCACAACTCGCTGGACCGTATCCAGGCCGAGGCCCGTGCCTTCCCCAACTCCTTTGGTTGTGAAAAAAGGCTCAAAGATGTGGGGCTTTACCTCGGGCGAAATTCCCGGGCCGTTATCGCCGATCTCGACCACAACACAAGTATCCTCGCGATAGGTTCGGACTCGAAGCTCGCCTTTTCCCTGCATCGCGTCGATGGCGTTGTCAATAATGTTGGTCCAGACCTGGTTGAGCTCGCTGCCAAACGAATTCACCAGAAAAGGAACGCGCTGATAGTCGCGCTCGACCACCACTCCGTGTTTGAGTTTGTGATGCAAGATTGTAAGCGTGGTCTCCAGACTCTTTACAATGTCTACGTTTTGCACCGGCGCCTGGTCCATGTAGGTGTATTCCTTGATTGCGCCGACCAAATCCGATATCCGCGAGGTGCTGCTCTCGATTTCGTGCAACAGACTCGCGACCTCCGCCGAAGCGGCGATCCTGACCAGAGCAGCTCGGGCGGTGTCTCCGTCCAGGTTGGCGAACAACGATTCAAGGACTTCCGGCTTGATGTTCCTCCGCGCAAGATCGGCCGCCAGTTGCCACAAATCGTTTTGTCCATGACTCCGCAACAAAGAATCAATCTGATCTTCCAGGTCGCTGGTGGTCAGGGCATCCGGTGGAACGGCATCCTGTTGCGTAAACGAAGCTTCCAGTCTTTCGATCTCTGATTTCTGGACAGACGTGAGATCACGCCTTCCCAGCTCGAGACTCGCGTCCCTGATCTTCTTTAGAATTTCGCGCAATTGGCCGGTCGCGCGTTTCGCAGCGGACGCCGGGTTATTGAGTTCATGCGCAAGTCCCGCGGAGAGTTTACCCAGAGAAGCCAGCCGATCTCGCTGCTGTTCGATCCGAGTAGCTTCACGGATCCGGTCGGACATCAGACCCACCAGGCGTGTGGTCAACTCCGGCATCTTTTGCACAAGTTCGGGGAACAATGAGGCCGGGAATTTAAGAATTCGGCCTTCAGTGACAGCGCGACCGCTTACAGTGAACTGCTTCATCCTGGAGAAGGGCAGCATCCCGGTGACGCCGCCCGGCGCTGCTGAAAATATAATGGTTTCGCCGTTAAATTCGCCGCGCCACTGGAATTGGCCCTCGAGGAGTACAAACATCCAGTCAGCCGGATCACCCTGGCGCGCGAATATATCTCCGGCAGCCAGACGTACTTCTTGCGAATTGCTGAGGAACCAGGCGATCTGATCGTCGGGCAGATCGGCGAATGCCGGAACGCGAAGTAATTCCGATTTGTCGACCATTTACACCTTACTTAAATACTGATGGATGAATTGCACAGCCACCGATCCTTCGCCAACACCGGAAGCCACTCGTTTTATGGAGCCATGGCGCACATCGCCCACGGCGAACATGCCTGGGACATTGGTCTCCAGCAAGAACGGATCTCGGTCGAGCGTCCATCCCTTCGGTCGTTGCCCGTCACGCATAAGATCAGGACCAGTCAACAGGAAACCACGCTTATCCCTCTCGACGATATTCGCCAACCAATCTGTCCGCGGCAATGCTCCAATAAAAACAAACATCGCGCTCGCCGACACGCGCTCAACCTTATTGGTATCGGAGCAAAGCACCGAAATCTGTTCCAGATGTGTTTCGCCATGCACCTCGGCCACGCTTGCATGCGTCCACAGCTGAATGTTAGGAGTCTCTTGAATCTGGTCGATCAAGTACCGTGACATCGTGCTGGAAAGCGATTCACCACGTACAAGGATAACGACGCGCTCTGCGTATTTAGCGAAGTTCATCGCCGCTTGACCCGCGGAGTTCGCGCCGCCCACCACGTAGACGCTCTCGCCCTTGTATGACAAAGCCTCTGCGGCGCCGCCACCATAGTAAACTCCCGCCCCCTGCAACCTGTCGATCCCCGGAGCTTCCAGACGCCGCCACTGCACTCCAGTGGCGATCATCAGCGCGTGACACGAGATCTCGTCCCCATCCGCCACCTTAATGATTCGGTAAGACCCTTCCGTTCGGACGCCAACAGCTTCCTGAGGCGCCAGGATTTCCACTCCGAAGCGCCGCGCCTGCACCACGGCCCGCCGCGCCAAATCGCCGCCACTGAGCCCGGTCGGAAATCCAAGGTAGTTCTCGATGCGAGAGCTCATACCAGCCTGACCGCCAGGCGCTTCGCGCTCAATCATCACCGTATGCAGACCTTCGGAGGCCCCGTAAACAGCAGCGGCCAAACCGGCCGGTCCCCCACCAACAATCGCCAAATCATAGAAGCTGGTTTGGGCGCGCGTCCGCAGTCCGACCTTTTGTGCCACCTCGGCGGGTACACTCTCAAGAAGCTTCGTCCCGTCGGGAAAAAGTACCACAGGGATATTGGTCGCTTCGGGCCCCAGTGCTTCCAGAAGACGCTTGGTTTCCGGATCATTGGCGGAGAGCTCGACGTCGATCCATTGATAAGGGACATGGTTGCGTGCCAGGAAGTCCCGCAATTCGTACGATCGGGGCGACCATCGAGTTCCCAGCACGCGGATTCCTTGAAATGTTGGATGGAAGGAAGCTTGCCAGTCGTCGAGCAAATCATCTAATTGCGGATACAGATGCTCCGTGGGAGGATCCCACGGCTTCAGGAAAAAATAGTTGATGCTGGCATGATTGATGGCGCTAATCGCGGCGTTTGTGTCCGCGTATGCGGTGAGCAAAGCCCGCTTCGCATCCGGGAAGATCCCCATGGCTTCTTGCAGGAATTCCACCCCGTCCATGCGCGGCATGCGCTGGTCGGCAAGCAGCAAAGCCACGCTGTCATTACGCACTTTCAGCTGCTTCAGGAGATCGAGCGCGCCCTCGGGCGAATCGCTTCCCATAACCCGGTATTCAGCGCCGTACTGCGAACGAAGATCGCGTTCTATCGCCCGCAAAACGTCGGAATCATCATCCACGCTCAGTAATATTGGCTTAGGCACTCTCGATCTCGTTCTGGGCTCTCGTGTAAAGAGCTGATTGCATAGTTCCGCGTTGCCCCAATGACCGGATTAGATACAGAAATTTGAGTTTGGTCGCGCATTTCCTGCAAGTGTCCCTTTCGCGTTGACTCTAAGATTAAGGTTCAGGCGCGGGCGCCATCACTTGGCTTCGGGACGTTCCCGCGCCTCAGAATCGGGACACAATCAATACACCGCCTGCGATGGCTACGGCGTCTTCCAAAAAAGCGATGACGAAATCCTGAACCTTGAAAGCCCTTACGAGGCGCGTCCGAGCCTGGTAACCGGCAAACGCGCCGACAATGCCGCCCGCCGCACCCAAGCCAGCGCCAAATACAAAGGATTGCCCTCCTGATAGACCAATCGCCGCGCCGGAGAGGCCGCCGAAAATGATGCGGGCGATCAGGCCCAGAGGCTTCGTGCGGCTGGGAGTTGAAGGAAGCTGATCGGCAATCAGTTCGACGACAGCCAAAAGAGTGAAAATAACGACGGCCCCAGTCGAGCCCATGAAGAAAAGGCTTGTGTTGCGGAGGTTGATCCAATTTCGGTGAGCGGCCCAAGCCACGACGGCAGGCGCGGTGACAGACCGCAAGCCAGCGACGACGCCGATTAGAAACGTCAGAAGCAGCGCTTGAGAGGCGCTCATTTAAATCCCCCTTTGCAGTTTCTTGCAAGGAACCACAAGCAGGCGGTAGATCAAACCGCCCGAGTCTTAATGTTGATTTCCGAAGTCAGGGTTCGATGGACCGGACATTTATTGGCAATCTCGAGCAGCTTAGATCGCTGTTCGGCCGCCAGTTTGCCGGCGAAGTGAATGTCCCGCTCGATGTGATCCAACATTCCCTCTTTGGTTTCGCACTCGGCGCAATCTGAGGCGTGTATCTTCGAGTGTCGCAGATTGACGGTAACTTCCTCCAGCGGCCATCCTTTCCGCCGAGCATACATGCCAACAGTGATCGAAGTGCACGCTCCCAGGGCAGCGAGTAGAAGATCGTAAGGCGACGGTCCCGTGTCGGTGCCACCTGCGGACGCGGGTTCATCGGCAGTCATCCGGTGAGGGCCCGCGAGAATTTCTTGCGCAAATCCGGCGGCACTGCCGCGAACGACTACACCTCTGATGCCACTCTTTTCAGATGTCCTCACCGCTTCCTGACGTGAGTCGCCCATGTAAGCTCCTATTCGACGCTAGTGGCGTTCACCGGCGTCGTCGGCTGAGGGTCCATAGATACTCGGGACTTTGCCGCCCATCGGACGAATGTACGGGCTCAATTGTCCGCGATGGTGAACTATATCGAACAATGCAATCCACAGCAGTCCTCCTACGGTATCCTTGAGCAAAATCTCTTCTGTGCCCTCGATCAACCACGCTTGGTGGTTCCAACTGTTGTCGTCCAAGACATGCAGCTGAATTGCAAGGCTGCCATGATCACGCTCGTAAATTGAAATCATCTCGTCCCGATTGCCGAAACTCGCGGGTTCCTGCCAGCGCAAACCGCTGTACAGACTTTTCCGGCTTTGGCAGAGTTGAATGCAACTCTGTTGGGCAGAAACCAGCAGGGCAACCAGTTCTCCGGCCGAACGTGACCGCGGGTGGGGCCGGTACTCGAGACGATTAACGGGCAGGGCTTTGAATACCCTCACAAACGCCGGGTATTCTTGTTCCCAGCGCCGAATAAAGAACTCCCGATTGCTGAGCTCTCTCCCAAGCGATTGTGTCGCCATAAAGGATCCCTTCTGAGTGCGCTGAACTCTGATGTACGAATGGCCTGGGCTGAGCGAATGCGCCATGGGGCCCAGCACCGGCCACCAGATGAACGCCTCGATTGAGAATGAAGAAGTGTCGCACGTTACGGAACCAGAACGATCTTGCCGTAGGCGCCGGGCTCCAAAACTTCTTTGTGGGCGCGGGAAGCCTCGGCGAGCGGCAGCTCCTTGCCAACGACAGGCCGTAGCGTGCCATTCTCCATCCCGGCGATCAGTGCGGCATGAATCTCCTTTTCTTCGGCCTCGGTGACGCCCCATAGCGTGAAGGCGAGAATCGCGCCACGCCGCGTCATGAGGTCGCGCGGCGAGATGGTGACGTCACCGCGGCTGCCAATGACAACGACGCGGCCCTGAGGAGCGAGCAGCTTGAGGTCTTGGCCCAGGTTCACGTTGGCGAGCATTTCGAGGATGAGGTCGACACCCCGCCCGCCGCTCGCTTTGACAATCTGCTCCAGGTATCCGGACTTGGAGTGATCAAATGCGGAATGCGCGCCTTCGCGCCTGACTAATTCGAGGCCTTTCTCCGTTCCGGCCGTGCCAAAAACGGTGAAGCCCATCGCACGCGCGATCTGCACACCCGCGATTCCCACGCCGCCGCTGGCGCCGTGAATCAGCGCGGTTTCGGCCGCCCGGGCTCTGGCACATTGATACAGCGCGTGGTATGCAGTGCCGTAGGGAACCCAGACGCCCGCGCCTTGCGCATAAGTGATGTTCGCTGGGAGCGGGTGAACCTGGCTCTCCTGGGTCAGCGCATATTGCGCGTACGCTCCGGTTACCGTCTTCGCAACATAAACGCGGTCGCCCGGCTTAAACTTTCTTACACCTTCTCCGACGCCTTCGACGTCACCTGCGCCATCCGAGCCGGGCGTGTAAGGCAAAGGCGGCTTAATGGCATAAACACCGTTGCGCATGTAGGTGTCATATGGATTCACGCCTGCCGCACGAATCCGGACGAGCACCTGACCGGCCATGGGACGTGGTGTGGGGACTTCTTCGAGTTTAAGAACTTCGGGCCCGCCGAATTCATGAACAACGATAGCTTTCATTGTGTAACCCTGATTCCTCCCGGCTCCAGGTATTGAAACCGGTAGACGCGCCACGCCATTCTTGTTGCTCAATCCGAAAGAAATGAACCCTATACTGCTCTCTCCTTAGCGATAAGCCGCCGCAGAATGGTCTTGGCATGTTCGATTTCGTCCCGGTTGATCGTGTGCGGCAGACCCGGATAGCGTCGCAACGTAACAACTCCGCCGAGCGCAGACAGCACCGACGCTGACTCCTCGACTCTTTTCCAGGGAACGTGCGGATCACGATCACCCGCACCCAAGAAACACGCAGTACCCAAAAGCTCGCCAGAGTAGACAAACTTAGTTCCAGGCGGACCGATAAGTCCGCCAGTGAACGCGATGACGCCGCCGTAGCGGGCTGCATTTCGTACAACGAATTCTGTGGCGAGACATGCGCCTTGAGAGAATCCGACGATAGCGATCTGATCCCGCTCTATACCGGCAGTGATAGCACGGTGAACAGTTTTTGCGACCATCATCAGGGCCGAGTCGAGCCACGGCTGATTCTGCTGAAGGGGCTCCAGGAATGAATATGGGTACCAAGTGTGCTCGGCGGCCTGCGGAGCAAGATACGCCAATTCAGGTAGACCAAACTCGTCCGCAAGGCCCAGGATATCTTCCGCAGAGGCGCCCCGACCGTGAATGAGCACGACGGCACCTTTGGCGGAATCAAGCGCTCGTCCGCGCTGGAGAACGGGTTGATTGCGGTGAGGATCATCCGCATCGGATTTCATCATGCTTCCTTTATGGGTCTGCGGAGTTGAATCGGCGGAAGAACCTGTTCGATTCTCTTTCTGCTTGGTTCGAGCCATGACGGAAGCTTGAGCGCTTCACCCAGTTTTTCCATCGGCTCGTCAATGGCGAAACCCGGCGGATCGGTAGCCAATTCAAATAACACGCCACCCGGCTCGCGAAAATAGATGGAATGGAAGTAGCAGCGATCAATCACCGGCGTGACGTTCAGATGTCTGTTGACGAGCCGCTTGCGCCAGGACTGCTGCGAATTGTCATCCACCACCCGCCACGCGACGTGATGGACAATTCCCACAGCCACCCTTCCGTAGGAAGCCTCTGAAGCGCACAGGATATCGACCCATGCGCCTGTGCCTCCTTCGCCCACGTCGAAGCGGAAGCGATTCCCTTGCTCACCAACCTTCCTGAATCCCATCGTTTCGAGAACTTCCACCGTGCTCTCGTATCCTTGCTCGCACAGGGTCACAGAATAAAAGCCGCGAAGGGCATGCTGTGCCGACACCGACGCCTCTTTCCACGCCCGCATTGCGCCGGCACGCTGGGGATGCGCCACCAACTCCAGCTTCAGGCCGTCCGGATCAACGAATGTCAAGACTTCTTCATCAAAGCGCTTTCCGGAGCGCTCCGCTGGGATTCCCGCGGCGAGCAACCGTCGCTCCCAGTAGCTCAGCGAGTTCTCGGGAATACCGAACGAAGTTACCTCCACTTGTCCCACGCCGGGGCTGCCTCGCGCCCCCGTGGGCCAGGGAAAGAAGGTCAGAATACTACCTGGAGTCCCGACTTCGTCACCAAAGTAGAGATGATACGTACCGGGGTCATCGAAATTCACCGTGCGCTTGACCAGCCGCATCCCGAGTACTTCAGTGTAAAAGTCCAAATTACGCTGCGGATCCGAAGCGATCGCGGTGACGTGATGAATCCCTGAAATCGGCTGCATCAGCATTTCTCCTTTTTGACTGTGTTTCTCGTTCATGCTGAGGCACCTCCAAACTCCCAAGCTCCATTCCCCGTCGTCAAACCTCAGACTCTCGAAGAAGGTTCTCGATTTTCGAATCCAGATCTCGAGCGACAGCAAGAGCCTTGGGATTCCCGTAAGGGGCCAGAAGACTGGCCATCTTGTCATACGACAAATGCACGCCGTCTGGCCGTTCATCCACCAGTATCGTGACCGGAGCGTACGATCCGGCATCAGGAACGTGCTTTGCCATTTCCTTCATGATGAGCGGATTGCCAATCATAAAGCGCACGATTTTCGGATTGTCCCGTCCGGTCTACTTACGCAGAATCGCGCCATGCCTCTCGGAAACGATGCGGCACAGCCTCGGTCCTGGGCGGCCCTGCAATCATACTTTCGACGCATCAACGACCCAGTGTACCAGCCGAGCGACGCCCGCCTCTGCCCAAACTACGATGTGCTGACTGACGCGGTCCACAAGGAAAATAATGAGAACAACCGTGGCCGCGCCCACAAACAGGACCGAGAAGATGATCAGAGCGGCGATCATCTCCCGGACATAATAGAGGCGTATTGTCGGAGCTGCGGCAAGGCCGATCCAAATCCACTTCTTCCTGTCTGTCCCGGCCAACTTGTGTGACAAACGCGTGAATGAAATCACGGGCCTGGCTCCTGGTTGATCGTCTCTGTGGCTTCTTAGCCTCTAAGATCGCGTTTCCTCTTCACGTAGTCAGAGTGCACACACCATGCCAAAGCCGGTTTTAGGCTTCCTTTGGACTGGAAACGCTTAGCGAAGTACGAGATAAGAAAAGCAGCGCATCGATTTTCAACTCAAAATGCCGACATGCCACTGCCACCGGGGTGGCACTTTACCTGCGACATGGCACTGCGGTACAAATTGCGGCGGGATAGCGATTACCGGACAGACGGACGGGCTAAATTAATTTCAATAGATAGGTACGATACCCGTCACAGGCATTCTGCAGATACCCTTGCTGGGGAGCTCGCCAAGGCGTAGCACGGTCTGCTGCCTGAACCGCCGACAGTTGTCGCCGCGTCATAAACAATCTTGTCCTTCAGGACATCTCCGATATGTCCCTGGGTAGTTGTTGGGCGAATGAGGTGTTGCGCTGCCGGTTGCGAAACAATCTGGGTTACGTCGTGTGTGTTTTCCGCCACTTTTCGTGTGATGTCGCTTCCCGCGAATTCCAGATTGTTTCGATGGAAGGGTTCAATCACTCCACGCGAACGATGTAATCCCACCCTTCCCACCGGCTACTTTCTGGGTAAAAAAATGTGAACCGGATCGGGGCGCGCTGAGCCGCGGCGATTGGTATGTCCACGAAGTGAACCTTCAATAGCGTTCCAGAGGAATCCGTATCATGGATGCTCTGCCACTCGTCTTTGGTCCAATGGAGCCGAAAAACGGCCGGTGCTTGGATACGCAGCGTATAGCCTTTTGTTACTGTGCGGCATTGCCGGTTGTGTTTCCAAATTTCCAGGCAACGGCAGTTCTTGCGTTCGCCTAAGTAACGCTGGGCGACCGCGGGGATCAGATCGAAGACCTTGCCATCGGAGGCGGAACGCAGCAGCTTGATGTATTCGGCGTGGGCCCACATCAAGGGCATGGCTGCCCCGGTGGGTTTGCCTAGATACATGTGGGCTTCAGGGAGATCGTACGTGTCCCACACCTGTTCGGGCAGCAATCCTGTCGAGGAGGCAAATGCCTCCATAGCACGCAGAAAGGGAACGGCCCTACGGCCAGCGGCCAGTTCGTAGTGACCCCGTTCGCCCGTCAATAGCGGCCAAGCGCGGCCGGTGCCCCAGCGATCGTAGCCCGATCCATCGTTGCGTTGGCCGTAGCCGTCGTGGTTATAGCGATGCCAGCAAGGGCCGAAGGGAGTTTCAACCTTCAGCACGGCATCTATGACTTTCAGCGAGTCTACGATGATGGGATCATCCGGCCTGCGAATCCCGTAGCGCACCAGCTCAAGGAATCCGGCATCCACGATCTCTTTGGCTGGAAACTCATACTGCGTTTCCGGAGGACGGTTCGACAGCACCAGAGTCCCTGTATTGGGATCCTCGTCAGGACAGCAATCGGCAACACTCACCGGATTGATGCGGATGTAGTGCCTCTTTATGCCGGGTACCAGAGTCCCTTGTGTAGTGACCGTCCATGCCTCCACGTGGCACTCGAGGAAATCCGCGTAGTCCTCTATGAATTGCGCTGTGGCTTCGTCTCCTCGCTCGCGGACGAAGACGGCGGCGCACAGCAAGGCGGCAATTTTCACGGCGATCGTCGAGGGAGAGTACCCGGAAGCTTCTTCCCATCTCTCCTGAGCCGTGGCGGGCCCATGCAGAATGAGATTTGTCGCCGCTCCCACCACCATGGAGTATGGATCGAATCCCGCAAGCGCGCCGCACTGGTGCATCCGCCATGCCAGAATGATCGGGAACGCAATTTCATCGAGCTGAACACCGCGCCAGTAAGGCTCACCGTCTAACCAGAAGTTTTGCGGGAACCCGCCATCCGCCTGCTGGCAGGCGGCGAGGTAAATCAGAGCTCGCAAGGGAGTTTCCGTGTGACCGCAAGCCAACAGCGCGGTGGCGCTCTGCACCATATCGCGCGTCCACACCAGGTGATAGCCGCCTGTATCCTCGTCTCCTTTCATTTCTCCCCAAGGGATGGAAAGAGAAGCGATGAATGCACCGGGGAAATTCTTGTCTTCATGTGCGAGCAGCAGACTCACGCTGCTGTCGTAGAGCCTGCCCTGGTCGCCGGAGGCATTTTGCAAGGGCAACGTCTTGCGGCCGGGTCGGGACCATTGATCGATGTAACGCTCTCGCTGCTGCTCGAAGGGCAATCCCAATCCTTGCAAAAGTGTGGTGACGGCGTTCTGCAAACTGTCCCCCAAGGCCAAACCCAGAGTGAACTCATCTTTGCCGGCCAGGTCCAGTTCTCCCATCAGCGCGATGTTGCCGTCGGGCGCCTGATCGAACTCCCAATCCATTTGCAGGTTCTCATTCAAGTCCGTCCAGCCGTCGCTTTGCCCTACGTAACCGCAGGAGAGGCGGCGAAAAGGCAACGTGGCCGCCAGTGCAAGCCACGTCCCGTGTTTCTCGGCCGCCAGAATGCCGCGCCCGGCTGCTTCCACGATGTAGCCGCTGTTGCCCCACCCTCCGACCTCCAGGTGTGGAGCGCACAGAGCGTAGAGACGAAGCTGAGATAGAAACTGCGGATCGCCCTTGAGCTTGGTATGTTGCAGAACACACGAGAGGTGGGGGTCCGTGATGATTTGCTTTTCAATTTGGTAGCGCCCGTTCGGGTCGGAGTTCACGACGCGATATGCGAGCGCATTCGTCCAGGGTCGCTCCATCTGCGTCCGAAGATGGCGCTTCTCTTCATGGAAGAAACTCTTACCATCGGTTATCAGATATTGAAGGTCACGAATCTGCGGCCTGTCAATTGTGGGATAGTAGGTTTCGGTGATTATGCCATTCCAAAGGGTGAACCAGAGGCGGCTGGAGGTGGCGTAGGCGGTCCCCACGCCAGCCTTAGCTCCCTGGGTCCATCGAGGGTCAATGCCCGGCCTGCCGAAAGCGATTCGATCGCCACGAAACTTTGCCAAAGGGCTCCCACGCCGCGAATTTGATAAGCGTTTCCGCTCCGATGTCTCAGTCCTCGAAACTGCGCACACCACCCTGGAACTTGTTCTTGATCACGTTGGACCAGAGCCACTTGATCACACGGGCATCATTGTAGCAGTACGCCAAGTTATGGTTTAGAGTTGAGAAACAATGGCGTTGACAGGTCGTCTTCATGGAGGAGAGTTGCGACTGATCGAACTTCGGGTGATCGATGTTCCCCCAGTCGAAGGTTGACGCATACATCGGAAAACAGGGCGCGACCGTGCCGTCGGTACGAATGATGACATTATTCTGACCGGCGCGGCAGTTCCATTCCGCGAAACGTAACTCGCCGCTCGCGTCCTGGACAATCCCAGGCATCGAAGCGAGCAGCTTGGCCTGATGGTCATTTCCATTTGTTCCGTCGCCATTCCAGCCGTATTCCCTTAAATCAAGACCAGAGGACATGCGCATGAAAGCTTTAATCTCTTGCAGCCGTTGGACCGAGTTCACCATCTGGTACCCTGATTTATTTTTCTCAATTAGCCAGTCCACCAGAGCATCGACTTCACGCCAGTCTTCCGGGCGGATGTAGGTTGGGTTGTCGTAGAGATGCTTGAAGTGGTCGTCCTGTTCGAGCATCGGGGTTTCGTTGATGTGGTAATCCGTGGCCACGCGATGATCGTGGGCGTATTCCGTGAGCTTTCGGACGTCCTCTGTATTATTACGGCAGATATTCATGTTGAAGAAGACCAGGTAGCCGTCCACATATTGCTTACGCAGGATGTGCTCCAGATTCTTCTGCGCCGGGACCAAAGCCTTCGGCAGGCTGGGCTTGAGGTCCCAGGAATCCATGGCGAAGTTGAAGACGGACACACCCGCGTCACCAAGACGATCCGCCACGTCGGGCCGAAGCAAACGCCCATTCGTGGCGATATAGACCCAGAAGCCTTTCTTTGCAGCGTAGTAGACGACTTTGTGCACGAAATCCGGCCGCAGGAGTGGTTCTCCGCCCATTAAGGCGAGTACTCGGCATCCATTGTCGTGCAGCCAGTCGATAGAACGCCGGGCCACGTCTTCTGTCATGCCTTTGACTTTGTTGTCGTAAGCCCAGCAGTACCAGCAATCCAGATTGCATTTGTACTCGACGAATAGATATGCGGTGATGGGATGGAATTCCCCGGGCAGGATGCGCGAACGCATATAAGGAACCAACCATCCGCGTGAGTAGCGGTAGACATCCTTCGGCCCCCATTTGCGCTTCTCGGGGGGAGTTTCTGGTCCTGGATCTTTCAGCCGACCCGGAAATTGAGGGAAAACAGGATCTGGGAGAGTTAACCCTCTGGCTTCAGCCGGTGCTGGAAGTCGCTGGTTGGAATTCATCAACAGATCGTGAATCGCAACGTCGATGCGGAATTTTGCAGCCGTGGCCATCGGTATCCTCCATGTCCACCGTCTTCTTCAGTACATTCTTCTGCGCGCAGTCAAAGTGCACACACGATGCCAATGCTGGTTATTCTTTCTTTCTGCTGGAAACGCTTAGCGAAGTACGAGATAGACAAGAACGGCGGATCGATTTCACACTCAGAATGCCAACATGCCACTGCCAGCGAGGTGGCACTTTGCCTGCCAAATGGCACTGCGCACAAATTGCGAATAGCGGAACAGTTCGGGTTTCTTCTCCCCTACATGCCTTAGCCCTTTCGCCATCAATCATCTAACATGCACGCGATCAAACGTCGGAGCCTAGTGCCGTTCCAACTTGTTTGAGCAAATCGTCTTTCGTCTTGATTACGGCGATCTCTCGGAAACGTTCGCTTGCGCGTTTGGCCAATCTAGTTGGAACGGCACTAGTCGTAGTCTAGCGGTAAGATATGCGTTCAACGCGTTTTTCAACCCTTTTCCCCGGTCAAGGGTTCGAACTGAGCGCGGCCACCGCCTGCGGGGATGCGGATCTATTCGGCCTCTGCCGCGCGGACGCCGCATCGAGCAAACGCGCAGGAATCACGTCGCGGACGCGGGTGGCAACAGGCAGCGGAAACGTCGCCATGGCAAAACCCAGTGTCGCGCTTCGTTCCAGGCCACCATGCGTACCGGCCAAGGTCACCAGATAATTGAAAGAGCCCTTGCCGTAGAAATATCCCGGCCGAAAGCTCACCATGATGTCCGAAGGATTGCGCACTCCGCCGGTCGCCCAAGCTCGAATGCGTCCTGCAGCATCGGGATAGAGTGCCGACCAAGTAGCCGCGAACAGATCGGCGTCGGAGGCGAAGCCTTTTCCGTCTAATTTGCCCGACGCGCGTAAGCGCCCGAATAGATCCGTCAACTCCAGCGGGTCTCCTCCTCGCGCGCTATATCGATAGCGTTGACCGTCCGCGGACCAGTCCAACTCCGCAATGGCGTTTGACCCCGCCGCCCGGATCGTCGCCATCTGGCCCTTGGGATCACGGCTCATGATTACATCCGCTCCTTCGATTCCGCGCAACTCTTCGGCAAGTTGCTCCACCGATTCCGGTTGGCAATAGATCGCGGCAAATCCGACTAGACCATAGGGGGGAATCGCCACGTCGCGTGGCGCGTGCAGAGAGTCGCTAACTCGCCAGCCGTGGCCGGTCAGAAACGTCTCGAGCGGGACGGCGCGGTTTGGCACCTGTGTGTTGCCGTGATCGCTGAACACGATAATACCGAGATCTCCTCGCGCGTCGAGATAGAGTTCCCTTAGCACGTCATCGAATTCCAGCAACAGCGGGCGTGCCTGCTGCGCCGTCCGCACGTGCAGAAACGCATCGCTTGCAGTGATGTGAGCGAGGAATACGGGTTCGTGGCTTCGGAGAAACGCCGCACGAAACCTGCCCAAATCCGCGTCATACGTTTTTCGTAACATCACATAAGGCGCCGCTTTGGACCAGCCCGGAGGATCATAGTCGAGCTTCCGAATATACGGGATGCCGTATCCCGAGAGCGTCACCCACGCCCCACCGCGCATTGTATTTTTCGCGCGATCGAAGTAGCGGTGCTCGTAACCAGGAACGGGCGCGGCGTGCAGCGCCGCCGTCAGGGCCATTTCGCTGTCTGAGGGCAGCGTGCTGACGGTCGCTGTGGGGCGAAAGAATTCGCGAAAGTGCCCGGTATCCCACAGAGATTGCGTCGCAGTAATCGGAACGCCGTCGAGACAGACCACAAGCCAGCGTCGCGGGGAGGATGAAGTTGGACGCGCGAAGGGGCCCTGGGGAGTGTCGAATTCGTCCCACGTGCCGTCGCCATCAGTGTCCCGCGCTGTCCAGTGCTCGGCATGAGAGCCCTCTCGTGCGAGGACCCATTCGCTGGGAGTGCTCCCGGGTTCGGTCTGCGCGTCAACGATGCGATAGCGCGGACGAATGGCTGCGCCCCACAAATAGACTTCCAGCGCCAAAAATGCGCAGGCGGCAACAACGGCCAGCCGCAAAAGCACTCTACGTCCCAGCGGCGCGGTGAAGCTTGTTTGCGATCGTCTCGCGTCGCGAAACGAACTCTCTTCTGCCGCCGCGATCTCTGGTCTCGTTTTATCCGGCCCAGCGTGCGAATTGCTTTCGTACGAGACTGGTCGATTCCTCACGGTCAACCTCCGCATTTGAAAACGGGTCCCTTTGGGCTCCCGGCGTTAGCTCCTTGGCTTCAACGGGCGTTGGAGGCCACTAGTTGGAATTCATCAGCAGATCATAGGTTGCAACCTCGATTCGTAATTTTGCGGCAGTGGTCGGGCAATTCCATCTTTAGCAGTATCCTTCCTGATCTGATTCTTTCGCGTTACTCACGTTGGTCTGCGGCACGGTCGAAAACCGTTCTGCTGAGTCGTGCGAACTCTGCACCTCCTGCTTTTCAGGCGTATCCTCGTTAAGCGCGTATTCTCCATGGTTAATCGTGAGGATCTTGATCCCCTTGAGCCTCACACGTACGACGGTCTCGTCCTTCAATGGGAGCCAAAACCTACCTATCTTTTGATACTGGCGAACGAAGTCAGCCCGCTCGATCCAAAAGGACGGTCTCTTGGCAGGATGTCCGGCGATCTTCACTATTGCAAAATCCCGGGCGTCAATCCAAATTGTCCCTTCAAAGAGATATTTGTCTTGCCGCTTCGGCGTCGCTTGAATAACAAAGCAGTAGTAAGGTCCGGCTTGTTCTTCGCCGAGCAGCTCAAACGAATAGTTGGCCGGTGTGATGGAGCTGTCGTGATGTTCCTTTCCGGCTGCTGCGTCCGTCTCACTTTCGATCAGTCGTTTGAAGACCATGTGACGAACCAGGCCTGAGCCTTCCTCGAAGGTTGTCATGAACATTTTTGTGTCTGGAGCGCGGTAATCCAGTTGCACAACCTGTCGCGCATACAGCTTGCCGCTCGGGTTTCTGACTTCATAAGTTCTGACTGCTGAATACTGTTTGAGCTCAGCGTTGCGCATGTCGTTGTGTTGCAGCAGCTCTCTGAAAATCTCATCTCCGCTCAGGCCAGGATGGTCGAGCGGTGGCCGCAATCAATCCCACAAGTGCGGTCGCCAGAAAAAGACGCCTGATTCCCAGATGAACCGTCGCCATGACTTGCTTGCTCCTTTCGCTTCCTGGCGTTTGCCTTCGGCGTGTTTCTTGCCCGCCTGCCTCAATTGAGAAAATCGATCACAAATCCATCCAGCCGGCGATCGAAACCCGCAAAACGGCCGAACAATGGAGATGCAACTTCGTTATAAACGTCGTGCGGGTTCTGGTGATTGGTCACATCCAGTGAGTAGAGGCCAAACCGAACCTTGCGATTCGAGGAGCGACCCATAAGAGGTAGCCGCAGTGCGAACTCCCGATAGACCTTTACATCCAGCGAGAAGAAAGTGGGATACCGCAAGCTGTTTGGCACACCTAGGTAGTTCTGCAGGACATCCACTTCGGAAAACGGCAGCCCGCTATGCACGTCGACGACCGGGCTGAAAGTTAGCTTCCAGGGCAGCGGGAACGTTCCCCAACCCACGACGCGGTGGGGAACATCCGACGAGAGAACGCCAGAGGCATTCGGTCGGATTACTGGCTGCTCGAAGGGCACGAAAAATTCGGAGAGCGTGTTCAGGTCGCCTCGAGCGCGGCTCCAGACGTATGAAACATTCAGCTCGCTACGCTCGACAGGCCGGGCATGGACGGTGACTTCGAACTGGCGATAGCGCGAGGTGCCATCGTTGGCGAGGCCCAGCAAGGAATTGCCGGCTGTGGCATTAATCAGCGGATTTAGCGTAAACAGATGTTGAGTTTGGCTACCCAGGTAGCTCAGGCGGATGCTGAGATTCCGTCGCAGTTCCCGCTCGACCTCGAGATGTGCCGTGAAGGTGCGCGGACTGGTGCCCGGGTTACTCTGGGCGAGTTGGGCGGCGGCGCCAGGCCCCGAAGGTAAGTAAGCGTTCCGAAGGAATACAGGTCCGCCCATGAGTGCACCCGACGGATCGAAGAAGCTGATCAGCCGTGCAGGGTTGTCGGTGAAGTCCGCAGCAAGCAAGGGGACATGGCCGTAGAAGAGTCCGGTCCCGGCGCGAATCACCGTTTTGCCATTTTGCCCGGGCGAATACGCCACAGCCACGTGCGGTCCAAAAGCTGCGGTGCGACCGATCGATTGGCTTGACAGGCGCGCTCCGATGTCCAGGGCCAAGTGGGCATCGAGCTTCCAGTTGTCCTCGACAAACTCTGCCGCCTCCGTGCCTGCCCCGCGCAGAACTCCCGCACCTTGAAAGGCAATTTGTTCGGCAACCGAGCCATCCTGTCTGAGCAGTTCAATCGGATGAGATAGACTGTTTCCTGCGTAGTTCCTGCGAGAGATATCCTCACCGATTTTCAACTCGTGCCGGCCGTGCCAGGTCTTGGCAGGAAACTGGAACGCCGGCCGAACCTCGATTTCGTTGCCGGTTCTGGACCATGAATTGAAGAAATTCCCGCCCCATCCTTCGGGAGTGATCAACATGTCAGCCACACCTTGCCCTTCGGCATCGCTGATAAATCGTGTGTAGCGGAAGGTTGTATTCAGCAGCGCACCTGAATTCCATTGGTAGGAATCAGAAAGACCTACGGAAAATCCATTTTGGTTGTAATTGGACGATGCGGTTTGAGGGATGAGCGCGTCGATGTCGGCGAAGCGTCTTCGCAGCGGGAAGGCGTTGACGTTTACGTCCAGGAGATGGTGCGAAGACAGAATTGCCTGGAATTCTGTAAACGAGGTGACGCTTCGGGTCCGTGTTTCGTTGTACGGCCAAGGCAGCCCGCGCACGGGCTGATTTCGTACTTCCCAGGTCAATTCTTCAGTAAAGTTGAGCTTGCCTTTGATTAGCGGACCTCCGAACACGACCCGCGGAGTGAAATCGGCGATACCCCTGATGTGGCCGTTCTTGCCCCGGAATCCCGGCAGGAAGTCATGCACTCTGTAATTCCATGTATCCAATGGCGGTTTGGTTTCGATCTGCGTCAAGCCTCCGGAAAAGCCGCCATATTCGGCGCTATCGGGGGCATCGTGAACGCTCATCGATTCAATCACGTCAACTGGAAGGGAAACGGTGAAGCTTCCCGTGACGGGATCGACGTTCTCAGTCGAGTTGATCAGCAGGATGCCTTCGCTTTCGCTCTGGCCGTTAAAATTCAGTTTCCCCTCCGGCGTTCGAACCACACCCGGAGTGAGAGACAATGCGTCGGTGAACTTTTGTTGCGCAAGTGGCAGAGTGTCTAACTGCTCGCTACTGAGGCTCGACGTCGTCTCCGCGCTCTGTGTCGAAATCTCGGAGGTCTGCCCATGAACTTCGATTTGTTGCGCGACACTATTAATCTGCAACGTGACGTTTTTGATGAGGGAGTCTTCCTGCCCCAGTACAATGACCTGAACCCAGGGTTGAAAACCCTCCAGGGTCACTTCTAGCGTGTAGGTTCCTGCGGCCAATTGCGTGAACTGATAGCGACCATCCTCGCCAGTGACGGTGGATTGCGAGACAGATTCCGGGACTTGGCTGCGCAACCTCACTTCCACGCCGGCAAGATCGTTTGCCTGACCTTGGCTCGCGATTACGGTTACAGTGCCAGCGACGGAAGGCGCGGCCGGTCGTGCATCACTGCTTTTCGCCACTTGGGGCAATCCGAATGCCACGCCTGAGAGCAAGAGGCACGATAAGAACCCGACCAGGGCATGCAAAGTGATCTTGGATCCACGATGGAATCCTAATTCGATCGCGGACCGAAGGCAGCACTTTGTACGGTTTGTCCTATCTGTTTTCATGTACGAAACACCAAATTGCCTCTCCATGCCTGCCGGATGTTACATCCTTCCGGCCCTCGCTCTACCTGCGGGCCGCCTTAAGGGTCATCCTTTTAAATAGTGATCCGCGGCATCGTGTTTCCCCTTCAGCAGCTATACTGCACGCACCATGCCAGCGCTGGTCTTAATCTTCTTTGTGCTGGAAACGCTTGCCGAACTGTGAGATAGAGAAAATGGCGGAGCGCTTCCAACTCGCAGTGCCAACATGCGACTGCCATCGAGGTGGCACTTTGCCTGCGACATGGCACGGCGGCACAAGTTGCGAAAGGCGAATAGCGGGGCGACTACGCGACAGGCAGACGGGCTAAATTGATTTCAACGTATGGGTACGATACAGTGACAGGCATTCTGCAGATAGCTTGCTGGGAACTCGCCTAGGCTTGAGCACGGTCTACTGGCCTTAGAGAACAGAACCGTCACTTGAGCAGTTCATCAGCGTAACGCACAGGAACCGCTAAGTTCGAGCCGCCAAAATCTTTCAAAATGGCGGAGTTCACACCGATGACCTTGCCGTTGCGATTGAAGAGCGGTCCGCCTGAACCGCCGACCGTCGTCGCTGCGTCATAAACAATCTTGTCCTTCAGGACATCTCCGATGTGCCCC
>WNGN01000803.1_pt1 | contig 19974 bp, 25 predicted proteins | sample 5400561 | NCBI WGS metagenome assembly WNGN01 (sample SAMN13153379, study PRJNA577476) | soil metagenome | isolation source: 115 cm soil or saprolite under Garry oak tree replicate 2 | place: USA:California | collected 2016-06-15
CGGACGGGTCGCTCGCGGACAAGGATGGAACCTCTTGTTCGATCAGGTCGACGGCCTCGGCCAAGCTCTTGTCGGGGTGGCGCAGCATCGCTTCCATGACGACCTTGCCATGGCCCTCGAGCTCCCAGCGGAGCAGCTTGAGGGCTGCGTCATCCCGCTTGGCCATCCCTTCTCGCCGGGCGCAATGGACCGCGGCTACAAAAGCATTCCTTCCCAATCCGCGGATTTTGACGAATAGTTGTCACCAATGAATATCTCGCTCGATAACGAGGACGCCATCGCTTTATAACGAAGACCTCGTCGTGCGGCATACGATGGACATCGAGGTCCCCCTTCTCCAGACGTATGTCGATGGACTCGACCGCGCCCTCGGCGGCGGCATCCCCCGAGGCAGCACGGTCCTCGTCGCCGGCACGCCGGGGACGATGAAGACCTCCCTCATCCTGTGGATGATGCACGAGAACGCACGTCTGAACGGCGTCAAGTCCCTGTATGTGAGCCTGGAACAGGACATGGACAGCCTGAAGGCCGGCGCCATGCGGATGGGGATGAAGAACCTGCACGAGGCGAGCGTGTACATCCTGGACATGGGCCAGCTCCGTCGCGGGCTGCAGCGCTCGGAGTCCTCGAAAGACTGGTTCACAATCCTCTTCGAGATCATCAAGGAGGCCGTGAGTGCGAGCGGCTACGGTGTGCTCGCGCTCGACAGCCTCGAGGCGCTGTACGCCCTCTCCGAAGTCAAGACGCCGCGGCGAGAAATGTTCCACTTCCTGTCGTCGATCAAGGAGCTCGGCCTCACGACCTTCCTCATTGCGGAGCAACCGTTCGGCTCGAACCGGCTCGCCCAGTGGGGGGAGGACTTCCTCGCGGATGGCATCCTAAACCTCCGCCAAGTGGAGGTCGGCGAGACGGACGTCCAACTGCGCCTGCGGTGCATCAAGATGCGCTGGATGAATCACGACCACAACGCACTGGCGCTGAACCATGACGGCCAGAAGTTCTTCGTGACCCACGTGATCTCGAAGAAGAAGTGAGCCGGTACGCCTACATCGGATTGATTGGGGGAGCCGGAGGGCTCGCGCCGGTTGGGGGTGTTGGCATGCCCGGCGGGGCCATCGGGGGCGGAATCTCTCCTCGGTTGATCCGCGACCACGCGAGGTAGCTTGCGGCACCAAAGAGCATCGCTGGAATCACGTTCAGGAGGCCTACGCTCGAAGTCGGCACATTGAACGCGGTGGCGATTCTCGTCGGATCGTACTGGCCGCCTGCGAAGACCACACTCGCCGCCTGATCCGCGATGCCGGGAATCAAGGGCAGGAGCACCAAAACCGTGGCTACCTGGACACCGACGGCCGCGGCGTACGCGACCCACAGGAGGACCCGGCCCTCCTTCCTCTGCAACGAATAGGTAAACAAGATGGCCGCGAAGAGATACGCGACGGTCCCAATCGCTGCAACGATGAGAGCGTTGGTGAGGGCGTCGCGCACGGCCGTCGCAAAACGGGCCTGCGTCGGGGAAGGACCTAACGAGGCCACGGCGATCAGCCCGGCGACGAACGCTCCGACGATTACCGTCGCGATGCCTACGCAAAACACTACGACGGAAAGGATCACGTTCCGGCTGTGGACGGGGCCGAAGGCTTTCCGGCCGATGAGGGCCAAGATCGCTCCGATGATGAAGAGGATGTACCCGATGATACCCACGGATGGGATCCAGTAGACCAGCGATCCAATCAGCACGAGAAGGAACGCCCACTTCGTCCGCTCGATTTGGCGACGGCGATCCACCTCCCACGGAGATGGGCCGTACCCAGAGGGGGAGGAGCCCGAGTATGTCGGATAAGGACCCGCCAGGGGTGCACCGGCCGGGGGTGCGGCCGGCATGGCGGGCCTCGCGACGGTCATCGAGCTCCCGCAATTCACGCAGAATGCAACCCCAGGCTGATTCGTGAATCCGCACTTGGGACATACGTTGGATGCCGCCGAGTCGACCCCCCTCCATCCGGAGGAACGTCCCGCTCGGGCAAAAGGATTTCGCACGGAGAAAGGTTTTCAGGTTCGGCGGGCCTAGAACCGTCCGTGGTCGCGCCCGGATCGATCGACCGCTGGGTCTCGTTCGAACTCGGCCGGCTGAATGCCGGACTCGTTATCGAAAAGAAGAGCCTGGCTCGTTTGGTCGCGGAACCCGAGCCGGCGTGCCGAACGCGGGAAGGGGACCCGCATCCGTTCGAGCGGACGGCGCTCGAGCGCTTCGCGGCCGTCCTCACGCGGGACGAGGCGGAGAGCCTCCGACTGCCCCTGACCCTGCTCGTCTCCGGGGATTCGGACAGCGCCTATCTCACGGACGAACTAGGCGCCAAGGCCCTGCGGGCCGTCGAGAAGTTCGATCGGGCGTTCCCCTACCGGGACGGGCGGATGGCCCTTCCTCATTCGCTCGCGGTGGATCTCATCCGGCGCCACGGCGGCGCCGTTCAGCTGGCCTTCGCCTGAGACCTATTTCGGCGCCTCGGGCCTTTCCTTGCGGGATGCCCAGAAATCTTCGGGGACGTCGTCGTAGATGGACCCCATCTTCTCGGCCTCTTCTTTCGCTTTCTGCGCCTCGACGAGCTCGGCGATACGTTCTTTCCGGAACATCCAGTAGTGGATCCGCCACTCCCGGCCGTCGTAGAGGGTCGTCTCCTCTCGTTCCGTCGTCAGGATGCCGGAGTCCTCGAGCATGTAGAACGCGTCCCGGTCTTCCGGCTCCAGGACGTTGTCGATGATCCGCTCGGAGTAGCCGAAGAAGTTGAGGACATGCTGGGCCATGGCCCGGGCCTCTTCCTCTTTCATGCCGGTCCGGTCGATCGAGTTCTTGATCGCCCGCGTGAGGTCGTCGACCGTGAGCGTGCCGGCCGGTCCCCGTTCGGACTTCGTCTTCACGGCCATGGGTCGCCTCGGGCGGCTCCTATGGGGGGTCTATGCTATTTAAGAGTTCTGCGCCGCCGTCCCTCCGTTGATTCTCACTATGCCGGGCGAGAACGGAACGTCGTCTCAGACCTGATACCCGAATCGTCGCGCGACCGACCGCGGCAAAAGGTTAACGCGCGCGGTTCACATTCACCTACGGGATGGCGAAGGGTGTGGACGTGGAGTGGGTGCGGGCCGCAAAGCCCGGGGAGCCTTCGAAGCCGTCGGAAGACCTCGAGGCCGAGTTGCGGGAGTTGCGAGACGAAGTCCGACGGCTGAGGGAGCAGGTGGCCGCGTTGGCCGTCGAGTCCGCACGACCGGCGCCGGGAGACGAACGCGTCCCGACCTACGTCGGCCGGCTCGATGCGTCCCTGGAGGGCGGGGTCCCGAAGGCCAGCGTAGTCGCGATCACCGGTCCGGGCGGCTCGATGAAGACCTCGCTCGCCCTGTACATCCTGATCAAAAACCGCGCCGCGGGCCGTCGCGGGGTCTATGTGACCGTCGAGGAGAGTCGCGAATCGATCCTTCGGACGATGCGCCATCACGGACTCGGGAACGAGGAAGACTTTCTCGTCGACATCGCCCGGCTCCGCGTCGAGCACGAGGGCGCCGAGGAGATCCGGGACTGGCTCCGCGTGTTGAAAGACTTCCTCGTCCGACGGAATCAGCGAGAGAAGATCGACGTCGTCGTCATCGACACGATGGACGTTCTCGCCTCGATGGCCCACTTGCAGGACGTGCGGAACGAACTGTTCCATTTCTTCCACTTCCTGCGCTCCATGGGCGTCACGACATACGTCATCGCGAACGTCGATCCCGCACGGGGCGGCGTCGCCAACGACGTCACCTTCTTGGCGGACGGCGTCTTCGAACTCCGTTTCAGCGGCGCGGGAGAGGGACGGGTTCAACTGCTATTCCGATGCGCCAAGATGCGCCACACGAACCATTCCCGGGACTACTTCGTCCTCACCTACGATAAGGGGTTCGCAGCGAAGCCGTACGAGGCCCCGAAACGGTCCCGCTGGCGTCGGCGGACGTGATCAGAAGGCGCCCTTAATCTTCGCCCGGTCGATCTTGATCCCCGCGGGAGTCGCCATGAGGACGTTCTTGCCCACGACGGCCACGTCGCCGCCGCAATCTCGGACCGCACTCTTCAGTTCCGCCGTGATGCGCTTGAGCGCGAGGTCGTCGCTCGCGAGGCTCGTGTAGTCGATCAGCAAGATGTTCCCGTTGTACACATGGGTCGTCAGGTCGGCGATGTCCTCGTACCGGTAGACCTCTGCGACCTTGACCAGGTGTTCGACGGGCTCACCCAGCGCCCCGCCTTCGCCCTCGAAGTTCAGCTCTCCTAAGTCGATGTACGTGTCCGCCTCAGCGCCCTCGGCCAAACGTCGGAATGGCTTTTTGATGAAGGCCATGCCACATCCCTTCTGCGCCGCCCCATAGCCGACACCACGAATTTAAAGGTATCGCGGAGGAATGTCAGACGATTCCGGAACGGCGACAATTATTCAGATAACCATAAGATAGCCGTGACCTTTCGTGCCACGGACACCCCCGCGGGGACAACGTTTAAGAAGGAAGGGCCTTTGTCGCAGGCGCCCATGGTCTACGACGTCATCGTCGTCGGGGGTGGCCCCGCCGGTTTGACGGCCGGGGTCTACGCCCGCACTCGGAAGCTGTCCACCCTGATCCTCGAGGCGCAGGCGACGGGAGGCCAACTGGAGTGGCTGTACCCGACGAAGTCCGTGTACGACTATCCGAGCTACATCGCGATCGAGGGCGGCGAACTCGCTCAGCTCTTCGTGCTCCATTCGCGGGAGAGCGGCGCGGAGATTCGCCCGGAGGAGGTCGTGGACGTGCAGCGCCAAGCGTCCGGCTTCAAGCTCGCGACCCGCCAAGGGAACGCGTACGAGGGGCGGTCCATCATCCTCGCGATGGGGATGGGGCTTTTCGAGCCGAAACGGCTCGGCGTGCCGGGCGAAACGGAGTTCGAGTCGAACGGCGTGGAGTACCGCGTGCGGGACCGTCGCGAATTCAAAGGCAAGCGCGTCGTCGTCGTCGGCGGAGGAGACAGCGCGCTCGAGATCGCCCTCGAGATCGTGGCGGCCGCGAAGAAGGTCATCCTCGTCCATCGTCGCGAAGAGTTCCGGGCAATGGAGAAGAACGTCGAGGCGGTGATGGAGAGCCCGATCCAGGTCCTCTTCAACGCCGAGGTCACGAGCCTCGAAGGCGACGGGAAGGTCGAGCGGGCGGTCGTATACGACAACCGAACGCTGAAGAAGACCGTCCTCGACATCGATGCGGTGATCGTGAACATCGGTTTCGAACCGAAGATCACGCCCCTGCCGCGATGGGGCGTCGAGCTCGAAGGGGACCGACTGATCCGGGTCAAGGCGGACATGTCCACCTCGGTCCGCGGCGTCTACGCGTGCGGAGACATGGTGTCGTACCCCGGGAAAGACAAGCGGATCGTGACGGGTTGCGGGGAGGCGGTAACCGCCGTCATGTCCGTGTACAAGTATCTCAAGCAGCCGTACTGGGCGTGAGCGCCCGCAGGAGCGGCGGCAGCGCGTCGGGCGTCTCGATCAAGTAGTCCACGCCGGCGTCTTCGAGACGCGCGCGGGTTCCGTAGCCCCAGGTGACGCCGATCGTCCGAGCGCCCGCCGCTTTGCCCGCGCGCACGTCAACCTCCGTGTCGCCCACGACCGCGCATTCCGTCGGCTGGACGCCCAGCGCAGATGCCGCCTTGAGGATCGGGTCCGGCGCGGGCTTCTTGCGGGGCACGGAATCGCCGCCGAGGACGACGGCAAAGAACGGGAGCAGGCCCGTGGCCCGAAGGGCTTCGACGGACGTGTCGCGGCGTTTGTTACTCACGGTCGCGAGCTTCCATGCGGCGAGCGAGGCGAGTGCCTCTCGGATCCCGGGGTAGGCGCGCATGCCTTCGTGAACGGACTCGGCCTCGACCCGCTGGAACTCGCGGACGGCCTTCGCGAGTTCGTCCCCGGCAAGACCGCACCGCTCCGCATAGATGACCTCGATCGGCGTGCCGATCCATTGTGCCGCCTCGGAGCCGGACATCGACGTCTTGCGAATCGCCGCGAGACCCGCGTCGAACGCCGCGACCCACGCGTCGCGCGTGTCGAGGAGCGTCCCATCGATGTCGAAGAGGACGGCGCGGAGCCGCGGCACGTCAAGGCTCCTCCTCTCCGAGCCGCCAGATGTCGTCGCCCACGTAGTGGATCGTCTGAATCGCCTTGCCTTTCTCCTCGCGGGCCATGGTGGGTCCGTCCATGATCGCGCGCCCGATCGCGAGCGGCTGGCCGTTCTTCTCGTCCCGGACCCAGACGACGTCGTCCGCGCGAATCCCGGGGTCTGCGTCCACGATGCCCGGCGCCATCACGTCCGCGCCGTTATAGATGAACCGCACCGCTCCCATGTCGACCGTGACGGCCCGCTTCTTTGCGGGGAAGGCGAGCAGCCCGCGGATCGTCGGCGCGATTCCGCCTTCGAGGAAGATCGCGATCGCGTCGTTCCCCCTCAGCAACAGGCGGTGAGGCCCGGCTTCCGCCTCGTCGAGCGGCACGTCGTTCAACGGGACCTCCATGCCGAACTCATCTTCGAGCCGGCCGAGGAAGTCCGTCGTCTCCTTCCGGCGGAGCCTGGAACGCCGACGGATCTTCAGAGCCATTCGGATTCCGGGACGCGGCCGGGGAAGATAATTCCTTGTCTGTGCGTCTCGATATCTATCGATGCAAAACGATAGAAGTCAGCCGGACGCAGCGCCCTCAGACCGCAGGACCAGAGCTCGCGAAGAAGTCGGATCCAGTCGCAGCGCCTGGTCGACCATCTTTCGCGCGCGGCTTTCCTGCCCCAACGAGCGCCAGGCGCAGGCCGCATCACACCACGCATCCGGGTCTGCCGGATTCAGCCCGAGGGCCGCGTCGAACGCCACCATGGCCTGCTTCGGTCGATCCAGACGCAACAGGAGCTCACCCTTTCGCCGGTACGCGAGGTCGCGGCCATCCTTGGTCGCACGAATCGCGGCGTCGCAGTCCGCGAGCGCCTCCTCCATCCGGCCGAGGCCGGCGTGAAGATCCGCGCGGAGGAGAAGTGCCTCGGCGCTCGGCCCCTCGATTCCGGCAAGGACCGCGATGGCGTCGTCCGGTTTGCCGAGAGCCTGCAAGGCCCGAGCGAGTTCGGGTCCCGCGTCGGCGTTCCCGAGGTCCGCCGCCTTTCGAAAGGATGCCTCCGCATCCGTGGCCCGACCGAGGGCCAGGCATGCACGACCGGCTGCAAGCCAACCCCGGGAATCCGCTGGATCGCGGGAGCGTAACTCTTCCGCCGAGACGAGGGCATCCGCCGCCCGGCCGGCTCGCAGCAGGAGGTTGGAAAGCCGGAGCAATGCGTCGGCCCCGTGGGCCTTCGACGCCGCAGCCGCATATCCGTCGATCGCCTCGTCAATCCGCTCCAGGTCCTCGAGCAGGACCGCCTGATGATATCGGAGCTCCGCGTTCTCCGGCTCGATCTCCAGAGAAGCCTGGAAACACTGGAGCGCTTCCTCGTAGCACCGTTCCGCCTCAAGCGCGTTCCCCATCTCTTCGAGGATCCTCCCGCGAAAGACCCACGCCTCCTCGAACGATCCATTCAGGATCAGCGTGTTGTTCAGCGCATCGCGCGCCTCCTCGAGCCGGCCGAGATGGTGGAGGGCTTCCGCCTTCGCCATCCATGCGTGGTCGTAGTTCGGGTTGAGTTCGAGGCTCTGGCTGATCAGTTCGAGGCCTTCCTCGTGACGGCCGAGCGAATCGAGCGCGTGGCCTTTCGCGTACAGTGCGTAGTCGAAATCGGGCTTGATCTCGAGGCTCTTGTCGTGATACTTCAGGGAAGGTTCGTGGCGACCCATCTTGTTCAGCGCATTCCCGATGTTGTTCCATGCAATCTCGTATCGAGGGTTCACTTCGAGCGCCCGCTCGAAATACGGAATCGATTGCTCGTATCGACCGAGGTTGTAGAGGGCGTTGCCGAGGTTGTTCCAGAGGACCTCGTCGCCGCGATCCAACTCGATCGCCTTCTCGTAGGCCGTGACGGCCTCCTCGAGCCGGTTGATCCCGTGGAACGTGTAGCCCTTGTTGTACCAGGCCTGCTTGTACGTTGGGTTGATGGCGAGCGCCTTCTCGTAGCAGGCGAGCGCTTCCTCGTGGATCCCGAGCATGAAGAAGGTGAAGCCCTTGTTGTTCCAAGCCTCCTCGTTGTTCGGGTCCGCGGCGATCGCGCGGTCGTACGCTTCGACGGCCTCCTCGTACCGTTCGAGGGCGTACAGCGCGTCGCCGAGTCCCGTCCAAGCGTCTCCGTCGCCCGGATCCTGGGCCGTCGCGGCGTTGTATGCGTCGATGGCTTCGTCGAACTTATTCAGCTCCTCGAGGAGCTGACCCTTCCGCGTCCAAGCGACCGCGTTCGCGGAATCCGCCCGGACGAGGGCTTCGTAGACTTGCAGCGAGGGCTTGGCACGCCCGAGCCGGGCCAAGACGAGCGCCTTGTCGTACAACGCATCCGCATACGCCGGGTTGATCGCGAGGGCGCGGTCGTAGGCGACGAGCGCCTCCTCGAACTGCCCGAGTTGGGCGAACGCGTTCCCGAGGTTGTACGCGGCGATCTCGTACCGGGGGTTGCGTTGCAACGCTCGAGTGTATGCCTGTATCGCGTCCTCGTGGCGGCGGAGTCCATCGAGCGCCACGCCGCGATTGTTCCACATGACGTGGTCCTCGTATCCGAACGCCGCCGCCCGATCGTACGAGGCGAGGGCCTCCGAGAACTCGCGGGCGTCGCAGTGTGCGTTCCCGCGGAGGAACTCCGCTTCGCCACGGGCCAAGTCCGCCTGCGCGGGCACGGCCGCGATCGCGAAGACGAACGGGAATGCCACGGAGGGCGCATCAGAGTCGAGGTCGATTTAATGGTTCCGCGGTGAGTTTCGATGATGCTAGCTTGGTACTTCCGCGGATCGCCGGAGAAGAGTTAAACGCTGGACCGCGGTGAGGAAATCGCGTCCATGTCGAGCGTCCGAGGGAAGATGAAGCCAACCTACTTCACGACCCCGATGGAATTCCGGGCGTGGCTTGAGAAGCGCCACGACGAGGCTCGAGAATTATGGGTTGGGTTCCATAAAAAGGGTTCAAGTCAGGCGAGCATCACGTGGCCGCAAGCGGTCGACGAAGCGCTGTGCGTCGGATGGATCGATGGCCAGCGGAAAGGCATCGACGAAGAGAACTATGCGATTCGCTTTACGCCGCGCAAACCCAGCAGCATCTGGAGCGCGGTGAATGTCAGGCGCGTCCAGGAACTCCGCGATCAGGGGCGCATGCAGCGGGCCGGCCTCGAGGCGTTCGAGGAGCGCTCGAGAGATCGATCCGGAATTTACTCGTACGAACAACGCAAGGCGGGGGAGCTCGACGAAGCGCAATTGAACAGATTCCGCGCGAACCGGACGGCGTGGGAGTTCTTTCAGGCGCAGGCCCCATCGTACCAGAAGGCGGCGGTCTGGTGGGTCATCACCGCGAAAACAGAGCAAACGAAGCTCAAGCGCCTCGCGCAACTGATTGACGATTCGGAGCATCGACGAACGGTGCCGCCGCTGACTCGTCGGACCCCAAAGCGCGGCTGATCTGCGACTCAGTGGGCATCCCGTCGTGGCTGCCGATCGGGAGGCCGAGAACGGGGTCGTCGGATTTAAGTATAGATAGTCCCTTGAAGCGGGTTTAGGGGAGACATAGTGTCGACGATGGACACGGAGTCCTTCTCGAAGACGAAGGCGATGGAGCTCCCGCGAAACGTCGTCGTTGGCCATGACGCGCTCCACACGGTCGGCGAGGTCTGTCAATCGCTGAAGCTGGGGAAGCGCGCCTTGATCGTCGCGGACGAGACGACGATGAAGATTGCGGGCACGACGGTCGAGACGGAACTCACGGCGCGTAAGATCCGGTCGTCGGAATTCTTGATTCCGGACGCCACGATGAAAGAAATCCGCGAGGGAGAGGAGAAAATCCGCAAAGGGAACATCGATTTCGCGCTCGGCGTCGGCGGTGGGCGTTCGATCGACGTGGCGAAGTGCGCGTCCTTCAACGCGGGTGTGCCGTTCGTGAGTGTCCCGACTGCCGCAAGCCACGATGGGGTCGTCTCCTCGCGCGCCTCGATTCAGAAGGACGGAGAGAAGGTGAGCCTCGCGGCCCAGACGCCAATCGCCGTCATCATGGACACCGGCGTCATCGCAGAGTCCCCGTTCCGCCTCCTCGCCTCGGGATGCGGGGACATCATCTCGAACCTCGCGGCCGTGAAGGACTGGGCGCTCGCGCGCAACCTTCGGAACGAGTACTACTCGTCGTACGCCGCGGCGCTGAGCGAACTCGCCGCGCACCTCGTGATCGAGAACGCGTCGACGATCAAGCCTCGCCTCGAAGAGAGCGCGTGGTTCGTGTGCAAGGCGCTCGTGTCGAGCGGAGTGGCGATGTCGATCGCCGGCTCCTCGCGGCCTGCCTCGGGGAGCGAACACAAATTCTCGCACGCGCTCGACCGCATCGCGAAGAAGCCAGGCTTGCACGGGGAGCAGTGTGGCGTCGGGACGATCATGATGATGTATCTTCACGCCGGCAACTGGCAGGAGGTGCGCGATGCGCTCTTGGCGATCGGCGCGCCGACGACGGCGCGGGCGCTCGGCGTCACGGACGACGAGGTTGTCCAGGCCCTCGTGCACGCGCACGAGGTGAACAAGGAGCGGTACACGATCCTCGGAGACGAAGGGCTCACGCTCGAGGCGGCGGAGCGCCTTGCGAAGATCACGAAGGTCGTCTGAGGGCCCATCGCCGAGTCTCAGTGCATGACGCCGAACCGATCGAGCGACTCAACGAGTTCGCTTGCACAGGCCGCGACGTCGATCTGGAGATCGTAGCGGCGGAAATACGTCTGAAGGGCGGCGAGTCCGCTCTCCAGGGCCGTCCGCGCTTCCGTGAGCCGGACCCACGGCGATGCGCCCGCGCGGTCCACCCGGATCGCCTCCGAGAAATCGATCAACCACAGCTCGCCCTGGTGGACCAGGACGTTGAAGGCGCTCAGGTCGCCATGGACCACGCCCGCACCGATCAGCCGTCGGACCATATCGAGGGCATCCTCAAGGAAATCCCTCGGCTCCTCGAGTAGGACATCCTTGAGGCGCGGAGCCGGCCCGTCGTCCGTGCCGAGGTATCGCATCGAAAACATGTTCTCGACGCGGCGCGCGGGCGTCGGGACGCGGACCCCGCCTTTCCATGCCTGGCGCATCATCTCGTACTCGTGGGCGGCCCGCCAGCCCATGGAGTCCTGCTTGACGGGACCTCCACCGCGGTGCGACGTCCGATAGAGTCGGTACGACTTGATCGCGATCGGCGCGCCGTTGTACCGCGCGAGGTACACGTTCGCTTCCTTGCCTGCGCTGATCAGGCCCACGACTTCCGTCGCGAGCCCGGCGGACAGGATCGCGTCCACGACGGACCGGTAGCCCGGTTCCTCGAGGGACAGCTGCCCGGAGTTGATGCGCCACTGGACGCTGGCGTCCAGGTACGGGCGGTTCGGCATCGATTTGGTTCGTTTGGTTCACGGTGGCGTTCAGAAGGCAAGCCCACGAACGCCGGGACTCCGAACTGGTCTCACGCGGCTCCCGGCGCCGTTTCGAAAACGATGTAGGACATCATGCCGGGAACCTCCTGGTCGACTCGACCAGCCTGCGCCATAGTCGCTTCCGCCTTCAACCTATCGGCGAGGAAATCGCTCGGCGGATGCCCGCGGAACGGAGACCCTTAAGCCGCGCCGTGCCATAGGTCGAGCTGGGGCTCTCGTCGTGGTCCAGATCACGCTCGTCGGCGAGAGGCAAGCAGAGGCGGGTCACGAATTCATCTACCGCGGCCCGCAGCCCGAGTGCATGCCGTGCAAGGTCCGGAGCGCGTGTCTCAACCAGGACCTCGGGCGTCGGTACCGGGTCACACGCGTGCGAGACGTCTCGCATCCGTGCCTCTTGAACGAAGAACGCGCGCGGGTCGTCGAGGTCGAACCGATCGCGCCGGACTGCAGCCTCTCCGCCCGGGTGGGAGTCGAGGGAGCCGTCTTGGCGTACGAGAAGCTCGTCTGTTCGAACGGCGCCTGCCCGAACTTCCGCCTCTGCCACCCGGTCGGCGTCGAGCCCGGGATGAAAATCCGCGTCGTCGAGGTCGGCCGGGAACTCGAATGCCCGCTCGGGTATTCGCTCGTGTCCGCGAAGGTCGCATACGGCAACTGAAGGGAACTCCGATGAAGGCGTCCCTCCCGAGGCGGATGACACTCCACGCCATCGAGGCCGCGGTCCTGACGTTGGGCTACCGCGTGAAACGCGAGCCCTTCGACGTCGTCGCGTTCCGCGCGCTGTACAACGGCAAGCGATTCCACATGCGCCTCGAGACCCATGGGCTCGAGCGCGTCCCGAAAGGAGCCGAGATCGATCTGCACGTGGACTTCATGCGGGACGTGACCGCGTTCCATGGATCCAAGGCGGAGTCCGAAGAGATCGCGTTCGAGATGGCGCAGCTCCTCGGGGAGTTGAAGGCCCAGGATCCGGAACGCAGCCGCCCGAGGGTCCGCTGCCCCGAATGCGGGAAGGAGTTCGGACAGGAAGCGTTCCGAGCCCACCGGATCGTCGTCCACGGACGCTAGACGATATCCCGACCATAAACGGTCCGACCGCCCGTCCGGAAGCCCATCGATTTCCAGAATGCGGCCGCGGCGGTATTCGTCGGCGTCACCTCGAGGTCGATCCGCTCGACGCGCATCGCCTTCGCCTCTTCGAGGAGACGCGTCGCCAAGGCGCGCCCGACTCCCTTCCGTCGCCATCCGGGGTCGACGAAGAAATCATTCACCACGAGGAGCCGGCCTTCCTCCGCGGAGGGTGAGTACACGGCGAGGGCCACCCCGACGACCGCCCGTTTCTCACGCGCGACGAGCAGGATGCCACCGACCCGGTTGCGCATGACCTGCTCGACGGCCCATGTGATCCGTTCGGTCCGGGGCTTCACGCCTTCGGAGGTGAGGTAGGCCGCAATGAGACGTTCCACGTCGAGGCGGTCCGTCGGATTCGCGCGCTCGACCAGGGCCATTCGGGGCGGCGACATCCCACGGGCCTATAAGGATTACTCCGCGCCGGCCTTCGCGGCCGGAAATCGCGGAGCCACTGCTCGTTTTTAGAAGAGTGTGACCCGGACTCGCTCGCTCTTCTCGACGAGACGGACATTCGCAGGAATCTCGATGTATCCGTCCGCGTGGGCCATCGACGTGATGGCGCTGCTTTCCTTGTACGCGGGCACGGCCCGTCCGTCGATGATACGGACCGTGTGGAATTCGACCCGCCCAACCGCCGACACCACGCGTTTCGCGAGAGGCACTTCGACAATTCGTTCATGCGGCGGCAAGCGCGCGATCCGTCGGAGCATCGGGGCGAGGATCACATAGCAGTTGCTCAGGCACGACGTCGGATTCCCGGGCATCCCGAGGACCGCCTTCCCGCCGACGCGGCCCAGGGCCGTTGGCCTACCGGGCTTCACCGCGATCCCGTGGAATAGGAGATCGCCCATCGAGCGCAGGACGTCGACGACGATGTCCTTCTCGCCGACGGAGGAACCGCCCGAGACGACGACGAGATCGTTGGCGACCGCCTTCTTCAACGCGGCGTGAAGGGCCTCGAGACGATCCGGAACGCGGCCCAGAAGGACGGATTCGCCGCCGTTCTCTCGCACCACGCTCGCCATCGTGTGGGAGTTGATGTCGTACACCTGGCCCGCGCGGATCCGCTTGCCCGGCGGCACGACCTCGTCGCCCGTGGTGAGGATGGCCACGCGAGGTTTCGCGTACACAAGGACTCGGGCCCTGCCAATCGCCGCGAGGGCCCCGACTTTCGCGGGCGTCAAGACCTCCTCGGTGCGGACGACGAGCGATTTGCGGGCGATGTCTTCGCCGCGTCGCGAGACGTTCTCTCCCGGACGGACCGGCGAATAGACCTTGACCAGACCCCCTTCGGATTCCGTGTCCTCGACCATGACGACGGCATTCGCGCCTTTGGGAAGCGTCGACCCCGTGGCGACAACCGTGCAACGGCCCGGGGCGACGCGCTCTCGCGGCACGCCGTCCGCATAGAGCGTCTCGATTCGGCGGAGGGTCACCGGCTTGGTTTTCCCCGCCGGAATCGTGTCTCGCGCGACGACGGCGTATCCGTCCATCGCCGCTCGGTCTGCGAGCGGCACGTCGATGGGCGAGCGGACACCCTCTGCGGAGACACGATGGAGGGCGTCGCTGATCGCGACCGTTTCTTTCCGGTCGATCGGGTGGACGAGATTCGTCGCGATTCGCAGCGCCTCGTCGAGCGACATGAGCTCCTTCAGAGGCCTCATGCCGTGTCGGGCATGCGCGCGGTCCCCGGGATTATGGAGGCGGGCGGTCAACGGCCCATCACCCCGACCGCGTGCCCCAGCTCCGGAACGATGAGCTTCTCCAAGGCGAGACGACAGGCGTCCGGCGATCCGGGCAAGCAGAACAGGAGCCGACCGTGATACACGCCCCCGAGCGCGCCGGACATCATCGCGGCGCTGCCGATTTCCTGGAACGATAGAGAGCGAAAGAGCTCGCCGAACCCGGGGAGGGTCTTCTCGAGCACGGGCATGAGGGCCGCGATGGTCACGTCACGAGGAGCGAGGCCCGTGCCGCCGTTCGTGATGATCACATCACACGTCCACGAGGCCTGCTCGACCGCGTCGAGGATCGGCTTGGCCTCGTCCTTCACGATCGTGTGGAACAGAACCGTGTGGCCGTACCGCAGCAGGAGATCCTGGATCAGCTTACCGGATTCATCTGTCTCTGGGGTCCGGCTGTCAGAAATCGTGATGACGCCGCATTTCACGGAGGTGGGCGCATGCTCCTTGTGCTGCTTTGGGACCGCCATGGTAGCGAACGGCAAAGGAAGACCAGCGTGGGTCTAAAGGTTCGCTGTCCCCTGTTAACCTTAAACAAGGTTAACCTCTATTGAGTCGCGAAAGTTCCGCATGTGGCCTCCGAAGCCTCACGCCGCGAGACCGAGAAATGGGGCCACCCGCTGCGCCACCGCGGGATCATCCAAGGATGCCGCGAACGCCGGCCACGAATCGAATGGCCTCGCTCGGACGATCCGCGCGGCTCGCTTCTCCCCAATTCCCGGGAGGGCAGTGATGGCCGCGAGCGGTGCGCGGTTCACGTCGAGCGGGTACTCGATTGCGGTGAGTGACCGTTGGCCGTGGCTCGTCACCCGCACGTCGACGAATCGATTCAGCGTCACGTCGTACGGGAGGCCGACGAGGATCGGATAGGTGCCGATCTGCCGGCCGTACGTCACGTGGCCATCGTGGATCTCCAGGAACACGTCCCGGAGGACCGTTCCTTCCGGAATTACGCGCCGCAGCATCTCGTGGTCGATCGAGGTCCGGACGGCCTCCTTGAACTTCCGGAACTCGCGATACAATCCGGTCGGCTCGAACTCGCGCCGCACCGGGCGCACCTGACGGATGTTGATCCGGCGGACCCACAGATCCTCCTCGAGGAGCTGCTTGAGGAACGCGAGGTTCAGGTCGAACGTCTTCTTCGTCTCCCCGTCGAGGCCCACGACGAAATTGAGGCCGGGGAGAAGTCGGGGCATTCCGTTCTCGCCACGTTCGCGCCCGACGGCATTGACCATCCGGATCGCCGCGAGGCATCCATCCGCGTCGATGTTCAGGTTGTTCGCTTCCGTCACGCGCGGATCCGCGGACTCGAGGCCGAACGAGAGAGAGGTGCCCGGGGTGGCGAAGGCCACGAGATCCCGCATCGCGGCCATGGCCTCCTCCGGATGCGCGACCATCATCGCAGGATCCCCGTTGTCCGTGTGTAGGACCTTGAGATTCGGCACGGCGGCTCGGATTCCTTCCAACAGCTCGCGAATCGCAGGTACGTTGATCCCTGGCGTCGCGGACGACCCGACGCCGATCGCTTGATAGCTGAAGAAGTCGGCCTGGCCGCCGAGGCGGAAGTTCACCGCGCCGAGTTCTGCGAGTCGGCGGACCTCCCGGAGGACGCCGGCCACCGGTCGGAACTTCGGCTTGCCGTACATCGGCTCGATGCAGAACGAACAGCCCTTGTTGACGTAGCGCACACAGCCCTTCGAGGTGTCGAGCTCGACGGTCAGCGGCTCCGGGAAATCGGGATGGGATCGGACCACATCCGCCCCGAGGATGGCCCAACGGTCCCATTCCTCCATGGTGCGATCGCGATTCGTCCATTCCCCGGTCATCAAGTGGTCGTAGACCGCCGTGTCGATGTCGCGCAGCGCGACCCAATCGAACGGCTCGACGAGCGCCTCGTCGTAATAGCGGAATCGCGCGAGCGGTCCCCCGAATACCCGCGGGCCTTCGAAGCCGCTCGCGTGATGCACGATTTCTCTCTCGCTAATCGGCAGGCTGCGGAGGTACTTGCCCGGCACGATCGGGCCCGAGATCAGGACAAGGAGATCGCCCCTAAGCGGGTGGCCCGCACGGGCTTGGTCGATGGTCACGTACTCGAACGCGTGGCCGGCGTCAAGGACCGCGCCCGTCACGTATCGTGGATAGGGCGAGATGTACGGCGGAACGCCGAAATTCGACGGCTCGTCGACGTAGCCGTCGAGGACCACGACCTTCATGGGCCGGAATCCATGCCACCGTCGCGATAAAAGGGCTTCGCCTCGCTCACAGCCGCGACCGCTGTGCTACCAGATTACTTACTGCCCCAGCGACCGACCAGGATGATGAATAAGATCATCACAATGGTCAGGACAAGCGCGGTCACAAGGTAGCTCGCCCACCCGATCGGTGTGATGCTCGCGAACGTCGTGTCCACGCCAGCAACCTTTAGCCCGCCCGTGACCACATTATTCCACAACAGGGCGATGACGAACCCGAAAGCCGCCGCCAGCGACGTCGATATCGTCTTGCGCACTTCAGACATTGAAATCTTTCGCTCCTCCGCCATATCCAACCCTCGCGCCGGATGGCTCTGGGAATCCTAAGCCCTTCGCAAGCGAGTGGAAGCGCGTCAGCGAAGGCCCGCCTGCTTCTCTTTTGACACCACTCTGACGGCCTCAATCCGGGCACTCGGATACTGCCCCTGGCCGTCTTTCTCCAAGGCCTTCACCATGTCCCAAATCGTGAGGAGAGCGACGGTGACCCCGTAGAGCGCCTCCATTTCCACGCCCGTCTTGTACGTCGCTTCGACGGCCGTAGTCACGGCGATCCGATCGGATTGCATGTTGAACGTGACGCTCGCGGCGGTAATTGGAATCGGATGGGTGTGCGGGAGGACCTGCCAGGCCGCCTTCATCGCCTGAAGTGCGGCGACCTCGGCCGTCGGGAGCGGGTCACCTTTCTCGACGTGCCGCGCACGAATCGCACGGATCGTCGCCGGCTTTAGACGAATCAACCCGGTCGCCACCGCACGACGACGCACGTCGGGTTTCATCCCGATATCCACCATCCTCGCCATGGACAACGGGGAACGCCTCCCGCGCTATTTCATCGTGCGGTCTTTGTCAACGCAATTGTGCTCGCCATATCGAAAGGAGGGCCGCGCCACGCGCGCGCACGAGGCCTTTGTCAAGTCCCGATGTCGGACGCGAAAAGGGTTATCTACGATGCGGGCGCGTTCTGCGGGTTGCGTGCGGATAGGATGCGCGCACGAAGGGATGGGAAAGGAGACCGCCTCGGCGGCCTCCGGAAACGATCCTCTCGCCGCGCCATCGTGACCTGCGCGACACGACACGCGAAGGAGAAAAGGAGAGGCGAAAAAATGATACGGCGAAAAACAGCGGTGGCCGTGCTCATCGCCGTGATCGTGGGGGCGGCGTTCGCCGCCTACGCGTTCCGGCCGCAGGCGACGAACACGAGCGTTGCCACGAATGAGCCGAGCACCGGAAATCCGGGGAGCGGCACGACGCCGAGCACCCCGACAACGCCTCCCGCGAAAGCGAGCCAGGGACCGAAGCATGACAAGTGCGTCCACGAGAACGACCACATCCCCGAGCATGCTTGGGTCCACGGAGCGAACTGGTACCGGTTCTACGACCGGGCCGCTTGCACCGCGATCGAGTCGCTCGCCGACTTTGTGTCGATTTTCTAGACACATCGCGGGATTGAAAACCCCTTACCCCCTCGCGGGGGATCGTGGCGCGGGGTCCCAGCGGCCCCGGCCGTATTTCTCAGGGAACCTTCCGATGCGACGCCCGTCTCCTTCGATGATCACCGGATGTGGCGCGTCGCCTTCGTGGACCTGCCTCGGTTTTCCAGATCGGAACGATTCGCTTGACCTCGTCCATCGTCCAGGCGCATGCCGCGAACGCCTCGGACCGGTGCGACGCGGCGCACGCAATGACGACGGAATCACCTCCAATCGGGACGCGACCGACACGATGCGCAATCGACATCTCGAGGACCCCGAATTTCTCCCTCGCCCGTTCGACGAGCTCCGCCAGGGTGCGCAGGGCCATCGGTCTGTAGACTTCGTAGTCTAGGGCCCGCACGTCGGGATCCGATCGGACCGTGCCGAGGAAGACGACGATCGCCCCCGCGTCGTCGCGCCGCACCGTGTTCACGATCGACTCGACGTCGATCCGGTTGCGTTGGATCTCGATCACTCGTCGCCTCCACTCACCGGAGGCAAGAGGGCGACCTCGTCCCCGTCCTTCAAAACGAGGTCAGGTCGGACGAGCTCGTGGTTCACCGCGAGAAGCATGCTTCGCTCGTGACCAAGGAGCCGCGGGTACCTCGCGAGGACCGTCTCGACGAGCTGTCCGACGGTCGCCCCATTCCTCAACGTCCAAGAAAGCTGCCCGACCCCGACAATCTCGCGGTACGTGGCGAAGAGCCGCACCTGAACCAGCATCGCGGACTTCCGATGGCCACGGCCGACAATAAGGGCTTCGCGTCACGGCGGCAACGCCCGCGCGAGGACCTCGGCGCGTTTCCGGCGGACCTCGGCGGTGACCCGCTCGAGATAGGCGTCGAGGGCTTCCGTGAGCCGTTGGCGGGCGGCCTCCGATCGCGCGGCCCCGAGGTATCGGAACGCTTGGACCCGGCGCCCGCCCCGCTCCTCGTAATGCCAGAAATACAGATACGGCCGGCCGCGGATCGACTTCGTCGTCACGCCACAACCGAGCTGCATGACGCCGGCATCTGGTTAACCTTATTTAAGGTTAGCCGGTTCGCCTTGGATCCGGAATCGAGGGGTGGCCCACCCCTTCACTTCCACTGGAAACGTTCTTGGGCGGATGGCCCCTTCGGACGGCGGTGGACGTCCTCCTGGTGTCTCTCACGGCCGGCGTGGAGGAGATCTCCGCCCTCCTGAGATCCGCGGGGCATCGAATCGTCGACACGGTCGTCCAGCGCCGTGACCATCCGGAAGGTCGCACGTTCGTCGGCCGCGGCAAACTCGAGGAGATCCAAGCGCGGGTCGACGCCGGCGGAATCGACGCGGTCGTGTTCAACGGCGAACTCCGGCCCACGATGCACTACCAGCTCGAGCGGGATCTCGGCGTCGAATGCTATGACCGGCTGCGGGTCCTGCTGGAACTGTTCGCGCAGCGCGCGTCGAGTCGCGAAGGGAAACTCCAGGTCGAACTCGCCCTCCTCCAGTACGAAGTGCCCCTCCTCCGCGAGTGGATCCACGAGGCCGACGTGGGTGAGCGGCCCGGGTTCATGGCGGGCGGCGAGCTGCGCGTCGACGCGTACTACGAGACCGTGAAGCGTCGAATCAAGAAAATCCGGGACGAGCTCGAGGCGATCCGCAGGGAACGAGCGGTGCGACGGTCCGTCCGCAAGGAACGGGGATATCATCTCGTCGCCCTCGCCGGATATGCGAACGCAGGCAAGTCGTCCCTCCTGAACGTCCTCTCGGACGAACGCGTCCTCGTCGACGACCGCATGTTCTCCACCTTGGCGACGACGACGCGAA